>Ga0210386_10001330_pt1 | contig 22107 bp, 20 predicted proteins | sample IncBWH32OmetaG_FD_160091 | JGI IMG/M metagenome (GOLD analysis project Ga0210386, IMG submission 160091) | Forest soil microbial communities from Barre Woods Harvard Forest LTER site, Petersham, Massachusetts, United States - Inc-BW-H-32-O ...
GCCGTCCTATTCCGTGAGCGTCATGGAGTTCCTGGATGGCAAGGTGGCCCGCGAGACCCAGTATTTCGGCGACCCGTTCGACCCCGGACCTTCGCGCGCTGATTTAGTTTAGATAATGGAATGAATTCGGTGCCGCAGTAATGCGCCCGCGTGTGCTGCCCCGGGCAGAGCTGCCGGTTGATACCGTCCAGCTCGCTCGTTTTCTCATTGGCAAGATGCTCCTGCGGACGCTGCCCGAAGGCGTGGCGGTCGGCCGCATCGTCGAGACCGAGGCGTATCCCATCGGCGACCCCGCGGGTCATGCCTATCGTGGCATCACCCCGCGCAACCGGCCGCTTTTCCTCGAGCACGGGCACGCATATGTCTATCTCGCCTATGGCATCTCGTTCATGCTGAACGTCTCGAGCGAGGCTCCCGGCGTGGGCGCGGGCGTTTTGATCAGAGCGATCGAACCAATCGATGGCATCATACTCATGCAACGAAATCGCGGCATTGAAACGGTGCGGGACCTGGCGCGGGGCCCGGGACGGCTGTGCGCAGCCTTGAGGATTGATCGCGGGCTGGATGGGATTGACCTCTGCCTGGCCGGTCCGCTGCGGTTCGGATCGGATGGTCGTACGTCCGATGAAATCGGGCGAAGCAAACGGATCGGCATTACCCGCGCGGCTGACAGTCCGCTACGCTTCTACGCTCGGGGCAGTTGGTTCGTCAGCGGTCCGCGCGCGTTCAACGGATGAGAGAAGCAACGTTGCGGAATCGAGAGGACCAGTCGGCCCGTGTCCGCCGGTCACCCGCAGATCCCACTCACCGCCTTGCGCGCAATCGCGCTCAATTCGGCACGGGGTACGCCAGCGCGGGAGCTTTCAGCATCAGGCCACAATGCATTCATCGAAGCTCCCAATGCACACTTCGCTGGAAGCAATTCCGTCCAGCTGAGCGTCCAGAGCCTGATACTCAGCCGCGAAGGCTCGCTGGAAATTGTTGAAGGCGTCATCTGATGCCCACCGATCAATCGTAAGATATCTTTCTGGACACCCTTCGGACCTCAACAGCTTTACGTCAATAAAACCGACGGCATGTTTAAACTGATCCGCCCAAGCGCTTTCTGCCCCATATGCCGCTTCGAAATCGGCCCGACGCCGGGCAGGAACTCTGAACTCCGAGACGATATCGTAGCTCAAACCCGTCGCTCCCATGTGACGAGAGGACAGTATCAGCCAATCGGGCTATGTCCGCTTAACGCTCGCCGGCGGCATCGGCGTGCATCTGTGGTACGATTTGCTTGGTTGCACTGCACCGAATGCCGAAATGACCCCATGCTCCTCCCTTGGTTCATGACAACCGAAGCGTGGCACGCGATGCCGCGGGGCCGTCCCACCCCAACACCGTGAGGCGCCTCCCCAGCCCGCGATCCGCACGCCTATTTGGGGGGCGCGAGCCGATCTCCGGTCGCCGGATCCACGCCCATCCCCCGCAGTTCATCCGCATGCGCCGCAAACGCCGCCCGGCTCACCTTGATCAGCCACATCCGCATCGTGTTCTGCACCGCGACGTCCACCGATGGCCCGACGATCTCGTATTTCTGCCCCAGCGGCGTCCCCAGGAACGCCTGCGTCCGCTCCGGCGTGCGATCCCGCAGATACGCCCGCAGGTCCCGCAGCTCATCCGGCGTGAACTGCGACGCCCAGATCCGCGCAATGGTGTGCTCCAGCAACGGCAGCGACACGCGCATTTGCGGCTCCAGCACGTCGTCGACAATCCGCTCGGCCGTCGGCAGGTCCAAGTGATCGTTGTCGATGAAGCTTTGCACCAGGTCAGGCCGCATATGCAGCACGGTGCCCTCGGGCATCGCGGCATTCAGGATGTCGTGGGTGAGGTCGAGGGCATCCGACAGCGCCTCGCGCCCATCTTGCGCTTGCAGTGGGACGCTATCGGAGATCAGCAGCGCCGCCACGAGCAGACCGGCAACGGCGATCGCGCGCAACGCCCAATGGCGCAACGTCGAGCGGCGCCAGGTCCCTCGCGCCACGGACGGAGCCGGCGGGCCGGCCGTCATGAACGATCTTGCCTCACACCCACGGGCTTGACCCACCCAGTCCCCCCCGCAGTCTTGCGGCCACGGATCGAACCGGCGCAAGACCGTCCGCGGCGCCGTTGTAACCCTTTCCGTAACGCCGGGCTTTACGACCGCCGCCCGATCCCGTATGCAGCGGGCCATGTTTGGCCAAATGACGCGCACAATGAAGACCAAGATTCGCTCCGGTGGGGCGGCTTGGGTGTGCGCGCGGTGACCGAACCGAGCTAGCACCTCAAGGCCCCGCCGGAGACGGACGGGGCCTTTGCTTTCTCTGGCACCCCGTTCGCTGCGGCCTCACGCAAAGGAACGTCGTGTCATGAGTCTCAACAATCCCTCGGTGGCGATCGTCGGTGCCACCGGTGCGGTCGGCACCGAGCTGATCGCCTGCCTGGAAAGCCGGGAGTTCCCACTCAGATCGCTGCGCCTGTTCGCCTCGCCCCGTTCGGCCGGGCGGCGGCTGATGTTCCGCGGCGATGGGCTGCCGGTGGAGGAACTGAAGAAAGGTGCCCTGGCCGGTAGCGACATCGCCCTGTTCTCCGCCGGCAGCGCCACCTCCAAGCAGTTCGCGCCCGAGGCGGTCCGGCACGGCGGCATCGTGGTCGACAACTCATCGGCGTTCCGGATGGACGCCGGTGTGCCGCTGGTGGTGCCGGAGGTGAACGCCGGCGCGATTGCCTCGCACCGCGGGATCATCGCCAATCCGAACTGCGTGGCGATCATCGCGGCGGTGCCGCTGTGGCCGCTGCACCGGGAGGTCGGGATCGCGCGGGTGATCGCCGCGACTTACCAAGCGGCGTCCGGCGCCGGGGCCGCGGCGATGGCGGAGCTGCGGACCTCCACCGGGGCGTATCTGGCGGGGAAGGAGTTCGCGCCGACGGTGCTGAAGCATCCCTATGCCTTCAACCTGTTCAGCCACGACAGCGCGGTGGATGCCGAAACCGGGGTGAACGGCGAGGAAACGAAGGTGGTGCAGGAGCTGCGCAAGATCATGCAGACCCCTGGCCTGCCGATCGGCATCACCTGCGTGCGTGTGCCGGTGCTTCGGGCGCATTCGATCGCGCTGACGGTGGAGCTGGCGCGCGCCGTGACGCCGGCCGAGGCGCGGCGCATTCTGGGCGCGGCGCCGGGTATCCTGATCGTTGATGATCCGGCGGCGAACCATTTCCCAATGCCGAACGAGGCGTCCGGCCAGGGCGACGTGCTGGTGGGCCGCGTGCGGCGCGACGGCAGCGATCCGTCGGGGCGCACCCTGGCGATGTTTGTCGCGGGCGATCAGCTGCTGAAGGGCGCGGCCCTGAACGCCGTGCAGATCGCCGAGCATCTGGTGAACTGAGGGGACGGCGATAGGTGGGGCCGCTCCGCGGCCCTACCTTTCACGCCGGCCGCCGCGCCGCCAGCGGCGTACGCGTCAGGCGGGAGGCACGCGGCTCAGGCCACCAGCGCAGGCTCCTGCGTCAGGTCCGCCACGCCGCCGCGCTCGACCCGCGCTGCGTGGAGCAGGTTGACGTCGCTGTCGTGGATGCCGTTCTCGTACGGCTCGCTCTTAGCCGGGGACATGCCGCACACCGGTTCCGCGCCGCGCCCCACATGCTCGGCCAGCGCAGCGTCCGAGCAGCCTACGTCGATCCCCTGATAGGTCAGGTACGATGCCCACTCCGGTTGCGCTCCCAGCCCGAACTTGGTGATGATCTGGATGTGGCGCTCCGACCGCAATTGCCGGACGCACACGAAGATCTCCGGTAATTGCCGATGCGCCAGCGACGCGTCGCCCAGGATCTTGACCATCCTCGGGTTGATGCGTTTCGCCCGGGCCGCGACGCTGGTGCGCACCTTGTCGGCCGAGGCGATCGCCTTGATGCTGTCGCTGGCATCGTGGCGACACCCGTCGCAGTGCAGATTGCATACATGCATAATCGGGAACTCCAGACAGGGGATGTCCGGCACCGATAGCGGGACCGGCGTTGGCGCCGCGCTGGAGATCACCACCGGCTCCAAGCGCATCACCGTCGGCGGCGTGACCCCGGGCACGCTCACCGTCAGTGCGGGCGGCACGATCGAGATGCGCGGCATCCATCGGCGGCATCGCCATCGGCCAGTCGCTCGGTGGCTCTGGCTTTCTCACCGTCACCGGCGCGTCCTCGCTGCTGAACGAGGGAAGCAACGGCAACGGGATCGGCATCGGCGAGGTTGGTCCCGGCACCATGGATTTGCTGAGTGGCGGCGCGGTCACCATCGCGGCGCACGTGTTGTCGATCGGCACCACATCCGCCGGCACCGGGACGGTGCTGGTTTCCGGCTCCGACTCGACGATCGACGTGCAGGGCACCACCGGCGTCATCACCTTCAACAATATCCAGTTCACCGGCACCGCGCGCACATTCACCATTGGCACAGACGGCCCCAGCAGCGACGCCTACATCCAGGCATCGGCCCCCTGTTTTGTGGCCGGAACGCGCGTCGCCACGATCCACGGCGAGATCGCGAGCGAGGATCTGCGGGTCGGCGACACAGTGCTGGCGGTGCTGGGGGATGACGCCGAACCGATCATCTGGATCGGCCGTCGCCAGGTCGATTGCACCCGTCATCCGCGGCCACATCTGGTCTGGCCCGTGCGCATCGGCGCCGGTGCCTTCGGCGTCGGGCTGCCATTCGCCGACCTGCTGCTGTCACCCGACCACGCGATCTACATCAACAAGGTGCTGGTCCCGGTGACGCACCTGGTCAACGGCAGCACGACAACGCAGAGCAGGATGGATCGTGTCACCTACTTCCACATCGAACTGCCACAGCATGACATGGTGCTGGCACACGGACTGTCGGTGGAGAGCTTCCTCGACGTGAAGGACCGCTCCGATTACGCCAACGGCAGTGGGCCGATGAAACGGCATCCCGACTTCTGATCGCGGATGTGGGAGGCCTATCGCTGCGCGCTGCTGATTGTCGCCGGCCCCGAGCTGGCATCGGCGCGCGCGGTCGTCAGCGCATGTGCCGCGGAGCGATCAGGGGTCGGGTAATCCGGCGATTGGGATGGGGGAGACGTTGGGGGGCTTCTGTTGCCCGGTGCCCCCCGAACCGCGCTTACCGCTTATGCAGCGGCAGCGAGCGCCATGTTGTCATTGGCACCTGTGATTTGACCCGATAACGGCGGTATCATGCCGAGCAAAAGATGGGTCTTTACCACGCGTGTCGAGCCTGTTTCGCCCCCATGCCCCAGGACAACCCCGGGGAATTGGTGGAGGCGCCGGGCACTGCCCCCGGGTCCACAACGCTTATTCCACACACCGTTTATCGCCATAGCCGGCAAGCCGGCAGACGGAATATAGGCGCTCTGATCCCAAGGTGAAAGGCGGAGTCGTCATGCCCGTGACCGAGCAGCAGCAGGCCGAGATCGAGGCGGCCCAGGCGCAGCGTGCGGAGACCCGCCGGCCGACCGTACCAGCGCTGGAACAGCTGCTATATCAACCGTTTAACGTGCTGGATCACGGTTTCGTTCGGGTCATCGACTATATGGGCGACGACGCCGCCATCGTGCAGGCGGCGCGGGTATCGTACGGACGCGGGACGCGCCGGGTGTCGGAGGACGCCGGCCTGATCCGCTATTTGATGCGTCACCGGCACTCCACCCCGTTCGAGATGTGCGAAATCAAGTATCACGTGAAGCTGCCGATCTTCGTGGCACGCCAGTGGATCCGCCACCGCACGGCGAACGTGAACGAGTACTCGGCGCGGTATTCGATTCTGGACCGGGAGTTCTACCTGCCGGCGCCGGCGCATCTGGCGGCGCAGTCCTCCGTGAACCGGCAGGGGCGCGGTGAGGTACTGGGGGGCGACGACGCGGCGCGCGTGCTGGACCTACTGCGCGACGACGCGACCCGCAGCTACGACCACTATGTAGAGATGCTGAACGAGGATGAGAGCGGCGCGCCGCGCGACCCCAATCGCCCGGGCCTGGCGCGCGAGCTGGCGCGGATGAATTTGACGCTAAACACCTATACGCAATGGTACTGGAAGATCGACCTGCACAACCTGCTGCACTTCCTGTCGCTGCGCGCCGACACGCACGCGCAATATGAAATCCGCGCCTATGCCGACGCGATGCTAGAGACGGTGAAGGCCTGGGTGCCGGTCGCCTATCAGGCATTCCTGGATTACCGGTTGGGCGCGGTGTTGCTGTCGGCGCAGATGCTGGCGGCGGTGCAGCGCATGATCGGCGGCGAGGCGGTGACGCAGGAGACCAGCGGCCTGAACCGGCGCGAGTGGACCGAGCTGATGGCGGCGTTGGGGGGCGACGCGTGATCGTTGTCTTCGGCTCGATCAATCTCGACCTGATTTTCCCCCTGCCCGCGATCCCGCGGGCCGGCGATACCTTGCTGGCCCCGGGCATCCGGATCGAACCGGGCGGCAAAGGCGCCAACCAGGCGATCGCCGCCGCGCGCGACGGGGCAGCGGTGGTGATGGCCGGCGCGGTCGGGCGCGATGCGCTCGCGGCCGGAGCATTAGATTTGATGCGGAAGTCGAAGGTTGATCTGTCCCGCGTGATCGAGGCGGACAGTGCCACAGGCTGCGCGGCGATCTTCGTCGATCCACAGGGGGCCAATGCGATCGGCGTCGGCTCGGGCGCCAACCTTGCCGCGCGCGCTGCTCAGGTCGAGGACGCGCTGCTCGTCCCCACCACGACGCTGGTATTGCAGATGGAAGTGCCTGCGGACGAGACTGCGGCGCTGATCCATCGCGCGCGGGCACGCGGCACACGGATCATTCTGAACCTCGCCCCCGCCGCACCACTGGAGGTCGCGGCGCTGCGCGTGCTCGACCTGCTCACGGTCAACGAGACTGAGGCGACTTGGTTGGGAAATCATCTCGGATGCGGCACGGACGCTGCGGGGCTGCGCGGTGCGCTGCGGATCGACGTGGTGCGCACGCTGGGAGAGGACGGCGTGGATATCGCCACCGCCGCCGGCGCTCAGCGCGTGCCGGCGCGACGCATCACCCCGGTCGACACCACCGCAGCGGGAGATTGTTTCGTTGGCGTTCTCGCCGCCGCGCTGGATCGCGGTGCATCGCTGGCCGACGCGCTGACCCGCGCCAGCACTGCTGCGGCCTTGTGCTGCACGCGAGCTGGCAGCCAATCAAGTTTACCAACTGCCACCGAAACAAACGCGGCGCTACAGTAATTCCCCAACGTCGTGTCGGTGCCTGTCACCGGCATCCACGCATCGCCTTCGTGACGCGAGCAAAGGCGTGGACGCCGGGTCTGCACCCGGCATGACGGTGTTGCCGCGCGGCGCCTCAAACATCCAGCGTCGTATCCCGCTCCCACTGCGTCAGGTGCCGCGCGTAGTCGTCCCAATCCTGCTGTCGCAACTTGAGAAATGCCCCGCAGAACGCCGGCCCCAACTTCTCGCGCAGGACCGTGGAGGCCGCGAACGCGCGCAACGCATCCAGCAGGTTCCTCGGCAATGCCCGCGCGCCCGTCACCGTATGGCCATGGGTATACATGTTGATATCCAGCCGCTTGCCCGGATCACGCCGTTGCGCGATCCCATCCAGCCCAGCCGCCAGCAGCCCCGCCTGCAACAAATACGGATTGGCTGCCCCATCCGCCAGCCGCAGCTCGAACCGTCCCGTATCCGGAATGCGAATCATGTGGCTACGATTGTTGCCGCCATAGGTCGCCGTATTCGGTGACCAGGTCGCACCCGAGGCTGTCACCGGCGCATGAATTCGCTTGTACGAATTCACGGTCGGATTGGTCAGCGCGCACAACGCTTCGGCATGCGCCAGCACGCCGCCCAGGAACTGATACCCCAACGCCGATAATCCCAGCTCCCCCGTTGCATCATCGAATACATTCCGCTCGCCCTGCCACAACGACACATGCGCGTGACACCCCGATCCCGTTAGAGTCGGGAACGGCTTCGGCATGAACGTTGCGCGCAGCCCACGCTGCTCGGCGATCGCCTTCACCATGTATTTAAAGAACGCGTGCCGATCCGCCGTCACCAGCGCCGGCGCGTAGCCCCAGTTCATTTCGAACTGCCCGTTGGCGTCCTCGTGGTCGTTCTGGTACGGCCCCCAGCCCAGCGCTTCCATCGCATCGCAGATCGCCGCGATCACGTCGTAGCGGCGCATCAGCGCGGACTGGTCGTAGCACGGCTTCGCCTGCCGGTCGGCGAGATCCGAGATCACAGTGCCATCCGGCGCGATCAGAAAGAACTCGCACTCCACGCCGGTCTGCATCACGTAGCCCTGCGCCGCGGCCTGCTCGATCACGCATTGCAGCACGCGGCGTGGCGCCTGCTCGACCGGCTTGCCCGCCATCCAGGGATCGCCCGCCAGCCAACCTACCTCGGGCTTCCACGGCAACTGGATCAGGCTGGACGCGTCCGGCACCACCAGCATGTCCGGATCGGCCGGCGTCATATCCAGCCAGGTGGCAAACCCGGCGAACCCCGCCCCATCGCGCGCCATCCGCGTGATTGCCGAGGCCGGCACCAGCTTCGCCCGCATCGTGCCGAAGAGATCGAGGTAGGAGATCAGGAAATACCTGATGCCGCGCGCTGTTGCCTCCGCCGCCAGATCAATCACCATGGTGCCCCCACGCTGTACGCCCGCCCTGGATCCCCCGTCATGCCGGCCCCGGCCTCCGCCGGGACAGGCTCCGGCGCGACAACCACGCCTTGCCTTCGTGCCATCAGCAAGGGCGTGGATGCCGGGCCTTCGCCCGGCAGGACCGGACTAAACCTGCCCCGGAATCCACTCCGTCCCTGCAAGCTTCACGCCAGCCATGGCCGCCGCCTCGATCGTCAGCGCCACCAAATCCTCCGGCTCCAGCGTATGCAGATGGCTCTTGCCGCAGGCTCGCGCGATCGCCTGTGCCTCCAACGTCATCACCGCGAGATAATTCGCCAACCGCCGCCCCGCCAACACCGGATCCAGCCGCACCGCCAACGCGGGATCCTGCGTGGTGATGCCGGCGGGATCGCGCCCCTCGTGCCAGTCATCGTACGCGCCAGCCGTCGTCCCGAGCGCCCGGTACTCCGCCTCAAGCGCCGGATCGTTGTCGCCCAGCGCCACCAGCGCCGCGGTGCCGATCGAGACCGCATCCGCGCCCAGCGCCAACGCCTTCGCCACGTCCGCCCCGCAGCGCACGCCACCCGAAATGATCAACTGCACCTTGCGGTGCATCCCCAGCTCCTCCAGCGCACGCACCGCCGGACGGATCGCGGCCAGCGTCGGTATACCGACATGCTCGATGAATACGTCCTGCGTCGCCGCGGTGCCGCCCTGCATACCGTCGATCACCACAACGTCGGCGCCGGACTTCACCGCCAGCGCGGTGTCGTAATACGGCCGCGATGCGCCGACCTTCACGTAGATCGGCTTCTGCCAATCCGTGATCTCCCGCAGCTCCTCGATCTTGATCCGCAGGTCATCGGGGCCGGTCCAATCCGGATGCCGACACGCCGAGCGCTGATCGATCCCCGCCGGCAAGGTGCGCATCCCCGCGACGCGCTCGGACACTTTCTGCCCTAGCAACATTCCGCCACCGCCCGGCTTGGCCCCCTGCCCCACCACCACCTCGACCGCATCGGCGCGACGCAAATCGTCGGGGTTCATGCCATAGCGCGAGGGCAGCACCTGATAGACCAGCGTGCGGCTATGGGTGCGCTCCTCATCCGTCATGCCGCCATCGCCGGTGGTGGTGGACGTGCCGGCGACACTGGCGCCGCGCCCAAGTGCTTCCTTCGCCTGCGCGGACAGCGAGCCGAAACTCATCCCGGCGATGGTAATCGGAATCCTCAGCGCGATCGGCTGCTTCGCGAACCGAGTGCCCAGCAGCACATCGGTGCCGCAACGCTCGCGGTATCCCTCCAGCGGATAGCGGCTGATCGAGGCGCCGAGGAACAGCAGGTCGTCAAAATGTGGCAGCTTGCGTTTCGTGCCTGCACCGCGGATGTCGTAGATGCCGGTAGCAGCTGCCCGACGGATCTCCGCCAACGTGGCCGGATCGAAAGTCGCCGAGAAGCGCGGCGGCGTGCGCGGACCGGCCGCCATCAATAGGCGTCCGCGTGATCGACGTCGAAGTGATAGAGCTGCCGCGCCGATCCGTAGAGACGGAATGATCCAGGATCAACCTGACCCGCCAGTCCCGCCTGCGTCAGCTTGGCCTGCAGCTCCGTGCGATGCACATCATCGAGTGGTTTTTCGATACAGTCAGCGCCAAGTCCCGCGACCGCGCCACATACATACAAGTGGGCTTCGTACAGCGAATCCCCCAATCCATCCCCGGCATCGCCCAGCACCACCAGCGTTCCGGCCTGGGCCATGAACGCCGACATGTGGCCCACCGACCCCTTCACCACAATATCAGCACCCTTCAGCGAGATCGCACAACGCGCCGCAGCGTTGCCGTCGATCAGCAGTATGCCGCCTCGCGCGGTGGCCCCGGCGGATTGGCTGGCATCGCCGCGCACATGCACCAGCCCGGACATCATGTTTTCGGCGACACCCACCCCGGCATTGCCATGCACGATCACCTTGGCCTGCTTATTCATGCCGGCACAGTAATAACCAGCATGCCCCGCGATCTCCACCGTCACTGCCGCGTCCAGTCCCACCGCCAGGTTGTGCCGCCCGCGCGGGTTACACACGCGCCAGAACGTTTCGTTGCTGTCTGGTGTCAACGCATGCAGCGCCTGATTCAGCTCCCGCACGCTCGCCTGCTCAAGGTCGACGACCCGTGGCGCTCCACTCATGCCTGCCGGCTCCAGACGTAGACAGTGGCCGGTTCCGGTTCCCATACGCGCGCCCGCTCGATATCCGGCAGGTTCGCCAGCGCGCGATACTCGGTGCCGAAGGCGACAAAGCAATCTGTCTCGGCCATGACTGCCGGCTTGCAGGCGATCGGATCGCGGAGTACGGCGAACCCGGTCGCGGTGCCGAAGACAAAGGTGTAGAACCCGTCGAGGTCACGCAACGATCCCATCAGCGCGTCCCGCAACGATGCGCCATCGCGCAGCTTCGCCGTCAGGTAGACCGCCGCCACCTCGGTGTCGTTCTCAGTCGCAAACGAATAGCCCTGTCGTCGCAGCTCCCGCCGCAGCGCATTATGGTTCGATAGTGATCCATTATGCACCAGACACTGGTCGATGCCGGTGGAATAGGGATGCGCGCCATCGGTGGTGACCGCTGACTCCGTAGCCATGCGCGTATGGCCAATACCGTGGCTGCCCTGCATCCGTTCCAGATGAAACTGCCGCGCGACCTCAGCCGGCGCGCCCACCTCCTTGTACAGCTCCATCCGATGCCCGCTGCCGACGACAACCAGCTCCCGCGCCATCTCGGCCAGCGCGTGGCGGGTCGCGGCTTCGCCGGTCTCGGGCACCGTCAGGATCGCGTGGGTCGCGCAGGTCTGCAGCGAAATTGTGCCCGGCACGCGACGTCTCAACGCAGGCATCAGAGCATCGAACGCGTAACCGGCCGGCGCCCGCAGTGTCAGCTTCATCGCATGCGGGATTGGCGCGCCATACACCGCGAATCCCGCGCTGTCGGGGCCACGGTCACTGAGGCTCGTCAGCATACCCGCCAGATGCGCGCCCAGCTCCTGCTCCAGGCCTGGATCCTTCGCGAACAGGCCGACAATGCCACACATCCGACCACTCCCACGCGTCGTCTGCGACGCAGCGTAGCCGATCGGCACGCTTGTTCCACCTCTCCCACGGCGTGGGAGAGGTGTACTTCGCACCACCTAGCTGATGGTGATCTTCGGCCCTGCCACGCGCACCGTCCCGGACAGCTTCGCCCACACCGCCTCCGCCACCGCCCGGAACGCCTTCGCCGGATCACTTTCCGGCGCCGCGGCCACAATCGGCGTGCCCTCATCCGATGCCGTGCGCACCTCCAACACCAGCGGGATCTCACCCAGAAATGTCGTCCCCTGCCGCACCGCCTCGGCCCGCGCGCCACCATGCCCGAACAGATCCGCGCGGTGCCCGCAGGCCGGACAGCAATAGAAACTCATGTTCTCCACCAGCCCGAGCACCGGCACGTTCACACGCTCGAACATCTTCACGCCGCGCCGCGCATCAATCAGCGCGATGTCCTGCGGCGTCGACACGATCACCGCGCCGGTCAGCGCCACCCGTTGCGCCATCGTCAGTTGCGCGTCGCCAGTGCCCGGCGGCATATCCACCACCAACAGATCCAGCGCACCCCAGCTCACCTGCCCCAGCATCTGCTCCAGCGCGCCCATCACCATCGGGCCGCGCCAGATCATCGGCGTCTCCTCTTCCACCAGGAAGCCGATGGACATGCACTTCACACCCCAGGCCTCCAGCGGCTGCAGCTTGTCGCCCTTCACCTCCGGCCGGCGCGACAGCCCAAGCATGCGCGGCAGCGACGGCCCATAAATATCCGCATCCAGCAGCCCGACATTGTGGCCGGCCAGCGCCAGCGCCACCGCCAGGTTCACCGCCACCGTCGACTTGCCCACGCCACCCTTGCCCGACGCCACGGCCACGATCGCCTTCACGTCCGGCAGCAGCAGCGCCGGCTTCCCCGCCCCACCGTGCGCATGCTCATGCGCGTGACCATGACCCGCCTGCGGTGCTGCCGCCGGCGCGGCCTGCTTGGCACCCGTCAGCACGACCGCAGCATTCTGCACACCCGGCTGGCGCGCCAGCAGCACTTCAGCCGCCTTCCGCACCGGCTCCATCTTCGCCGCATGGGCACGGTCGGTCAGCAGCGACGCCTGCACCAGCCCGTCGCGCACCTGGATGGCCTCGACCAGCCCGGCGCTGACGATATCCTGCCCGCTGGCCGGATCGGTGAGACCGCGCAATGCCTCGCGCAGCCGCTCCGGCGACGGCCCGCCTTGGGATTCCGTGCTCATTCGCTTGCAAACCTTTCGCCGCGGGTGAATATGCGCGCCGCCAAACCGATGCAGCACCGTCTCGCGCTGCATATGGCGCAGGATCGCCGATCCGCCAACCACGGCAGGGTCGGGCCGGCGAACGGGCACACGACAGGAGCACTCCACCGCATGCCTTGGAACACTGGCGGCCCCGGCCCTTGGGGTTCCCCTGGAGGGTCCCCTGGGGGATCCTCTGGCGGCTCGTCCGGCGGCGGTTCAGGCGGCTCGTCGGGCGGCCCCGGGGGGGGATCTGGCGGTGGCAATGGCTCAGGCGGGGGCGGCCCACGCGGTCCTGGCGGCCCATGGGGTGGGCGGCCCGGCGGACCGCCAATGCCAGATCTCGACCAGCTCATCGCCCAGGCGCAGGCCTTCGTGCGCAGCCTGTTCGGTGGCGGCGGCGGCCGCAGCGGCGGCCCGCGACCCGCACGACCGGGCGGTCGGCGCGGCCTGACCCTGCTCGGCCTCGCCGTCGTGGCCCTGTGGCTGGCCAGCGGCTTCTATCGCGTCGAGCCGGACCAGGAAGGTGTCGTGCTGCGCTTCGGCGCCTTCACCCGCACCACCCTGCCTGGCCTGAACTACCACCTGCCCTGGCCGATCGAGCGGGTGGAACTGCCCGCGGTCACCCGGGTCAACCTGATCGAGATCGGCTATCGCAACGGTCCCGGCTCCGGCTCGGATGCGGGCGGCGCGGCCGGCACGCGCGACGTGCCACAGGAAAGCCTGATGCTGACGGGCGACGAGAACATCATCGACCTCGACGTCGCCGTGCTGTGGCGCGTGTCCAACGCGACTAGCTATCTGTTCAACGTCCGCAATCCGGACGCGGTGGTGAAGGCGGTCGCCGAAAGCTCGATCCGCGAGGTGATCGGCCGCACGCCGATCCAGCCGGCGATGACCGAACGACGCGCCCAGATCGCCGCCGACGTGCAGAAGCAGACCCAGCAGATCCTCGACAACTATGGCGCCGGAATCGAGATCACCCAGGTGCAGATACAGAAGGCAGATCCGCCGGATGCGGTAATCGAAAGCTTCCGCGACGTGCAGCGCGCCAACACCGACGCCGAACGCCTGCGCAACGAAGCCGATGCCTATGCCAACAACGTTGTGCCGCGCGCCCGCGGCGACGCCAGCCGAATCATCGCTGAGGCCGAGGGCGCGAAACAGGCCACCATCGCCAGTGCGCAGGGCCAGACCAAGCGCTTCCTGTCGGTGTTGGCCGCGTACGACCAAGCCAAGGACATCACCCTGACCAGGATTTACATCGAGACGCTGCAGGACGTGCTGGGGCATGCGCGCGTGACCGTGCTGGACGACAAGCTGAAGGGCGTGCTGCCGCTGCTGCCGCTGGGTAACAGTGCGCTGCCACCACCACCCACGGCGAAACCGCCCGCACAGGGCACGGCGACGGGAGTCACCCAATGAACCCGTTCGCCTCGCGCCTTGGCGTCGTGGCGCTGGCCGCGGCCATCGTCGCCGCCGTCCTGGTGGATTCCACGCTGTTCACCGTCGAGCAAACCGAGCAAGCGCTGATCACCCAGTTCGGCCGGCCGGTCCGCCTGATCACCCAACCCGGCCTGCATGCGAAGATCCCCTTCGTGCAAACGGTGATCCCGTTCGACAAGCGGCTGCTGGCGCTGGAGTTGCCAGGCGAGGAAGTGCTGCTGGGCGATCAGCGGCGGCTGATCGTTGATTGCTTCACGCTGTATCGGATCACCGACCCGCTGAAATACTACCAGGCCGTCGGCGCACTGCAGAACGCCGTGCAAGGGCGGATGAATTCCATCGTCTCCTCGGCGCTGCGACGCGTGCTGGGCAACAACAAGCTGCTCGACGTGCTGTCGGCTGACCGCGAACGGATCATGTCGACCATCCGCACCCAGGTGAACGGCGAGATGGCCAGCTTCGGCGTGGCGATCGAGGATGTGCGCATCCGCCGTGCCGACCTGCCGCCAGAGAACACGCAGGCGGTACTGCAACGGATGCAGTCCGAACGGCAGCGCGTCGCGGCCGAGGCCCGCGCCGAAGGCGCCGCGGCGGCAACCCGCATCCGCGCCGACGCCGATCGCGAACGGACGGTGCTGCTGGCCAACGCGCGCGCACAGGCCGATCAGTTGCGTGGCGAAGGCGAAGCCACGGCGATCCACAGCTACGCCGATGCCTATGGCAAGGATCCGCAATTCTATTCGGTCTGGCGCACGCTGGAGGCGTATCGTGACAGCCTGACGTCCAATCAGACCCAGTTGGTGCTGACGCCGGGTGATGCGATCCTGCAGTACCTTCAGGCGCCGCCGGCCCCACCCGGTCCGTCTGCCGGCCAGCCAGCAGTCACGGGACAGAAATAAGGCACTCTCCGCGGCGGTTGCCAGCAAACCGCGTGCGGCCCATATCGCGTTCGTCTCCCAGGGAAGATTAACATGCGTCGTTGCCGTTCTGTCGTCTCCCATGTTGCGCTTGCCGTTGCACTCACGCTGCCGCTTGTCGCATTGCCGGCCTTGCTGGCGCCGCGGCCAGCCGCCGCACGGCCATCGCCCGACAGCTTTGCTGATCTCGCGGCCAAACTGCTGCCCGCCGTGGTCAACGTGGCGTCATCGACCACGGTGACCGCACACAATGGCGGACCCGGCCCCGATTTCCCGATGTTCCCGCCCGGATCGCCGTTCGAACAGTTCTTCAAGGACTTCATGAACCGCAACCATGCCCCGGGCGGCGGCGACGGACAGCCGGCGCCGGAGCGGCGGATGCAAAGCCTGGGATCCGGCTTCATCATCGATCCATCCGGCATTATCGTGACCAACAATCACGTCATCGATGGCGCCGACGAGATCACCGTGACGTTGCAGGACAACACATCCCTGAAGGCGACCGTGATCGGGCGCGACGACCGGATGGACATCGCCGTATTGAAGGTGACGTCGGACAAGCCGCTGCCGGCGGTGTCGTTCGGCGATTCCGATGCCTCGCGCGTGGGCGACTGGGTGCTCGCGATCGGCAACCCGTTCGGCCTCGGTGGCACGGTGACCGCGGGTATCGTCTCGGCCCGCGGGCGCGACATCCGCCAGGGTCCGTATGACGATTTCATCCAGACCGACGCGGCCATCAACAAAGGCAATTCCGGCGGGCCGCTGTTCAACATGGATGGCCAGGTGATCGGCATCAACACGGCGATCTACTCGCCGTCCGGCGGGTCGATCGGTATCGGCTTCTCCATCCCGGCGAATCTGGCAAAGAACGTGGTGGCGCAATTGCGCGAATTCGGCCATCCCCGCCGCGGCTGGCTGGGCGTGCGGATCCAGCCGATCACGCCAGATATCGCCGAGAGCCTGGGCCTGCATGACACCACCGGATCCCTGGTGGCCGGCGTCGTGCCGGGCGGACCGGCCGAGACGGCGAAGATCCAGAACGGTGATGTGATCCTGAAATTCAACGGCCAAGACATCAAAGAAAACCACACGCTGCCACGTATCGTCGCGGAAACGGCGATCGGCAGCGAGGTGCCGGTGGCCCTGTTGCGCAACGGCAAGGAGATGACCGTCACCGCCAAGGTCGGCGAGCTGCCCGACGACCAGCAGCTCGCATCGAACGACAAACCGACGCCGAAGCCGGATGCCACCAAGCCGACAGCGATTGCCGGGCTGGGCCTGTCGCTCGCGCCGATCACGCCGGATCTGAAGGACAAATATCAGCTTGGCGCCAACCAGAAGGGCGTGGTGGTGACCGAGGTGTCGCCCAACGGCTCGGCCGCCGCGCGCGGTTTGAAGCCGGGTGACGTGATTGTCGAGGTGCAGCAGGAGCCTGTCGGCACGCCAGCCGACGTGCAGTCGCGCGTCGAGGATGTGCGCAAGCAGAACCGCAAGCAGGTGCTGATGCTGATCCAGCGGCAGGACAATCTGCAATGGGTGCCCTTGCCGCTGAGTTCGGACAGCAAGAGCGACGACAAAGGCCCCAGCCCGGGTTAACGTGGGGCGGGATGGCTCTGCGCCAATCCGCTGTCTCGATGACGGAATAGCTTAGCGCTGTTCCGCATCTAGGCTGTCGCCCGGTCACGCGGCGAAACAGCACGACTTGCCCGGCGGTGGTCTCGTCCCAACTGAACTTCTCGGCGTAGGTGCGCGTGGCCGCGCGGTCGGGCATGGCGGCGAACAGCGCGCGGGTCGCCGTGGCGCAAGACGCCACCGGTCACCAGGACCGGCAATTGAACACGACGGAACAACATCGCGTCCGCCCGCTCGCGGTCCAATGACAGCCGCCCCGGACCGAACCCGGGATCATCCCCACCCTACCGCGTGATATCCGCACTGAGGATAACGATCGCCGCCGGCCGCGTGGCGGGCCTCTTATGCGGCGGCAGTCCCTGCTCCAGTGCGACGAGCATGGTGCCACCAATGATCGGCATCGACAGCAGCAACAGCAGCACAACGCTGATCGCGGTCATCCACTCACCCAGGCGACGACACCAGCGCCGGATGATCAGGTCGATCATGGCAAACAGCGGCAAATTGGCCGGCGGCAGCAGCAGCGTGACGAACAGCTCCTTCAGCAAATGTGCGCTGCCGCTGCGCCTCAGGCTGCCGCGTCGAGCCAGTCGAGCACGTGCCGCAACCCATCGCGCAGCGCGAGCGGTGGGCCGAGCCCAAGCACCCCGCGGGCCAGCGCCGGTGTGCCGACCGACTCCCGGATTTCACCCGCGCGCGGCGCGGCGTGCCGGATCGTGGCAGCCACCCCGCTGAGCATCGCGATGAGCTGAGCAAAGCCGAGCACGCTGGTGGCGACACCGGTGCAGACGTTGAACGCCGGCGCATCGTCCGGCCGCAATGCCATTGCCGCACGCAGGCTCGCGACGACGTCACCGACATAGATGAAATCGCGGGCCTGATGACCATCGCCGAAGATCTCGATCGGCGCACCGCGTCGCAGCCGCTCGCAAAAGATCGAAATGACCCCGGAATAGGGCGAGCGCGGATCCTGCCGCGGCCCGTAGACATTGAAAAACCGCAGTCCAACCATCGGCACATGATGCACATGGCTGGCAACCAGCGCATGCAGCTCGCAGGCGTATTTATCGGCACCATAGGCGGATTGCGGGCGCCTCGGCGCCGTTTCGGAGATCGGCACGACCTGGCAATCGCCATACACCGCAGCCGAGGAGGCATAGACCACAGGGATGCCAGCCCGTTCACGGCGGATCGTGTCGAACAGAGTGATGGTCCCGGTCAGGTTGGCGCGGTGGGTTCCAAGCCAATCCTCCACACCACGTGCGACAGACGCAACGGCAGCAAGATGAAAGCACGCATCAATACCGGCGAGGCCGGCCTCCACCGGACCGGTCGGCGATATCGCCTTCGATCAGCTCGACGTCCGGTGGCAGGTTGTCGCGCCTGCCGGTCGACAGGTCGTCAAGCACCCGCACGGCATGACTAGCGCGCAACAGCGCCTCGCACAGGCGCGAGCAGATGAACCCGGCTCCTCCGGTCACGAGCTAGGTCGATCGCGCCATAACACCGGCTTAGCCCGGAACAAGCGATCACGCCAAGCATGCCGGGGCTCCACTGAGCCGTGTCAGTGATTATTCGCGGGCGCCAACAGCGGCCAAAGATGTGCCCGCCAGCGCCGGGCAATCGCCAGCGTGGCCAGCACCCCGATCAGGCAATACAGGCTGATAGTCGGCACGAAGCCCATGCCGTTGATCAATGCGCCAGCCGGCAGCAGCCCCAGGGGTAGACCGTAGATCGCGAACATGCGCACGCCCATCACCCGGCCGCGAAACCGCGGACCAGCACTGTGCAGCAGCATCACCGCCATCGGCACCATGCTCAGGCTCTGTGCGAACCCGGCCAGCACCAGCATCGTCCCGCCACTCAGCGGGCCCGGCATCCACACGAACACGGCCAGCATCGCGTACCAGACCAACGCGGCGATGATCATCATGCGCGCCGGCCGGACCAGCCGGTTGCCCAGGCTGACCACGATCGAACCCAGCAAGGCCCCCGTCGCGAAGCAGGCGACCAGCGACCCGAGGCCGGTCTGGTTGATGTGGTAGATCTCCCGCGCGACGAACGGCAGCAGCCCGCTGGTCAGCGGAAACGCGGTCAGGTTGACCAGGAACGCCAGCCACATCGCAGCCAGCGACCCCGGCGTGTCCCATACATAGTTCAGCCCCTCCAGCAGATCGCGCCACAGCGACGTATCGGTGGCGCGCACCATGCGCTGGCGCCGGCCACCGACGCGCAGGGTCAGCAGGAACCCGCACAGGTAGAACACCGTGATCGCCGCATAGGCAAAGCCCAAACCGAGCAATGCGAACAACCCGGCCCCGGCCAGCGAGCCGACGATCCGCGCGGAATCCGATGTGGTGCGCGACGCGCCCATCGCCGCAGTGAACCGGTCGATCGGCATCGTTTCCGCCACCAGTGCGTTGCGCATTGCCAGGTCAGATGACCGGATCAGGCCGGAGCAGGCAGCGACCACAAATACCGGGGTGGGGCTGAGCCGGCCGCTGAGCCCGAAGGTCATCAGCGTCGCGGCCAGCAGCGCGTAGCAGACGCGCATGGCGCAGAGCACCTGGCGGTGCCCCACCCGATCCCCCGCCATGCCGATGACAGGCGCAAGCAAGGTGCCGAGATACTGGATCGACGCGAAGGCAGTGAGCCACACGACAGAGCCGGTCGCGACCAGGATGTACCATCCCAGGATGACGTTCTCCATCTCGAAGCCCCAGGACGTCAGCAGGTCCGCCGGATACTGGAACCGGAAGCTGCGCACCTGGAACGGCGCCAGCAGCGGCAAGGCCATGATCCCCCGCGGCGCGGCAAGCGGTGCGGGGGCCGCCTCCTGCGCGTGGGACAGAGATGCCCCACCGGTGGCAACCGACATTTGTCTCCCTCGAGGACCGAACCGGTCTGCTGGAAAGTACGTTACGCATGGTCATGGTGCGGGCTCAATCGGACGGCACGCAGGGCAGCCCCGCGAGGCAAACTTGACTTGCCGGCGTCCCTGCCCGTTCATCGCCCGGGCCAGTCCAATCGAGCCGGTCGAATGAGGGAGGCTATGGCCCCACCCAGCAAACAGGTCGCGAGCTTCGCCGAGGCTGTGCGCGACATTCCGGATGGCGCCGTCGTGGCGTTCGGTGGCTTTGCCATGCCCGGCACGCCGTTCAATCTGATCAAGGCACTGCATGACCACGGGGCGAAGCAGCTCACCTGCATCGCCAACACCACAGGGGGCGCTCAGCAACCGCGTATGCCGGATATCGGCATGCTGGTGGAGAACGGTCAGGTGAAGAAGGTGATATGCGCCTTCACGGCCGCGACGCGCGCATCGGACGTACTGCCGTTCACCAAATATTACGAGTCCGGTGAGGTAGAGGCGGAGCTGGTGCCACAGGGCACGCTGGCGGAGCGGCTGCGCGCGGCGGGGGCCGGCATTCCGGCGTTCTACACGCCGACGGCGGTAGGGACGGAACTGGCGGAAGGACGTGAAACGCGGGTCATCAACGGGCGCGAGTATCTGTTGGAATATGCCCTGCCGCTCGATTACGCCTTTGTACGCGCCACGCGCGCCGATGCGTTCGGCAACCTGCAGTTCCATCGCTCGCAGCGGAACTTCAATCCGGTCATGGCCACGGCCGCGCGCATCACCATCGCCGAACTGGATGAGGACATCTTGCCAGCCGGCACGATCGATCCGGATGCGGTGCATCTGTCGGGCATCTTCGTGCATCGGCTGGTGTGTGTACCGCCAGCGCCGGAAGGCATCTGGCCCGTGAGACGGCAGGAGCGCCGGCGATGAGCGAGACCAAGGGCCTAACCCGCCAGCAGATGGCGGATCGCATCGCGTTGGAATTCCAGGATGGCTGGATTGTCAATCTGGGCGTCGGCATTCCGACGATGTGCTCCAACACCGATATCGGTGACCGGCACGTGATATATCATTCCGAAAACGGTGTGATTGGCTATGGCCCGATCGCACCAGCAGGTGATGAGGATCTGAACCTGGTGAACGCCGGCGGGCAGAACGTCACGCTGAACCCTGGTGCGGCGGTGGTGCATCACGCCGACAGCTTCGCCATCATTCGTGGCGGGCATATCGATGTGACGGTGATGGGTGCCTACGAGGTCGCGTGCAATGGCGACTTCGCGAACTGGAAGGTGAAGGGCGCGAAGGGCGGCGGCATCGGTGGGGCGATGGACCTCGCGGCCTGCGCCAAGCGGGTGTTCCTCATCCTGGAACAGGTGACGCGGGACGGCTCGCCGCGGCTGGTGGCGCAGTGTGCGCTTCCGGTGACGGCCCGCGGCGTGGTGAAACTGGTCGCGACGAACTACGGGCTGTTCGAGCCGACGGGGGATGGGTTCTTGCTGCGCGAGATCGCCGCGGGGTTCACGGTGGCCGAGGTTCGCGCTGCCACCGGGGCGAAATTGATTGTCCGCGGCGCGGTGCCCTTGGTGCGTCTGGCAGCGTGATCAGCCAGTGCCGGCGCCCAACAGCCGCTTCAGCCGGCTGGCGGTGCTGGCAGGCTTGTGCCTGATCTGCATCAGGTCTGGCACGGAAAGGTCGTCAAACAGGCCACCTGCGGGTTCGTACAACTGGAACTGCATGCCGTAACGCTGGTTTGGCACATCATCGGTGACCGTCTGCACGGCATGGAACGAGTGACGCGTCTTGAAGAACAGCAGGAAATTGTTGGGCTTGTACGGTGCGATTTTGCGTACGATGAAATTATCCGGCGCGTAATGGTCGTTGCCCCAGCAGCGCGCCAAACGGTCCTTGTGGGCCAGGAACTGCGTGCCGAACTCCTCGAAGCCATCCTGCTCGGCGAAGGAAAAGATACAGGTGAAGATCCGGGTCGGGATATCGGTGTGCGGGCCGATATAGTAGCCGGGTTCATGCCGCTGCAAGAACAATTCGCGCTGCAGCAGTGAACAGAAATCCGCCTCGTGGACCAGATCACCAAAGCGCAAGGTGAAGTAATCGGGATAGCTCATCATCGCCAGCGTGACGAACCAGTCGTCGGCGAGGAAGCAGTCCTTGAGCATGGTCCAGAAATCGCGCTGCTCCGGCGAGGCGTCGAATGCCATGCCCTTGTGGAAATTGATCTGTTTGCGGGCAAAGTAGGGCGTTC
>Ga0210386_10001332_pt1 | contig 22105 bp, 17 predicted proteins | sample IncBWH32OmetaG_FD_160091 | JGI IMG/M metagenome (GOLD analysis project Ga0210386, IMG submission 160091) | Forest soil microbial communities from Barre Woods Harvard Forest LTER site, Petersham, Massachusetts, United States - Inc-BW-H-32-O ...
TTATTCCACGTTAAATCGACGAAGCGAAACTAACAGACACAGCAGCAACGCTTTACAATATTTTTTGCGCATTTGGCTCGCGTGGCCCTTCTCGTGCGATTAGATTTACATATCGCCGCGGTGAACAATGTCCGGCGATGTGGAATTTTTTGCATCAGCGCGAACTGGCAGCGATCGTGACAAACAATTGACGCGCCACTCAAAATGATTTAAGTTTCAGTCCGATTGAAGTACGCCTTTATGCTTTTCCCCACCGGGGGGAATGAGCAGGGCGGCGTGGACGCTCCTGCGCCGCCTTTTTTTTTCGCGATACACGCTGCGGCATTAAACGAATTCTCATCGAATCCGTCGGCCATCTCCTGCAGTTCGCAAGCAGTCCTGGAGGATTTCTGTGAAAAGACTTTTACGCATTGGCCTGCTAACCGCGATCGTTCTTTCTCCCGCTCTGTCGACGACGCTTTTCGTCAGTACCATTTCAGCCACTCCGCCGCCCGCGGCCTCCTCCTCACACAAGGACAAGAACAAAAATAAGAACCAGCACAAGAAGGAATTAAGAAGAAATCAAAAGAAATTGATTCTGAAAGGGCGACGCGAAAGACACAAGCCAAAGAACACATAATTGCCTCGATGGCTCGGAATGTTTTGCGGCTGGGCCTTCTATTTCTCTTCAGGATTAAAGACATAAAACTAAAACGGGGAACCTGGCGGCTCCCCGTTTTAGAGTATTTTTTTTCGCCGTCGCGACACTCTAGGTGTCTCAGGCGGTACGCACCGCAAGAGCGGTGTGATGTACGCTATTTGTGTTCTAAGCCCGGTGGAGTCAACCTCACCTCCGTGCCATTCGAACTACAATTCCCTTTTACGCCCGCACCGTAACTTTGGCAAGGGGTATTTACGAATTCCAGGAACAAGAAAATGGGCCAAAAAGGCCCAATTATTCGAGTAACTTGTTTGTGTTTTCTTGTGACTGGGATCGCAAAATTTCTGTTTTACTTTACGAACAGGCCTTCGCGAATCTGATCTCTTCCGACAAACATTTTCGAGGAGCGATAGCGGGAAAACAGATTTGAAATTTCCCGGTTTTGAAAAACGCGCTGTGGCTGGAATGGACAGTTTGCAGGAATCAGTTCCAGGTTTTGAGCATCCAAAACCTTATAGCGATGAAATTGAACTGGTTTCTTGGTGTGGAACATGGCGAAGACAACGCCGCCGTCGCGCAGAAGCGAAGTCATGCGGGTTGCTAGTCTGGTCATGAGTTCGGTGTCCAGATAGTCCAGGTTGTCCCACATCAAGATCGCGTCGAACGTATCGTCGGGAAACAGCATGGTTGTCTTGAGGAATTTTTCCGCGCGGCCCTCCATCGAAAAATCAGACCGGTCGGCATCGGCGGGAAGCTGCTTTAGCTGCTGCCCCTGCTCTTCCAGAAAATATTGCCAGGTGGCAAGCATGTCTTCAGTGTAAACCTTGAAGCCGCGTTCGATGAAGAAATTCAGCGTACTTTGCCTGGCGGGACCGAAATCGAGCAAATGTCCGCGCCCTATTCCATCAAGCTGCCAGAGGAATTCCTTCAGGCCGTTCGATTGACGCGCGGATTTGGAATCTGCTCCGGACGTGGACTTGGAATTACCGGCGGTCGCGATCGCAACCGCCGAACTAGGACGCGCATTTGCCGTCGGCGATGGCCGCTGCGGCGTCGCCGGTTCCTGACCCGGCCGTAATTTACTGAAAAAATTCATCTCAATTACCGGTTTCCACGCCCACCTTCACGGCTGCCGCATGGGCCATTGGCGGCACGTTTGCGGAAGACTTGGTTGCAGAGCGGTTATCATTTTTTTTGGAATTGTCCGGACGGTCGATTTCAACTTTACTATGAATCTGCGCGCCCTCTCCGATGGAAATACGCAGAGTTGAGATGTCGCCGTTCACTTCGCCGGTCGATCCGATTTCCACGCGATCGCGGCCAAGCAATGAGCCCGACACTTTTCCACGAACTACAATTTCGCGGGCATCGACGTCCGCGGAAATTTTGCCGTGCGGGCCGATGGTTACACGCCCGTTCGTCAGTTCGATAGTGCCCCGAACTTCACCGTCAATGTACAGATCGTCGGTGCCCCGCACTTCGCCCTTGATCAAAAGAGTCGAAGTTATAATTCCTCCGGAAGGTTGAACAACTTCCGCAGTTAGCCCCGCCACGCTTCGAACAGATGGTTCTACTCTTGGAGCCGACGCCTGCACGGGCGCCTGTGTTGAGGCCGGTGCCGGTGTCGAGGATTGCGCTGGTGTTGGAACATTGGCGGCTGGAGCCGCTGGTTTTGTTTCTTCTGGTTTACGCCACATAATTTTTTTATCCCCTGACCGAAAACTCCGTAGCCACTAGTCTGGGCTGGGCGGGAAGCAGCCCGGAGAGGACGGTGAAGTGCAAACTATAGTATTTGCAGAGTCCGCGTGTGCACCCTACAGACAGGGAGTGTTTCCAATCAGATACGGGTCTAAGTGTAAGAGATCGGGATAGTCCAAACCGGGGAGCCTTTTAGTTACTTGAAGGGACAATAATCACAGCAGATTCATTTTCGGATGAGGGAGCGCCCCGCAATTCCCACCAGGCAACGACGTACCCCACGATTTCAGTAAAGAACAGCTTTTGTCCCTGTCTCGATTCCCACCAGCGTGACGGGTCGAATTCGGAATCACGCGCGCTGCTGACGCGGAAAGTTACGTTTGAAGGCAAAACCCGTCCATAGATGAAGCGCGTGCGTCGAGTATGATAGTTGGAGGTCACAATAATCACGCGCTTCCATCCACGAGCGCGAATGAGCTTGGCGACCTCTCCGGCTTCTTCCCGGGTGTTTTCGGCGCGGCTTGCCAGCGGCACAATTGACGCGGTGGGAACGCCGAAGGATTCGAGATCATGTTGCATGATTTCCGCCATCCCAGTGTTGCGGCGCAACAAGCGGCCGCTGGCTACGACGAAGGGAGCTACACCTTCGCGATATAATCCTGCTGCGTGGAAGGAGCGATCCCCCGCGTAATTGTCATCGCCGAGCACAACGATCGCATCGGACTGCGCGGCGGGCTCATCGATCACCCAGAATTGGCCCGCGAAGCGCATCAGCGGATGACGCGCCAGGAATAGCAGCGCTAGAAAACCAATGAAAAACAGAATGGAAAGAAGGCGGAAAAAAATTCCGCCACGATCCCTTCGCTTCATATCAGAGGGTCCAGTTTGCGAAGGCGGTCGGCGGCCTCTTCCGGCATGAGTGCGTTGTAATAGATTTCTTTAATGCTGTAGGACTTGCTTCGGGTTTCCACAATCGGCAGGATTTCAATGTGCCAGTGATAATCGGCTGCAATTGTCTTCCAATACTCCGTGGAAGTTTCGCCTTTGGGGTGAATAAGATTGGGCGCGGTATGCACAACAAGATGATAGGCGGGGGCAACTTTGCGAATGCGCCTCAGGACGCGGCGCAATAGCGCGGCCAGATTTCTTCGATTTGAACCTGGACGCGGCTGCTCAAACATATGATTGTGCTTGCGATTGAGAATCCAGACTTCAAACGGGACACGCGAAGCGTACGGGCACAGAGCCACGTATTCTCCCTGCGTATCCACGACACGTTTTCCCTGGCGCTCTTCCTGTTTCACGATATCGCAAAAAACACAGCGCTCTTTTTCCTTGTACCATTCGCGCGAGGCGCGCAGCTCATAAAGCAGCCGTCGCGGCATGAAGGTGGTGGCGCTGATTTGCGAATGCGCGTGCGCGCCTTCCTGCCCCGCAAGAGGACCATAATTTTTGTAAATGGAAACGTACTTGAAACGCGTATCGCGCTTTAAATCCTCGACGCGAGACCTCCACGCATCCATCACCAGCAGTATTGGATCGTCACTTAAGTCTTCGAGTTTGCGATTATGCTCCGGCGTTTCGACGACGATTTCGTCGGCGCCGATGGGCTGCATCTGATCGTAGATTCCGTCGGCGCGGCGCATGGGATCGCCTTCCACGCGAAATAATGGATCGGGATGGGGAATCACAGTGACTTGCGACGGGCCCGCCAACGGCAGTCGAAGAAGTACCTTCCGCGAGTCCGCCTTGTCGGGACAGAAAGGACAGCCACCCGTGGTGGCACACGTGTCTTCCCTGTGCCCGACGATCACCCAGCTGCGCGTAATTGGATCTTTACGAAGTTCCATGAATGAGCCTTAAAACAATCAAACGATTTGTGGACAAGCTCCCTCGCCTGCGGAAGGAACATTTAATCATAGCGGTAAAGGGGATAACTTGCTTGATTGGTTGAAATATCATGCAGGGTGGCGAATCGCAAAAAATTACCGGGTGTATCGAGCAGGCGTGGGGCCTTCTTCCAGGCGATGCCGGTCCCAGATTGCGCCTTCCCGGGAATAGGAAGCCATTTCAAAATCCTGCGTAAGCTCGAGGCAATCCGTTGGGCAGGCATCCTCGCAAAGTCCGCAAAACATGCAGCGCGAAGTGTCGTAGGTGAAATTGGTAAGAACTTTGCGCCGTGTGGCGTCATCGCGATGCCAGCCAACCACGATCAGATTTTCCGGGCACGCAAGCGCGCACAAGTTGCATGCGATACACAGCGTTTCCCCAGTTTCTGGATTCATATTCAGGCGCGGCGCACCGCGGTACCGCTCCGCGACCATGGGCCGCTCGAGCGGATACTGCTCCGTATAAATATTTTTGGGGTTCTGCGTGCGGAAGGTCAGAATCATGCCCTTCCAGAAATCCGCCAGGAACAGCCGCTTCAGGATTGAATTCATGGCGCTAGTCTGTCGGTGAAGGTGTCGATTGTCAAGAGGGACTGAAAAAACTCTAGGTCAATGAAAATCAGGCAACCGGCAGTAGCTGCGCTGAAAAACGCAGTGTATAATTCCGGCCAAAGCTTACCTTTAATTATTTTGTCCGAAACAGGGAGGGATTTCGTAATGCGAAATCGTTTACCGGTCATTCTACTTGGGCTTATTGGGCTCGTCTGGTTGTTGAGTTTTTCGGCCAGCGCGCGAGCTCAATCCAAAAAATCCGAAGCATCGAAAGCTGCCCAAGCAAGCGGCGCACCGGATTTATCAGGAGTGTGGATGCGCGACGCTCCCCCAGCCACTGCGATGCAATATTGGATTTACGAACTGAATCAGGAGGAACCGCCGATGACGCCCTGGGGATTGGAGAAATACCATGCGGCAAAATCTTCCTTTGGCGCGCACAGCTACCCGCTCGAGGATATGAACGATCCGGTTCTGCATGGGTGCTTCCCTGCGGGCGTGCCGCGCGTTTACATGCATCCCTTCCCTTTCCAATTTATTCAGACGAAAGATGAAGTGGTGATGCTGTTTGAGGTGGATTCGCTGCGGCGCGAAATTTACACGGACGGAAAACCGCGTGATCCCGACCTCGTTCCTCTATGGATGGGAAGCTCGATTGGGCATTGGGAAGGTGACACGCTGGTGGTGGACACCGCGAATTTCAACGATAGAACGTGGCTGGACCGCGTCGGCCACCCGCACAGCGATCAGTTGCATGTGGTTGAGCGATTCCGCCGCACCGCCCACGATCATCTTGTCGATGACATCACGATTGAGGATGCGAAGGCGTACACGAAGCCTTGGACGGCGCGGCTTGAATTCAAGTTGCGGCCCTGGAAGCTTACGGAACAGTTTTGCGAGGACGCCGAAAATTTTATGGGCTTGGAAAAGAAAGAAGCGACTCCGGGGAAATAGTGTGTCGCAATTGTGATTTTAAGCATTGACTTAATTTGGCTCGCGACGGATATTTTTGGATAAGTTGCTTTCACTGCAGTCAGTGCCATTTTTACAATCGAGCCTCCGGGCTCGACAGGCGCAATCAGGAGAATCTCGATGAAGAAGCTGGCGCTCTTTCTGCTCACTGTGTTTTGTTCCTTCTTTATTTCGGCCCCCGCCAAGGCGCATCACGGGGAAGCAAACTACGATACGGAGAAGATCAGTTCTGTGAAGGGAACCGTGACGGAGTTTGAGTTCGTGAATCCGCATGTGCAGATCACGATCGACGTGAAGAACGATAAGGGTGAAATCGAGAAGTGGACGGGCGAAGCGCGCAGCCCGGCCATGCTTTCGCGCTACGGCAGCTGGGACCGCAACACCATCAAGGTCGGCGATGTGATTACTTTTTACGGGCACCGAACGAAAAATGGCACGTTTTTCATGCGCCTGGAAAAAATCGTGAAGGCGGACGGCAAAGAACTGGGCAACCTGTAGAACGATGATTTGATAATTATTTTCTAACCTGCTGGCTACCCTTGTGTTTCAAATCGAAATGCAAAACTTGAGTTCTGCTGTTGGCAAACGCTTTTCTAGTGATAAAATTCCCGCTCATGAGCACAGCAAGTTCGCGCCCACAACTTAGCATCCGTCACGCAAAGGAAGAGGATGCTTCGGCTTTGTGCGAAATTTTTAACGAAGCCGTGCAGGATCATCTGGAGACGTTTGATTCCGAACCGCGCGAAATTGACGAACAGCGATTGCAAATTGCCGGGGCCGAAGCAGATCCGAAGCATCCCATACTCACCGCTGAATTGCGAAACTGGGTAGCAGGCTGGGCGGCGCTCACGCCTTACGATAGCCGCATCGCGCTGGACGATATCGGCGAAGTGTACATTTATGTGCGGCGCGCGTTCCGAAGTTACGGAGTGGGGCGACAGCTGATGCGGGCGCTGCAGGAAGCCGCGGGAAAATTAGGATACAGAAAACTGGTTGGTAGGATTCTGGTGAAAAATCAGGATGGCTTGAATCTTTGCCGCGCAACGGGATGGCGCGAAGTGGGCCGCCACACTTCGCACGTGTATTTAAACGATGGGTCGCATGACGTGATGCTCTTGGAATGCCTGCTTCCGCTTCCCTCCCCTGCGCAACCTGCAACAATTCAACAGCCGTGACCGACTTTGAATACATGCAACTGGCCATCGAGCAGGCAGAAATTGCTGCGCAGCGCGGAGAAGTTCCGATCGGCGCCATCATCGTGATGGACGGCCAAATTCTCGCATCCGGGAGCAATCGCACGATTACGGACTGCGATCCGACCGCGCATGCGGAAATTGTGGCTCTGCGCGAGGCGGCGAAAAAAATAAGTAACTACCGGCTGAATGGCGCTTCGCTTTACGTGACGGTGGAACCTTGTGCTATGTGCGCGGGCGCGCTGGTGCAGGCGCGGATCGCGCGACTTGTTTACGGCGCGGACGAACCCAAGGGCGGCTCAGTTCGCACCTGCATGCAGGTCCTGGATGCGCCCATGTTGAATCACCGGGTGGAGGTCGTTTCCGGAGTGCTTGCCGCCGAGTCAGTGCAATTACTGCAATCTTTTTTCGCGGCGCGGCGGTGATCTGCAGCAGAGGTAGATCTGAAGGTGAGGGTGAGATTTGAGATTTGAAATTTGAGATTTACGTTTCGGGCGGCCTTCCTTGATTCATCTTCCACAGCATTTGACGCAGCATACCCAGCCATATCACGGCGTCGCGTTCGTGCAAACGTAAGCGGCGAACGAGGCGTCGAATTCTGTCATCGGCGTCAGACACTTGCCTCCGGTCCAAAAATCCGCTGGTCTGAAGCGCATCCAAAAGAAGGAGCGTAATGCGCTCCTGCTCGGCGGCCGAGGCAAGCTTCGGCTGCTTCGCAGCACGTTCGAGCTTGGATTCTCGAATCAGCTCGTACAGGCAAACGGCGACTGCCTGTCCGAGATTCATGGAAATATTTTCGTCGCAAGTGGGGATACGGATGAGCCAGTGGCAGTGGCTCAACGCTTCGTTGGATAAGCCGAATTTTTCCGAACCAAAAAGCAGCGCCACCTTAGCCGCGCGAAGGCGTTGGCGTATCATGCGCGCGCCGTACTCTGGGCGGCGGATGGGATGTTGCAAATCGCGGTTACGCACCGCGGTGGTTCCCACCACGTGCGTGCAATCCTCCACGGCATCGGCCACGGACTTGAAACATTCTGCGTTAGCCAGAAGGTCGGAAGCGCCGACCGCGGATTTGGCTTCGCAGAAGGATGGAGTGTAGGGATTTACTACGCGCAGAGACTTGAATCCGAAATTGCTCATGGCCCGCGCAGCGGCTCCGATGTTGAGCGGATTTCGAGGAGCTACGAGCACGACGCACAATCGGCTGAGATCGAGAATGGGAGGCACGGGATTTCTATTGTAAGGCATGACTTCCAATTTTCCAGTCCGCGCATGGCGGTTGGAGAGGGATTTCTTATTGAAATTATCGAATAGTTGTATTGGACGAAAACGGAGAAGAGGACTACCATGCTGGGAGTCTAAAGGGTCGCCGGAAAGGGACTCCCATGAGCTCACTTTACGATCTGTTTGAAAAATTCCCAGATGGTTCATCGCTTTGGCGGGCATGCGTAATGGGACTGGAAGGTGCGCGTCTGCATGTATCGGATCTGGCGCGGCGCTCCCCCAACTCGTTCTACGCAATGAATCTGACAAATGGGAAAATTGTTCCACTTAATTTCCCACATGCCCATGCCTTGCGTGAGAGCATGAAAATGGGGAGACGCAGTAAAAGCGCAGTAGCCTAGCGTTCGAACGGCAACTTCAAACCCTCATTCTTACCCCCTGTATGAGTGTGCTTATATCGATTTATCATTTATTCACAATTTACGACAAAAAAATGGAACGATTTCCTTGAGGCTTGGGAATACAAGAAACCGATGAGCCTTCCTCCGACAGGCTCATCTGCGGAGGGGCGCCGCTTATGCGGCGCCCTTTCACTTTCTAAAGTCAGAAAGGGCGCCCACGCGCCAGGTCCGCCCGCGTTTCCAGGCTGCAGTTATGGATTGTTCCCAATCGTATCAAAGAGATAGTATTGGCTGTGAAAGCACAGTCCTAACAAGGCAGTGGACGAATGCCAGCAAATCGCTTATTTTATAAGCATCGAAATAGTGAAAATTCGCAGGCCAGTTTCATTTAACTGACATCGGAGCCGTCCTATGGTGACTGCAGCAAAAGAATGCCGCAACAGCCCGCGAGAAGCGTTATCGGAGCCGGTTCGCATACGTCCCAGTGATCCCCAGTTTACGGAAGAAATCTGCAAGACGGCAAACGTGTCGCGGGGTGGCCTCTATTTCACGACGCCCACCAAGCATTATTTCGTGGGGATGAACGTGGTGGTGACGCTCAATTTTGGACTGGATGACCCAACTCATCGCGAGCAAATTGGCGATGTGGTCCGCGTGGACCAATTAGCGGATGATATGGTGGGAGTCGCCATTCGTATCCTTATGCACAACAATCCTGGAATTTATTCTGGGACCTAACCTCATCCCTGCCTAAATTCACTAATCTGTTTCATTTCTACCCGAAGCCCCATTCGCGTCTACATACTTCCCTGTATATCCCTGCTTAGGTCAGCAAACAATAATCGAAATCGTGGAATATTCATTATCCCGATCTGGATTTATTTTTAATCCTGTTCGGAATATCCCCTCGCCGCGGCATAAACATTTTATAAGGATAGGATCGGACACCGTCGAGATTCCATCACTTACATCATCTGAATCTTCGCGCTACATTGGCACTTATAAAAACTATTTTCGTTTGATCGCTTGGCCAGCCGCAAGTCACCGCAACTTATTTTTTCAAATCTACGTCTAATGCAATGTGAATATATTCTCCAAGACTATGTCGCAACCAAGCCGCCGACGGACAGTAGGAAGGGAGGATTTAAGAGCCGATAAAGAGGGAGATACGGATTGACTACGGAAACAAACGAACTTTCTACGATCAGCCCCAATCAACATAATATTCCTAAGCAAGATCCGGCCGTTCAACACCATGGTCTCCGGAATTTTTTGCTGGTTGCTTTTCTCGCAATCCTAGCTTCGATCGTTTTTTATTATTACAGGGCGCGCGAAGACGGCGCCAAAAAAGCTGCGACTGCGCGGCCCGCGCCCGGCGTAAACATCACGGTCGCGACTGCACAAAAGGGAAATATCGGCGTTTATCTCGAATCCATTGGAACCGTAACTCCCGTGTATACCGATTCCATCACGAGCCAGGTCAACGGGATCGTCACGGCCGTACATTTTACGGAAGGCCAGCGAGTGAATAAGGGCGACCCGCTGATTGACATCGATTCGCGGCCGTATCGCGCGACATTATTGCAAGCGCAGGGATTGCTGCAAAGAGATGAAAACGTTCTCGCGCAGGCGCGAATGGATCAGGCTCGTTACCAGGCAGCGTGGGCGCGGAATGCAATCGCCAAGCAAGTGCTTGACGATCAGGAAAAATTAGTTCTGCAAGATGAAGGCACGGTAAAGAACGATCAGGGCACGGTGCAGTTCGACCAGGTGCAGGTTGACTACTGCGAGATTAAATCCCCGATTTCGGGCAAGGTGGGTCTGCGGCTGGTGGATCCGGGAAACGTAGTGCAGGCCGCAGGCAATGTGACGCTCGCGGTGATTACTCAGATGGAACCCATCACCGTTATTTTTACGATTCCGGAAGATAACCTCGGTCCGGTGGAAGCGCGGCTGCGCAGGAATGCAAAACTTAGCGTGGATTCATTCGACCGGACCGCGCAAGCCAAGATTGCCAGCGGGACGCTCCTGACGATCGACAACCAGATCGACACGACGACCGGCACAGTAAAAGGGCGGGCCATATTTGACAATAAGAATGACGGGCTTTTCCCAAATCAATTTGTAAATACGCGTTTGCTGGTCAACACGCTGCAAGGAGTAACACTCGTTCCGGCTTCCGCGATTCAGCAAAATGGGCAAGCATCCTTCGTCTACGTTATTCAAAATAATACAGCGCACATGCGTCCCGTTAAACCGGGAGTCACGAATGCTGGGATGACTCAGGTTGACGGAATTAATCCAGGCGACGTGGTCGCCAACAGCAGTTTTGACAAATTGCAGGATAACATCCCCATCGTTATTTCCAGCACGCCTGCGCCGGGAGCCCCCGCCAGGAGCAGTGCTCCTTGAGTCCGTCCCGCCCATTTATATTGAGGCCAGTGGCCACCGCGCTGCTCATGGCTGCGATTCTTCTGATTGGAATCGTAAGCTATACGCAGCTTCCCGTTTCCGCGCTTCCTGAAGTCGACTATCCGACGATTCAGGTGCTGACGTTCTATCCTGGCGCAAGCCCGAATGTTGTCGCTACAACAGTTACAGCTCCTCTTGAGCGTCAATTTGGACAGTTGCAGGGTTTAAGCCAAATGACCTCCACCAGTTCCGGTGCGACTTCGGTCATCGTGCTGCAATTTAATCTTTCGCTCGCAATCGATGTAGCTGAGCAGGAAGTACAGTCGGCGATCAACGCATCGCAGAGCTTATTACCAGCGCTACTTCCCGCTCCTCCCACTTACAGCAAAACAAATCCGGCGGATGCGCCAGTTTTGACTTTGGCGATCACCTCGGATTCCATGCCGCTCTCGCAGGTTGAGGACTTGGTGGACACGCGGCTCGCTCCAAAAATTTCGCAACTAAGTGGAGTAGGCCTCGTCAGCATCAGCGGCGGGCAAAAACCCGCGGTGCGCATTCAGGCGAATCCGACGGCCATGTCGTCCTATGGAATTAATATGGAAGACTTGCGCACGGCGCTGACGCAGGCCAGCGTGAATGCGGCAAAAGGAAACTTCGACGGACCTCGCCAGGATTATCAGATTGATGCGAACGATCAGCTGATCACGAGCAAGGATTACCGCAACGTGGTGGTCGCCTATCGAAACGGCGCGCCCGTAATGCTCACCGATGTGGCCAACATCATGAATGGAGTGGAAAACAATTATCAGGCGGCATGGATGAATCAGACTCCCGCCGTGATTTTAAATGTGCAGCGGCAACCCGGGGCAAACACGATCAGCGTGGTCCGAAGCATAAAAGGACTTCTGCCGCAGCTGAAGGCGAACCTGCCCTCGGGCATCCAGGTCACCACACTTACCGACCTAACCACGTCGATTGAAGCATCGGTCGCCGACGTGGAATTTGAATTGATGCTGACCATTGGCCTCGTGGTACTCGTCATTTTTCTATTTCTGCGCAGTTTGTATGCCACGATTATTCCCAGCGTTGCTGTGCCGCTATCACTCGTTGGCACATTCGGCGCGATGTATATCCTGGGTTACAGCCTGGACAATTTATCCCTGATGGCGCTCACCATTTCCACGGGGTTCGTGGTGGACGACGCTATCGTAATGATTGAAAACATTTCGCGGTACATCGAAGAGGGTGAACCGCCAATGCAAGCGGCGCTCAAGGGCGCGGAGCAGATCGGGTTCACGATTCTCTCGCTTACCGTTTCCCTGATTGCCGTTTTGATTCCGCTTTTGTTTATGGGCGATGTAGTGGGGCGGCTGTTCCGCGAATTCGCCGTCACGCTTGCGGTGACGATTGTTGTTTCGGCCGTCGTCTCGCTAACGCTCACGCCCATGATGAGCGCGCGCATTTTGCGCCATGAGCCAAAAGAAAAACAGGGCCGCATTTACCAGGCGACCGAACGCGCCTTTGAGGCGATGATTTCGTTTTACGGGCGCACATTAAAATTTGTTCTAGGCTATCAGACGATCACGCTGCTCGTCGCGCTGGCTACTCTTCTACTTACAATTTTTCTGTACATCATCATTCCAAAAGGCTTTTTCCCCGTGCAGGATACCGGCGTCATTCAGGGAATTTCTCAAGCCCCCCCGACAATCGGCGCGAAGGACATGGCCATGAAGCAATTGGAGCTTACGAAGGCTGTGATGGCGGATCCCGCGGTGGAAAGCGTCTCGTCTTTTATCGGCGCGGACGGAACGAACACGACGTTGAACAGCGGAAGAATGTCAATCAATCTCAAACCGATTGAGGAAAGACACATCACCGCGTCCGATTTAATTCGCAGGCTCAACACCAAAGTGAGTCAGATTCAGGGAATTCAGCTATTTATGGAGCCTGTGCAGAATATTACGGTCGACGATCGCGTGAGCCGCACGCAATATCAGTACACGCTCGAAGATCCCAACGCCAATGAATTGAATGAATGGACCAATCGATTCGTCACCGAGCTGAAAAAATTGCCGCAATTGGAGGATGTTGCCACCGATCAACAGCTGGGCGGCCTCGCTGTTTATCTGGCGATCGACCGGGTTACGGCCTCAAGGCTGGGCATCGCGCCCTCAACAATCGATAACACGATGTATGACGCCTTTGGGCAGCGACAAATCAACACGATGTATACGCAGGTAAACCAGTATCACGTGATTCTGGAAGCTCAGCCGCAATTTCAGCTCGATCCCAACATGTTGAATCATCTGTTCATTCAAGCGAACTCTTCTTCGGGTGCAACCGGGACGGGAGCATCCACTTCGTTCGCTGCGTCCGGATCGCCTTCCGCAGGATCGAATGCGCTCACCAGTTCCGCTCTCTATACGCCCTCGGCGACCACGCTTACGCCTCCGCAGAATGCGCTCACGGCCAACGCTTCCACCCCTTCCAATAAGGCAACCAGCACTGCGCTGACCACGAGCTCTACATATAGCAATGCCGTGCCGCTGAGCGCCTTCACGCATTTTGAAAACACGACAGAGCCGCTCTCGATTAATCACCAGGGACAATTCCCGGCCATCACGGTGTCATTCAATCTTGCGCCCAACGCTTCGCTGGGAAGCGCGATCACGGCGGTCAATAGAGTGCATGACGACATGCATATGCCTGCGAGCTTGCAGGCAAGCTTCCAGGGAACGGCGGCGTCTTTCACCAATTCGCTTTCAAACGAACCAATATTGATTCTCGCCGCTCTCGTGACCGTATACATCGTGCTCGGCGTGCTGTACGAAAGCTTTGTGCACCCGATTACAATTCTTTCGACACTGCCATCCGCCGGCGTTGGCGCTTTTCTCGCGCTGATTATTTTTCACCAGGATCTGGATGTGGTCGCCATCATCGGCATAGTGCTTTTGATCGGCATCGTGAAAAAGAATGGAATCATGATGGTCGATTTCGCCCTGGAAGGAGAACGGAACCAGGGGAAAAGCGCGACAGATGCAATCTACGAAGCCTGCCTGCTGAGGTTTCGTCCCATCATGATGACCACGATGGCGGCGCTGCTCGCGGGATTGCCGCTCGCTCTTGGGACCGGGTTTGGCGCTGAATTGCGCCGCCCACTTGGTATCTCGATGGTTGGCGGCCTGTTGTTGAGCCAGGTACTTACGTTGTACACGACTCCCGTCATCTATATTTTCTTTGACAATCTGGGAAAGAGGTTCTCGCACAAGCTGAAAAATGCCCCAGCCGGAAATGCGCAGAGGCCTGAGCCTGCATGAGTATTTCCGAACCATTTATTCGCAGGCCGGTAGCGACGACGCTGCTGACGATTGCCATCGCTCTTGCAGGAGCGGTGGCATATGGCGTGCTGCCCGTTGCTCCGCTGCCTGAAGTTGACTTCCCTACCATTTCCGTCGGTGCAGCCTTGCCGGGCGCGAGCGCTGACATCATGGCCTCTTCCGTCGCCACTCCCCTGGAGCGCCAGTTCGGGCACATTGCGGGAGTCACGGAGATGACTTCGGCGAGTTCGCTCGGAACGACTTCAATCACCATTCAATTTGACCTGAACCGCAATATTGATGGCGCTGCGCGCGACGTCGAAGCAGCAATCAACGCGGCGAGAACCTATCTTCCCGCCAACCTGCCGAGCAATCCTACCTATCGAAAAGTGAATCCGGCCGACGCGCCGATCATGATTCTCGGACTCACCTCGGACAAGTTCGGGCCCGACAAAATGTATGACGAAGCTTCCACCGTGATTGAGCAGAAGCTTTCGCAAATTCAGGGTGTGGGACAGGTGACCGTCGGTGGCGGCGCGCTGCCCTCTGTGCGTGTGGATGCGAATCCCACTCAACTGGCCAATTACGGGCTGACTCTTGCCAATGTGCAGTCCGTGCTCAGTCTTCAAAATTCGGATTTGGCCAAAGGACAAATTACCGATGGAAATGTATCGGCGGATATTCTTTCCAATGACCAGATCTCGCATGCGGAAGAATACAAGCCGCTGGTCATCGGCTACAAGAACGGCGCCGCCATTCGATTGTCGGACGTCGCTGAAGTCACGGACTCCGTGCAAAACATTCGCACCGGCGGGTATTTAAACGGCAAGCGGGCCGTGACCGTCATCATATTCCGCCAGCCTGGCGCTAACATTATTGACACTGTCGACCGTATCCGCAGCGAACTTCCCTCTATCCAGGCCACCGTTCCCCTTGGGATCGATACGACCATCGTTCTGGATCGCACGACAACCATTCGCGCCTCGGTGAACGATGTCGAGCGAACGCTAATGATTTCCATCGTGCTGGTGGTCTTCGTCGTTTTTGTTTTCCTGCGCAATGGCCGCGCCACGCTCATCCCGGCCATCGCCGTGCCCGTTTCGCTGGTTGGCACGTTTGCGGTGATGTATCTCTTCGGCTATAGCATTGACAACCTTTCGCTGATGGCTTTGACGATTTCCACTGGATTTGTGGTGGATGACGCCATCGTGGTGATGGAAAATATTTCGCGGCACCTGGAAAATGGCATGGCGCCTTTTGCCGCCGCGCTCAAGGGCGCGCAGGAAATCGGTTTCACGGTCTTCACGATCAGCATTTCGCTCATCGCCGTATTTATTCCCCTGCTTTTGATGGGGGGAATCGTTGGCCGCCTCTTCCGTGAATTTGCCGTTACGCTTTCCACGTCCATCGTTGTGTCCATGGCCATTTCGCTGACCACGACGCCGATGATGTGCGCGTATCTGCTGAAAAACGAGCATGCGGAAAAACATGGGCGCATTTATGCGGCGAGCGAGAGATTTTTCGATTGGGTCCTTTCTGTTTATCGCACCAGCCTGGAATGGGTGCTTGAGCATCCGATTTTTACTCTGGCCATTCTGTTTCTGACAATCGTGCTCAACGTAGTTTTAATCGTAAAAATCCCCAAAGGATTTTTTCCGGAAGAAGATACAGGGGCCATTGTTGGGGCTGTGCGCGGCCCGCAGGACGCGTCGTTCCCGTCGATGAACGATTCGATCCAGAGAATCGGCGCGGTAATTAAAAAAGACCCCGCGGTAAACAATGTAATTGCGTTTATCGGCGGGAATGGAGCAACGAATACAGGGTTTGTCTACATAGCGCTGAAGCCCCTGGCGCAACGGGACGCGAACGCCTCGCAGGTCATCAACCGCTTGCGCCCTCAGCTGAATCGACTGCCGGTGGCATCCACTTTTTTACAAGCGGTGCAGGATTTGCGCATTGGCGGGCGCTCCTCCAATGCCTTGTATCAATACACAATTCAGTCGGACACCGAAGAGGACCTTAAGACTTGGGGGCCGGTTCTTCTCGCTCAAATGAAGAAATTGCCCGGTTTGCAGGACGTTAGCGCGGATCAGCAAAATGGCGGGCTTGACGAGCTTCTTCAATACGATCGCGCGACTGCCGCAAAACTTGGGATTACAACGCAGGCGCTGGATTCGGCATTGTACGGCGCCTTCGGCCAGTCTGAGGTTTCGATTATTTATACGCAGTTGAATCAATATTACGTGGTGCTCGAGGTTGCGCCACAGTTTTGGCAAAGTCCAGATGGATTGAAATATATCTACCTGCATACGCCATCGAACAACAGCAGCATTCCACTGCTCACCGTGGCCAAAACGCAGGCGAATACCACTCCGCTGGCCATTAACCATACGGGTTTATTTCCTTCGGTGACGATTTCTTTTAACCTCGCGCCAAATGTTTCCCTCAGTCAGGCGGCCCTGAGCATCGACCAAATGCAAAGGCGTCTCGGCACTCCTTCCACGATGCTGGGTTTCTTTGCGGGAACGCTGCTTGCTTACCAGCAGTCTCTGGGGACCGAACCCCTACTGGTCTTAACGGCGCTGCTCGCGGTTTATATTGTGCTTGGAATTTTGTATGAAAGTTTGATTCATCCGCTGACGATTATTTCCACTTTGCCGTCAGCCAGCGTGGGCGCGATGCTAGCGCTGATGATGTTCAAGGAAGATTTGAACGTGATTTCGATTATCGGAATCGTGCTACTGATCGGAATCGTAAAAAAGAACGCCATCATGATGATTGATTTCGCTCTTCAGGAAGAGCGGCAGGCAGGGAAATCCCCGTACGATTCTATTTTTGAAGCGTGCATGCTGCGTTTTCGTCCCATCCTGATGACGACGATGGCCGCGCTATTGGGTGCGCTGCCGCTGGCGATGGGAACCGGCACGGGCTATGAACTTCGACGTCCATTGGGCATCACCATCGTCGGCGGATTGATTTTGAGCCAAATGCTTACTCTGTACACGACGCCAGTTGTGTACCTGACGTTCGACCGGCTGCGGCTCCGCATGCAAGGAAAGAGAAAAACGGTTTTTGGCCACGAGCCCGGACCGGCGCCCAGCGCAGCCGATTAATGGAGCCATCTTGAATATGAAGTTGACGAATACTATGACTATCTTCACTCGTTGCATTGCAGCGCTTCTAGTCGCTGCCATGTGCGTATTCACAGGCTGCATGGTCGGGCCGAAGTACCACACGCCCACCACGGTGGCACCGCCGGCCTACAAGGAGTTAACTCCTGCGGACTATAAAAATACCGACGGGTGGAAAGTCGCGCAGCCGAAGGATGACGCGTTGCGCGGAAAATGGTGGGAAATTTTCAACGATCCCGAGTTGAATGAGCTGGAGGTAAAAGTTAACGTTTCAAACCAAACCATCATGTCGGCTACGGAAACCTTTTACGCATCCCGCGCTTTGGTCAAAGAGGCGCGCGCGCAGCTTTTCCCCACATTGTCGGCCAGCCCGAGCGCTACGCTGCAACGGACACCAACCATAACGCGAACGGTAACCACCGGCGGCACAGGCACGGCAAATTCTTCCAGCGGCATGTTTGCCACCTATTCTCTTCCCTTCGATGCCTCCTGGCAGCCGGATTTATTCGGCCGTATCCGTAACACGATTCGATCATCGGCTTACGCAGCACAGGCATCGGCCGCGGACCTGGAAAACACGCGCTTGACGTTACAAGCCGAAGTGGCCATCGATTATTTTGATCTTCGCGGGCAGGATTCGCTCAAGCGATTGCTCGATTCGACGATCGACGCATTTCAAAAATCACTCGACCTGACGACCGCGCTCTACCAGACCGGCATTGGCGACGCGGAAGCTGTCGCGCAGGCTGAAACTCAGCTGGAAGCGACAAAAGCCCAAGACACTGCGCTCGGCATTCAACGCGCGCAGTTTGAGCACGCGATTGCCATGTTGACGGGCCAGCCGGCGTCCACGTTTTCCATTCCCGAAAAGCCGCTCATTCCGAATCCCCCGGCAATTCCCATTGGCCTTCCTTCGCAACTGCTGGAAAGACGGCCGGACGTCGCCGCAGCGGAACGATTGGTCGCGCAAGCCAACGCACAAATCGGAATCGCGAGAGCCGCATATTTTCCCACCATTACGCTGACCGGCTCGACAGGACTCGAGAGCACTGCTGCATCCTCATTGTTTAACTGGCAAAGTCGATTTTTCTCCATCGGCGCGGCGGGGGCGGAAACTCTATTCGATGCGGGCCTACGCCACGCGACGGTTGAGCAATTTCAATCTCAGTACAACGCCACGGTAGCCAACTATCGACAGGCGGTTCTCGTGGCATTTCAACAGGTGGAAGATAATCTGGCCATGCTGCGAATCCTGTCTGCGGAGATTCAAGACCAGGATAAGGCAGTCAGCTCAGCGCAAAATGCTTTGACCTTGGCGACGGATCGCTACCAACTCGGAATCGATCCCTACTTGAATGTGATTACCGCGCAAACCACACTGCTGTCTAATCAGGAAACCGCCGTGAATTTGCGCATCCAGCAGATGACTGCTAGCGGGGGATTGATCGAAGCGCTCGGTGGAGGATGGAACTCGTCTCAAATCCCCTCCCCCGCGCAACTGGTCAGTAAAGCTCCGTAAGGTGCGGAAATGACTTAAGCAACGGAACTCTCTGCAGTTATCCTCATAGAGGTATTGAGGATCGGCGGGAGGGTTCCGGACTCCTATGCCCACCATTCAAAAAAACGATTTAGATTGCGTCCGCGGGTCATTGAATGCAGTGTAAACTCGTAACTGAAGTTATATTGTTGCAGCTGAAGTAGAAGCTTTCCACGCGGCCCTCCAATGCTGATACGCCTCGGTTACGACATCGGATTCAATATTCCGCAGCCTGTGGCGATGGTGGCGATGCTGAATGTTCATCCATCCCGCGCGCCTGACTTACTCGAATCGGACAACTTGAATATTGAGCCGTGGGTTAGAACTGAAACTTATTTCGACCGCTTCGGCAACCGCTGCACAAGATTTCTGGCTCCTCAAGGCCAGCTTCGTATTTGGAATTCCACACTAATTCACGACTCCGCTGAAAAAGATCCGGTTAATTATCAGGCGCGGCAGCATCCGGTGATCGATCTTCCCGCGGAAAACCTTATATTTTTAATGAGTAGCAGGTATTGTGAAGTAGATCGTCTTTCGAACATCGCAGCGGAATTGTTTATGAACACGCCGCCGGGTTGGGCGCGTGTGCAAGCCATCGTGGATTGGGTACACCGAAGCGTGGTGTTCGGGTATCAATACGCACGCGCAACCAGGACGGCCCTCGATGTTTATACGGAACGAGTTGGCGTCTGCCGCGACTTTCAGCATCTGGCCATTGCCTTCTGCCGGTGCATGCATATCCCCGCTCGCTATGCCACCGGTTACCTGGGGGATATCGGCGTGCCCATTTCGTCCGCTCCCATGGACTTCAGCGCGTGGTTCGAAGTGTTCTTGGAAGGAAGATGGTGGACGTTTGACGCGCGCCACAACAATCCTCGCGTAGGACGCGTCCTGATGGCCACCGGACGCGACGCCGCCGATGTTGCGATCACGACTTCATTTGGCATGGCCGAGCTGGCCAATTTCACGGTCGTGACGAACGAAGTCAATGATGCGGCTTCCGAAAACGGTATCCGTTCGCAAAGCGCATAATCGGGAAGAGCTTAGCTCGGTTCATTATTTGAATCTGAAATAGCAATCCATTTCGTTTGAAATCAAACTTCCCCGTCAGATCGTTTCACTTTTCTCGCGGATAGGCCCGGTATATAACAATGCCTGATCTCCTCTGCCCGGTTCGGCCATCACATGGCCGCAAGGTTTCGGGAAAGTGCGAGGAAATGTTACAAATTCTCCAATTACGCGGACCATGGTAACCATCCCCTCAGAAAATAACACGCCGCAATATTTTACAAGCGATGTAGCGCTCCTGTTCCTCACGCGATTCGTACGCTTATTTGCGTATGGCTCTTTGTCTGTCGTTCTAGTGTTCTACCTCACGGACCTTGGCCTAAGCACAGCCCAAACAGGCGTGCTGTTTACGCTCACCCTCGTCGGGGATACGGTCATTTCATTTTATCTTACGACTCGCGCCGACCGAATTGGCCGGCGACGCATGCTCATCGTCGGCGCTTTGCTGATGATTGCCGCGGGCGTAATTTTCGCAATCACGCATAGCTTCCTGTGGCTGACGATGGCCGCAACCATAGGCGTCATCAGCCCGAGCGGTAACGAAGTAGGACCTTTTCTGTCGATCGAACAGGCCGCTCTTTCCAGCGTCATTTCCGATCAAGCCAGGACGCAAATATTTGCTTGGTACACGCTTGCCGGTTCGTTCGCCACGGCTCTCGGTGCTTTAGCCACGGGCGCCATCACCCACGCATTTCATAAAACCGCAGCAACACCCCTTGGTGGCTATCGCGCGATTGTTGTGCTCTATGCAGTACTCGGTATTGTTCTGTTGCTTGCCTTCAATCGACTCACACCCGCAGCGGAAGTGAATTTGCACGAAAGCCCGGATCTTTCAGCGGGCATGCGCAAGTTCTTTGGCATCGGCCATTCCTACAGTGTGGTGCTCAAGCTATCTTGCCTTTTCGCGCTGGACTCCTTCGGCGGCGGCTTCGTTGTGCAGAGCTTCGCCGCGTATTGGTTCTATCTTCGTTTTGGCCTGACGCCGGCAAGCCTTGGCGTCATTTTTTTCGTCGCGAATTTACTTTCCGGAGTTTCCGCACTCTTGGCATCGCGTTTGGCATCGCGCATCGGCCTTGTCAGGACAATGGTTTTTACGCATCTGCCTTCCAACATCCTGCTCATTCTTATTCCGCTCATGCCAAATCTGCCGCTGGCGATCGCAGTTTTATTTCTGCGCTTCAGCATTAGCCAAATGGACGTGCCTACGCGCCAGTCTTATACGATGGCCGTTGTCCCACCCCACGAACGTTCAGCAGCGGCCGGCATCACGGGCGTCTCACGCACCACAGGAGCGGCGCTGGCGCCAGTCCTGGCAGGCTTTCTGTTTGCCCGGCCATCACTGATCAGCGCACCATTCTTCATCGCCGGTACCCTGAAGATCATATACGACCTTCTGCTCTATCAGAGTTTCAGCGCCATTACACCGCCTGAAGAATCGGAAACCGCCGTCAAATGATATTTTCATTGCTTGCAAGATAGCCGCAGATAGACTGCGGAGATGTGATACAAAAGACACCGAAAGATCTTGTTTTTGGAAATTCAAATACCGCTTCCGTCCCTGCCCGTTGAACCTTCGGAGATGGAAAGAATGGTGAAGATCATCCTGTGCTTTTGAAACTTGCGGAAGAATTGCCGCTCAATGCCCCCGTTGATCAAGTCTGGAAACTTTTGCGCGACACGCCGCGCTTGACGGGCCTTTTGCCGGGCGTTGAAAATGTCGTCCCCTTGAAGGAAGACGGCAGCGAAGCGTATGGGGCCTCGGTGAGTGAAAAAATAGGTCCGTTCAAAATCACGATGAATCTGGAGGTACGCATCGCCGAATTAATTGAGCCGTCACTCTTGAAAGCGTCGCTCAAAGGCGGCGATTCGATGGGCCTCAACCGTATGACCGGATCGATGCAAGTCGCATTGAGCGCCGCGCCCTGCGGAACGCAAATGCATTTTGAAGCGTCCATTGAAGTATTGGGGAAACTGGCAACGCTTGGAGCTGTTCCTGTCCGGCGAAGGACGACGCAACTGTTTGCCGAATTTGCAAAACAAATTCAGGGGCAATTTCCCGCAGATACAAAAT
>Ga0210386_10001333_pt1 | contig 22099 bp, 21 predicted proteins | sample IncBWH32OmetaG_FD_160091 | JGI IMG/M metagenome (GOLD analysis project Ga0210386, IMG submission 160091) | Forest soil microbial communities from Barre Woods Harvard Forest LTER site, Petersham, Massachusetts, United States - Inc-BW-H-32-O ...
GCAGTGCTGCAACGCCCGTCCGATCGCGGGCAACAGGAGACCGCCTATGACCATTTATACCGGGCCGGTGTTTGAGATGGCCCGCCAGCAGTTCCAGGTGATCGCCGACTACTTGGAGATCCCAGAGGATGAGCGCGACCGCGTGCTGTACCCAAAACGCGCGGTGGCCGTGTCGTGCCCGATCCATCGCGACGACGGCAGCACGGCGGTATACCAGGGCTATCGCGTGCAGCATCATCTGACGCTGGGGCCCACAAAGGGCGGCACGCGGTATTCCCCCAACCTGGACATCGGCGAGGTCGCGGCACTCGCGGTGTGGATGAGCTGGAAATGCGCGCTGGCGGGGCTGCCCTATGGCGGTGCCAAAGGCGGCGTGGCGATCGATCCCTATGCGATCTCCAAGCGTGAGCTGGAAGCGGTGTCACGCCGTTACATGCAAGAGATGATTCCCTTCGTCGGCCCGCACATCGATGTGATGGCGCCCGACATGGGAACCAACGAGCAGGTGATGGCCTGGTTCATGGACACCTACTCGATGTACCAAGGAAAGACGGTCACCGAGATCGTTACCGGCAAGCCAGTTGCCTCGGGCGGCACCGAGGGACGGCGCGAGGCGACCGGGCGCGGCGTGGCATACCTTGCGGATCGCGCGATGCAGCAATTGCGTATTGCTCCAAATGGTGCGACCGCGGTGGTGCAAGGCTTCGGCAATGTCGGCAGCGTGGCCGCGGCGTCGCTCGCCGAGCGTGGGCTGAAGATCCTGGGCGTGTCCGATCACACCGCGTGTTACTTCGATCCAAAAGGCCTGCCGGTCGATGCGCTGCTGGCACATATGGCCAAACACGGTGTGTTGAAAGGGTTTTCCAACCAACTGGCATCGGATCCGGCGGAGCTACTGGCACAGAAATGCGATGTGCTGGTACCGGCCGCTCTGGAACGCGTGATCGACGCGCGCATGGCGGGACAGTTGCAGTGCCGCATACTCGCGGAAGGCGCGAACGGACCCACCACGCCCGAGGCAGACGAGGTGCTGAACCAACGGCGTGACGATATTTTCGTGATCCCTGACATCCTGTGCAACGCTGGCGGCGTCGTCGTCAGCTATTTCGAATGGGTGCAGGACCTGCAGCAGTTCTTTTGGGATGAGACGGAGGTGATGGACAAGCTGTCCCACGTCCTCGATCGTGCCTTCGGCCAGGTCATGACGCGGGCGGAGAGGGACAAGGTCGCGCATCGCACCGCAGCAATGGCGATCGGGGTGGAGAAAGTGCGCAATGCGAAGAACGTGCGCGGCTTGTTTCCGTGACATCACGAAAGGTGTGATGCACATCACACCTTTCTCGTGCGGCAGGGTGTGACAATATGTCGGGTGATCGGCGCTGCCCCAACACCCGCGCCGATCGCCCGGGCCGCGAGGCCCAGGTCAACCCGGACCTTCCTCTGGCCCGGCCGTGCAAACGGCCGGGCCACTTTTCTGTGGTGGCACTTTGACCGCGGCTATCCGCGCCGCCTAGGTTCGTAGTCTTGCCGTCAGGAACAGGTCATGGCCGCCCCGCTTTCGCTTGGAATTGATATTGGCGGGACTTTCACCGACCTGGTCGCCTTCGATCCCGAGAGCGGGCAGGCCTGGATTGGTAAGGTCAGCACCACGCCCGATGATCCGGCGGATGGCGCGGTCGCGGGTGTGCGGCAATTGCTGGAGCGGCATCAGCTCGCGCCCGCGCGTTTCGGCCGCGTGGTGCATGCGACGACGCTGTTCACCAACGCGTTGATCGAACGCAAGGGCGCGCGCACCGGGCTGATCACGACGGCGGGCTTCCGCGACACGCTCGAGATCGGGCGCGAACGGAAATACGAGCTGTACGATCTGTTCATCGAGATGCCGCCGCCGCTGGTTCCGCGGCCGTGGCGGCGTGAGGTGGCGGAACGGCTGGCGCCGGATGGTTCGGTCGAGCAGGCGCTGGATGTCGAGGCGCTGCTGCACGAAGGCGAGGCGCTGGTGGCCGGCGGCGTCGCGAGTCTGGCGGTGGTATTCCTGCATGCCTATGCCAATCCGGTGCATGAGCGGCACGCGGCGGAGGCGCTGGCGCGGCGCTTTCCGGGGCTTTCAGTGTCGCTGTCATCCGACATCGCGCCCGAAGTCCGTGAGTATCCGCGCGCCAGCACGACGGTGGCGAACGCCTATGTGCGCCCGCTGGCGGAACAGTATCTGGACACGCTGGAGTCGCGGTTGCGGAGCTTGGGGATTGGCGGCGGATTCTTTTTAATGCTGTCGTCCGGTGGGCTGACGCATCTGGGCGAGGCCAAGCGCGCGCCGGTGCAGTTGCTGGAGAGCGGGCCGGCGGCGGGTGCTCTGGCCGGCGCGTGGTTCGGGCGCAATGCCGGGCTGGAACGCGTGCTGGCATTCGACATGGGCGGCACGACGGCGAAGCTGGCGTTGGTCGACGACGGTATACCGCTTGTGGCGTGGGGCTTCGAGGCAGCGCGGGCGAAACGGTTCCTGCGCGGCTCGGGTCTGCCGATCCAGATCGCGACGGTCGAGCTGATCGAGATTGGGGCCGGTGGCGGATCGATCGCGCGGCGGAGCGAGCTGGGCACGCTGCATGTGGGGCCGGACAGTGCCGGTGCGGTGCCGGGGCCGGCGTGTTACGGGCGCGGCGGCGATACCGCGACGGTGACGGATGCCGATTTGCTGTTGGGATATCTGAACGCCGATTTCTTCCTGGGCGGGGCGATGCAGATCGATCTGGCGGCGGCGGAAGCGGCGGTGGGAACGCTGGCGGATCATCTTGGTATACCGGCAATACGTGCGGCCTACGGCATCCATGATGTGGTGAACGAGAACATGGCCGGCGCGGCGCGGGTGGCGATCGCCGAGCGCGGACGCATCCCCCATGAGTATGCACTGATGGCGACGGGTGGCGCGGCGCCGGTGCATGCGTGGCAGGTGGCGCGCAAACTGGGGGTGAAACGGCTGGTGTGTCCACCGGGCGCTGGGGTCGGCAGCACGATCGGCATGCTTATGGCGCCGGCACGGGTGGATCGCGTGACCTCGTTGAATGTGCCGCTGGCGCGGGCGGATTGGGGCGAGATCGCGGCCATCTTCGCCCGGCTGCGCGCGGGGGCCGAGGTGGTGGTGGCTGCCACCGGCGCGGTGCTGGCGGAGGCCTCGGCGCAGCGTCGGGCGGATATGCGGTACGTTGGACAGGGGTCGGAGATCACCGTGGCGCTGGCGGGGGAATTGAACACCGAGACAGTGCGCGCGGCGTTCGAGACGTCGTACCGCGCGTTGTACGGGCGCACACCACCGGGGGCGGCCATCCAGTTCGTGGCGCTGCGGTTAGCGCTGTCAGCGCCAATGGCGGGGAGTGGGGGACGGTTACGGCAAGAACGCAGTGCTGGCGCCGCGCGGAAGGAGACGCGTGCCGTGTGGTTTCCCGAGGCGGATGGGTTGGTGGAGACGGCGGTGTACAACCGCTACGCGCTGCGGACCGGCGATGTGGTCGAGGGACCGGCGGTGTTCGAGGAGACCGAGAGCACGTTGGTGATTGGTCCGGGCGGGTGGGCAACGGTGCTGGATGACGGGACGATCGATGTGGTGATGCCATGAACGGGGCGTGTAATGCGCGGTGCACCTCGCCCACGAAGTGGGAGAGGTCGCGGCGCGGAGCGACGCGGGTGAGGGTGGTGCGCGCGGCACGACCCTCACACGGCTTCACTGCGCTCGCCGACCTCTCCCGCGCAGTGGGAGAGATGAGGTAGTGTCGGGGTTCGATCCCGTGACGTTGGAGCTGCTCTGGCGGCGGTTGATTTCGCTGGTGGATGAGGCCGCGGCGGCGCTAGTGCGGACGTCGTTCTCCACCTTGGTTCGGGAGAGTTACGATTTCTCCTGCATTGTCACCGACGATCTTGGCCAGTCGCTGGTGCAGGCGACCGAGAGCATTCCCAGCTTCATCGGCACCCTGCCCGCCACCGTGAAGCATTTCCTGCGCTTCTTCCCGCACGAGATGTTGCGACCGGGCGACGTGCTGATCACCAACGATCTATGGCTCGGCACCGGGCATCTGCCGGACATCACCGTCGCCAAGCCAATCTTCCGCCTTGGCAAGCTGGTGGCGTTTAGTGCCTCGACGGCCCATGCGCCGGATATCGGCGGCAAGATCCGCAGCCCCGAGCCGCGCGAGGTGTTCGAGGAAGGGCTGCAGATCCCGCCGATGAAGCTGATGCGGGCCGGCGTGACCGACGACACATTGGTGGCGCTGATCCGGCAGAATGTGCGCACGCCGGACCAGACGATAGGCGATCTGTGGGCACAGGTGGTGGCGCTCGATCTGATGGAGGAACGGGTCGGCGCGCTGATGGAGGGCTACGGGCTGGACGACCTGCGCGCACTGGCCGGCGAGATCCACGGACGCTGCGAACAGGCGATGCGCGCGGCGATCGGGGCGCTGCCGGACGGCACCTATCACAGCGAACTGCAGACCGACGGCGTGCTGGACCAGCCGGTGACGATCCGCATGGCGCTGACCATCAAGGGCGACAGTATCGAGATCGATTACGACGGAACCGATCCGCAGGTGGATCGGGCGATCAACTGCGCACTGTGCTATACGTACGCGATGTCGGTGTATGGCGTGAAGGTCTGCACCAGCCCGACGCTGCCGAACAACGAAGGCGCGTTCCGTCCGATCAGCATCCGCGCGCCCGATGGCTGCATCGTCAATCCGGTGTTCCCGGCCTCGGGCGGATCGCGCATGCTGATCGGGCATTATCTGCCGATGCTGGTGTTTGGCTGTTTGGGACAGATCGTGCCGGAACGGGTGATGGCGGCGTGCGGGTCGCCGATGTGGGGAATGAACCAATCCGGGTTGCGCGATGACGGCAAGCCGTACGCCAACATGTTCTTCTTCAATGGCGGCATGGGCGCAACGATGCAGAGTGATGGGCAGAGCTGCCTGTCGTGGCCGTCGAATGTGTCGTCGACGTCGGTGGAGATCAGCGAGCATATCGCACCGTTGCGGTTCCATTATAAGAAACTCCGCGAAGGCAGTGGTGGTGACGGCAGGCATCGCGGTGGGCTGGGGCAGGAGATCATGATCGAGTCCCGTTCGGCCCGTCCGGTCGCGGTATCGTTTCTTGCCGAGCGCACGGTGTTTCCGGCGTTCGGCCTTGAGGGTGGTGACGCCGGCGCACCCGGCGTACTGCGGATCAACGGTGCGGCAGTGGACCCGAAGCGGCAATACATTCTGCGGCAAGGCGACACCGTGCTGCTCGCCACGCCTGGCGGCGGCGGGCATGGTGATCCCGCCTCGCGCGATGAGGCTGCATTGCGTGCCGATCGCGCCGCTGGTTACATCGCCCCAACCGAAACCTAAGCCAAGACAGGAACGCCCTCATGATTCGTCGCCGAACCGTCCTTGCCTCCGCTGCCGCGCTTCCCGCGCTGGGCGTTCCCATGTTGTGTGCGGCGATACCGGTGAAGATCGGCGTGCTGTTCCCGCTCACCGGCAGCTCGGCCTCGGCCGGGCAGCAGGGCAAGACCGCGGTGGAAGTTGCACTGGACGTGGTGAACACGCCGCATCCAACCTTGCCGGAGCTGACGTTTGATCCGAAGGGCGGATTGCCGGGGCTGGGGGGCGCGACGATCGAGGCAGTGTATGTCGATCATCGCGGCGATCCCGCAGTGGCGCAGAGCCTGACGCAGCGGCTGATCACTGGCGACAAGGTCGCGGCGCTGTTGGGATCGTATCAGTCATCGACCGCACTGACCGCGACGGCGGTGGCCGAGCGGTATGGCGTGCCGTTCATCGTCAGTGATTCAGTGGCCAACAACATCACCGAGCGCAACTTCAAGTTCACCTTCCGCGTCACACCGATCGGCGCCAACTTCGCCGCGACCTATATGCGGTTCGTGGGCGACATGATCGCGGCGGGCCACAAGGTCGACAGCATCGCGCTGGTGAACGAGAACACCGATTACGGCAGCCAGGTCGGCAGTTCGATCGAGGCGGCGATCAAGGCGTCGAAGATCCCCCTCGCGGTGCGGATCGCCTACAACGCGAACGGGGCGGATGTGTCGGCACAGGTGCTGCAATTGAAGCAGGCCAACCCGACGGTCGTGATCTTCATCAGCTATGCGTCGGACGCGATCCTGTTCATGCGGACGATGAAGTCGCTAGACTATCTGCCACCGATGATCCTCGCCGATGACGCTGGGTTCAACGACCTGTCGTTCATTCCGGCCGTGGGCAGCATCTCCCAGAACCTGATGAGCCGCAGCACGTGGAACCTGGGGCCAGCGGGCAGCCTGTCGGCGCGGATCAATGACGCGTTCAAGGCCAAGGTCGGGCGCGACATGGATGATGCCTCGGCGCGTGATATGGAGGCGACGTTCGTGCTGGCCGATGCGCTGAACCGCGCGGGGTCGACCGATCCGACGAAGCTGCAGGCGGCGTTGCAGGCGACGGATCTGCCGAAGAGCAAGATGGTCACCGGGTATGATGGGGTGAAGTTCGATGCGGCCGGGCAGAACGTGCTGGGGGCGACCTATCTGACGCAGATGCACGGCACGGCGTACGCGACGGTGTGGCCGGTGACGCCCGGGACCGCGAAGATTATTTGGCCGATGACGGGGTGGAAGGGCTGAGGCTTCGTACGCCTCTCCCTCTGGCAGAGGCCGCCGCGCCGCAGCGGGTGAGGGTTTCGTGGCACCACCCTCACCCGGCATCGCTCCGCTCGTCGACCTCTCCCGCGAAGTGCGAGAGGTGTCGGGGGCTTACGCCGAAAGTGCGGCTGGTTCCGTGCGGACGCGTTTCACCAGCAGCTTGTTCAGCGCGTGCACATAGGCGCGGGCGCTGGCGACGATCGTATCAGTGTCCGCCCCCTGCCCGTCCACCATCTTGCCGTTTTCCTCGAGCCGGACAGTGGTTTTCGCCTGCGCATCCGTGCCCTCGGTCACCGCGCCGACCGAGAACAACACAAGGTTCGCGGTATGCGGGAAGATCTGCTGGATCGCCTTGAACGTCGCATCCACCGGCCCATCACCGCTCGCGGTCGCCGCCTTCACCACCCCGTCAACCTCCAGCTCCAGCTCCGCCCGCGCCGGCGCCTTTGACCCGGCATGCAGATCGAGCGAGACGAAGCGGACCCGTTCGTGGTCCCGCACCACCTCATCATCCACCAGCGCAACGATATCCTCGTCGAACACCACCTTCTTGCGATCGGCGAGATCCTTGAAGCGGCGGAACGCGTCATTCAACTGGTTGTCGCCGATCTTGTAGCCCAGCGTGTTCAACCGGTCGCGGAACGCCGCGCGTCCCGAGTGCTTGCCCAGAACGATCGAATTCCGTGCCCAGCCGATGCTCTCCGGCGTCATGATCTCATAGGTCGCCGCCAGCTTCAGCACACCATCCTGATGGATGCCCGACTCGTGCGCGAAGGCATTGCGCCCGACGATCGCCTTGTTCGGCTGCACGTCGAACCCGGTGATGGTCGAGAGCAGCTTCGACGTGCGCAGGATGTTCGTGGTGACGACCCCGTTGTCGTAGGGAATCGCGTCATGGCGGGTGCGGATCGCCATCACGATCTCCTCCAGCGACGCATTGCCCGCGCGTTCGCCGATGCCGTTGATGGTGCACTCGATCTGCCGCGCGCCGGCGCGCACCGCGGCGATCGCGTTGGCCACCGCCAAGCCCAGATCGTTGTGGTTATGCGCCGACAGGATCACGCGATCGATATTCGGCACGCGGTTGCGGATGTTGCTGAACATCGCCTCGATGTCTTCCGGCAGCGCGTAGCCGACGGTGTCCGGCAGATTAATCGTGGTGGCACCGGCATCGATCGCCGCCTCCACGACGCGGCAGAGAAAATCCGGATCCGAACGGGTCGCGTCCTCGGCCGACCATTCCACGTCGTCGGCGTGCTTGCGCGCGAGCGTGACGCTGTCGACCGACGCCTGCACCACCTCGTCCGGCGTCATGCGCAGCTTATACTTCATATGCAGGTCGGAGGTGGCGATGACGATGTGGATCCGCTTGCGCTTGGCCGGACGCAGCGCCTCGGCCGAGCGCAGGATGTCCATCTGGCCCGCGCGCGACAGGCTGGCCAGCACCGGCGTGTCGGCGCGCTGGCCGATCGTCTCGGCAATGGTCTTCACGGATTCGAAATCACCCTGGGAGGCGATGGCGAAGCCTGCTTCGATCACATCGACGCCCAGCTCAGTCAGCGCCTCGGCCATGCGGATCTTCTCATTGAGGTTCATCGAGAAGCCGGGCGACTGCTCGCCGTCACGCAGCGTGGTGTCGAAGAAGATGATTCGGTTGTCGTCCAACTTGCCGAAGCTGGGATGGTTGATACTCATTGGATTATTCCCTTGTGGGGCGTGGTTCCTCGGGATTTACGCACGACATCAGCCTCAGGAATCCCCTGAGCGAAGCCGGCGTCAATGACCCGGCGCAGCGCTCAGGGGCGGCTAAGTCGAAGGAGGAGGCCGAGAGACACAAGGCGCAGCGCAACACGCGCAGGTGCGCGGGCAATCAGGCGACGGGGCTGCGAGCCTCGGTGCATACGGCCTTCATAGCGAAAGACGGGCCACAGGGCAAGCGTCCCGCCCCGGCGGGTTGGTGTCTCAGTTTGAATGCTTTGCCACACTGCTTTGCTGAAAATGTTCGACCGCACCATTGATCTGAACCCACTGATGTTTCGACTGCTCGAAAATCGATCTACCCGGGGCCTGGGATGTTGGCGCTGCTAGCGTGCCGACAGCAACGCCGATCAGCGACGGCAGGTTGTCAGCCGTCCAATAGACCGTTGATCCGCAGTTTGGGCAAAAGTAGGTGTGGACCTTCCCGCCGCTTGCCGCATCGCGGATGAACTCTTTCGGGGTTCCAGAAATGGCGACGGCGTCGACCGGATAAAAGGCGCCAACGCCAAATGGCGCGGCGGTTCTCCGTTGGCACGCAAGACAATGACAGGCGACAACCACTATTGATGATTCTGAAAGCGTCAGTGCGACGGCGCCGCAACTGCATCGGGCATCAGCCATGAGGAAACCCCCCTTTCTTGAAGCGACATCGCGTTGAGATTTCAAGCCGAGACACGACCCCCCTGGAGCGGGCCGGTGGCGTGGAGCGAAACCAGCACGTGGTCCGCCATGGCCGGCCTTATCCCGACGATCGCGGGTCTCGCGGTCTATTCCACTGCCGCCGGCACGGTGAAGCAGAACACGCTGCCGCCAACGGGATTGGGCTCCATCCACAGCCGCCCGCCGTGCGCCTCGATGATGGTGCGGCACACCGACAGGCCGATGCCCATGCCGTCGGTCTTGGTGGTGACGAAGGGCTGGAACAGCCGCTCCTGCACATCTGGCGCGACGCCGGGACCGGTGTCAGCGATGCTGACCTGCACCATGTCCTCCGCCCGATCGATGCCGACTGTCAGGTTGCGTCGCGGCATGCCATGCATGGCTTCGATGGCGTTGCGGATCAGGTTCAACAGCACCTGCTGGATCTGCACGCGGTCGACCATCGCCGGCGGCACGTCGGCATCCAGTCCGAGATCGACATGAATGCCGCGCTCCTTGGCGCCGACCAGGGCCAGCGCGCTGGCCTCCTCGATCAGCCTGGCGACCGGCTCGGGATGCCGGTCCACCTCACCCCGGGCGACGAAGCCGCGCAGGCGGCGGATAATCTCGCCGGAGCGCAGCGTCTGTTGCGCAGCCAGATCAAGCGCCTGGCGCAGCCGCTCGGGGTTCATCTTGGTGCTGCCCAGCAGCCGCTGCGCCGCCTTCACGTAATTCGCGGTGGCTGTCAGCGGCTGATTCAGCTCGTGCGCCAGCGCCGCCGCCATCTGCCCCATCGAGCACAGCCGCGAAACGTGCAGCAGCTCGACCTGAAGTTCCTGCAGGCGGGTTTCGGTGCGCTGGCGCTCGGTCAGGTCGCGCACGAAACCAGTGAACAGCCGGTCGCCGTTGTGGCGCACCTCGCCCACCGCCAGCTCCATCGGGAAGGTGCCGCCATCCTTGCGCTGGCCCACCACGACACGGCCGATGCCGATGATCCGACGCTCGCCCGTCGTCATGTAGCGGGCGAGGTAGGAATCGTGTTGCTCACGATAGGGCGACGGCATCAGCACGCTGACGTTACGGCCGCGCACCTCCTCGGTGGTGTAACCGAACAGGCGTTCCGCTGCCGCACTGAACAGCAGAATGGCACCCAGGTGGTCGATGACCACCATCGCATCCGGCACGGTCTCGAGGATGGAGCGCAGCAGCGCCGTCCCCCCAAGGGCGTCAAACCGATTCGGCATCCCTGTCCCCTGCCCCACGAGTACGCCGCACTGTTCAGGCGATCGCGTCCCCCATCCCACACACGCAACGCAACGTCGGCATCAAACTAACACGACACCGTGCCGGAGGTGGCACACTGCACAAAGCGCAATAGAGCATCGTCCGCCAGCGGCTTCTCCAGAACCCGCGCCACGCCGAGCGCCCTGGCCCGCCGCACCAGGTCTGGCGACAGTGATCCGGTGATCAAGGCAGTCGGCAGACCGGCGCCGCGCTGATGAAGCTGAGTGAGCAGTTCGACCCCGGTGATCTGCGGCATGTGGTGATCGAGCACCAGGCAGGCAGCCGTGGGATCGACAAGATGATCAAGATAGGCCTGGGCGGAGTCGTAAGAAGCCACATCGTATCCGGCCGTCTCCAGCAGGAAGCGGAGCGCCTCGCGGACGTCATCGTCGTCATCTACCACCGCCACCACTGGGCGGGGCGCGTTCCGCATCGTCTTTGCTCCGCTGGGGTATCCGCGTGATCGTGCCGATCCGCGGCCAACCCGCGTCGCACTTATGCGCCGCGAGGGGACAACAGCATTGACGCAGGTCAACCGCCGTTGCGTGGCCTTGTCGTGGGCGCAGGGGACATGGCGATCACCATACGCACCAGCTCGGCCAGGCTGCGGGCGCCCATCTTTTCCATCACCCGGGCGCGGTGCACCTCGACGGTGCGCGGGCTGGCACCGAGGTCGTAGGCAATGCTCTTGTTGGGATTGCCGGCGACCAACAGGTCCAGCACCTCGCGTTCGCGCGGGGTCAGGCTGGCGATCCGGGCGATGATGTCGGCGGTCGCGGCCGCCTGGCGCTGGGCCTGCTGGCTGGCTGCCAGGGCGGCCCGTACGACACTGATCAGCCGCTCGTCGTCGAACGGTTTCTCCAGAAAATCCGCCGCACCCGCCTTCAAGGCCGCGACTGCGACCGGCACGTCGCCATGGCCGGTCATGACGATCACGGGCAGGCGCACCCCGGCCTCATTGAGCCGCCGCTGCAGCGCCAGCCCGTCGAGATCGGGCATGCGGACGTCGGTCAGGATGCACCCCGCGCTGAGGGACGCCGCCATGGCCAGGAAGGTCAGGGCGGAGTCGTAGGTGCGCACGGCGAGATCGGCCGAGTCGAGCAGCACGGCCAGGGAGTCGCGCACCGCGTCGTCATCGTCGATAACATGGACCAGGGCGGGCTCAGGCATCCGGCGCTCCATCGATCGGTCAGGGTACGGGCGACCCCGTACGCGCTGATCCGTACGTCCGTTTCCGAATTATGGCCACCGCAAACACTCCCTAGAGTTTCGGGCACCGCAACGCCGAACGAGGGGCTGGAGCCAAGCGATGTCAGGTGCAGTGCAAAGCGTGATCCGGCAGCCGATGGGAATGGCCGGGCAGGTATCGACCCCGACGCGCGTGACGGATCCGCTGGCGGCCCTGATCGGGATGACCATTACGCTGCCGCGTGATCGCGAGCTGTACGCCCAGGGCGAGCGGGCGGAGTATTGCTACCAGGTCATCAGCGGCTGCCTGCGCACAGTGCAACTGATGGAAGATGGGCGGCGGCAGGTGGCGGCGTTCCTGCTGCCGGGCGATTGCCTCGGGTTCGATGACTTCGACAGCCACGACTTCGCCGCTCAGGCGGTGACCGATGTGGTGGTGAAACGTTTCCGCCGGCATGATGTGGAGGCGCAGGCCGACCGCCAGCTGGCGCTGGCGCGGCGGTTGCGGGAACTGGGGGCAAGCGCGCTACGTGCGGCGCATGATCGCTTGCTGCTGCTCGGCCGCAAGACAGCGTCCGAACGGATCGCGACCTTCCTGCTGGAAATGGCGGCGCGGCAACATCAGAGCCATATGGTGACGTTGCCGATGAGCCGGGTCGATATCGCCGACCACCTGGGCATGACGGTGGAAACCGTGTGCCGCATGATCACGCATCTGCGGCGTGAAGGAACGATCGCGGTGGTACCGAGTGGCGTCGAGCTGCACGCGCCGGGCGCGTTGCGGCAGATCGCGGCCGACCTGCGTCACTGAACGCGGCCGCGGCGGATCTGCCGCGGGGACGACTGCGGAGCTGACGCCTGGTTAACTGGTGTGGTTCTCGCAGGCCGCGGCGGTGGACGCCGATACGCCGGCCGCCGCAAGTGAGGCGCCGGCGAGGCCGAGGATCAGTGCGATAGCCAACACGATGCGTTGGGTCATGGTTGCCTCCGTTTGGTGGCTGGCGACAGCGTAGCGAATGCGGCGTGGCGGGAACAAGCGTGTCGTTGTGGGCTTGGGTCACATTTGCGCGCCTGTGTCGGCGGCGCCAGCGCAAAGTTTTCACCACGGAGTGAGCCGGCGGCCGGCTAACGCGATGGTGGAGCCTTGGTCCATGGCCGATGCGTCCACGGTGCATGCCGTGTTCCCCCTGACCACCTGCACCGGTATCTCGCCAATCGGACGCCCTGGGTGCAGACTTTGGCCGTTGGTGAGCGCCGGGCGCAGAACCGGCGACTGCAGGAGGACACAGCCATGGTCGACGTGCATCGGCTTGGACCACAGATCGGCGCGGAAATCCGGGGCGTTGATGTCCGCACGATCGATGATGCGGTGTTCGGCGTGATCTATCGGGCGTGGCTGGATTACAACGTCGTCGTCGTGCCGGGTCAGGATCTGACGATCGAGCAGTTCCTGCGCTACAGCCGTCGCTTCGGGCATATCTCGCCGCATCCATCGAAATCGACGCGGCATCCGGATATTCCGGAAATCACCCTGCTGGGCACCAATAAATTCGACGGGGATGGGAAGCTGAACCAGGCGATCTACCGGCGCGGCGCCGAGGGTTGGCACACCGATGGTGCCTATGACCAAGAGCCGTTCAAGGCGACGCAGCTCTACGCGCTGGCGATCCCAAGCCGTGGCGGCGATACGCTGTTTTCCAATATGTACGCGGCGTACGATGCTCTGCCGGAGCGGTTGAAGCAGCGGCTGGAGGGGGTGGACGGCGCGTTCACCTATGGCGGGCGGCGCAAGGCACAGGCGCTGCTGAACCCCGAGGATCGCGATCTGCCGCCGGCAATGCACAAGATCATCCGCATGCATCCGGAGACGGGACGGCGGGCGTTGTATTTCGATCCGGGAAAGATTCTGTATATCGAGGGTGCCAGCGAAGCCGAGAACGATGCGCTGATCGAGGAGCTCATGAGATATATGATCCAGCCGGAGGCGGAATATCGGCATAAGTGGCGGGTCGGGGATATCGTGATCTGGGACAACCGCTGTTCGGTGCACAAGGCGGCGGGGGATTATCCGCCGGAGGAGGACCGCATTCACTGGCGGGTATCGATCAAGGAATACGCGGCGGCGGAGCAGGCGGCGGCGTAGAAGGGATTTCTCCTCCGTTTGGGTACGTGTACGCTCCTCAAGGAATATTCACCGCAGAGGCGCAGAGCCCGCTGAGGATCGCGCGCGCTTCTCGACATCCTATATGTCGCAATGCTGTCAATTGTGCTTCGCGCGAAGCACATTAACCGTCGCTGCGTCACCCCAACGTTGACGGTTATGCCCCCGGATCCTCCGTGTCTCTGTGCCTATCGCGGTGAATATTCTTGCGGAACTAAAGCGTCCCTCCCCCTTCCCCCTGGCACGGGCCCGACCCCACACCAAATGAAGGTCTTCGGCGGGCCGTGGCCCCCGGGTCATGTGCCCTCGAGCCAACAATGGCTTCGGGAGGAGCGACATGACGATCCAAAGCCCCCCAGGGTGGGGAGTCGATCAGATCCGGCTCGCGGTGCAATCGATCGGCTCGGCGACACCGGCGGAGTATTGGCATACCACACGGGACCGGTCGGCCGCGCCCGCGGTGCGGCGGATCGGGGTGGAGGATCTGCGCATCGCGCTGGCCCGCGGGCTGGAGGATTTCAAGGCCAACCGCACCGACGTCATCTTCCTGTGTGTGATCTACCCGGTGGTCGGGCTGGTGCTGGCACGGCTGGCATCAGGCTATGGGTTGCTGCCGTTGTTGTTCCCGCTGGCCTCGGGCTTCGCGCTGGTCGGGCCGGTGGCGGCGATCGGCCTGAATGAGATGAGCCGGCGGCGCGAGGCGGGCGAGACGGTGCGCTGGATCGATGCGTTCGGTGTGCTGCGGGCGCCCTCGATCGGGGCAATTTCACTGCTGGCGCTGATGCTGGTGGGCGTGTTCGTGCTGTGGCTGGTCGCCGCGCAGGTGATCTATGTCGCGACCTTGGGGCCGCAGGCGCCGGTCTCGGCAGCCGTATTTGCGCACGAGGTTGTGGCCACGTCGGCGGGCTGGGCGTTGATCGTGATCGGCGTGGGCGCAGGGTTCCTGTTCGCCGTACTGGTGCTAGCGATCAGTGTGGTGTCGTTCCCACTGTTGCTGGACCGCGATGTCGGGATCGATACCGCGGTATGGGCCTCGGTGCGCGCGGTCGCGGCGAACCCGGGCATCATGGCGGTGTGGGGCGCGATCATCGTGGCCGGGCTGGTGGTCGGGTCGATCCCGGCGCTGGTGGGCCTGGCGGTGGTGATGCCGGTGCTGGGGCACGCAACCTGGCATCTGTACCGACGGATGATCGCCGACTGACGCGCGTTTGACCGGTTACCTCTCCCGCCGCGCGGGAGAGGTTTACTCCGCTCACGGATCGTTCAGCTTTGCCTGTTACGGACAGGAGCTTCCTAGGGAGGCTTAGGTTCGACCATGCGTCCCGTGTTCGACCAGGTGCTGCTGCGGTGCCCGCAGCTGAAGACCGGCGGGCCGGAGGCGTTGCATCAGCTCGGCCACCAGATCGCGCCACACAGCGGGGTGGCGCGAATGGCGTGCCGCGCGCCCTATGCGCGTTTGGAGATCGATGGCGATCTTGCGCGGTACGATGCCGCGGTGTCGCCGATGCTGGCGCATATCGCGGCTCGGCGGCGGATAGGCGACACCACAGCAGCAGCATAATTCCGCTTCCCTTTTTCGTCATCGCTGTGTCATGCTGCATCGCAATAAATATTCATGGCGCAATAGCGTCGAGAGGAACCTGGACACGTCGACCGACACACCCTTTCCCGAGGTGATCGAGCCTGCGCGGGTCTATCCGTCGCCGGACGCGCCCGACCGTTGGGTGGTCGAGGCGCCGATCCAAGCCACGGAAACGGCGCGGAAGCCGATGCTGTTCAACGGGCCGAACGCGCAGAAGCTGGCGCTGTCGTACGCTTATGAGGCCTTCGGCGGGGCAAGGTTCTTTCCGTTCTTGCGGTAGGGCAGAATGCGCTTGCATTCCACCGGGCCACGAGTGGCGGAATGCAAGCGCATTCCGCCTTACGGGGATCAGGCCGCCTGCTTGGTTTCGGTCAAGAGCTTGGCTGCCTCAGCGCCTCTGATTTTTGCGATATCATCCTGATATTTCAGCAAAACACCTAGTGTCTCATCCACCACACTCGGCGTCAGCTCCTTGCTGTTCAAATAGGTGAGCGCGCTCGCCCAATCGATCGTCTCTGCGACACCCGGCAGTTTGAACAGCTCCTCCCCCCGGAGCCGCTGGACGAAGGCGACGACCTGGGTGGCGAGCTGGTCGGGGACCTCGGGCGCCTTCGCGGCCAGGATAGCGCGTTCGCGGGCCATGTCGGGGTAGTCGACCCAATGATATAGGCAGCGGCGCCGGATCGCGTCGTGCACCTCTCGCGTGCGGTTCGACGTCAGCACCACTACCGGCAGCGTCTTCGCCCGCACCGTCCCCAGCTCCGGCACAGTGACCTGGAAGTCGGCCAGAAGCTCCAGCAAGAACGCCTCGAACGGCTCGTCGGCCCGGTCCAGCTCGTCGATCAGCAGCACCGCCGGCGGCAGGTCGGGGTCGATCGCCGACAGCAACGGGCGCGCCTGCAGATATTTCCGCGTGTAGATGTCGCTGGACAATTCGTCGGGATCCGTGCGGCCGGCCGCCTCGGCCAGGCGGATCGCCATCAACTGGCGCGCATGGTCCCATTCATAGGCAGCCGCCGCGAGGTCCATGCCGTCATAGCATTGCAGCCGGACCAGCCGGCGGCCGAGGCCTGTGGCCAGCACCTTGGCGATCTCGGTCTTGCCGGTGCCGGGCTCGCCCTCCAGGAACAGCGGCCGACGCATCGACAGCGCCAAATGCACAGTCGTGGCCAGTTCGTGGTCGGCAATGTAGCCCTGGGCAGCGAGCAGTGCCGCCGTGTCAGCGACCGTGACAGGCAGATCGATCGAAGACCCCGGCACTACAGCAGGCTTCCAAGCACCAGGATCAGGATCGCCAGATAGACCACACCACCCAGCCAGGCGACGATCGGCAAGCCGAACGGCTCGCGCGGCACAAGCGCCATGACGCTGATCGCCGAGGACGGCGGTGGGGGCGGCGCGATAATCTCGGCGGCGGTCATCGCGGCGGGCGGCGGCGCCACCTGAGCGCTGAACCGATCGAAGAACGCGTCGGCCATCTGTTTGGCGCTGGCCTCGATCAGGCGGGCACCGAGCTGGGCGATCTTGCCGCCGACCTGGGCGTGGACCTCGTAGGTCAGCAGCGTATTGGCCCCGTCGTCGGCCAGGTGCACCTTGGCGCCACCCTTGGCGAAGCCGGCCACCCCGCCCTGCCCTTCACCAGCAATCGTGTAGCCGTTCGGCGGGTCGAGATCCGAGAGCTGCACATTGCCGGAGAAGCGCGCGGCGATCGGTCCGATCTTCACCGCGGCGGTCGCCTTCATGGCGGTATCCGATTGTTTCTCCAGGCTTTCGCAGCCGGGAATGGCGGCCTTCAGGACCGCTGGGTCGTTCAGGGCATCCCAAACCTTCCCGCGCGGCGCCGCAATTCGCCGTTCGCCGGTCATGTCCATGGTTGGGTTCTCCTTGCGCGGGCCGGACGTTACTTGCAGGGTCCGGGCCATGCAACCGACCGCGCTGTGGATCGGCCCCGCGCCCCACACGGCGCGCGATGTGCTGTGGGCCGTGCCCTTCGCCGGCATGTTGGCCTCAATCGCGCTGTTTCCAATGCTGGCCCCGCGATTCTGGCACCGGCGCGTGGCAGCCGTGGCGCTGGGCTGGGTGCTGGTGCTGGTGGTGCAGGAGGCGTTGGTGACCGGGCCGCGGGCGGCCGCGGCCGAGGCTTGGCACGCGATGTTGGACGCGTACCTGCCGTTCGTGACGCTGCTGTTGGCGCTGTACACGGCGGGCAGCGGCATCCTGTTGCGCGGCGGCCTGCGCGGCACGCCTCTGGGCAACACGGCGATGCTGGCGCTGGCGACGCTGGCGGGCGGCGTGATGGGCACGATCGGTGCGGCAATGGTGCTGATCCATCCACTGTTGCACGCCAATGCGCACCGTACACGCCGGGTGCATCTGGTGGTGTTCTTCATTCTGCTGGCGGGCAACGCGGGCGGAGCGCTTAGTCCGCTAGGGCCGCCGCTGTATATCGGGCTGTTGCAGGACGTGCCGTTCTTCTGGCCGGTGCGACAGCTCGGCGCGCCGCTGGCACTGCTGGCGGCGGGGCTGCTGGCCGCGTTCTACCTGCTGGACCGGTTTCTATGCCGCGCCGATCCGCCAGCCCCCCCGGCCGAGCGGTTCCGGCTGCGCGGCTGGGCCAACATTGCCATGGTGCTGGTAGTGGCGGCGAGTGTGGTCGCGCAGGGCCAGGTGGCGCTGGGAGAGGTCGACCTGCTGGGTCAGGACATCGAGACGGCGCGGCTGGCCGGCATCGCGCTGTGTCTGGTGGTGACCGTGTTGTCGCTGGCGGTGACGCCGCGCGCGGTGCGGCAGGGCAACGACTTCTCCTGGCATCCGATGGTCGAGGTGGCAGTGCTATTCGCCGCCATTTTCATCACCATCGAGCCGGTGATCGACATGTTGCGGGCGGGGTTGGCCGGGCCGATGGCGCCGTTGCTGCGGCTGACGACGGACGCCGCGGGGCGGCCGATCCCGCTGGCGTTCTTCTGGCTGGCCGGGATCCTGTCGGCCTTCCTGGACAACGCACCAACCTACCTGGTGTTCCTCCAACTGGCGGGCGACGATCCGGCCGGACATGGCGAGGTGGTGCTGCGGGCGCTGTCGGCCGGCGCGGTGTTCTTCGGCGGGCTGACCTATATCGGCAATGCGCCGAACCTGATGCTGCGAGCGATTGCGTCGCATCGGGGGGTGCGGATGCCGGGGTTCTTCGCCTTCACCGGATATGCGGCGGTGGTGTTGGTGCCGGTGTTCCTGGTGATGAGCCTGCTGTTCTTCGTTTGAGGTTTTGGGTATGCGGGTGTGGTGAGAAGTACGATTTTACCACGGAGAAGGCCGAAAACCACGAAGGGCCACGAAGCGGTGCGACACGCGCAGGCCTGGGTTTGTGGCAATGACGTGTGATGCGCTTCGCGCGGAGCGCTTTAGGCATATTTGGTCACTCCGTGAAGGCCAAGTGTGTCCCCCTGCATCGTGGCCCTCGTGGTTCTCGGCCTTCCCCGTGGTAAAGCCTTGCGCAGCATCAGCCGGCCCACGCGTTGGGGAGACGATTGAATGACCTATCTTGTCGCCGCCGACCTGCCGACCGAACCGGCCGGCACGCGTTTCCGCACCCTGCTCGCCCAGCCAGGGATCGTCCAACTGCCCGGTGCGCATAACGGCCAAGCCGCGTTGCAGGCAAAGGCGGCAGGGTTCGAGGGTCTTTATCTCTCGGGCGCGGCGATGACCGCCTCGATGGGACTGCCGGACCTGGGCGTAATCACGGTCGACGAGGTGTGCTTTTTCATCCGCCAGATCGCGCGGTCATCGGGGTTGCCGGTGTTGGTGGATGGCGACACCGGCTATGGCGAGGCACTGAACGTGATGAACATGGTGCGCTGCTTCGAGGATGCCGGCGCTGCGGCGGTGCATATCGAGGATCAGTTGTTGCCGAAGAAGTGCGGGCATCTGAACGACAAGAAGCTGGCCGATGCACATGACATGGCGGCGAAGATCGCGGCGGCGGCGAAGGCGCGCCGGCATTTGTTCGTGATTGCGCGCACCGATGCGGCGGCGAGCGAGGGGCTGGATGGCGCGGTCGCACGCGCGAAGCTGTATCTGGAGGCCGGGGCGGACGCGATCTTCCCCGAGGCGCTGAATACGGCCGACATGTTTCATGCGTTTGCGGAACGGATGCCTGGCGTGCCGTTGCTGGCGAACATGACCGAGTTCGGCCGCACGCCGTTCTTCACCGCCGCCGAGTTCCAGGACATGGGCTACAAGATAGTGATCTGGCCGGTGTCGTCATTGCGTGTTGCCAACAAGGCGCAGGCCGAGCTGTACGCGGCGATCAGGCGTGACGGCGGGACGCAGCGCATGGTCGACCGGATGCAGACGCGCGCGGAGCTGTACGCCACCATCGGATACCATGGCTATGAGGCGCTGGATGCCTCGATCGTGACCACCATCATCCCACAAGGAATGCCGCAACGTGATTGATCGCCGCCACCTGCTTGCCATACTTGCGCTGTTGCCTGCCATGGCGATGGCACAGAGTAGCGAACCGACGAAGCCGCAGCCGGAGCTGCCGAAGGAGACGCTGGTCATTACGACGAAGGACGGCGTGAAGCACCTGTTTCACGTGGAGATGGCGATCGATCCGATGCAGCAGATTACCGGGCTGATGTTCCGCACCAGCGTGCCAGAAGATGGCGGGATGCTGTTTGATTGGGGCGTGTCGCGGGATTCGCAGATGTGGATGAAGAACACCCTGGCGCCGCTCGACATGGTGTTCATCAATCAGGATGGGACGATCCGGTCGATCGCGGAGAATACGGTGCCAGAAAGTCTGGCGGTGATCGACAGCCGTGGGCCGGTGCGGGCGACGCTGGAGCTGCAGGCTGGGATTACGGCGAAGCTGGGGATTGTCGTGGGGGACAAGGTAACGCAGCGGATCTTCGGCAACGCGCAGGGGTAGCGACGCGCTGCCACCGCTGCCGCGACAGTGACAGCAAGAGGCGGAAGGTCTGAAAGACCGTCTCGCGCCATAGTGGTTTCCGGCGGCTGATACGCCATCGAAATCGATGGAGCGATGGATGGCACGATCCTTCTACAGTGTGGTGCTGGATCACACGGCTGATGAGGTTTGGGCGTTCAATCGCTCGTTCGGCGATTACGCCTGGGCGGGTGTTGTGGGCGAAACGATCATCGAAGATGGCAAGGCGGGCGACCAGGTCGGCGACATTCGTCGCGCGCAGGCCGGTGAGCGGCTGATCCGTCAGCAGCTGCTCGCTCATTCTGATGTCGATCGGAACTACACCTACGCCTTTCTCGAGCCCGCGCCGGTGCGGAACTATCAGGCAACCCTTGCTGTAGTGCCCTTGGTCGAGACGAACCAGGCCTTCGTGCATTGGTCAGCAACGTTCGACTGCGCCGAGGATGCGATTGAGCACTGGACGCGTTTCTTCGCGTTCGAGGGATTCGCGATCTGGCTGGCATCACTGCGAAGAGTGATGGCGGATCAGCCATAGGGCGCCTCGTCTCGTACCTGACGCCAACCGCACCGTCCGCGGATTACAGGTGTGTATGGAAGAGTGCCGAGATTTGTGTCTCGATTTCCCTATGCCCGGCAGCCCGATCGGCAGCCGCCGGGCCCTGGCATCCGTCGGCTGACGTCGCCCACTGCTCGGGCAGGCAGACATCAATAAACATGACGTGACAGCCCGGAATGATCCGGAACTCGGGTTTGCGCGGCAGCTCAGCTGGCAGCGCAAAGGCATGCGCTTCGCCCGGCAGTTCGCTCTGCTCTGGCCGGAAGATCAGCACTGGCATCGTGACCACCGTCAGCTCCGCGCGCTGGAACAGCACCGCGTACCGATCGAGCAATACGATGGACTTCAATGGCAATCGTGGTCACGCGAGCAGCGATTGGTTCGATGCGCGGCCACCGCCATCGGGCGCGTGATCGCAGGACATCACATCGGTTGGCTGCGCGGCACAGTACGCCACCAGATGTGTCGTATCCGCAATGGCATCCGCCCGCTCCAGCGTGCCAGCCGTATCGAGCGAAAAGCCGAGCATGCCCAGGCGCGCCGCATCGATATGAGGGGCAAAGCGCGGGGCGATAGCGCGGTGTCCCACGCCCGTGTTACTTGCAGCGGACGCAGCGCCAAACCAGCTTTGCCATGAACGATGCGATCACAACGAAGCCTTGCCGCACGACGCCGGTCGCCGGTTCGCGCAGCACGAGCGGCGCGCCACCGCCCACGCCTCCGCCATGCGACAGCAGCACCACCGAAAAGCGGCCGGGCGCGAACGGCGCGTCTCAGCTGGCGGGAATAGGGAACGGACCTGCCTGCCAAGAATTTTCTTCCGTCTGGGTTGGGTACCAGATCAGCGCGTCGAACGGCGTCTTCTCGGCGATGGTGATGCGGGCGATGCCGACGTGGAATGGTGCGGTCTCTGCCAACGCTGCCGTTGCGGATACAAGGAGTAGCAGAACCGCCATGTACAACGCCCGCATCGAGATCGACGCCCTGCGATCGTGCGCTACAGCAGGCGGCATGCGTCGCGTTGCGAAAGAACTGGAGCCACAGATGCACACAGATATTTGGTGCTGGTTTCGGCATCGGTACGTCAAGGCCCGCGACCAGGCGCAGGGTCGTATCGACCGCACGAAATCATCTGGCCCATTTTTCTGGCGCACCGTCCCCCTACGCCGCGATGGATGCTTCCTCGCAGACGCGCAGTTCACTCGCCACGCGCTGTAATACCAGCCGACGGAGCGTTTGACTCTCGTGGGGATTCCCGAATCGGGGTGAGTAGGATTCGCTGTTGCCGGCAACCTTGGCAAGGGCGAGTAGCGATGGGC
>Ga0210386_10001334_pt1 | contig 22080 bp, 15 predicted proteins | sample IncBWH32OmetaG_FD_160091 | JGI IMG/M metagenome (GOLD analysis project Ga0210386, IMG submission 160091) | Forest soil microbial communities from Barre Woods Harvard Forest LTER site, Petersham, Massachusetts, United States - Inc-BW-H-32-O ...
TCAACTCGAGGGTCAAGCGCGCCGTGGTGGATACCCCAAACCACTGGCACATGCCCAGCCAGACGCACCGCCAGAGTGCCGATCAGGTTCGCGTGATACATCCATGTATGAATCACGTGTGGTTTCTCCTCGCGGATCCATTGCGCAAAGCGAATCACCAGCCACGGATTTGGCGCACTGCTTTTCATGCCGAGCGTCCGTACGCGCACACCGATTGCGCGCATTTTCTCGGCCAGATGCAGCTCGTCGGTCAGCGAAACGACTTCATTTTGAAAACGTGCGCCATCCATCCCAAAAACGACTCGGGATAGCATATTTTCAGCTCCGGCTGGGCCGAGAGTGGTGATGACGTGCATGACTTTGATCATACGGCCTTCCTGTTCATCGGGTGACGATGGGCCGCATCAGCGGACGACATCCGGGCGGGAATCGCCTTCATAGGCAATTGTTTTTTGATGTGGATAGAATTCTTCAAGTTTATTTCTACTTTTGACATCGCTCTGAGGACAGCATCACTGACGGCCACGCGAAATTGACTACTGAGGAGATTCAGATCAACAAGGAAGAGAGCCTCATCTTCGCACGAACGTAACAGCGAGAAGTATCCTCCACGTGTATTTCTCGGACCGGATGCAAGCTCCAGTTTAAGTTCCCAGGAAGATTTAGCTGTTTGCCGACCTTTCCAGAAGCAGAACCAGATTCCGTCCTTATCTCGTTTCAGCGGGTAAAAATGGACGTCGGAGATGCCATCCCCAAGGAATGCTTTGAAAAGCACGCCGTCGAATCCCACGGGTTGAAGAGTTTCTTCCAGAACTTTGCAGATTCCACGGAAGTCATTGCAGAAGTTCAATGACTCAATGCCTCGGCGAATATTCAGGTTGTTTGCCAACATGCGCTTCTTTTGATATGTCCGATGCAGGAAATCCTGGAGTTCGGAAGCTTCCACGTACCGCAATTGTTGGACTCCAACCCACACTCCGATGCCCATAATGGCGAGGACCAAGGTGATGTTTTTTTGATCGTGCAGGAGGGCCAGGCTCAGAAGGCCAAAACCAGCGGAAGCTGCATACAGGATAGACACGGCCTGACGCTGCGAGAGACCTTTCTTGAGCAACCTATGATGAATGTGTTCGCCGTCGGCTGAGAATAGTGGCTGCCCTCTGAGGAACCTCCTGATTACCGCGAGAGCAACATCCAGAATTGGCAGGCCGAAGCAAAGGACTGGAATGGCCACCGCAATCATCATCGATGCTTTTTGCAAACCGCTGAGCGCCAGTGCACTGAGCAGGAACCCGATGAACAGGCTCCCTGAATCGCCCATGAATATCGAAGCCGGGTAGAAGTTATATCGCATGAAACCGAGAATTGCTCCTGCGAGCGCGATGGTGAGGAATATGACGAGCGGGATCGACCCAAATAGCGAGACGACACAGAGTACGAGTGTCGAGAAGAAAGCCGATCCTGCAGCCAGACCGTCGAGCCCATCGATCAGATTGAAAGCATTTGTGATTAGCAGGACCCAAAGGACTGTCAGGGGCAATGCCACACCGATTCTCAGTGGCCCGTTGGATAAGAGATGGAATTGTTGAATCCCCTGCCCCCCGAAATAAAGTATTACTCCTGCGAGAGCTTGAACTCCGAACTTGAGATAAGCATTAACTGGCCGTATATCGTCGCAAATCCCCAATAGGAAAATAAGGGTGGCGGGCGCCAGCAGGCCGAACGCGCCACGGGTCGGCGAGACTTGCGCCACACCAATTAATTTCGGGACAAAGAGACCACAGAGCGCAGCGGCCAGAACAGACAGATAGATTGCGACTCCGCCCAGTCGTGGAATTGGTTTCAAATGGACATGCCGATCCAGATTGGGAGTTTGAACCCACCCATGCGTGATTGCGAAGTTCCGAACCAGGCGAGTGAGGACCAGAGACAACGCAGCGCTTGCAAAAAAGAGAATCAGATAACTATAAATGCCCAACGTGAGGACCTTCCGGCCTTTGGAAGTGGAGAATCAGATAGGTTGTAGTAGGCTTTTGAAATCTTTGAACACGGTGTTCGTCTGAGAGTACGGAAAAAGAGCCGTTCGAAACGGATTACTCGTTCGCGGCGCGCGGCCCTTCCCCCAAGACTGCACTTTCCCGCAATGCACTTCCCCGACTCGCTCTCGCCACGTTCCGCTTATCTTTCAGGGACATTGCAAAACCCAATGGAAGCGAAATCATTAACAAGATTCGCGCGGCTACGGGACGCAGCTCTTTGAACTGGGAGTAGGGTCCCTTGCCGAGATCGATCGAGTAGCGGCTGAAGTTGATGGCTGAACGAAACAGATTTGTAGGAGATCGGTATAGCCAATCTATGAGCTCATTCAAAACGTATTTGTGAAACAGTGCGCGCCCAAACATTACTTCCGGACTGAGAGAAGACAAGTGGTCTCCGGCGCCGTCGTTTACGTAATTTATCAACAATACTTCGTTCACAAATCGTGTTTTAAACTTGCGGGAAAGCGTGAACCAGAGAAGCGCCTCGGGAATGAATTTGATCTTTGGAAATATGGGGAAAGGGAATTGCGTCAGTATGTCTGTTCGGTGAAAGCCCCACTTATCACCCTTCACATGGTATTTGAAGACCAACTCGATTGAGTCTGAATCCAGGACGTCCCTGGCGAACTTGTCACCCACAAGCCTGCCATTCTGGTCTTTTCCCAAGACAGTAATCGCCGAGAAATTGTCTCTCTGGTTCGGCGGGATGCTATCCCAATAATATTTGAATCGCTCGAGCGCTTGTGGCACGCAAGCGTCGTCGGAATCCAAGGTGAGAAAGAATTCCCCTCGGGCTTCCCGGACACCCCGGTTGAAAGCGACAGCCTTGCCCTGATTTTCCTGGTAGATATATCGTATGGGAAATTCTGCTTCCCCTTGCCACTTTTCAACGAGTTCATTCGTGCCGTCAGTCGAGCCGTCATCCACGATCAGCCATTCGAAATTGCGATAGGTCTGCGGACGAAGGCTTTCGTACACTCGCGGTAAAGTTCTTGAGCGGTTGTAGGTGGGAGTGAACACTGTAAACGTGTAACCGTTGTCCACACTAATCTCCGTAGCTAACGAGTGAACGACCGATCGGGCAGGTTAAGTTCCCCATTGATCCCCACTGCGCACAAGGTCTTCTTCGGTTGGCTTAACGGGTTCCGGAAATGTTCTGCTCAAATTTTGACCGCAGACGACCGACGGGACTCTCGTAGAGTTCTTCGTACGCCCGCACCATCGTTGAGACGTCGAAGTTTTTTTTGGCTCGGTGTGCGGCTGCGATTCCCAAGGATTTTCTGCTGCCCGAATCACGCAAGAGTAATTCGAGAGCATCGGAAAGGCCTTTGACATCGCCCGTATGCACGAGGAAACCTTCCTTCCCGGTTTCGAAGAGGGCCGGCACGCCACCCGCAGCAGTGCTCACGATTGGCAATCCAGAGGCCATGGCTTCGATCACCGAAAGCGGACTGCCCTCGTAATCTGAACTCAACACGAAAACATCCATTGCGCCCAATACGTCCGGAATATCTGTGCGCAGCCCGAGGAAGTGAACTTGAGTCGCTAAGCCAAGATTCCTTGATTGCAGTTCCAGTTGGCCACGCAAAGCGCCTTCTCCAACCAGCGCCAAATGCGCGTTCGGATTGGAAGCGGGACCTTGTGCGAACGCTTCCAGGAGCAAGGAGTGGTTTTTCTGCGGAGCAAAACGTGCCACGCACACAAACAGAACATCGTCGTCACGAAATCCCTCTCTCGCCCGCCACACTCTTCGTGAAGTTTGCGGAGATGCATACCTGTCTGTTGGAATACAGTTCGCGATCATGCGGCAGTCTCGAACCCCATATAGGCGTTCCAGACTGATGGCCACTTCGTCCGAAACGGCAACAGCCACGACTCCGTGATTAAAAGCGTAGCGCTGAATCCAGCGCGTACCAGGTTCAGCCTCGCGTTCCGCCAGGTTATGAACGGTATGCACCTTTGCGGCATGCTTGAAAGAAAGCATGGAAGGCAGGGCATAGCGAAGCACGTGCAGGTGCGTGTGAATAATATCCGGCCGAAGTGTTCTCAGAACTTTATTTACTCTATAGTACATGCGGAAATCAAATCCGGGCCGCTTGCCAAGATATGAAACGCGCGCCCCGTGCTCCACGAGCAAACGCTCAAGGTCGCATCCCGGCCACTTCCTTAAGGAGACGACTGCCACCTCGTAACGCTCCCGGTTCAAGCCCCTGACAATATGAACCGCCAGAGTCTCAGCCCCTCCGGGCGCCAGCATGGGAACGATGTGGACCACTTTAATTTTCTTCATGATCGCGGGAATCCAATGCGCGCAATCTACTCAGGAAATGATTACGCTCGACGTGTTTGAGGAAAAGACGTGCCGGCGGGAACCAGAGTGCTACTAGAACTATTTCTCGATGCCAGGCTGGCACACTGCGCCATTAGCAAACCGAAGAAGAACCACGTCGGTTTCCGTATTTCCCAAGTTAAACTGGAAACTCCCACTACCCAAACCGCCAAAGTTACACTCCAAAATCTCCGCGGGACAGAAGGTATCGCGCTCACGGATAGCGCCAGTACACCCAGCAAGGCGCAAAAAAGTGAAAAACCAATCACGCCCTGCTCAACTAGAATCGAGAGGAAAGTATTGTGTGCAACAATTTCTTCAGACAAAGCACGGTTAACACTCTGGCGAAACCCAGCCGCACCAACTCCCAGAAAAGGATGCTCGCGGAAAACATCAAACCCTGCTCCCCAGATCAGCGTGCGCCCGGTGAGCGTGCCTTCTCGGAGTTCATCGGGAATCGTGGAAATGCGTTCCCATGAACTTGCAGGCAAGAAGGTAAGTCCGCCAAATATGACCAGCGCTGTCGTCAAGAAACCGACGATTCTTCGACGTCCCGACGACCGTTGATGAATCAGAGGCACAATAGAAAACGCCACGAGGCCGGCCAAAAATCCACCCCTTGCGGCGCTTAGAAAGATGGTTGTCCCGGCCAGGATAAGTTGAAATCTATAGACCCAAACCATCCACCTCTTGCTCTGGATGAGCAGAAAGTATGCGGCGGGGATGCTTAAGGCCATTAACAGCGCCAAATCATTGGGATTTGATCCGCCGCCTGTATAACGTTGATAAGCGGCCTCATGATGAGAAAGAAATTGATAAACGGTATCCAGCCCTGAAACAAAAGTTCCAAAGACGTAGGCATTCAACAACAGCAATTGCTCGCGAAGTCCAGGGGCGAGTTCCCATATCAGCCATACCATCGCCAGGAGCTGGCGGTACGAGGAAGCTGCAACCAGAGTTTCATCCTGATCAACGCTCCACAGGTAACTTACTGTTGCCCAAAGCGCGAAAAGAATCATGATGACGTGTCCGGCAGCTGGGTGCCTGACTTTCCCGCGTGCGATGACCGCGATTACCCCAAGCACCAATGCAGGTATCCCGATCAAACGCGTGCCTGTACCAAAACCAGGAATGGTGACTGCGTCTTCCCATGGAATTGCAAATACCAAAAGCCAAAGGAAGCCGAACGACAGCCTGACTATTGTGGAAGAGTTTTCCTCGCCGAGGGAAAAGCTGGCGGACCAACCGTTATGCTGCTTTTGCCCTCGAGCAATAACTGGCATTGCAGATTGCCCGTCGAATGTGCGAAGGTGCGCTGAATCACTCATTGGTCTTATCGCGGAAAGTCTCGTGAGTAGTTGCTGTGCGATGTGTTTTAAAAAAACGGAAACAATTTAAGAATGGTCGGCGGCTATGTAGCCGTCGTCGACATAAAAGTCTGTATTGGAATTTGACTCTTTAAATAACTCCACGATGAAACATCATGCCTGTCCAACACTCTTAACAAACACTCTACTGCGCGTGCGTGTTCCGATATATAAAATCAAGACGCTTCCCACAAGCTGCACAAATGCAGCAACCAGCATGGAGAGGATCGCTCCGAGGAGACCTTGTCGCGGAACCAGAAAATAACTGCTCACACAAAGACTTAAGCTGACGAGGATAAGGAGCGCGATCTGTGAATGGTAATATCTTGCCGCCGTCATTCCAATTCCCAGGAACTGCGCCATATATCCCACGCCACCGGCCGCCATGATCCAAGGAAGAAGATCGGCTCGATCAGCGTATTCGCGCCGGAACGCGATGGTAAGGATTTCTTGCCCGGCCAGTTTCGACACGATCACTCCGCATATCGCCACCGTTGTCCCCAAGGCTAGGAGCTTACCGAGGATGGACCAAAACTCTCCAAAATTTTTCGCCGCATAGTCTCTGGCGAGCGGCGTGAATGCGGATTGCCCAAGCGACATCACCGCAATGCTTCCTGCAGACACCATGAAACCGATGGTCGAGAAAATACCCAACTCGCGTTCTCCAAGCGCGTGCTTGATGAAATAACTGGGGATGCTGGAGTTGAGAGTGACCAGGAGAGTCAGGATTCCCAGAGGAAAGCTGAACCAAAGCAATTCCCCCTGAACTTTCAGATGCGAGCACGGCTTCAGAGTTTCGGTTCGAGAAGAATCCAAAGGCTGCTCGGCCAAGCCATGGGTACGCTCGCGCGCGTCGTATCCTAAGAGAACAGCTGCACGCGCCAACACAATTCCCGCGATTCCCCAGAAGAGATTTCTGCCGATAAAAAGTCCGACTGTCAGTCCGAGTACGGATAGCAACGTCCGTGCGATCAAGGAATGTGAGATTCGAATAATCCGGTCATGCAGTTGCAGCCGGCCATAATAAATGTCACTGATGTTCTCGATGGCCTGCGCCATGCATACAATCAGAACCACAGAAGTCAGTTCCAGCCGATATCGCAGGATCTGCGTGATGGCGAAAACGATGACGAGCGCCAGAGATGTGGTGTACAACCGGAGGCCAATGAAATGGCCAAAATGCGTTTGCCCGTACATGCCTGAAGCCACAACTGCACGAAGTTGAAAGCTGGTGAGCGCAATCACGGGGTAAACGATGGCGAGGCTCAAAGCGTATTGCCCCACTTGCTCTGGACGCAGCAGCTTCGTCAACAGCATGAGCGTAATCCACTGTCCGCACGCATAGATGGCATTCCCCACAAACATCCAGCTGAAGTCCACACGTAACGACGGACGCTCTTGCGAAACGGCAGGCAGAATTTGCGCTTCAGAGCTCATAGTCACAGGGCCATGTAATTGATCCAGAAGATTTGTGCGTAAAGAGAAATGGATTTATGTGAAGAGCACTGGGATTCATCTGGCAGGAACGGAACTTCCTCTTGTTGCCAACTGCACATCACCGAAACTGAGAGGGCTGAGCTTATTTTTCCTTCGAGCAATACATCCCTGCGTAGTCTTTGTAATCGTTGTAACACCCGTTGTTTTTCGGATCCCAATTGTTGAGTATGGTTCCAAGCACGCGCGTTCCGTCATCGGCGAATCGTTGCATGGCGAACAATGCGCTTTCGTGAGTGGTCCGCCCGGCACGGAGGACGAGAACAACGCCGTCAGCGATGCGGCCCAGCACGCGCGCATCGGCGAGCCAGATCATTGGAGGCGCATCGATAAGAATCATGTCGAACTCTGTTCGAAGGCGCTCAAGCAAAAGGGCCATGCTGCCGGAATGAAAAAGGCTCGAGGTGGTCATGGTTTTGGTCCCACTGGACAACAGGCACAGCCCAGGAACTTTCGTTTCATGAGCCAGCTCCGTCAGTGGAATCGATCCAGGTGAAATTTTCGCGGACAGTAAATCCGCAAGACCCCAATCATTGGACATTCCAAAGACTTGATGCAATCTCGGCCGGCGCACATCCCCATCAATCAGCAAGACTTTTCGACCTAGCTCGGCCATGGCGATACCAAGGTTGCTCGTTACCATTGTCTTTCCGTCACCAACCGCTGGACTCGTAAGCAGCACGACCTGTGGATGGCCTCCATTTTGAACAGGAAGAAGGAGCGAAGTCAGTGTGGCGCGAAAGCATTCCGCCAGCAGAGATACTTTGTGCTGCCATGTGGCCAGCTCAGGACTCTCACTGGATGGCGCGGTCGAGGCAAGCGCGGCGTTGCTCGTGGTTTCCGCGCCGATTTCAGCCATAGGTATCGCGCCAAGTTCGGGCAATTTCAAAATGACTTGCGCTTCGCCCGGCGCCAATATTGTGCGGTCGAAATGTCCCCAGACCAGTACCAATGCAACGCCCGCGAACATCCCGCAAAATAGTCCAATTGCAGAGTTCATCGGTAAATTCGGTTTGTAGGGAAGTAGTGGCGGTTTGGCCGAGTCAACAACCAGCACGTTGCTGACGCGCATGGCGCTGGCCAATTCGGCCTGCTTGACTCGCTGCAGCATTGATTCGTAAATCTGGCGATTGGAATCCACATCACCCTTGAGCGTTTCGTAGTGGATCGCCTTGCTGGACTTATCCAAGACGATCGTTTCTTGCCCGGCGTAAGCTTGGGCCAGAAGATTTTCGCGGCGTCGCGCGGCGTCGTATTCGTTACCGATGCGGCGCAGGACTTCGTCGCGTTCCCTCTGCATGGCTAGCTGGAGCTGGTCGATCTGCGCCTGTACGCGTTGAACCTTGAAGTGGGCCGGAGTCAGCGTGGCACTAAGTTGCGCGAGCTGACCCTGCAAGTCGGTGAGCTTCTGGTTTTCATCACGCAGGACGGGGTCGTCGACCGGAAGGGACTCTACGGGTTTATTCTCCGCCGCTTCAAATCTTGCCCGCTTGGCTATGCTATCGGCTTGGGCAGCAGAGAGTTCATCTTGAAGTTCTTTAAGCCGAGTGGCCTCAACGTTGTCCTTCTCCGAAGTAAATGTCAGTCCCGACGTGCGCGCGTAATCCTGGGCTTCGGCTTCTGACTTTTCCAGTTTGGCTTTCATTTCGTCCAGATGGCTGGTCAGCCATGCCACTGTAAGCTGTGTCGATTTCCAGCGAATATCCTGGCTTTGTTGGACGAATTCGCTGACCAGAGTATTTGAGAAGTCCGCAGCCAACTTCGGATCAGGTGATTCGTACAACACTTCCAGCAGACGTGTGTTGGCGGCAGAGCGCACTGTCAGGTTGGATTCTGCCTCGCGAATCATTTCGTCCTTGCCTGGTGGACGAGAGGACTTCGGCACTCCGAATACGCGCCGCTTCAGCGCTCCCAAAGACCACCCGTGAGTTGATGGCCGCGATTCTTGCATGTTCAGCCTGTTGAGCACGCGCTCTATTAATGCATCGCTCTCCATAATCTGGATCTGCGTATCCAAATACGTATCCGCTGTAGAGAAGTGTTCGGTGGAGGAATTCGTGGGATCCATACTCTTCAAATCCATGAAGTTCTCATTGAAGTCCTGGATCTCGAGAGAAGTTCTCGCGCGATATCGCGGCGCCTGCACCAGGCTGAACAAGATCGCGCCGACCAGTCCGACTGCCGCGAAGCACAACAGCGTCAGTTTGTGGCGGATAATTGCTTCCCAATAGTCACGAAGGCTGCCGTAGCCTGGCGCCGGAGCAGCTTCCATTCGAATTGGTTCCACGTACCGCTGAAGAATTGAATGATGCTCCTCCCCGTTGTGCTGCTCGGGCGGAAATCCGTTCGAATTTGTAGAGGGCGGCCTGACAATGTCGATCGATGAAGAGGCAGTGCGGCCGTTCTCCACTTTTGTCAGAGTTTCATATAGGCGACTCATGGTTTTCTTTCACATATTTGAAAAAATTCATCTCGTGGTCAGACCCCAAGGTAGATCAACAGGGTTGATCCACATCCATATCCTCAGGTCCAATTTCAAGGCACGCGCCAGATTGCAGCTTGAATCGTTGCTTCAACAGCCCGCGAAAGGGCTTTTTTGCCGGAGCTGTCCGGAACAAATAAAATGTCGTCGCTTTGCAGCGGAATGTCTTTTATCTTTCCGGAGAGGATCGCCTTGATGTTGACGGCGATTTCTGTGCGCTGCTCGCCATTGGGGTTCACTCGCAGGATCCTGGAATTCTGTGCTTGAGATGACGGGCCCAGGCCCTCAGCGAGCGAAAGTACGCGGAGCACGGAGATAGACTCTTGTTCGCCAAGAACGAATCCCCCCGCGCGCTTCACATCACCAATGACGTACACCATTTCAGCTTTGGGAACGGAGATAACGTCATGCGGAAAAATCTGAATGTTCTCCTCAGGATGTTTTCCCTCCATGATGTCTTTCAAATTAACCGAGCCCACGGTGTACCGGCCCGTCGCGTCCAGCCTCGCGTTCGGCAGTGGGATGCATCCCCATTCCACTTCCCGAGTGATGCGGATGCTGTATCCGGAATCCGGCCGGATCCCACCGGCCAATGAGAGCATTTCGAGCAGGGTCTGGTGTCCCTGCACCTGATGAACACCCGGTGTATTTACAGCACCCAGGACAGATACAGGCTGGCTGCGCAATTCCTTGACGTTAATTGCAATTTTGGCCTGTCGAATGTAAGCGCTCAATTGTTCGTCCAACTCCTGCTCGGCTTGCTCAACGGTTAGCCCCGCCACGTGGACTCGGCCTAGCAAAGGCACCTGGATAGCTCCATTGTCGTCAACACGCATCGATTTGTTGGGCGGTTCGTCAAGTTCTTCGCCATAAACTTCTACCTCGTCATCGGGGCCCAGCAGGTAATTGGCAGGCACTGGGCTGTCGCATTTAGCTTTCGGCACATACGTATCGTTCGCTTGAATTGTTTGTTCCGCCGTAGTCCCCGCCAGAAAGAGAACAGCCAGTGCAGTTGTGATAATTCGTGTGATCTTCATTGATATTTCCCTTATTTCTCTTCGGGAGAAGCGCACGAAACGCAATCTTTTTCGCTGGATTTCCGCGCCGTGCTGAAGCCTCAATGGAGGCTGAGGTTGACACTCACTTTCGTGCGCATCGCGATCGGTCGTCCGTTCTGTCGCGCGGGCTCGAATTTCCACGTGTGTACCGCGTCCATCGCCACTTTTGTCAGACGAGGAAATCCTGAAATTATTTTCATGTCGGTTACTATTCCCGTATCGTCAACCAATGCGTCGATGACCACGACGCCTTGCATTTTTCCCGCACGCTCGGGCAAGGAAGACGCCAGTAGGGGTGACGACACTAGCCTGGGCGGCTGCAGATTCCCATCAGTGTTTGCCGCCTGTGGTGTCGAGTTGGGCAGAGAAATGCTGAACATGCCGCCGTCCAGTACCGCATTTGTTTGAGTCCCGGAAATTGCAACAGGTTCGCTCATAGCGGATAGGTCAGGAGACGTAAGAACTGGCCGCGATAGCGGGTCTATGACACTTCTTGTTTCAGGCTCCGAAACTTCATCCGTTTCTATTGGCTCGGCAACCACGTCGCGGCGCTGAACCGCTACGTTCTCTGTAGGACCATTCTTAAATTGGATTGCAGAATTTGTCTCAACAGGCTGTATCGGTTCAGTTGTTGGGACTTCTGGAGAAGCCTTCCACGTGCTTGCAGGCTGATGCGCCGTGATCACCGCTTCATTTTGATGACGCGCCAAAAGGACGGCTGTCGCCAGGGTTACGACTGCTGCGGCGTACACAAAGCGTGATCCCCGAAGCATGGTGGCCGACGCCGATCTTAGATCGATCGCGCGTTCGGAATTCTTCGATGGTGACGACGCGGTCTTGGGAAAATTGGATTCGTTCGGTCTGGTCGAAGAATGAGCGGATTCAATTGAGCGAGCTTTGCTCGGAATGGACACGGGATTCGTCTGCTGATGGGCAGGATGTGTGGAGTTGTGAGGAACTGGAGCTTCGGGTTCCGTATGGCGAATACGAGAAATGTCGCTGAGGCTTCCCGCGTTTAAAGTCTCAACATTCCCCGGCGATTGTGTTTGCACATGCGTCCCGCTGCGTGCGTGCAAGTGCCTTAAGGTCGAGTCCAGATCGGGAGCTTTCATTGCTGGTAATTTGAACGAAGATAAATCCTGCCAGGTCTCAACCGAGACCGACTCTTCTTTCTGGTTTGTCAGTAACGAGGGCTTCTCTGTTGGCTTGGTATCATGAACAGGGTCAAATCGAAAAAGGGATGCAACCTCTTCGATAATTTCGACTGGCACGACACGAAGCTGACGTGTGCATGCGGTGATCAAGGCCTGCTCGCATAGGCTGTTGATCAACCTGGGGATACCCCGTGAATAGCGATGAACTGCGTCTAGAGTTTCCACCCGAAAAATCGTGTTCGCCTGTGATTTTGCGCCGGCAAGATTTAAGCGGCCTGTAACGTATTGGTTGGTCTCTTCTTCAGTAAGGGGCTCCAGCCGGCAGCGAATTGCGATGCGTTGCTTTAATTGGCGCAGCTCGAATGAATCCAGCTTATTATCAAGTTCAGGTTGTCCGACAAGCAGGACTTGCACCAACTTCTGTTGATTCGTTTCGACGTTCGTCAACATTCTAATTTCTTCGAGTACGGCCTCCGGCATTTGATGCGCTTCGTCAATGACCAATACCGTGGTAAGCCCCTTCTGGAACTGTGCAATCAAATATTCGTGAAATGCGCGCAGCAGATTGCCCTTGGTGAATTCTGTCACCTTGATTCCCAAGTCAGAGGTGGCATTAATCAGGAAATCAATCACAGGCAAATTGGGAGCAAAAATGTTCGCGAAGGCGATTCCCTGACTCTTCCAGCATTCAAACAAGCTTCGCACAATCAGAGTTTTTCCCATTCCCGCGTCGCCAGTCATGACGACAAACCCTTTGCGATTTGTAATGGCATACGTGATGGAAGCCAGCGCCGCCTTGCTCTTTTCCGTCATGCACATGAAAGAGGGATCGGGCGAGAGTTCAAACGGGTTACGATCTAGTGCGAAAAAATCCTTGTACATTGGCTGCTCGACTTCGCCTTTATTACCGTGTGAATGCCGGGTTCAAAGGCCTGCCTCAAGAGTGTTCGTGAAATCTCAAAAGAAAAAGCGGGCTTCGTCAACCGAACAAGACTCACTATCGCTCCTCATGAAAACTTTTAGTATTGGTGTTGGGAAATCCCAGGATTCTTGGGTGCACATCTGGATACACCAGTGTGTGTCCCGGGCCATCATGGCGTGAGGAGGCTGCGTTCAGGGGTTCCACCAGAAACGAGTCAACCTCCACCGAAGCAGCCTTACCCAGGATTTCGACCGAAAGCACTAATCGAAATATGTTCTTTTTCCTTATCAAGATCCCTTGGATCCCCATTAAGGGGCCGCACTTGACTCTTACCCACTCGCCACACTTCAAGAAAGGATGCGGCTCGACTCGGAAGCCTCCTTCGACAGCGCGCCGAATGGCCTCAATCTCGGGGTATGGAATCGTGGTCGGCTGACCGGCAGTAGATACTATGGAATGGACTCCCGGGGTCGTCATGACGGCCAATCGACGCTCGAGCCCGCCCCTTAAGAAGACGTAGCAGGGAAAAAGTGGTAGAGAAATCAACTTCGTTCGGTCCTTCCACTGACGCGCGGTTGAGTACAGTGGGAGCAAGGCCTCGAATCCCTTGTTGAGGAGATTTTGAGCTACCGCCTTCTCGTGCTGGTGTCGCGTATAAAGGACATACCACGCACCAGAGTCGTTGATATGGTTGTCGATAGAATCGCTTATGTACATAAAAAGCCTAAAGCTCCGCCCTGTGACCTACAGAACCTCATTTTTTCCTGTTTAAGCCGTGACGCCTCGCGAACTCATGCCCACATCGGTTTGACAATGATCTTCTTTTCCAACGCAGGCAAACCCCACCGACCCCTGAAATTCTCGACCTGTGTTCTTCTCGGTTGAGAATTCGCCGTCGAAATTGATGAACCTTTTATAACGACTTCAGAAGTGTCACTAGCTAATCGCCCCGGTTCCAAGCCTTGAACTTTCTCAATTTTTTCAACCTGCCTTCTTGGCCTGTTCGGGTCTCACCGGTCAATTTCTAGCCTTCCTTAAAGGCGAAGGAGTCACTCGCAGCTGCAAAGCCACCGGAGTGCTCATCCGTTGCTGATGGTTCCACGCGAAGCACCTTTGCGCTTCCACTCATGTGCACAGTACGCTCCAACTCGGAGAACGAGTGAAGCAAGATGTCAACCTGAATGTCGGCGTCGTTTTGAGGCTGAAATTGCCAATCCGCGTAGACATACACCCCATGAGAACTAATATCGCGACTGAAACCTTCGCCTTTGTGGATCACTCCACCCCGATCTATCCACGAAAAATGAACGGGCGCGTGCAGGCCAAACCGAATTTGTCTCCTGCGCTCCAAGGACTCGCTCCCGCTCAATCGAAGCCCAGTAGGATGACTGTTGTCCCTGTCCACAGTAATGATCAGAGGTTCCCTCCTGGGTCTGTGACATTGGCAGACCCTAACGTTTCAGGTATTTGTAAACAAGAAGCGAAACAGCCCCTTACGATCGATGTGCGCCCCATGTAGCATTTCTGAATTCTGCCAAGGAGATTTGTCCTCAAATGCAGGCGCCTGGGGGGAGTAGAAATCTACCCAAATCCGCGGGAGGGAAATATCAATCGGTGAAAATATGGATGCGAAACTGATTTACTCTGGCGGCGAGCACAGAAACCTGGCCGAAGGCTTCAAGTGACGCCTGGAATCCTGTGGACGGTCAATCTTGCACAAACAACTCGAGATTTTGCATTGATCTTTTGCCCTGAATTTTGAATTTGCCGTCTGCCTGTATAACCGCTCTATGTTCGATTGGAGAAGATTCAGTCCAGCGACCCCATGCAACGGCACTTTAGGAATCGTGCCAAGTGCTGGGCTGCACACCCGCGTTGCCGGCTGAGGAATCCTTAAAAAGGATTTTCTTAACAGTTAAGTTTTAACTTGCCGTTTAATTTGGCTTTGATTAGAATTCACTGTGCCAGCTCCTTTTACGCCCTCTCACACGAATTGAGCCAGAAGTTTGACCCGTTGGAGAATTTACTCAAAACAATCTAGTTCATACCTTCTGAAATCCGAATCTATTGGAGCTCATTTATGATATCCACTTCCATCGAAACATCGCCAATTGTTGGACACATGCAAATGGATCATGCTCCCATACGTCTCTTCATTGCGGACGACTCAGTCATGGGATGCCAATTGTTGCGAAATACATTCAGGCATTTTCGCCAGCAATTTGAGGTTGTGGCTTGTGACATCACGAGTGCTGCAGTCGTTCGCTTCTGCTCTGCAAACCTTGTGGATGTTGCGCTGATAAGCGCGGATCTGGGAGACGGACGCTTGACAGGTCTGAAAGCGATGCGAGAACTCCGCCTCTTACATTCACCTACCCGGTTCGTCATCCTCTTCGATTCCTGGCAGGATGATTTGATTGTGGACGCCTTTCGCGCAGGGGCGAAAGGCGTACTCTGTCGCGCTGAGCCCGTTGAACACCTTCGCAAGTGCCTTTTGTCCGTTTGTAAAGGACAGATCTGGGCCAATAGCACACAGCTGCAATTAATTTTAGAAGCTCTTTCAAATGCCGCACCCATACGAATTGTAAATACTCGTGGGCTGAATTTGCTCACCAAGCGCGAAACACAATTAGTGGGGCTCATAGCGGAGGGCGCTCCAACCAAAGAAATCGCGGAAAAACTTGGAATCAGCGAGCACACCGTGAGTAATTATTTGTTCCGTATTTATAATAAAATTGGTGTGTCGAATCGCCTGGAATTGGCTCTTTGTACGCTCAAACAACGCGAGGACAACTCGCTTAAAACCGGGGTTATTGCTCCCTGACTTGATGCCCAAAGCCGCAAATGGGTAAGAATGGTTCCAGCAGTAAAAAGGAGAGGCATGTCCAAAGAAAAGCGCATGCAATATGCGTGAAGAGCGGAGGACGCCGGGATGAAATTGGGCGCAGCGCAAGAAGTGAGGCAAGCGCTGGATAGACGGCACAGCCCATGAAGTGGTATTGAATTTATGGCGGCTAGTCTGTCACGTTTCGTGACACATCTAAACTCGACCGTGCACCTTCAAGTTTCGGTACTGCAAAAACGGACCTATTCCTGCGGCGAAGCTTGCACCGGCAAGCAGAACTCCACAACGTATTTCAATCTCAAGTTAGAGCCATCTACTGGCAATATTGAATCCGCAATTGCGCTTTCCCGCGACCGCTTCGGCCACCGAACACTAGTGGGAAATCTCTTCAAGAGCAAGGTTGTTGGTCCTTGGGCCGAAAACGCCGACGGACAGGATGACCATCAGCATGCTGGCGGCAATGAACGCAAAAACGCCCTTCGTGCCGAAATTTTCCAGAAAGAAAGCGATCATGAAGCTGGTGAACATTGTGGACAGGCGGCTCCAGGAATAAACAAACCCGATGGCGCGCGCGCGGATGCGCGTGGGAAAAAGTTCGGCCTGATAGGCATGAAAGGAATAGGACAGAAGATTGTTAGAGAACGTGATCATCATTCCCAGGCCGATCAGCCAGGCAGTGGTCGTCTGGCGCGCGAAGAGCAACCCAAAAGTAGCCGTGCCGATAGCCGCTGTAACGATTTGCCATTTGCGCTCGAAGCGGTCGGCAAAAAGCATGAAAAATAGCGGGGCCGCGGGATAAACCACGGCAATAATTGCGGAATATTGCAGGCTATTCGTCACAGTTGCGCCCTTGGACGCCATGATCGCCGGCACCCAATTTCCGAATCCGTAAAACGCAATAGTCTGAAAAAAATTGAAGACTACCAGCATCAGTGTGCGTCCGCCATATGGAGGCGCCCAGATTTCGGAAAATTTTCCGGAGCCCGGCGATTCCGCAGGTCCCGCGATGGGTTCGTTCAGCGGCCGGCCCAGATTTTTTTCGACGCGCGCTTCGATCTTGGAGATTGCCGCGCCCGCCTCTTCAAGCCTGCCCTGCTGCGCGAGCCAGCGCGGCGATTCTGGAATGCCGCGACGAATAAACCAAACGGCGATCGCGCCAAACGCGCCGAGAAACACAACCCAGCGCCAACCCGTCACGCCAAACGGCGATCGCGGAACCAAAATGTACGACGCAAGCGCCACTCCCGGGATGGCCAGAAATTGCACACATTGATTCAGCGCGAAAGCGCGCCCGCGAATATGCCGTGGCGCAAATTCTGAAATGTAGGCGTCGATCGTTACAAGCTCGACGCCAATTCCCAGGCCGGAAGTAAAACGCCACAGATCGATGCCCACATTCGTATGCTGCAATCCCATGGCAACATTTGCGGCGGTGTACCACAGCATGGAGTAAGTGAATATTGTGCGGCGGCCAAACTTGTCCGCAACCGACCCGAACAGAATCGTCCCGGCAAAGAGCCCAGCGAAAGTCGCCGCAGCAAAAGTGGCCTGATCGGTGAGCCCAAACAATCCTTTTTCGCCGACGCGAAATATTCCGCTGGAAATGAGGCCCGGGCTTACATATGCCGTTTGAAACAAATCGTACATTTCAAAAAACGCGCCGAGCGAAAGCAGCACGACCAAACGCCATACCGTCCAGCACGCTGGCAGACGGTCAATGCGCGCCGTGATTTCCGCCGGACTATTTCCAGCCGATTTTGTCTCCACTTAAACTCCGAACTTTCTTTTAGATATATTTCTGAGGTGCAGCCCGTTGCAGCTAGAAAATACCCGCTCGGCCCTTGGTCAATTGCTGTTCCTGGAGTTCAATATTCAATCGGCCTAAGTCGTCGGCCGTCAGGTCGGAGAGTTGTTGCGCGGCGTCGAGAAATCTTTGCGATTCCTGAGGAGTGATTACGCCTGCGGTGAGCGTCTGAAATTTATGGATGTAGTCGGCTCGCGCAAATGGCTTTGCACCAAGCGGGTGCGCATTGGCGACGGCCATCTGATCTTCCATCCGCGATCCATCGTTGAACAAAATCTCCACGCGTCCACCGAATGCTTTCTCAGCGGGATTCGTTTCATGGTAGCGGCGAGTCCACTCTGCATCTTCCCGAGTTTCAATGCTGCGCCAAAGCCGCACTGTGTCGGGGCGGCTCGCGCGTTCCTTGGTGTAGCTTTCCACGTGATGCCAGCGTCCGTCTTGCAGCGCGACGGCAAAAATGTACATGATCGAATGGTCCAGCGTTTCACGGCTGGCATTCGGATCGAATTTTTGCGGATCAGCCGCGCCCGTCCCAATCACGCTATGCGTGTGATGGCTTGTGTGAATGATTATTTTATCGATCCTGGAGGAATCGGAAATTTGCTTTCGCATGCGGAAGGCAAGATCGATCAACGCCTGCGCCTGATACTCGGCGCTGTGCTCTTTTGTAAAACTTTCCAGAATCGCGCGTTTCGGCTCCGCTGGACCTGGAAGCGGAACTTCGTATTGCGCGTCGGGCCCGTCCAACATCCACGCAATCACGCTGTCTTCGCCCTCGTAAATCGGGCTGGGCGATCCCTCGCCGCGCATCGCGCGATCCACGGCCTCCAGCGCGAGTTTGCCAGAGTGAGCCGGGGCAAACGCCTTCCAACTGCTGATCGCTCCCTTGCGCGATTGCCGCGTAGTGAAGCTGACGTGAACGGCCTGTTGAACTGCTTGATAAATTGTTTCCGCCGGCAGACCGAGCATTGCGCCAATTCCCGCCGCTTGCGCAGGACAAAGATGCGCGATGTGATCGATCCTGTGGGCATGCAGGCAGATTGCCTTCACCAAATCGATTTGAATTTCGTACGCAGCGGCAATTCCGCGAATGAGATCTTTGCCTGTTTTTTTCGCCACCTGGGCAGCCGCAAGAACGGGCGGAATGTTGTCGCCGGGGTGCGAATAATCCGCGGCCAGGAATGTGTCGTGCATATCCAGTTCGCGGACAGCTGTGCCGTTCGCCCACGCAGCCCACTCAGGACTAAATCGTTGCTGCGACGGGACACCGAAGATCGTTGCCCCCGCGGTACGTGGATGCCCGAAAGCCATATCGCGAGCCGTCACAACTGGCCCACGATTGATCGCGGCAATCGCCACGGCGGCGTCATCAATGATGCGGTCGATGATGGCCTCTGCCACCTCGTGCTGAACCGGAACATTGTCGGCGGCGACTCTGGCAATTTTCCACGCGAGCTGTTCATCGCGTGTGAGCTGCGCGGAGGACGGATAAACTTTTACTTTGTGAATTTGCATTTGAATTTTGAAAGATTATTTTTCTTCCGAATATTTCCGCTCCAACTCATCGAAGAGCGGTTTCTTCACGAGTCTCTGGCGATCCGCGAAACTCGCAATCATTTCATTCGCAGCGTCGGCGCGGCCCGCAGCCTTAAGCTGTTTCAACACGGCCTGCATCCCGGCAATCGCTCCCTGTAGCGCGACGTTCGCATATAGGACCAGTCCGTAACCCATTTTCGCCAGTTCATCCTGGCCCAACACGGGTGTTTTTCCTCCAACCACTATATTCACAATCTGCGGCACGGAAAGTCGCTGCGGAATTTTTCGTATTTCGTCGGATTTCTGCGGAGCCTCTACAAACGTTACATCCGCACCCGCTTCGATGTACCGCTGGGCGCGTTCCATTGTCGACTGAAATCCGTGCTCTGCCAGGGCATCCGTGCGCGCAATGATCAGGAGATCGGGGCTGGTGCGGGCATCCACCGCCGCCTTAATTTTTCCCATCATTTCGTTCGTGGAAATGACGGATTTATTCTCAAAATGCCCGCATTTTTTCGGCATCGTCTGGTCTTCGAGCTGAATGGCATCTGCGCCGGCGCGTTCGAGCACTCGAACTGTGTGCTGCACGTTCAGTGCATTGCCAAATCCAGTATCGGCATCGACGAGCACAGGGATATTCACGACTTCGCGAATTGTAGCGGTATGCTGAGCAATTTCATTCAGCCCGACAAATCCGAGATCTGGCATTCCCAGAAACGTATTGGTTACGCCTGCGCCACTCACGTAAACGGCTTCGAATCCGAGATCCTCGATAATTCGCGCGGCAAGCGCGTTGGCCGCGCCTGGCACGAGCAACCCGCAACGTTCCTCCAACTTGGCGCGCAAAAGTTTCCCGGTGTCCTGAAGCAATTCATTCCTCGTCAATTGGGCTGTAATTCTGCGGGACTACAGTACACCGACTTCTTAACAGGTTGCGAAAAAACGCACCTTCGCTGTCATTCCAAGCGGAGCGAGGAATCTCTCTTAGATCTAACTATAAGAAAAAAGAGAGATTCCTCGCTCCGCTCGGAATGACAGAATAAAATACTTCTTCCCCAGGCTGTGTAGCCTGTTTCGCCGCATGATTTACCCTTTGCCGCTGGCAGCCGCTTTTTGTACTTCAGAGTACGGCTCAACGATTCCATGCATGGGCGCGACGGTTTCCACATTCAATTTGAGCGCCTGCACTTGCTTCACCAGATTGGCGATAAAAACCGCCGGCCGATTCCCGCTCGGCGCGGGCACATCGGGAAGATCCGGGGTGTAATCGTCGGCTTCCTCCAGAATCTTTTCCTTCGGAAAATAAACGATCAGCATGCCGCCATTATGCATGGATCCGTTTTCATGGAAAATTTCGAGCGTGCGATTGCCCTCGGTCAGCTCGTATTTTTCCTTCACAGGGATAAAGTTCGCTTCCTTATTTCCCTTTGCCATGTTGTCCGGAGCAAGCGTGCGCGGCGCGGCCCATGCCTTCTGGTAGAAAGGCACATTGATTTCCTGCGTGATGATCGTCGCGCCCTCCGCCACGTAGGTTCGCACCCCGCCCGAGTGATCGAAGTGCGAGTGCGTGTTAATCAAATACTTGATGGGTTTGTTGGGAACCAGCTTCTTGGCCTCCGCGATCACGGCGAGCGAACGCGCCTCGCCCAGCGGTCCCTCGATCACTGTGATGTACGTCGGAAATTCCACCACCATGCTGTTATGCGAACCTCCGGCTACAAACCAGATGCCATCCGCCAGTTTCTTAGAGTCCACTTTGATCGCGGGTGGCGTGGCGCTTTTCACTGAATCCGGCACCGAAATGTTTAAGCCAGGATTAGCATTCACGCTGCTCACGTTCAATTCCAGCACGGTCGAACCGCCCTGCTTCTGCACAAACATCGTGGGGAATTTCACGCCGTTGAAATCTTTGTAGCCCGAAAATGTATTTTCCACCAACATGTCGCCAAGGACCGGATTGGGCAGATGAGTTTCCGTTTTCGTCACCATATCGTGTGCATCGATCCTCCCGGTCACTGTAAACTTGCCGGTCTGGAAAGAGATCTCTGTCCCGCCCGCCACTTTTTTCGCAGTCGCATTGTTTTCCATCGCGCCTTTCAGGAAACCGTGCGGGGTAAGCCAGATTTGCAACTGCCGTTCCGCTGCGGCCCCATTTTGCGGCACAGGATTGCTGCCCGGCATATCCCAGGCATATTGTCCGCTTACGAAATTTGCCTGCTTGTCGTCGCCCGCGAATGGCCGCCCGCCACCCTTAGCCATCGGAGTCGGTTCGGAGTGGACTATATTTTCTTTCGCTGATTTCGAACTGTAATCGATGGTCTTTGAATAGCTCGTAAGGTTCGTGGGAGGCCACGCCGAATCAGGCGTCCATGCCTGCCCAAAAAAGTTAAGGTGGCCCGTTCCCGCATACTGGATCGACGTTACGTTGCCCATTGCCTTTTGGGCGTCCTGCAAAACAGTTTTCGCGTCTTGCGCGGAAGCAGCTCCAGCGCACAGAAAAAATAAGGCAAAGGAAATCCACAATCGTTTTGCCATAACTCCTCCAATTTTTCAGTCCGATTGAGCCTCGAATTACTGCTTTGCGGGCGATCATACGCCATGCCGCCCATCCAGAGGAAGCCAAAGGTTTTTTGATTTGGTAGGAGGGTAGTGGAGGCGGGCCAATCTGCACTGACGACATTTCGCCACTCCAGACCCACCGCCGTTGACGCTGGCGAACGGCGAGCCTAAGATGGAGGCTCCACTAGAAACTGACGCCGGATGTTCTCTCCACTTCCATTTCGAATCGCAAAAGCAGTTCTACAACCGCTGTTTTTTCTTTTCCTACTCCTGGCGCCTGCCGCCAATGCCGAACAAGTTAAAAACCTGAAGCCGCAAGGATACGTGAGCGATTTCGCAGGCGTGCTGAGCGCGCCTGCGAAAGAAAAACTGACGGCACTGTGCGCGGAAGTCGATCAGAAAGCCCACGCGCAAATTGCCGTCGTTACGATTTCCTCTCTCGAAGGACAGCCGATTGAGCAATTTTCGATCGATTTGGCCACCGCGTGGGG
>Ga0210386_10001335_pt1 | contig 22071 bp, 20 predicted proteins | sample IncBWH32OmetaG_FD_160091 | JGI IMG/M metagenome (GOLD analysis project Ga0210386, IMG submission 160091) | Forest soil microbial communities from Barre Woods Harvard Forest LTER site, Petersham, Massachusetts, United States - Inc-BW-H-32-O ...
GTCCGAGACGACATCAGACAGCAAGCAGCCGACTTATTTAAGGCTCCAAGCGTGCAAAAAAATGGAATTGAAAATTTTGTTGCTCGTACTCGAAAGAAAAATCGAAAACGTCCGATGCAATCACGTCTGTGTTTTGCGCTATCGAGGCAAGACGCTCACATAGAAAATTAGCCACAGGGCAGGACACAAAAACGCTCCGAACGGAATCTTCGCGGATCGGGAGATCGCTTCACCACGCAAACGGGCGAGCAAAACGGCAATCAGCGCTGAACCAGCCGCGAGACAAAAGCACATCGGAATTTCGTCGAACGGAAGCCATGCACCAACCGCGGCGGCGAGTTTCACATCGCCGAAACCGAGACCTTCGTGCGCTCTCAGCCGGGCGTAACACCATCGCAGCAAAGCAAGTGCGAAAGCGGTGACCGCCGCTCGCACAATTGCGGCCGCAGCCGCGTGCCACGCCTCGTATGGATTGAGTGCCGCCGCGGCGACGACGCCGCTGATAACGGCGCCCCATGTTATGAAATCCGGCAGCAAAAAGGTTCGCGCATCAACATCCGCGCCCGCAATCATGAGGCCGCCCAGCACAGCCGATGCGACGGCCACTTGCCATGGCAACATCAGTGCCGAGAGCAAGACGATTACTGCACCCGCTCCGACGAGGATTGCCAAATTGGGACGAAGACTCATCCAAATGTTCCTCCTCGCTATTGGGCCGGAGAGAATAGTTCCTCACCATTCACGATCGAACGCGTGCCTTTCATTGACTGGAGCCGTTCTCGGAACTCCTCGGTGACCGCGCGGGCATCGACGCCGTTTCGAATGAGCTGCGGCCGAATGAAGATGATGATTTCGGAACGGGTCTTGTTGCTGTCAGTCGTGCCGAACAATGCTCCCAGAAATTTTATGTCACTCAGACCGGGAATTCCCGATCGTGTATTCTGCGTATTGTCACTGATGAGGCCGCCCAGAAGGACAGTCTGGCCACTCATCACCGCCACCGTGGAATGAATGCGCCGTTGCGAGATCGTCGGCGTCAGTGTCGACTGATTGCTGTTATTGGCATTGACGACGCCGGAGACCTCTTGATCGATTTCGAGCTGGATGCTTCCGTTGGCACTGACGTGTGGCAACACCTTTAGGATCACGCCAGTGTTGAGCAGCTCAATCTGGTTGACGATTGGCGTGTTTGAACTCGACAGAATCGTCGCGGAGCCAGTGGATATCGGAACCTCATCGCCAACCTGCAGCATCGCCGGCTGATTATCCATTGCGACGATCGACGGCGAGGAAAGAACCTTGACATCGGTCACGCTGGAGAGCGCATTCAGAATCGCCTTGGGGGTCGATTGGGAGCCCAACAGCAGGTTAAATCCCGGAACAACCTGTTGCAGCGCGGCCGAAGCCACAGCCTGCGTCGCGATTCCGAATAGTCCTAGAGAGCCGCTTTGGCTGGAAAGAAAGTATTGGACGCCAAACTGCAAATCCGTCGTGAGCGTGACTTCGGCGACTGTTGCATCGATTGCAACCTCCAAACGCGGCCGATCAACGTCATGCAGAGCTCTCTCGACGACGCGGTAATCCTCCTGGTTGGAATAGACCAAGACGGCGTTGTTGACCGTGTCGGCGGTGATTCGAACGTTCTTCAGCACTCCGTGTAGTTCATTGCCGCCGGAGGTAATGGACGCCTGTTGAGACCCCTTGCCGTCGGTGCCTTTTTGACCGGAAAAGGCCTCAAAGGCGGTCGCGATCGGAGTTGCGGTGCCTCCCGCCGCGTTCGGGAGCGCGCCGGCCGACTGGCCGGGCGTGTTGCTGGTTTGTGAACCGTGATCGAGCGAGTCGAGCCGAGACTCCGCGGTGGTGCTACCTGGCGCAATCTGATTAGCCGGTGAATTGTCGGAAGCATCCGATTGCTGGCCCCCGAACATGCTGGCGAGCATCCTGGCGACGTCCGACGCATTGCCGTATTTCAGACGATACGTTCGCACCGTGGTCCCGGTTGTATCGGCTCGATCGAGCCGTTGCACCCATCGTGTCGTTTCCTTCAGGTAATCCGAGTTTTTGGTGACCACCATCACCGCGTTCATTCGCGAAATCGGCTGGAATTGAACAACGCCTTGTCCTGGACCGCCGTTGCTGGTTTCGAAGACCTTTTCGAGCTCTTGGATCATCGATTCGGGTGACGTCGACTTGAGCGGATAGACGCCGACCGATTGGTTGCGCAGCCATTCCACGTCGAAAGTCGAAATGACATCAATCGCAGCGGAACGCTCGGACGTTGTCCCTTGCACGAAAACCAGATTCCTTGCCGCATCGACACGGATCGCATCCGGTCGCCCGAGCAAATTGTCGGCCGTCTTCGCCACTGTCGTGGCGGAGACGTAACGCAGCGGGACGACCGAGACGCCGAAACCCGGCTCTCCGGCACCGATGCTGACCGAAGCATGCGGCGCCGCGTCCCCAAGCGGCACAATCTTTACAAAACTGCCGTCGTGAACCAGTGCTGCGTTTTGCATGCGCAGCGCGCTCTCGAACGTCGGCAGCACGTCCTTGCGTGGAATCGGGCCCACCGACGCCAGCGTCACGCTTCCCTGGACACGGGGGTCGATTTCGAAATTCATGTGGAGGATATCGCCCAAAAGCGTCTTGGCCGCGGTCGCTATATCAGTGCCTTCAAAGTTCATTTCGACGCCGTCGCCGCGGAGCATCACGGGTTCGACTGATGCAGTGCGCTCCTCGGCTGAAGCAGCGCGCTCCTCGGCTGAAGCAGCGCGCTCCTCGGTGTCGTATGCGGGCGTTCCCGGGAAAAGCATGGGGGCCGGCGGGTCGTTCGAATTGGCGCCGCCGTCGTTGGTGGAAGTGGGGTAACGTGGAGTGAAATCAGCATTGCTAACCGATGATTGCACCGCGTCTGGAGATCCGAAGCTTGCCGCCGGCTGCTTATGCGAAAGGCTCTGTGACGCCGAACAACCGAGCAAAAGGAAAATGTGCAGCAAGGCAGCGCTGGTTCGGATGTAATGCATGACAATCGACCCCCGAAGCCTTCCGTTAAGCGAAAAACAATCAGATGGCGTTTCGCAATGGTCGCGCTGGAACGAATCTATGCCGTGAAATCAAATCACGAGGCACGACACTCATCCATGTCACACCTCCCCGAACGTAATTTCTCGTTATCAAGGATAAGGATGGAATTTGTACGGCCCAACAACAAACATTGTGGGGCAATACGGCGGCGCTTTACGATTAAAACTCGTCAGCGCACCGACGCGCTAGTGCGCGCGTCTCCGCGAGGCCGGCACCGGCTCGTCCGTTGCAGCCTGATGCTGTTGCGCAGCGTTCTGATAAGGTCCGCTGGATGGCGGTCCGGCCGCGCCCGCATTTGGCGAACGATTTTTGTCGTCACCGGTGAACATCCTGAATGTCGCCGTGCGGTCGTCGAGGAGCAACACCAATTGCCGCCCCTCGATCTGTCCGACTTTCCAGCCATCGATATCGTCGCCGATCCCCACACGCAAAATTTTCGCCGCTGGGCCTGTTCGCACAATCGCGCGAGCTTCTTCGCCATCCATGGCTACGCCGAGCAACGTCACATCGGGTGGCGGAGGCGGCGGTGGCGGCGCGGCCACGACGACCGGGGGTGGCGCCGGCGGCCGGCGGGTTGGTGAAAACAACGGGCGGTCGCGGGTAGTCGACATGCGATCGAGCGGCTGCGCCGCGAGCGGGCTTACTGGAGGAGCAACATCGGGATGTCCCTCGCTCGGCCGTGCCGGGTCGTTCGCAGATGCGGATATCGTGGCGACCCACAAGATCGCAGCCGTCAAAACTTGCCGCAGGACTCTCATGCGGGATCCCGTCGCCAAACGGCGCGCAATCCCAGCGTCACGCGTAACAGCGGGTCCTCGACCGCGTGCTGCGCATTGACGCCAGGAATCTGGATATTGAGCGAATCCACGAAAACGTAGGGGGTGCCACTCTCGAGCTGATAGAGCAGGGCCTGCAGGGACTGAAGATCCGCATCAAGCGTCGCTTGCAACCGGATCGAGTCCGCTTGGTCTTCATGCTTGTTTGGTTCCAGCCCCGACGAGATGATGACTGCATGGTGGGCGTCTGCAACACGCTGCAGATAGGCCTGCAGCTGTGCCCCGGCCAACCCTTGAGTGGGCACAGCCATAAAGGCAGCCGCTGGTGCAATCGGGCTCGACTTGAGCCGAGCATTGTTGCGATGCGCTTCGAGTTGAGACAACAGCGCGCTTCGCGCGCTGAATTCGCGCGCTGCGTCGGACCGCGCTTGCCAGGAAAACCCGACGGCACTTGCACAAATGAAAAGCAGCGTGCCGAGCGCTCCAACGGACAATAACGTTTCCCGATCGGACCCGTTCATTGTTTCGCCTCGGCGAGATTGACGCGAGGTTCGACACGACCTTCGATGTGAAACCTGACATGGTTGCCGTTCGGTTCGCGCGTCGTCGGCGCGAAGAAGTGCACGCCGGTCAAGGATCCTGAATGTTCAAGTGATGCGATGAGCGGCGGAGCGTCGCTGGTCAATCCGACAATGCGTAACGTCGTGTTTTGCAGGCTGAACTCCGTCAGATACGCAGTGTCGGGGAGGGCGTGCGACAGTGCCTCGATGACAAGGACCACGGAAGGCGAAATCTCCTTGTCGTACCACTCGCGCTCGTTCGGGGGGAGCAAGGCGGCGGATTGGAGCGTACGGGGCGATTGCAGCTGACGCCTGAATGCGTCGACTTGCGCAGCGACGTCCTCACTCCCGCCGCGGATTAAACTCGCGGAAATCATTGCCCATACGGTGAGGGCGATACAGGCAGCGATTGTTGTCGCAATGCCGATACCGATATTGCGATGCATGCCAGCCCGCTGCTCGGGCGAAACGTCGCTAAGCCGCGACCATAAGGCGATCGCTTTGGCGCTGCCGGCATTGCCGCAAGTCGCCACCACGCGATCAACCGACAGACCGATTGTGGCAACTTGCTCCCGTGCGGCGTCGATGACGGCGCGAGAGGCGATCAGAACGCGGACATCGAGTGTCGTTGAATCTTCAGCGTCGACGTCGGTCTCGAAACCGTAGACCGCCTGACCAGAATGCCATGGCGAAAGGCGATTCATCTGGTTGCGAACAATTCCGGGCACGAATTCGCGCGCTTGAACTGGAACGGCAATCCGCCTCACCACTACGTTTTCGCTGGGAATTTCCAGCACGACGAGCCCGCCGCGCTCGCAGGAAATCTCGTCAGGGATCGGTTCTCCCGGAGCGAGAACCGCCAGCACCGGACGCGCGTTTTCCTGCTCATGGGGCGCCGTCCCCGGAGTGATGCTCCCGTCATCCGGCGGCGCCCTGCGAAGGACGAATCGATCATTCTCACGGGTGATGACAAGCGTTCGTTGCGCATACCAAGCGTCGCGCAGCGCCGAATAGGTGGCGGCCAACACTTCGATCCATCGCCGCAACAGAGTACCGATTTGCGTGAATGCCGGCACGGGTTACGGGTGCTCCATTATAGAACCGTGGAAGGTGAAAGTGGCGTCCAGACCAGCACGCGGTAAGGCTCGCTGTCGTGGGGCAGCAGCACGATTACGGCGCGCGCCGCAGCGGCGTAACCGTCTCCGAGCATTGCTGCGATCTGCACGGAGACAACCTGTTGCGGCTTGGCTTCCACGAAGCGTTGCGCCTGTCCCAGAATCTCACCGAGGCGCGCGGCATCATTCGGAAAGCTGCGCCGCGCCGCAAGGAATGCAGCAAGTCGATCGCGATCGATGCCGGGGAGCGATACGATAACGTCGGCCGGCGCGGTCAACGGATTCACGGTTTCCGCGCCGAACACCGTCGTAAGCGGCGCGATCGCCGCAACCCACTCAGGTCTCATCCCGGGTACTTCAGCGATCTGGCTGACGTCGGTCAAAAATGGATTGGGCGCATCATTGGTGGTTGCGCTCGCGTTGGCGACGAGATTGGCGACATTGTTCCTGGCGGATCGATCATGGTTGCGTGCCCGCCAGGAGACAATTGATTGCGCTACGCTGTCGGCCTGTGATTGCGTCGCGCCGACTGAATGCAACAAAGCGGCAAGAAGATCAGGCGATGCCTTTCCGATGTCGATGTATCCGCCTTCATCGTTGATGCTTGCGCGAACTGTGCCGGTCGACAAATCGAACTCTGTCTTGCGTTCGAGCAACGGCCTGTCGGGCCATTCGGCAGCCAAGCCGGCAGCCACTTCGAGCCCGGCGGTCAGCAATGCGTCGCTTTGTGTTCGATCGCGATCGATGACGCCGATGCCGGCGAAGCTTCGAAAGCTCACCGCTGTCGCCATCGCAAGGGCCGAGCACAAGGCGATTGTCCACAGCACGATCAGCAAGACCATTCCACGGCGCGGATCGTTGCGGCTCATCCAGGAAGCCTTTCGAGCGCGGCCCGCGGGCGCGCCGCCGGCAGTGGATGCGAAAGGCAGTCTGTGCCGGCGTCGGAACGTCCACAGGCCAAAGGAGCGTCGGCGTGAATGACGAAATCCGCCTCGCCGACGGGACTGGCGCCGGTCGCGCGATCGCGCAGGACGAGACGCACGAAGCGCGGTAGCGTTGTCTCGCCGATCCATGCCGTACTCCACACAAGCCCGCGTCCGGGAGCCAATCGGCCGAACAGAAAGGAGATGTCCAGATCGCCATCGAGCAAAACAACCGCATCTTGCGGCGATATACGATCGATCTGCATATCCGGTCCCGTCCATGCCGCGCGACGGCGCACCAGGCGCGTCGTTCCGTCGGTCTGTTCGATCGACAGGCTGACCACCTCCTCCGTTGACAATTCGGATTCGTTTCGCCGCTCGCCGACAAAAACGACCCGTGCCGGCTTTTCATCATCTGCTCGTTCGGCCTTGAACGCCAAAGCGAGACCTGTCGGCGTTGTCCACACGGTATAGCGCGCAGCACCGAAATCCGACGCTAGACGTTGCAAGGCAAGCATCAGGCCGTCCGTCGCGTCAACGCCGCGTATGCCGCGATCAAAGTTGCCCGCGACCGTATGAATGAGCGTGACGGTCGTGGCGATGATGACCGAAGAAATCGCAAGTGCGGCTAAAACCTCGATTAAAGTGAAGCCGTCGCGCTGCGCTGCTGATTGCATGAACCCGGCAATGCACCGAAGGACATGTCTTTCAATCCGCCACGGCGCGACGGGCGACGTCATTGGCAGCTCGTTGGAGCGACGGCGTCAACGCCAATACGCGTGCGTAAAGCGGATATGAGATCCCATGGCCATTCTTCTTCCGAAAACAGCTTTACGACCAAGTCGATGCCCTCGGTGCCGAGGGCCTCAAGCAATGTCTCCGCCGCTTCGGATGTTTTTTTTTCTCGATTCGGGTTCTTCTGCTCGGCTTTTTGTCGGCCTTGTTTTCTTGCAACGGCCTCAATTTTGAATTGTCCGGATTGGGGCAAGCCGCCCCGCTCCAGTCGCGCCGTTACCTTTTTTTGGAACTTAGCTTCCAGGATCATCGCCGAGACCATGTGATCGGGAAGCACATCGCCCGATTCCGCCTTAGCAAGAACTTTGCTCACGACTTCGGGGGGCGCGGACTTCGAGGCCAGCCGATGGACGGTTGTCGGGGCTAAAAGCGCAATCGCTGCGCCTTTGTCGTCCGCAAGCTTGGCAATAGCCATGTAGGCTTGTGCCGTTCTGCGAGCGATGCCGACTTCAGCTTCAACCCATTCCACAAAGTTGCCGTGGTCTATGAGATGTTTTTTGGCGGCAAGCAGGTCTCGGCCGATGTCAATCAAGTCCTGCGTCGCTTTGCCGATTCGCGTCTTTATCCGGGTTGCTTGCCGGCGCAGGTTAGAGGCGAGATCGGCGTCTATTGCCGAATAGTCGAACGCGGTTGGAGTAACAGTTAGGACAGCGATCATTGACCCATCCCCCAGTTCTGCAATCAATGCAGATCAGCGTATTGAAACGCGGAGGGGCGGAGAGGCCCAAATCGGAAATCGCGCCCCTTGAGATACCCGACGATCCAACTATCGAGCACAAGGAAGGAATTTGTGGGACTGAACGAGACACATTGTGCGGCAACAACGCGGCCGTTTATCAGCGCCGCAAAAAACTCTTTCAGCGCGGGAAACAAAATGAGATTTTTAATTTATGATGCAGTTTCAGAGGGGACTAATCGCGCCTGTGCAATCGCTCTTCGTCATCGTCACGGCGACTTTGCAAGCTCGATTGTCTCGGCGGCAACGATCTGGCCGGCGCCACAGGATACACTTACGGCGATGCGGTACGCTGTCCACGACCGGGTACTGGACGGCGTTGCATCAACCGCCATCGGCGAGGCGACGATACGCCATTGCAGGCCGTCGAATTCGCCGCTGCGTGCGGCATTCGCCAAATGGGAACGGTCGAACGGCGCATTCAGGAGCGTACGCAGCAGAATCTGTGCCTTCATCCGACGTTCGGCGTTGTCCATTATTCTGCGTGCGTGAAACAAGTACGGCCCCAACGCTGCGACAAACGCCAAGAGCAGGGCCATGGCGACCAGGGCTTCGATAAGCGTAAATCCGGCGCGCTTATCGCAATCACAGCGGCTCGACGAGGACGCCACCGGTGTACCAGTTGACACGAACCTCATAGATTGCCCCTTCGCGCGAGAGTCTGACGTCAGTTCCAGAAGACGTACCGTCCGGAAGAAAACGAACGACCGCCTGGCGTCCCGACCACACCTCATCCAAGGCGAGAACATCAACAATCACATCGCGCGGAATTGCAACGCGATCACCGCCATCGCCGATGAGTGTGCGCTGTTTTCCGTCGATGGAGACAACGCGCGTCCGAGCGGTCAAAATTGCGCCGAGGCGCTCGCGCCGGAACAGCGCTGCAGTTTGCAGTGCAAGCGCTTTGACCTGGGCGCGCCCGGTGCCGGGCAGAGCGGTTAGCGCAAGCGCGGCGATCAGGGCGATGATCATCATCACCGCCTGCATTTCGATGAGGGTGAAGCCGGCCTTCTGCTCAGTGTTCGACATTGGATATGTCGGCGGCATCGCCCGTACCACCTTCGCGACCGTCGGAGCCGAACGATGAAATCTCGTACGGCGGCATATGGTCCACCGGCGAACGATACTGGTAATGGCTGCCCCACGGATCCAACGGCACACGCCCTCCTTTTAGATATGGCCCATTCCAGATGGTGACATCGGCTGGCCGCTCCGTGAGCGCACCCAACCCTTCGGAGGTCGTGGGGTAACGGCCAGTATCGAGATAGAAAAGATCAAGTGACGCACTGAGGCTCTCGATCTGCAGTTTGGCGGTCTTGGTGCGCGACTCGGCGAGATAGCCAAGGACGCGTGGTCCAACCAAGCCGACAATCAGGCCGATAATGGTCAAGACAACGAGCATCTCGATCAGCGTAAAGCCAGGGTCCGCCGCACGCCGGACGCGTCGAACGAGCGCATAGTCTGGAAGACGCAGTGATTGTATCATGATGTGTGTCCTCAAGTTGCAAGGTCCGTAATGCTCAGGAGCGCGCTCATAATCGACACGATGAGCCCGCCGATGACGATGCTGACAAGAATGATGACGACCGGTCCGATGGCCCCCATCAGGCGATCGAGGCCGCTGCCGAGCTTGTGTTCGTAGAATTGCGCAGCGTGCCGCGCGATCGAAGCCAAATCCCCGGTTTCGTCTCCGACGCGAAGCATGCGTACCGCGAGCGATGGAAGCAGATCAGTATCCGCCAGCGCCTCAGCGAAACGACGGCCGTTGCGGACTTGTTCGTGAACGCGTTCTGCCGCTGCGGTGTAACGCGGCTCGGTCACGATATCGCGAAGAATCCTCAAAGCCGTCGGCAATGCGACGCCGTTCTCCACGAGCAGGCTGAGAGTTCCCAGGAGGCGCGCCGTGCGTCGATCGCCGACGAGACCTGCAACGCCCGGCATGGACGATAGCGCCGCGATCATCATCCTTCGTGTTTGCGGCCGCTTGAACGTTAGCCACGTCGTCAGGATAAGGGCGATACATGTCCCGAGGACCAGATCGGCATTGCCGCGCAACCATGCCGAGGCTGCGACCACAAAGGCCGCACCGGAATTCAGGCTAGCGCCAAGATCCTTGAGTACCGGTTCGAACTGCGGCACGACATAAATCAAGAAAAACACAAGAATGACAGCGGCGGATCCGATGAGGAAACAGGGATAGCGGACCGCCGAACCGATCCTTTCGGCGAGGAGATGTCGCCTCACGCGATCCTCGACGATTGCATGCATGATCAAATCGAGATTTCCAGACGCCTCGCCGGCGCGAACCATGGCGACATAAGCCGGCTCGATAACGGTGGGATGCCGTTCCAACGCGTCGGCAAAGCTTTCCCCTGCCGCGATCGATGCGCGCACTGCACCGGCAAAACGCGCCAAACCCTTGGCGGCATCGTCGCCTAACGTCTGCAGTGCCGCTTCGAGGGTCAGGCGAGCATGAAGAAGCAGCGCCAATTCCCGCAAGAAGGCCGTCACCTCACGGGATTTTGCTCGCGCAGCCAAAAACCCGCGGTTGCCAGCAAGAATCCCAGGCCTCGCAAGCTCGGCCTCGATCGTTATGTGCCCCAAATATTCAATGCGCCGCAGCACTTCCTGGCGCGAAGGCGCTTCTACTTCGCCCGCTACGAACTCCCCACCCGGCGTGACCGCGCGATAACGGAACTGCGGCATCGGCTTCACCTAAAGGCTTGCGGTTACCCGAAACACCTCATCGATCGTGGTCAGTCCAGCCCGACATTTGGCGACACCATCCTCAATCATCGTGCTCATCCCATCACGGCGCGCAATCTGCTCGAGTGCGGCGGTGTCGGTCTTGGGACCGATGGCGTCACGCACCGCGGGTGTGACCTCCATCACCTCAAACAAGCCTTGGCGGCCGTGGAAACCGGTGAAACTGCACCACTGGCAGCCCTTGGCGTCGTGAATAACATCGCCGGATTTGAACCCTAGTGTCGTGCAGCGATGGTCACGGAGAAGCTCATCGGCCGATAGACTGTGCGGCGCCTTGCAGTGCTCGCACAGCACGCGGATGAGGCGCTGAGCCACAATGATGCGTACACTCGATGCGATCAGAAAGCTTTCAACGCCCATATCTATGAGGCGCGGGATCGCGCCCGCCGCGGTGTTGGTGTGCAACGTGGTCAATACGAGGTGACCCGTCAGCGCCGCATGCACGCCGATATGCGCGGTTTCCCCGTCGCGCATTTCACCAACCATGATTACATCAGGATCGTGTCGTAAGAATGCGCGGAGCGCTGTGGCGAAAGTCAGACCGATCGCGGGATGAATCTGAGTTTGGTTGGCGCCAAAAATATGGTACTCGATCGGATCTTCAATTGTGAGAATTTTGCGTTTAGGTTCATTGATTGCGGCGAGTGATGCCGCCAACGTTGTTGTCTTGCCCGAGCCGGTCGGCCCAGTGACAATGATCATGCCGAAGGGCGCGTGCAGCGCGGCACGCAAGCCCTGATCGTCGCGCGCCGACAGCCCGATCTGATCAAGGGCGACGAGGCCGGACCCTTTGCGCAAGAGACGGACAACGGCGCTCTCGCCGTGCATTGTCGGCACGGTGGCGATTCGTAGATCGATTTCCGCTCCGCCGACCACAATGCGGCTACGTCCATCCTGAGGAAGGCGCCGTTCGGTAATATTTAAGCCGGCCATAATTTTGAGACGTGACAGCAGCGCTTTCGCCATGCTTATAGGCGGCGCCGGCACCGCTTTCAGGAGACCGTCAATGCGAAGCCGTATCTGGAGAGTGCTGCCGAGGGGCTCGATGTGCAGGTCGGTTGCGCGTTGTTCAACCGCAAGTCTAAGCAACTCGTCCAACGCTCGCACCACGGGAGCGCCGCGAGCGAGATCGCGCAAATCGTCCAGATCATCTTGAGGCGCGACAACTTCAGCCGCAGCGGCAACATTCGTTTGTTCGTTCTCGAGGACCGTGGCAAGCGCCGCTTCAATATCGTCTGCGGTCGCGGCTACGATCGCCACCGGCTCTTGCAACGCAATTTCGGTGGCGCGAATCGTGTCGTCATCAACGGGCCGCGCGATCGCCAGCATCACACTTCCGGATGGATGTTCATAGGGGAAGAGCCGCTCCTCTCTGAGGAACTGCGGCGACAGATCCGCCCCGGCGAACCGATGCCCCATAAGATCGCTTCGCTGCACGCGATTGCAGCGGTAGAACGCGGCGAGTTCGTCGGCAAACGCCGATGCCGTCAGCTTGGTGAGGCCTATCCAATCTGTGTCGTTGAACGCAGCGCCGCGATGCGCCCTCAAGCCGCCGTTGATCGCTTGACCGTCGCGCAGCACGCCCCTGTGATCGAGATAAGTAATGAAGTCGCTTTGCTGCATAACATTCAACCGCACGTCGTCCGTTATTGCAGAGTTGCAGCGACTTGCGCTCCTTTCAAGGCAAGCGAGGATCGAAGCCGGAAATGAGATGGCTTTGCTCCAGCGATCAGGCGGAGCCGACGAAATCCTGCTGTTGGTCGCTCAGGTGCTCGCAAGGAAAATTGTGCGAGGCTTCGTAACAACAGCCTGAGCCCCAGCCGTAGTCTGCCCGGTCGCCATCAGCGCTTGCATCGGACATACGTGGTGGTACCTCGCTCGCTTGACCATGTGAGATTCGGCTCGACAAGCTTCAAGGCTATATGGGCTCGCCAGAACTCTCCCGCGGCGGTGCATATGGCCGCAACCCGCCACTGATTAACAGTCTCTCGCGCAACGAATCCGAAATCACATTCGCCACGTGCCGTTTTCGCTGCACGTGAGCTGATGACAAGCGGCGTCTTTCGGCCTGTTTGGCATCGGCCAATATCGTCTGTCCAGCCACCAACAAAAGTGAAGACGGCGGGCACGCTTAAAGAATTGGGCATATTGCGTTGCGGACTATCGGCAAACCGACTGTCGCGACGCAGATCAGGCGATCGCGGACCCCAGATGGCATCGGTGAATCCACCAAGCGATCCCGCCTCGATCATGTTTTGTGGGATGCCCGTCGCGTCCTCGGTTCCGAGTTCAACGGGCCACCTCCTGGTGACACGGGCTGAGCGGTCCAGCGCGGGCGGCGGCGCGGTCGTGGCATCCGACTCTTCAGGCTTCGTCGTGGCCGTGTCGGAGAGCGGGTCGGAAGATTGCACATTGTGCATCTCACCGTCATCGTTAGTAACTTCGCTCGGCTGCTGAAGCGACAATTTAGCCACCGCTTCGGATTGTTCGATAAAAGCGGTCGCATAATGCAGAGGCTTGGCCGGCAACGAAATCAGAGGCCGAGCGATATACGAGCTGCCGACTGCGATCAACGCGACGATCGCCAACGCAATTCCGCCACCAAAACATTCAAACGCCGAGAAAGACTTATGCGCCAACTTCACCCTCATGACGCCGTGAACCGAATGCTCGGGGGTGGCGAGCCTCTGAGCGCGGCGCACTCGATCCCACTGTGACGCTCTCTCGATAATGCCACGGAGCAACAGCCGAAGGATCAGCCTCTGCGCTTATGGAGGGAACAAGTGGTGCGTCCCGTCTTTCGTTGATGGTGTTGCCGATAACCAACCCTCGTAGCAGCCCCGATCGTGAAAGCCCATTGAGACAGGCAAAGATCAATGCCAGCAATCCAGCGCCGATCATCAACGGTGCAGCCGATGCGCTTTTCGATCCATAGTAAAGGGCGTGCCCGCCGGTGTAGAGAAAGATGACGGCTGGGATTGCAATGCCACCGACCAGTGGCGCAAGCAGTGGACGACGACGCTGCCGGGTGCCTTCGGGCTGCGCAAAGACCACCAGGAAAACGGTAATGATCACGAGGTGGCCAATCCCGTCCACCTTGCCGAAATCAAACGTCGCAGCGGTCAACAGCAGGATGAAGACAAGTGCTGCGAGACGGCGGACCAATGGTGTCCAGAACAGCGCCAGGGCCAAGCCGGCTTCTACGACGCCCGCCGCGGTCACGACCGTAGTTACATCAAAGCCCAGAGTTATTTCGGGATGTGTTATTGCGATCGGCGCGACCCAACCCGGGTAAACGAATTTTTCCATCGATGGCCACAGCAAAGTGGAGGCGGCGGTCCACCGCAAAAAATCGAAACGGAAAGCTAGAAGCTTGGCGTTCGGCGACGCTGAAAGCGCGAAAAAGGCGCCGAGACCGATAAACACGGGATAATCCAACATATGGAACAGGCCGTAGGCGGCGACACCGTACCCGTAAAGCACGATGATTCCCGCCCCGGCGGCAGCGAGCGTCGCTCGCCAGAACATATAGATCGGTACCAGCAGCTGAATTGCAGACAGCCAGATGCTGCTTGCTTTGAGTTCCGGCGTAAGAATGAGCCTGCCATCAGCCCACAGCAGCGCAAAGGAGACCGCGGCCACCGAGCGCAACAGGTCGTCGGAGCGGCGATGCAGCGTTGCCGTAACACGATCGAGGAGTTGCGAGATCTCGGTGCCGAGCGTTGTTCGCTCGAATTTGCAGCCGAGGTAGAACAGTAGAAGAAACACGGCAAAGAACAGAAAAAAGGTTCCTGTAAACACGTCCATTGCCGGTAATGGATCGTCGGCAACGTTGCAATTGACGAACCACTTCACGTGAGCGGTTGCAGTCACTGAAGTTAAAAGCAAGCTGAAGATCACGCATACGACGAAGACCACTGATCTTGCGGTCTTCGATACGACGCTTCGGGTATCGAGCGCCAATTTACCACGTTCGCTCGCCGCCGTGTCATCAGAGCGCATAGGATCGCCCTCATTCCAGATCGCGAATGCTCGCACTATCTTTTGTCGAGCGGCTCCATTCGAGCCCTCGTCGCATCTGTTGCAGACGTTAGAAGAGAGTATTCGAGCTAGCGAGCGCGGTGCGCACCGTGATGAAAAGAAAAACGATCGTTTTTATGGCTGACGGTAGGCGCCGGAATGAATTTCTTGGCTGATTTATATTAGTCGCTCACGCAACGGAGCCAACGAAACTGCAAAGACGTGACGCCAAAATCGGCAGGCTATTCGATCAACTTCGATCAGGCATGTGCAATGGCTTATGTCACGAGTCACTTGCATCGGCTGTTCACTCGCGTCGTCGCGTGTTGTGCATGAACTTCCTTCCAGGGATCCGGCTTCTACAATGCGTCGGCGATCTCTTTGGGCATGCGAGGCCTGGTGATGCTTGGCGAGGATGTTGTCGGCAAGCTGCCGTGCGCCGTAATTGGGTCATTTTGAATTGATTTCATTCAAGACTGCTGCAAGCCGCCGTCGTCGATATCTACTTCGCTGAATGGCTTGGAAAGCTTTTTGGTAAAACTTCACCGCAGCAGCACCGATCGGCTGTGCTTGCCGAAAAGAGTTCCTATGATTTATCGTAGAATTCAGCTCGTAAACTATGATGCCTTCTTTGCCGATGCGCTTGATCGGCTGAGCAGCGAACGTCGGTATCGCGTGTTTGCCGATCTGGAGCGCATCGCTGGCCGGTTTCCACACGCCATCTGGCATTCGCCGGCGGGTCCGAACAGCGTCGTGATCTGGTGCTCGAACGACTATCTCGGCATGGGCCAACATCCCAAAGTAATCGGCGCCATGGTCGAGACCGCAGCCCGGATGGGCACCGGCGCTGGCGGCACCCGCAATATCGCCGGCAACAATCATCCGGTGGTCGAACTTGAGCGCGAGCTGGCCGACCTGCATCGCAAGGAAGCGGCGCTGGTGTTCACGTCTGGTTATGTCTCGAACGAAACTGGCATTTCGACGCTTGCCAGGCTGATGCCGAACTGCCTGATCCTGTCGGATGCCTGGAATCACAATTCCATGATCGAGGGTGTGCGTCAGGCGCATGCCGAGAAGCAGATTTTCCGCCACAACGACACGGTGCATCTCGAACAGCTGCTTGCCGCGGCCGATCCGGCGCGGCCGAAGCTGATCGTGTTCGAAAGCCTTTACTCGATGGACGGCGACGTCGCGCCGTTGAACCGGATCTGTGACCTTGCTGAACGCTACGGCGCCATGACCTATGTGGATGAGGTCCATGCCGTCGGCATGTATGGCCTGCGCGGCGGGGGCATTTGCGAGCGCGACGGCGCGACCCATCGCATCGACGTGATCGAGGGCACGCTCGCCAAGGCGTTCGGCTGTCTCGGTGGCTACATCGCGGGCGGCAACGCGCTGATCGATGCGGTGCGCTCCTATGCGTCGGGTTTCATTTTCACCACGGCGCTGCCGCCGCCGGTTGCCGCCGCCGCGACGGCCGCGATCCGACATCTGAAGATCTCGCAATGGGAGCGCGAGCGCCACCAGGATCGCGCGGCGCGCACCAAGGCCGCGCTCGCCACCGCGCGGCTGCCGGTGATGACGAGCCCGACCCATATCGTTCCGATCTATGTCGGCGATCCGGAGCGGTGCAAAGCGGCCAGCGATCTTCTGCTTTGCGACCACGGCATTTATATTCAGCCGATCAATTACCCGACGGTGCCAAAGGGCACCGAGCGGCTGCGCATCACGCCGAGCCCGTATCACGACGACGCGCTCATCGACGCGCTCGCCGTCGCCCTGGTCGATGTCTGGCGGCGGCTCGGCCTGCCGTTCAAAGTGCAAGCGCTGGCGGCGGAATAGCACGAAAGGCAATTGTTTTCGCTCGTACCCGCAAAGGTGGGGATTCAGATTGAAGCGCCCGCAGCGGAGCGCCGCGGCCGTCAAGAAATGTCCATTATAAAGGGGCTTATTGAACAAATGCGAACAGTGCGATGGCGGAAGGGGTGTCCGCCTACTGCTGATGTCTCGTCACACCCACCAATCATCCCACGATTTTTTTCTGTCTTTTGACGCGCGTTGTAGCGATGCGCACTAGGCAGAGTAGGATGGTCTAGCTGCCGCACCGGTCCGCAACTTCCGGGGCAGCTTTCGGAGGTAAAGCGGACATCGTGCTTCGATTAGGCCGTGTCCGCTAATGACCCAAAGCGGACATTGGCGGTGCTACGACCTAACGTCCGGTCGCAATGTGCATGTGTTCTTTATGCTCTGGTTTTCGCGGCGGGACTACCAACGCGCGACAGGGGGAGCGTCTGAACGACGACCGCAACGACAATGTTCACGCCGAGCGCCAACAAGGCCGTATAAACCGTGGTTTCGATCGGCCCAAGATGAATCGCATGCAGCGGTTTGAGGCCGTCGGAATAGGCGAAATATGTTCCCGACAAGATGCCTGCCGCCCAGCCAGCAAGAAGCGCCGGCGCTCTGAACCAAGATGTGTATAGTCCAAAGACCAGCGCCGGCAGGATCTGGATGATCCACATTCCGCCGAGCAGCTGCAGATAAAGCGCGAACTGGATCGGCAGGAAAATGACGGCGAAAACGGCTCCGATCTGAACGACAAGAGACGCGATCTTGGCAACCTGCGCCTCGGCAGCCGCGGAAATCTGCGGATCAATATGGGCACGCCAAAAATTACGCGCGAAAAGATTGGCGGCGCCGATGCTCATCACCGCGGCCGGAACCAGCGCTCCGATCGCGATCGCAGCAAAGGCGAACCCGGCGAACCAGCTAGGAAACAGCGCCTGAAACAGCGCCGGCACCACTTCGTTGTTGTCGGAAATGTCCAGCTGCACGGCGTGCGCCATGTAGCCGAGCAGCGCGAGAAGCCCGAGCAGCAGCGTGTAGGCTGGCAGTAAAATCGCGTTCTTACGGATGGTCTGAGCGCCGTTGCTGGCGAAGACCCCGGTCAATGTATGCGGATACATGAAGGCTGCGAGCGCAGAGCCGAGCGCTAGCGTGGCGTAAGCTACATATTGGCTCGAAGGCAGGATGACTGCGCCGGAGCCTTTCGCCTTGAATGCGGCATCGGCCGCGTCAAAGACCGCGGCATAGCCGCCGAGCCGAATTGGAATCACGGCAATCGCCGCAACGACGGCGACATAGATCATGATATCCTTGATGAAGGCGATGGCGGCCGGCGCCCTTAAGCCTGACGAGTAGGCATAGACTGCAAGGATCACGAAGGCGACGATCAAAGGCAGTTCGCCGTTCAATCCAAGCGCCTTGATGACGGTCGCCATTCCGATCAGCTGAAGAGCAATGTACGGCATTACGGCCAGCACGCCCGTCAATGCGATCGCAAGCTCAAGCGTCTTTGAACCGAACTGACCGCGAACCACGTCGGCTGCGGTGACATAGCCGTGGCGGTGCGCAAGGCGCCACAAGGGCGGCATCACCGCAAATACGAAGGGATAAACGATGATCGTGTACGGTAGCGCAAAGAAGCCGAAGGCGCCCACAGCATAAACAAGCGCCGGAACGGCGATCACGGTATAGGCCGTGTAAAAGTCGCCCCCGAGCAGAAACCAGGTGATCCAGATTCCGAAGCTGCGTCCACCCAACCCCCATTCATCGATCTTTGCGAGCGTTGGGGGGCGCCACCTTCGCGCGGCGATGAATCCCACCAGTGCGACGAACGCGAAAATGAAGAGAAATACGCCGAGCGCGACCGGGTCCGTGTCAGTCCTCATCTGGAAGCCTCATATAGACGATCCAGAGCAGAAGCGATGTCAGGGGCACCCAGGCCAGCTGGTACCAATAGAAGAAAGGAAAGCCGAGCAGCACCGGGTCGCGGTGGGCGTAAATCGGCACGTAGAGCAATCCAACATAGGGAAGCAACAACAGACAACGTGCCCACCAAATGTTCATGGATACACCTCTTGTGTCTGGCATTCACCCCGCACGAACGGGGTGGAGGAAACGCAGTCTACCGCAGAGAACTGGCCGCGACAGCACAGGCCTTAGCCGCTGCTGGCCCTAATTGCGCCGGCGCATCAGCAGATTTTCTGGAAGCGCGCCCGGCTCGGTGAGGAGCCCGTGAGTGAAGATGAATTGCTCGCCAAATCTCACCTGCAATCAGAATCGGAAGCGAAGCCCGGCTGTAGGATCGACGTTGTTGCGCACTTGAAGGCCGTTGGCCAGTCCGCCGTTGTATTGTGAGAACATGCAGCCTAAATATGCGTCCCACTTTGCCGCAAATCGCCAATCGATGACGCCGGAAACCGCGTCCATCGTTCCGGAGCATTGCGAATGCGCGGTGCTCGAGCAGCCGAGATTCGGGCCCGTCGCGAAAAAATTGTTCTGGATATAGTGGTAATAGCCTGCGCTTACGTCCACGTTGTCGGTGACGGCGTATTTCGCGCCCCCCCACATGACCTGCAAGATCTTGTCATTGCAGACAGTCGCCGCAACACAGCCGGTCGTGTACGCGATATTGTTGATGGCCGTACTGCCGTTAGGACTAGCGGTACTGGCGATGAAGCCGGCAACGAAATCTCCCGCGATATCGGTAAAAGAGGTCTGCGGGTCGCTGGGCGGCGCGTATTGAATCCATTCGTAACCGCCGTAGAGATTCAGAGGCCCGTGGGTATATTTGGCAAGCGCCATCACGCTGGTGTTGTCGGAGATCGTCGCCGTGAAAATCTGCGGCAGGAACGGGGCTACCGCAAAGCCGTTGGCGTTCGTCGGAGATCCGGTCAGCCCAAGTGACGTGGCGTCTCTGACGTAGCTATAGATGGCATCGAGTGAAAGCGTGCCGCCCGCCAGATGGGAAATGTCGGCGCCGGCCTGAGCCTGGTAGGCGCCGTCTGCTGCATTGTTTTGCCCGTAGCCGCCGAACTGCCACAGGCCGGCAAGTCGGAACATGCCGATGTTGACGCGATATTTCAAAGCAGTGCTGAACCGGCAATCTTCGGTATTGCCGACGCCACACGTCGTCCCTGACCAGCCGATCGGCGAGAAAGCATACGACCCCCCCATCGGATCGTAGGCAAGAACGCCGTCCAGGGTGAGCGTATTTTGCCTGAAAACGGTCAGGGTCCCGTAGGTCGGCGAACTGACGCCGACATAACCGACCCCGTTCCACCACTGACCCGCCCGGCTCGAACCGGCGTTAGCGTTTTGCTGGTTGAGTGGCACACCGACGTTGGCATATTGCGATCCCGGTCCATTGGCGAGTTGCAAGGAATACGGATCAAACCCGAAGTCGAGAGCAGACACGAAAGACCACCCGCTGCCGATCGGCTCGGTTACCTTGAAGCCAAGGGTCGATTGGCTCAGCGCATTGGGCGCAAGCCCCCACATCGGGGACCGGTTCGTTTTCGAAATGAAATAAGAAGCTCCCACGCTGGAGACGGGACTAAACGGCGCCCCATGACTCTGCCAGCCGCCGCCGACGTCGATCGTGCCGTAGAGCGTGACGCCGTACCAAGTCAACGGACAGGCCGTGGCCACAAAGTCCCAAAGGCTGCTACACGGCGCCGGCGGCGAAGCTTGTGCCGTCGCCGCGGGCGGCGGCGCCTTTGTCGCCATGTCAGCCGCAAAGGCGGCATGCAGCGGCGTAACTATGAAGAACGCCGCAACAGCAACGATGCTAAGCGAAGTGCGCTTCATGGTTGCTCCCCCCTGAAGGCAGTTCACCGTTCCGAACGTATTTTTGTTCTGCGTATATTGTTGCAGCCTTTGCTGTCGGGCGGTAGGTCAAATTGACTTTTAGATCACTTTTTCCACGAGTTGTTGCAGCCGGAACACAAGGTGGGACAAAGTTCCAGCGCGCAAATCGCAAGGCGCGTAATAGGATAGCAGGGCTCATCTGAAGCTCAGACGTCTCGGCAGCGCGCTGCGGAAATAACGAGGATCTTAGCTCGTGCATGTTGCCGCTCCCGGAAAATGCGTTTTGCGCAATTCCGAACAAAATTCGACAAAATCGATAAAGCATTTGGATCCACTCGACGTTTTAAATGTACCTCGCGCACGGATAGTCCGTGTGCTCCGAGCCACTGTGAGGAGATCGCTAATGCGCCTTACAAACACATTTCTTGCCGCGCTGCTTGTCGGGATTTCGGCGACCACATTCGCGTCCCAAGTCTCGGCCCAAGTCGACACCCAGAAAGAACCACCCGGCCCGCCAAGCCAGATCAGTGAACATCGCGCTGCTGCGCTTAAAATTTGCACGGATGGGATCAAGTTTGCGTCTGACCATTACGTGCAATGCATGTTGAGTGAGGGCGAGAACCCCTAGACTCCAAGCCATTGGTCCGGCCGTCCGACCACATTGTGGCGCGGCGCGGCAGCTAAATTGATGCACGAACCTACCGCGCCGACTCGCCTTATTCGATTTTGACGGCGGCCATTATGCTTGTGCCTGGATGCTTGTGCCGCGGTTACTACGGGCGGTCCGCGCCGCCTTTTTTTCGATTCTAGCACGCCTTCTCTTCCTAGCCGGTGGACAAGATGTCCCCCTACGGTCAGGATTCCGAGCCTTTCTGGTCCTGCAATTCAGCCCGATCGTAGGTACATGTCAAAGAAGCGAAGCTGATCCGAAACATTTCACCAGCGCCTCGAGCGCTCATCGCCGCCGCGCCCATACCGGAGGAATTCATCCATGAGCATGATCTCGAACCTGATCTCGCGCCGAAAAATGCTCGCGGCGGCCGCCGCGGGCAGCATGATCACGGCGGCAACGGCCGCTCAAGCGCAAACCGCCGATTCCATGCCGCAACTGACGCGGCCCGGGCGCGGCGGCACCAATCCTGGACCGAAGAATCCAATTCGTGCCGGCCAGGATCCTGACATGCTGTCGCCACCAGCGACGGATCGCGGCACGCTTCCGAATTTGCGTTTCTCCTTTGAAGACGCGCATGCGCGTCTCGAACGCGCCGGTTGGAGCCGGCAAGTCACGGTACGCGAACTTGGTATCTCCAAGAATGTCGCCGGCGTGAACATGCGGCTGAACACGGGTGGCGTGCGCGAACTCCACTGGCACAAGGCTGCCGAGTGGTCGTACATGTTAACCGGCCGCGCGCGCATCACGGCGCTGGACATCGATGGCCGTGGATTTGTTGATGAGGTGGGGGTAGGGGACCTTTGGTATTTTCCTCCGGGCATTCCGCATTCCATCCAAGGCCTCGAGCCCGATGGCTGCGAATTCCTCTTGGTCTTTGATGACGGAGATTTCGACGAGGACAACACCTTCCTTTTAAGCGACTGGTTCAAGCACGTACCGCCCGAGGTCCTTGCCAAGAACTTCGGCGTGCC
>Ga0210386_10001336_pt1 | contig 22053 bp, 14 predicted proteins | sample IncBWH32OmetaG_FD_160091 | JGI IMG/M metagenome (GOLD analysis project Ga0210386, IMG submission 160091) | Forest soil microbial communities from Barre Woods Harvard Forest LTER site, Petersham, Massachusetts, United States - Inc-BW-H-32-O ...
GCAAGAGAGAGCGGCAAGTACTTGATCGAAGTAAGCGAGCGAGTCGGCGTAACGAACGGGCCCTTGCAGCAAGCGCGATGCGAGGGTGGAACCTTCGACATACTCCATGATCATGACGAGTTGATTTTCGATCGTGAGCGCAGTGCGGAGCTCGGCGATATTGGGATGGTGCAGACTCGCGAGAACCTTTATTTCGCGAAGGAAGCGATCGGCGAGATCTTTCTGGTCGGAAAGATCGGGCAACAGAACTTTCATGGCTTCGATGCGGTCGGAGAGCGTGTTGCGGACTTTGTAGACTTTGCCCATGCCGCCGGCGCCGAGAGTGCCGAGGATGAGGTAATCGCCTTTGCGCGCGCCAGTGACGTCGTCAGTCATTTGGCCCCTGCAGATCCGCGAACGATTGGTTGCGAAAGTTCGGGCGTTTGAAAGCTGCCGCCATTCTACGACATTTGCGGCAGAGGGAAAGAGTTTGCTGAAGACGATTTTGTCGTTGGTACGGAAGTCGAAAATTGGAACGAGCGAAACCAACGAGCGGCCGATGGCAACGTACGATTTTCCGAGCTTGACAGGAATAAGCCGGAGGGCCTATGTTCTTGCACAACGTACGGGCGCTCCAGAGGGAAGTCCACAGTCGCGGGCGTCACATCTCTTGCGTACTTGGCCGTATGTAACTTTCACGCAGCAAGTTGGACCCTGTTCCAGCTTTTCTGCGGGAGGCTCCCTGTGGCCGCGGGGTCGTCGAATTTAGCGGGATGCGCACTTGCCTGCGCGTTGTTTATGGAATTGGCCGATTACTCAGGTTGCATCGCCATCGACCTCTTAGGCGAGGTGTGTCTCCGCTACAGAAAATCCTTCCCCGCCATGACGGTTTTTCATTCGATTTTGCGCATTGCGAAGTGGAGAGTCACACCTCAGGGGAGCCGCCGGCAACCATGGTGGAGCGCCCCCATTGCTCGTACGACGAAAGACACCGGGAGTGTTTCGTGCTCATGCCACTGCTGAGCCATTCGAGGGCGTGGCAATTTTCGAGGAGTGGATGGTTCGAAATTTTCAGTGTGTGCAAGCTCGGAATCACAGAATCCTAGAATTGGTTTTACATCAGGAGGAGAGAAAGATGAAATTCACCCGGCCCAGCGCGACGATCGCGGCAAAGTGGCTTTTGATTTTGAGCTTGATGCTGGTTCCCAACCTGGCCTGGGGCCAAAAGAACAAGAGTAGTGGTGGTGGCGGTTCGGCGCCGAAGGCAGCGCCCTCGGCTCCGCATTCGTCGGCACCGTCGGGAGGGGGCTCCCACCCCGGCGGGGGGACCACGACCGCCAGTCACACCAGCGGTGCGACGACCGCCAACCACGGCGGGAGCGGTGCGACTACAGCCAACAGGGGAAGCGGCACAACGACTGCCAATAAGGGCAGCGGCGTGACGACCGCGAACAAGGGCGCGACAACCACCACAGCGAATAAAGGTGCGACGACCACAACCGCCAACAAGGGCGCCACGACCACTACAGCCAATAAAGGTGTCACAACCACGGCCAACAAGGGTGCGACGACCACCACGGCTAATAAAGGTGCCACGACGACGGCTAATAAGGGCGCGACGACGACCTCCGCCAAAGCAGGGAACACAACGACGGCCGGCAAGGGCGGGGCGGCGGCTGGAGGTAAGGCTGGCGGAACTACGAGTGCCGGCAAAGCGGGGGGCGCCGGCGCGAGCAAAGCCACTCCGACCAAAACAATGACTACCAAGAGCGGCAACACTGCACGCGTTAACGCGAGCGGTAAAGTTACCTCCATCAAGACCTCCAAGGGCGCGACGATCAGTCACGGCCCCGGCGGAAGCCGCAGAGTCGAGTCCCGGCGCGCCGATGGCGGCAGGCTGGTGAACACGGGACGCCACGGAGGCTACGGTGAGCATGGCTACCGAGGGCGGGACGGGCGCCGGTATATGGGGCGTACCTACTACAGGGGCGGTCGATACTACGCCTACGGCTACCGTGGCTACTACTACCACGGAGGCTACTATTACGGTTATGTCGCGCCTTATTACTATGCACCGGCGTTTTACGGCTGGGCCTACAATCCATGGGCGGCGCCAGTCGTTTACTCATGGGGTTGGGGAGCGGCGCCCTGGTACGGATATTACGGTTACTACTTCAATCCGTATCCGGCGTACGCAACCGCAGCGTTGTGGATGACTGACTACGTGATCAGCCAGAACTTGCAAGCGGCGTATGAAGCGCAAGCAGCTGCGAATGCGAACGCGGCAGCAGCGGCGCAAGCGGATGCCGGAGCGCAACAAGACGCCGCTCAAACGTCGGGTGGGGGCGCAGTCGTCCTGACGCCCGAAGTGAAACAGGCGATTGCGGATGAAGTGAAGGCCCAGCTGGCCGCGGAACAAACAGCGGCGGCGGCTCCCGCACCGGCAGCAGCGCCAGCGCCCGCGGCGGCACAAAACAGCGCTTCGGACGCAACACCGCCCGAAGAGACGCCTGCGGCGCTGGATCCCGCCCACCGTACGTTTATCGTGAGCGACGTTCTGAATGAGACCGGGCCGGATGGACAGGACTGTTCGCTATCTGCCGGAGACGTGGTGACTCGCATTGAAGACACTCCGGACGCGAACAAGAACGTGAAAGTGCTGGTGAGCGCAAGCCAGAAGTCGGATTGCGCGTCCGGTACGCAAGTTGCAGTGAGTGTTGATGACCTGCAGGAGATGCACAACCACTTCCGCGAGCAGCTGGATTCCGGGCTCAAAACGCTGGCAGACAACCAAGGCAAGAATGGTCTGCCGGCGGCGCCCGATACCAAGACTCGCGCCAACCCGGACGGTCAGGTGAAGCCGGATACGTCGGTGAAAGATCAGTTGGAAGCGCAGCAGTCCGATGCCGATAAGGCCGAAGCTGATGTCCAACAACAAAGCTCCACATCGGGCGCGAGCGATTAAGTCAAACGTTACCTGTAAATCAGAACATCGACGCGGCACTGCCGTGGGCAAACCTAGCTGGGAGCGTCAGGACGAAGACAACCGACGCTCCAGTTAGGCACCAATCGAGCAAAAACTCAAAAGCGAATCGTGATTTCGACGAAAAGCGCAGGGCGGGCCGGCCCAGGAGGGGATTTTCAATGAAGGTGAAACTCCAGATTCAAATGCAAATTGTCGCGCTGGCCGTTGCGGGAGTTTTCCCGTGGATTCCGGCGCCGGCGCAGAGCTCCGGATCGTTGCAGAGCCAATTGGAAGCGAAATATTCGCTCACCAAGCCGACCGACGACAAGAGCGACATCGTCACTGCGGGCGCCGTGTTGGTGCTGGAGAAAGATAAGCTGATCATGTATCCGGTCTCGACGCCGACAGCGCCGCAGAATACCTATAAGGATGGCAGGCTCTCCGAAGGAGCTTTTGGAGTCCACCAGAAGGTACAGAGTTTCGGCAGCTTTATCGGCCACCCGCCTCCGCAGACCGCTCAAGTTCAATCCCGGCAATTCGTGACGGGAGAGAAGTTCTGGGTGACGAGAATAGACGTGGCTGGCGACAGCGTCACATTCACTCTATTTAGCGATCCTTATTCCGATGTTCGATACTATTCGACGCTCAAGTTTTTCTACCCGCACGGCCCGACTCCCAGCAATGAGCAAGTCATGAGTCTGGTTGGGGAAGTCTTGAAAGTTGATTCGGACGATTCCGCCAAATCCGGCGACAACGGGAACCAACAGCAGGCCGCGGGCGGCGACGCCAATCAGCAGCAGGCAGCAGCCGGGGGCGACGCTAACCAGCAGCCAGCTGCAGCCGAAGCGCCAGCGGCTCCGGCCGCGCCCGCAGGTCCACCGGCTACGGTTGAGATCGGCCAAACGCCGGATCAGGTCACCGCGATACTCGGCCAGCCGGAGAAGATCATCAACCTCGGCCCCAAGCAGATTTACGTATATAAGGATCTCAAGGTTACGTTCGTGAAGGGCAAGGTTACGGACGCTCAGTAAATCAGTTGGCGAGTCTAGCGAATAGAGCAGCAGGAGAATTCGATACGGATGCAGGATTTAGAGGAGCCGCATGTTGCGTACGTGCCGCTCCTCCCCACGTACTTCTGAAAATTCCACCAGCGACTTCGCTGACCTCGTTTGCTTAGGCTTCTACGTTACGCGCTAGCGCCCACAAACCTCCCCATAACGCGACAGCGATAAATAGACTCGAGACCACTCATCGGGATCGTGCGGCGCGCCCGGAATGCCGTAGAGGCCAAGAACTCTGGGCAGATGTAGTGTCACGACCCAGATCGCAAACATTAAGCCAACACCTGCGGCGCCCTGCTGTTGCAAGCACTTGAAGCTGATGCTCACGATCAAAGAAAGCGCGAGCAGGTAGCGCCTGCGCACGCGAGGAAATCCGGCGTTGAGACGCGCCCGGGAAAGAGCCAAGCAAGACCTGCGAGCGCGAGGGGCTCAAACACCGCCGTGCGCAACGATATGCTGCCAATATTCGCGGCGTTTTTCGGAACGTCGAGAACGAGCGCGCAGACAAGCAGCATGCAGCCCAAAGTGAGCGCAGCCGCTCGCACTGTGCGCCGCGATAGAAGTCCCACGCCGCAAGCCACCCACACTGCTCCGAACAGGTAGGCGAGCCAGGAAATCGCAGGCAGCCACGGAATCACTGGAATAACGTTGTATTGAGGCCCCAACACCTGCGCCGCGTCTCGTGCAGAAATGAGCGTTTCGCGCCCAAGGCGACCATTGCGAACGCGAACACGCCCACACCTATGCGGCGCAAAGCCTCGCCAGCCTCTGCTGCGAGCCAGGTGTTGTGGATTGCGGCAATGTCAGACATTTTCGCTTCCTTCGAAAATCGCGTTATGAGGATGCCGACGTGTGACTAAACAAAAAAAGGGCGGCCAACGGGCCGCCCTTTTTTCCGTGCGCTCCTTTTGCAGGAGGTTAGAAGGTTACTTTGCCGACAATCTGCGCCATCCTCATGTCTGTAGCAGCAGCAGCAAACGCTCCGTAAGGAGAGGTCGGAGGAGTTTGCATGGCGACTACTTGTCCGAAGAATGGCGCGTTAGTATTCGGGTACGGTGTGCCGTAATTTGCGTGGTTGAACCAATTATAGGCATTCAAACCCAACTGGAACCCGACGCGCTCGGTGACGCGAAAATCCTTCCTGATGCTCATGTCGCCACCTAGGAATCCTGGTCCGCGGAAGGCGTTGCGGCCCACGGGTCCCGTGAAGGTTGTGCTAGGCACCGGGCTTCCAAAGCAAGCAGGGCTGGGATTCGCAACGGACGGAACGCATGAGGCCACGTTCGAGAAGTTCCTCTGAGCGAAGCTGGGCTGCAAGAGGATTGTCGAACCTGCCAGATTGTTCCCGGCAAGAGCCGCCGCAGTTCCACCATCAATCAAACTGAACGGGAAACCAGTATGGTAGAACATGGTGCCGGAAAGTTGCCATCCGCCAATCGCAGCGTTCAACAGGCGATGCTCGCTCTTGAACGGGAATTGATAGACGTAGCTTGCCGTCAGCTGATGCCGAGCGTCGTAATCTGCGGACGCGTAATTGGAGTTGAGGTTAAAAGGATTAATCTGTGACGCGATGCTGGTGATAACGCTAAAGGGGAGCACGCCCCCGTTGGAGATGTCATCGAGAGCGTGGGAGTAGGTGTAGTTCACGCGGCCACTCAACCCGTGCCAAGTGTTCTCTTGGACGGAAAAAGTGATGCCGTTGTAGTTAGAGACCGCGCCATTTTGCAGGAAATTCACGCGGGCGACGCGACCATCCGGCACAGTCGTGGGAAGATTGGCAAAACCGAAGCCGTTGAGATCATTGTTGAAGATGAGCTCATCGTAGCCGCGGTTCCCAACATAGTTCGCCGAAACGACTGTGCGGGTTCCGAACGTGTGCTGAACTTCGAAGTTCCACTCGACGTACTTGGGGTTCTGCAGGTTCCGGCTGACGTCATTGAGCGTCGGAACAGCCTGAGAACCCTGAGTGTTAATACACTGGGGTGCAGCCGTTTGATAGCTCGTCAAGCTTCCGCCGGTGTTGTAGTTGCTGGTGAACAGCCCATTGCATTGCTGAACCAGAGCCACACCGCTGGCCGGAAAAGCGGTGGACGAAGGCGATTGCAGGTCGAAGGCTAGTGTGCCGGCAGGCACGTTCCAGAGATTGACTTGCGGGAAGTTGGTGTCAATGCCGCTTAGAACGGTGCCCGGGTAGAGGTCCGAAAAGAGCCCTACGCCGCCACGAAACACAGTATTTTGGCCGACTGGAGTCCACGCAAACCCAAAGCGCGGTTGAAACACCACCTTCTCGACACCTGGAATGATGGTGTGCAGACCCGTCTGGAAAGATCCACCATCAGCTGCGTTATAGGGAAGATCGGCCCCATGTGGCAGGTTGTTGAAAGCGGAGACCGGTAGGCTCGCGCAGTTCGACTGGCACGCTCCGCCGGAATTGCGATCGGCCCTAAGCGTCAAGGTCAGTTTCAGGCGCGAACTTACCCGATACTCATCCTGGAAGTACAGACCAAAGCTGTAATAAGCGACGGGCTGTTCGGAGTGATTAGCAAAATTAAATACAACGCTCCCGCAACCAGCCTGCGTGCCGCCTGGTACATTGCAGCCTGTGGGCGCTACTTCATCGTTTGCGAAGCCAAACAACGTCGCGTTAATCGCAGGGTAGAGGGTTTGCTCGGCTGCGGTAAGGTCGCTGATGTCGTCCCGACGGAAGTTGACTCCCATCTTGAAGCCGTGGTTGCCCCGGCTTACCGAGACGTCGTCAACCAATTGCCACTGTGTAACCCTGCGGCCTTGTGGAAAGGGGAAGCCGGCTGCGAAGCCACCGGGGTTTCCCGAACCAGTGCCCAAGGCAGTGAGCGAACCGTCAATCGGGAACGCGATATTGCCTGGAAAGAGGCCCAGGGCCGGCCCCGGCGATAGGTTGCCGAAAATCGCTGAATACCACAGCACCGAACCAATGAAGTTGTTCACGACCGTGGGGCTAAACACGTGGGTGTAGTTTAGCTGGCCTTCGTTTTGAGGTTGAATGCTCTGGTCGTTGAATACCGGGTTGATCGAATCGGTATAGGTTGGCTGCGTTCCGCGATCGAATCTGACACGTCCGAAAATCTTGTCGTTGTCACCGAGATTGTAATCCACGCGCCCGCTGAGCAGCCATTCCTTATTGCCATTGGAGACGGACTGCGTCCAACTCTGCGTGCACGCACCCCCGGTCGTGCCCGGATCAGCTGCAAATCCCGCGCAACTGCCGGCATTGGCGACTGCGTTGGCGATCCCGGGAGCGCCGTTATACAACTTGAAGACATTCGTATAGAAAGCCTGTGTCGCTGCATCCTGAGGAACGTTGCCCAAAACGAAGCTTTCGAAAGATGGCGTCGGTGTGGTTACGTTATGGGTCGAGCCGAAGATGTAACGAATGCCCTCAGTGTTCACAAAGAAGAACGCTTTGTTTTTAATGATCGGCCCTCCCAGGTTTGCGGCCCATTGGTTATTATTCTCAAAAGGGCGAGGGTTGCCTGCGGCTTTATTGAGCGGATCGTTGGCGTTGAGGGCTCGGCCGGTCCAGTTATAAACCGCGTCGCCGTGGAAAGCATTGCCACCTGACTTTGTGGTGTAATCAACCTGAGCGCCGGCTTGACGGCCGTATTGGCCGGTGTAGCCGTTGCTTACAACCGCGACTTCTTGCAGCTCGTTTCCGCCGAGAAGCAAGTTGCTCGAGCCGGAATTGTTCAAGTTGAGGAATGCATCGTTATAGTCGTTGCCATTGATAGTGAACAGGTTTGCTGTGGCCGGCAGACCGAATGCTTCAAAATTGCCGAAGCCGCCGCCGGTTGAGTTATTCATAGTTACGCCGGGAGCAGTCTGAGCCACATAGGTAATGTCATTGCCTGGGTTCGGAATATTTTGGATTTGCTGAGTGTCGAAGTTCGACGAAATGTTCGCGTCCTCGGTCTGCAAAAGCGCGCCTTGCTCGGTGACGGTAACCGTTTCGGTTGTCGCGCCGACCTGCAGTTGCACGTTCGCGACGGCGAGCTGTCCCAGAAGCACTTCCGCAGGCTGCGAAACCTGCTTGAAACCTTCGTGAGATACTGTCACCCCGTAATTACCTGGTTTCAACAGCGTGAACTGATAGGTGCCGCTGGTCGAGGTTGTAGTCGTCAGCACGATGCCGGTGTCGGCATTTTTCAAAGTGACGGTCGCGCCCGCGATCACCGCCCCGGAAGAGTCCGTGACCGTGCCGCCAAGGCCACCAGTTACGATGCTTTGCGCCATGGCTGTAAACGGCAGCAATAGCAAAAAGGCCGCGAACAGCGCGGCGAGCCCCGTTAGCTGCTTCAATTTCATCTTCGCATCTCCTATTTAAATCGATTTGAGGCCTTAGGATCTGTGCGATCTAGGCCGCGACAACATGTCTTGTCCGAGCACATCCAACGCAGCGGAATGTGCAATGACTGTGCCACTTCAGATGTAATCTACCGCGTTGAAACTAAACCATTTATACCTCTACTTACACGATGAAGTAGGGGACTCATCCGAGTTTCTGAAGCTAATTGAAAGTGCGTATACGGCGATTCGGATGCCTGGGTCTTTTTGCGGCTACAGGCGTGCAGAATCGACCAGTTATGCAAGGTTGTGGATCGGTCTTTCGCGAGGGCGCACACCCGCGACATGATGCTCCGTGAGTAATCCGCCAATACGGATTTATGTTGGTGTATACGCAAAATCGTATTACTTTTGGCACACCATTTTTTGTGTTCGTCCTATATGCTTGATTGCGAAGCAGTTATTTTTGGCTTTGCATGGAAATAAACGTGCCATGTGATCTGTGACTAAGGGTTTCTATGTATTTTGGGGCTCGGGTGAGTGCACGAAGTTCTGCGAGATTCTCAGTACAATTTCTAGGAGGTTGTATGAATTGGAAGCGCTTTTTTGTTGCAGTATTTGCGGCGCTATTGCTGCTGCCTAGTATTTCCTTGGCGCAGAGCGTGGTAACTGGCGGCGTCACCGGCGTCGTCACCGACCCATCGGGTTCCGTGATTGTGGGTGCCACCGTAACTTTGAAGAACAATGTGACAGCGGAAGCTTTCTCGACCACCACGGGGGCGAGCGGTAGCTTCCAATTCACTCTCCTAAAGCCGGGCACCTATGTAGTGTCGGCAAGCCAATCCGGTTTTAAGCAGACCACAGAGAGCGTTGAGGTTCTTCTCGGCCAGACGGTCGCCGCCAATCTGAAGCTAGAGATCGGCAGCGGCAGCGTGACGGTCGAAGTGACTGAACAGGGCGCTTTGCTGCAGACCGAAGACGCCAATATTTCTTCGAACTTCGATACGCAAATGATTCAGAACGTTCCGAATCCTGGCGGCGACATCACCTACGTCGCGCAAACCGCTCCCGGCGTTACGATGAATAACTCGACCGGCGGCGGATACGGCAACTTCAGCGCGTTCGGATTGCCGGCCACGGCAAACCTCTTCACGGTTAACGGTAACGACTACAATGACGCCTTCTTGAACCTGAACAACTCTGGCTCGAGCAACTTGTTGCTTGGCGGCAATGAACTCCAGGAAGTTGCGGTCGTCAGCAACGCTTACACCGGCCAATACGGTAGGCAGGCAGGCGCGCAGATTGACTATTCGACGAAGTCCGGCACCAACGCGTTCCACGGAGACGCGGTCTACAACTGGACCGGCCGCTACCTCACGGCGAACGACCCGGTCAATAAAGCGTTCGGCGGCACCAGGCCCTTTGAGAACAATAACCAGTGGGCGGCTTCTTTAGGTGGGCCGATCAAGAAGGACAAAGCGTATTTCTTCGTGAACACGGAAGGAATTCGCTACATTTTTGGTTCGATTCACACACCGAGCGCGCCTACTCCGGCTTTTCAAAGCTACGTTCTCGGCAACGTTCCCCAGGATGCTGCGACGCAAGCGTTCTATACGAATGCTTTTAAACTGTGGAACAACGCTCCCGGAATTGCCAACGCAACTCCCAATGCTGCTAGTTGCCAAGGATTTGCGACCGATCCCGGTACCACAGGGGGCGCCTGCACCGAGAGCTGGACGCAATCCGTATCCAGCGGCAACAAGGAATGGCTGGTTAGTGGTCGGGTGGACTACAACTTTGATGAAAACAATAAAATCTTCGGGCGTGTAAAATTTGACCGCGGAACGCAGCCAACCTACACCGATTCGATCAATTCTGCGTTTAATGACTTCAGCATCCAGCCTCAGGATGAAGGGCAGCTCAATTTCACCCACATCTTCAGCCCGACCGTGGTTAACAATTTCATCGGATCCGTTCTTTACTACTCGGCGATTTTCGGAACGCTGAGTCCGGGGCCCTCACTTGCCCTGTTCCCAGGGAACTTAGCGTTCTCTGACGGATCGCTGACCGCTCTCGGAACCGGTTCCGGGAATCCTGGTGGTTTTGCGCAAGGCTTCCTCTACCCACAGGGTCGCAACGTGACCCAGTGGCAATTGGTGGATGACTTGTCAGTCGCGCGCGGCAATCACGCCTTTAAGATGGGTTTTAACTTCCGGCGCGATGACATTAGCGACTATACGGCCGCATCGCAGACTCTATATCCGGGTGTCAGTACGAGCTTGTTTGGCTTTGCCAACGATGAAGTAGCCCCTGCTGGTTGCAGTACAACCGCAACCTCGCCGGTTTGCGGCAGCGTTGCCTACAATTTTGCGGCGCAAAATCACCAGCCCGTCGCTTACTACAGCGTCGGCTTCTATTTCCAGGACGAGTATCGCGTCAATTCCAAGCTGAAATTCACGCTAACGGGCCGGCTCGACCGCAATTCGGGCGGGTTGTGCCAGAAGAGCTGCGCCAGCTTGCCGGCTGCTCCGTTTAACGGTTCGTCACAGGACCCGACGGTTCCTTACAATGTCTCGTACCCCACGGGATTCAAGACCATTATCCCGAACATGGAAAAGGTTGTGTTCGAACCGAGAATCGGAGTGGCCTGGAGTCCGATCGGACAGAATACGGTAATCCGTGCGGGCGTAGGTCAATTTTCCGATCTTTACCCCGGCGGCATTCTGAGCTCCTACGACGTGAACTTTCCACAGGTAAATCGCTTCAATGTTCCGATCGGCTCGGTCGCATTCGACACCCTGCCGCCTGGAAGCACGGCGTTCCCGGGTAGCGGTGTGAACCTCGTAACGCAGTGCAATGGCGCCTTTGCCTCGAATTATGCAGCCGGTGGCAACCTGGCCGGTTACGCGGCAGCTGCTGCACCGGTTGGCGGTTGCCTCAACGGGCTAGGACAGCTTTCAGTTCCTAACCTCAATGACATCAGCCGCAACTTCCAGAACCCGAAATACATCGAGTGGAACGTTGAGGTTCAACACACATTCGGAGCGCGGACCGTAGTTTCAGCCAACTACGTTGGAAACCGCGGTTACGACGAGCTGATCACGAACAGTGACTTGAACGGTTTCGGTTTCAGCTCCCTTCCGTCAGCGGCACCAGACGCACGCGTTGGCAACGTGAGTTTTGTGTCCAGCAGTGCAATATCGAACTACAACGGCGTGACGTTCTCCATCCAGGAAAACCAGTGGCACGGGTTGAGCGGGCGCTTCAACTATACCTATTCCCATGCACTGGATGAGATTTCGAATGTGCCGGGTGAGCCGTTCAGCGCTATTACGAGCATCACCGGGCAAATCAATCCCTTCAACCTGCACGCGAATTACGCTTCGGGAGATAACGATGCGCGACATCAATTGTCGGCGAGTTACCTCTATCAATTGCCATTCAAGAGTGAGAACCGGCTAGTGAACGCAGCTATTGGTGGGTGGACGGTCTCCGGCACTTGGTTCTGGCGCACCGGATTCCCGTTCAGCATGCTTGACGGCGCGACTGCCGGCGGTCTACAGGGGAACAATCTGGGTGGTTCGGTAATCCTTCTGCAGCCGACCGCAGCGTTTACACAGAGGACCTTCTCCCATCCGGGAAGTTGCCCGGGCCTAGTGTGCTGGGATGCGTCAGATTTTGTTGCCAGCACGAACTTCGACGGCGCTGTCGGCCGCAACGCATTCCGCGGACCGGGCTTCCTTGGCGGCGATTTGAGCGTGCGGAAGAACTTCGCAATTACGGAACGCATGACATTCCAACTCGGAATCAGTGCGTACAACTGGCTCAACCATGCGAACTTCGGGACACCCTATCCGAACAACGGTGCCTCAATCTTTGGGCTCGCCGTGCTGACTCAGACGCCACCGACGTCGCCTTACGGAGCGTTTGCGGCAGCCGCGACGGACCAGAGAATTGCGCAGATCACGGGTAAGTTTATCTTCTAATCCAAACCCAAAGCAGTCAGCAAAAAAGGGCGGCCGAAAGGCCGCCCTTTTTTATTGGCGGACTACTTTGTAGTTCGCCGCCTAGCATCGAGACTCTGTGTTTCTCCGCTTGGAGCCCGGCACTCACGGATCGTTGACATGTCGATGGAACTGGATTAGAAATTCGGCGAAAGCGTTCTGAAACGTTGAAGGATGATTTGCACGCGACCGACAGCGCAAACCTCATCGTGGGCTTGCTAATCGACTAAGTGGGAAGCCCCACGGACTTTGGCAATGATTCTCCGAACGGGGGGAGGGCTACGCCGCGCTCGGTGATTATGGCATTGACGTAGCGGGCTGGAGTTACGTCGAAGGCTGGATGAGCGGCTGGCACATTCGGAGCGAGGCGGACGCCTGATAGATGCGTTACTTCGTGCTGCGAGCGCTCTTCGATTGGGATTTGATCTCCAGTAGCTAGCGATAGGTCAATCGTGGAGATCGGAGCGGCCACATAGAACGGTACGTTATTCTCTTTGGCTAGCACGGCCATGCCGTATGTGCCGATCTTGTTGGCCGTATCGCCATTGGCGGCGATACGATCAGCGCCCACCACAACCGCTCCCACCCCGCCTGTACGCAGAAAATGGCCGACCATGTTGTCGGTGATCAGCGTCAACGGGATGCCGTCCTGATGCAATTCCCAGGCGGTTAGGCGGGCGCCCTGCAGATACGGGCGCGTCTCTGGGACGAGGACTTCGATCTTGTGCCCCGTTTCGATGGCCACACGGATGACGCCCAATGCGGTGCCTATTCCCGCGGTCGCCAGCGCGCCGGCGTTGCATTGAGTCATCACGCGGCCGGATCTGGGCATCAGCTCGGCGCCAAATTTCCCGATTAGGCGATCGCCCGCGCGGCGCTCCTCGTGTACGAGCTGAGCCTCCTCGATTAATGCAGCGCGGATCTTTTCGAGATTTGCCGAGCCATTGCCCGCGGCGGCCGCAACGAGCTCCTCAAAGCGGCGCTGGAACCGGTCGATGGCCCAGAACAGGTCCACGGCCGTAGGGCGCGTGCGCGCGAGCGTATCGCAGATGACCGGAAATTCCGCGCGCAAATCCTCCAGCGATTTTGCCTTCGAATGCTGAACACCTAGAGCGATGCCCATCGCGGCCGCCACTCCTATGGCTGGCGCGCCGCGGATCACCATGTGCGTGATCGCCTTCGCGACTTCGCGGTAATCCGTATAAGTGTGATGGACCACTTCGCCGGGCAGCTTGAGCTGATCAAGCATGACTATGCCCTCGGGCGTCCAGCGGATGGGTTCAATCGTGCTCAACGCTTTGTTCTCCGTTGCTGGCCTTCCAAATATCCATTCTAACTGAAAAACGCAGCGGCCCTCCGCCGAAAACGGTCGCTCTAAAAGAGCGGGCTCATCGAACTTTCGCTTAGAGGCTCAGGAAAACAGGGCGCGGCTAGAAAATTATCGCACCGCCGGGGAACTGACGAAATCCGTGGGAGCTGATAGCGAGTGCCAGAAACAAAAACGAGTTGTAGCTGACATGCATCAGGTAACTGGCGACCACCGTATGTGTAGCCGCGCGTGCATAGGTAAAGACAATGCCGACGACTACGAGCAGCGCGATCTGTCCCCATCCTCCCCATAACTGCGAGGCGTGCAGCAGGCCGAAAACTGTTCCGGTAAACAGAATGCCTCCTGTGACACCAAAGCTGCGCGCCGCCACCGGATAAATGTAGCCGCGAAAAACTGTTTCTTCCAGCACCGGCGCAACGAGCACGCCCAGAGACATCAGCAACAAAGCGCTAAGGCGATCCTGAAAGAACTGTTCGATGGGCAGCTGCGTTTTGGTGTGGAATGCAGAAGATCCCAACGAAACAAGAATGGCGAGCAAAAATCCGCTGAGAATCAAGCCGAGATACGCCGCCGGGCGCGGCGTCTGGCCTGTCTGCATAGGTCGCCAGCCGACGGTCCGCCAGAACGGCGCGCCAAAGCGCAAGCGCATTTGCGCGCTCAGATAAACCAGCAGAGCTAGTGACAACAGCGCTTGATTAATGATGAGCAGCAGACTCTTTTCGCTGATGGAATTTTGCAGTTGATGGAAACTGACGCCAGAGAGCATAAAGCCGACGACAACCAACATGCTGAGCACAAATGTGCCCGCGATCGCGACAATCACGAGAAGCAACAAGTCCAGCCAGCCCCATGGCACGCGGAGATCTTCGAGAACAGAAGGATCGAGAAGTCCGCGGCGTGCGGGCCAAAAAGGCCGCTCCGCATGAGAACCCGCCGCAGGCGGCTCAATTAGCTCGGGAGCGCCGGCCACGGACAAGGAGTCGGGACGAGGCTCGGGCGAGGTCTCGGAATCTTGGTGCTGCTGATTGTTGTCGTCCAGGCTCATTCATTCGGGTGCAGCGTTAAGTTCGCATCGCCTCGCTCGTACGCTTATTGTTCGCGCCGTTCCCGTTTGTGCCGTTGAGATTCAGGGCGCGCGCCAGGATTTGTCCGGTGTAGGATTTTTTCGCGCGCGCCACCTGTTCCGGCGTGCCTTGCGCAACGATGCGCCCACCTTCTTCGCCACCTTCCGGGCCCAGGTCAATAATCCAATCGGCTTGTTTGATGACGTCCAGATTGTGCTCGATGATGAGGACGGTGTTGCCGAGCGTAACCAGACGGTTGAGGACATCGAGAAGTTTTTTGACGTCGTCAAAATGCAAGCCGGTAGTCGGCTCATCCAAAATATACAGGGTGCGTCCGGTCTGGCGCTTGGAAAGTTCGCGGGCCAGCTTGGTGCGCTGTGCTTCACCGCCGGAAATGGTGGTGGCGGATTGTCCAAGCTGCACGTAGCCGAGGCCGACGTCCACCAGAGTCTGCAGCTTGATCTGGATGGCCGGAATATTCTCGAGCACTTTCAGAGCTTCTTCGATGGGCAGATCGAGAAGGTCGGAAATCGAAAGGCCTTTGTAGCGCACCGCCAGAGTTTCAGCGTTGTAGCGCTTGCCGCGGCACACTTCGCAGGTGACGTAAACGTCCGGCAAAAAATTCATTTCGATGCGGCGCTGGCCGTCGCCCTGGCAGGCCTCGCAGCGTCCGCCTTTCACGTTGAAGCTGAAACGGCCCGGGCGATAGCCGCGTTCGCGCGATTCAGGAAGCATGGCATAAAGTTCGCGGATGGGGGCGAAGACGCCGGTGTAGGTGGCAGGATTCGAACGCGGCGTGCGGCCGATGGGTGCCTGGTCAATTTGCACGACTTTATCAATGTGCTCGATTCCGGTGATGGCGCGATGCGCGCCGGGCTTTTCCATCGAGCGGTAAAGTTTGGCAGCCAGAGCACGGTACAGAATATCGTTGACCAGCGTGGATTTTCCGGAGCCGGAGACGCCGGTGACCACGGTCATCAGGCCGAGCGGAATCGTGACGTCGATATGTTTCAGGTTGTGTCCGTGCGCGCCCAAAATCGCGATGGATTTTCCATTAGGGTCACGGCGCGTCTCCGGTACGGCGATTTTCATCTGGCCGGAGAGATATTGGCCGGTGAGCGACGCCGGATTCGCGGCGATGTCATCAGGCGAGCCCGCGGCGACCAGATACCCGCCGGCTTTTCCCGCGCCCGGGCCCAGATCCACGACGTAATTCGCGCGGCGGATTGTCTCCTCGTCGTGTTCGACGACAAGCACGGTGTTGCCGAGGTCGCGCAAAGTTTCAAGAGTGCTTAGCAGCCGGCCGTTGTCGCGCGCGTGCAGACCGATGGACGGCTCATCCAGTACGTAGAGCACGCCGCGCAGCCGCGAGCCGATCTGTGTGGCCAGGCGAATGCGCTGAGCTTCGCCGCCCGATAGCGTGGCGGCGGAGCGGTTCAGGGTCAGGTAGCCGAGACCAACATTGAGCAAGAAATCGAGCCGCTCGGCGATTTCGTTGAGTGGCCGGCCGGCAATTTTGATTTGGCGCACGGTGAGCTTCGCCCGGATTTTGTCCACGGCAGCGCGCGCTTGCGTGAGCGGCAACTCCGTGAAATCAGAAATCGAGAGTCCGGCAATTCTCACAGCCAGGCTCTCGGGGCGCAGGCGGCGCTCGTTACAGGCGGTGCAGGGGACCGGCGACATATATTGCGTCAGCCATTCGCGGTAAGTATCCGATTTCGATTCTTCCAGATTGGTTTCAAGATGCGCCAGAAGGCCCTGGAAATTCAGCTCCTTGGTATTCTTGCCGTTCGAGGGATTTCCGTGAAGGATCAAGTTCTGCGTCTTACGCGAAAGTTTTTCGAATGGCGTATCCAAATCGAACCCGTAAGCAGCGGCGGCGATTCGCAGGGTGCGTTGCAAATACGCCGAACCGGAGCCGGGGCCAAGGCCTCCTTCGAAAAGAGGCTTGGTCCAATCGACGATCACTTTCGCGGGATCGAAATCGTATTTCGAGCCCAGGCCGTGACATTCCGGGCAAGCGCCATATGGCGAGTTGAAGCTGAACGAGCGCGGCTCGAGTTGCGGCACGGAAACACCGCAATCAGGACAGGCCAATTTTTCGGAATAGACATGCTCATCGCCGCCGACGACGGCGATCGTGACCAGGCCGCCAGTAAGTTTCAACGCGGTTTCGACGGATTGCTCGAGACGCTGCGCGATGCCGTTTTTCAGCAGCAGCCGGTCCACCACGATCTCGATCGTGTGATTCTTGCGCCGGTCGAGCGGAATCGGCTCATCAAGATTTACCAGGTCGCCATCGACGCGCGCGCGGACGTAGCCTGCCTTCGCATATTTTTCCAGTTCCTTCTTGTACTCGCCTTTGCGGCCGCGGACTACCGGCGCGAGAACCATGATGCGGTCATCGGGCTTGAGCGCGAGAACGGATTGCACAATCTGTTCGGTTGACTGGCGCGTGATGGGCTTGCCGCAATTGGGACAATGCGGCGAGCCGATCGCACTGTAGACCACCCTCAGGTAATCGTAAATTTCGGTTATGGTGCCGACGGTGGAGCGCGGCGAACGCGTCGTGGTTTTTTGTTCGATCGCGATAGAAGGCGAAAGGCCCTCGACAGAGTCCACGTCGGGGCGTTCCATTTGATCGAGAAACTGGCGCGCGTAAGCGGAGAGGGATTCAACGTAACGGCGCTGGCCTTCGGCGTACAACGTATCGAACGCGAGCGAGGATTTGCCCGATCCTGAAAGTCCGGTGATGACCGCAAGCGTGTTGCGGGGAATTTCCAGGTGGATATTTTTCAGGTTGTGCTGCCGGGCGCCCCGGACGACAATCTTTTTTAAAGCCATCTTGAGAAGCAACACCCTCTAGAGCATTCCAGGTATCGCATGGACGCACGGCAGGTAAAATGCGCCCAAGGTAAACTCTCAACATAACAATTAGTGGTTGCCGGGGTCAAGGAGCGCTCCTGGTGAATGCGACGCGCGCCAGGGCGTGGCCGGGGGAGGCGCGGAAATTTTACCAGGGGGGTTGGATTTTTTACCAAGCGCGAAAGGTCAAGAGCGTTTGTTTTCAGTGAGTTAAGTTTGGTTCGCGGCGTGCGACAAGGACTAACGTCAGAGGGAAGGAAAGCCGAGGATCCCTTCGGGGATTGAGGGCTGGGCCGGCTTCCTTCCCTCGGCCTCTCCGCCGAATTTATTTTTTCCTACGACCCCTTCTCGGCGGAGGTGTATTCCACTGTTTTCGCCTCCTATTCGCGACGCGTTCAATTCTAATTCCGCCAGCACCAAGCGCTCGTGAAAGCTGCGCACTCTGCCTGTGACAGATTCCGCGCGATTGAGCTGAAGTAACGCCTTTGCTAATCCAACTGGCCGGGTCATTCCGCCGCACGGCAAGCTGTAAGTGACTGATCCTAGTATATATATTTCTCTTGACATCGAATAGCAATTAGCAATACTGTATTTGCATATTGCAATATGACACTAGGCGAGAAAATTCGGCACCTGCGAGCGGTTGAAGGCAGCCTGCGCGGAATTGGCCGCGCCATGACCCAGGCCGAAGTGGTGCGAGAGATGAAGCGGGAGCTGCGGAAAACGATCAGTCAATCGTACTTGTCGCAGATTGAAAGCGGCGCGCGGCCGCACATGACGCACGGCACGCGCGAATTGTTGGCGCGATTTTTCAAGGTGCACCCGGGGTTCCTGGTGGACGACGCGGAAGGATTCCAGACGAACCTAGGTTCGGAGTTGCGCATCGAGGACGCCAAGATGGACTCCTGGCTGTACGCGGCGGCGGAGAATTTTCGCGGCGACCCGGAACTCAGCCGCGCTCTTTTGGCGATTGCTGATGATCCACAGACGCGCAAAAGCGTTCTGCTATTGGGCGAGATTTTGAAAGTTCCTGGACTGGTTGATCATCTTTACGACGTCTTGCGCAGCGGATCGCACGAAGCGGTGGCGTAAGCCAGGCTTCAGAGCGCTAGGGAGGGACGGCCCATGACCTTCGCGGATTTCTACTTGATCTGCTTCGTGGTGGGCTTTGCATTGAGTCTGCTGTCATTCCTTTTCAGCGGGCTGCACTGGCATCTTCCGGTGAAGTGGCACTTTCACGGAGTTGGCACCCACCACGTTACGACGTTCGGCGCGAAAGGCGCGGGCGGCATGCTGCACTCGGGGCACGCAACGGGAAGTTCGTCTGCCCGCGGAATAGCGTCGTGGCTGAACCCCCCGGTGCTGTTTGCGTTTCTTGCATGGTTCGGGGGCACGGGCTATCTGCTGACACAGTATTACCGCGTATGGTTTTTGCTCGGGCTGGCGGCGGCAATCTTCGCGGGAGGAATCGGCGCTGCGATCGTGTCCTGGTTTTTGGTCAAAGTGCTGTTGCCGCACGAGACGATTTTGCAGGATTCGGATTACGAACTGGTGGGCACGGTCGCGAAAGTCAACAGTCCGATTCGCGAGGGCGGCACGGGCGAGATTGTTTTTTCGCAAGCCGGAGTTCGGCGCTGCGCCGGCGCCAGGCGCGAAGACGGCCAAGCGTTAGAGAAGGGCCGGGAAGTGGTAATCGCGCGAGTGGAGAAAGGCATCGCGTATGTGGCGCCGTGGGAGGAATGGTCGAAGTAGCGCAGGCCAAAAGCGATTTTCGAGATTGAGCGAATTGGCAGCAAGCGAGGAAGTTCAAAAGGAGAACTACCGTGCAAGCAGTGACCGGTGTGTGGGTAATCGTGGGGCTCATGGTGCTGGTGCTGATGTTTCTCATGGCGATGTTCGCTTCCATGTTTCGCAAGGCAGGACCGCATGAGGCGCTCATCGTTTACGGATTCCGCGGAACGCGGATTGTGAAGGGCGGCGGCACGATTATTTTCCCGATGGTGGAGAACTGCAAGGAGCTATCGCTCGAACTGATGTCGTTCGACGTTGCTCCACAGCAGGATCTCTACACGATGCAGGGCGTCGCAGTGACCGTGGAGGCGGTGGCGCAGATCAAAGTGAAGTCCGACCCCGAATCCATACGCACCGCCGCGGAACAATTTTTGACCAAGACGCCGGCCCTTCGCGAAGGATTGATCCGTCTGGTGATGGAAGGCCATCTCCGCGGAATCATCGGGCAATTAACCGTGGAGCAGATCGTCAAGGAGCCGGAAATGGTGGGCGACCGGATGCGCGCGACGTGCGCTGACGATATGAACAAAATGGGGCTGGAAGTGATTTCGTTCACGATCAAGGAGGTCCGCGACAAGAACGAATACATCACCAACATGGGCCGTCCCGATGTAGCGCGCATCCGTCGAGACGCCGACGTCGCCGCGGCCGAAGCGGATCGCGACACGGCGATCAAACGAGCAGAAGCGAGCCGCGCGTCCGCGATTGCAAAGGCGCAGGCGGATCAGGAGCGCGTGGCGGCGGAGACTTCCTCGATGGCCAAGCAGGCGGAAGCGCAGCGCGACCTGGAAGTGAAGAAAGCCGCGTTTTTGGAAGCGACCAAGAGGGCCCAAGCACAAGCGGACAAGGCCTATGAAATCGAAACGAACAAGATGCAGCAGCAGGTAGTGGTGGAAGCCGTTCGAGTGCAGCAAGTAGAGCGCGAAAACCAGATCAAAGTGCAGGAAGCGGAAATCGCGCGTCACGAAAAAGAGCTGATCGCGACGGTGCTGAAGCAGGCGGAAATCGAGCGTCAACGCATCGAGATGCTCGCAAGTGCGGAAAAGTCCAAGAGAATTGCGGAAGCCGAAGGGCTGGCGTCAGCGATTCGCGCGCAAGGCGAAGCCGAAGCGGAGATCGTCTTCAAGAAAGGCGAGGCCGAAGCGAAAGCCATGAACGTGAAGGCCGAAGCCTACCAGGAGTACAACCAGGCGGCGGTAGTGGACCGGCTGTTCACCAATATGCCGGAGATTGTGAAGGCCATCGCCTCGCCGCTGTCGAATGTGGGTAAGGTGACGATCGTCTCGACCGGAAACGGCGATGCCGCGGGCGCATACAAACTGACCGGCGACATCACCAAGATAGCCGCGCAAATTCCGGCACTCTTCGAAGCGCTTTCGGGCATGCAGATGACCGAGTTGCTGTCGAAAGTGCGGAATATCGGCGACGCTGCGCCGAAGCCGGCGATCCCGGGAGTGGCAGGGCCGAGCGGTGACGTGCGCTAAAGATTTAAGCGCGGTGCTCGCTCGCGAGGGTGGGCGCCGCAGAAATGTTTGCCAGAGAATCTGGAAAGGAGCAGGGCAATGCCGCTACTAGAACGCGTGAGCACGTTGATTCGAGCAAATCTGAACGACCTGGTGGACCGCGCCGAGGATCCCGGGAAAATGATCAAGCAGGTGATCCTCGACATGGAAAATCAATACCTCCAGGTGAAGACGCAGGTGGCGATTGCGATTGCCGATCTGCACATGCTGGAGAAAAAGAAAAAGGAAAACCAGGCAGCGATGGCCGACTGGCTGCACAAGGCCGAAAAAGCCGTCGACAAGCAGCAAGACGATCTCGCGCGGATCGCGCTGGAACGCTATCACAGCTTTCAGCAGCTCGCTCCCAGCTACGAGGAGCAGGTGAACGACCAGCGGACACAGGTGGAAGGACTGAAATCGGCACTGCAAAAACTGGAACAAAAGCTGGTGGAGGCAAAATCCAAAAGAGATGTGCTGGTCGCGCGTCATCGGCGTTCGCAAGTGGCCAGCCGCGCGAACCGCGCGGAGGCAGCGATGGGCGACCCAGCGAAAATTTCAACGTTCGGCCGAATGGAGGAACGGGTGCATCACGCCGAAGCCGTGGCCAACGCTGAAAAGGAACTTGCCAATGAAAACGTGGCGGAGCGTTTTGAGCGCTTGGAGAAAAATGAAGAAGTCGAGCGGCTCCTGGCGAACCTCAAGGAACGGCGCGCGCTCAATCCCTAGGCTCTCTGCGATAGTCAACGCTTCCCAAAACGACCGCCGCGAAAGCTCCGTGGACGCTTGACGCGTGCTAGAATTGGCGTCAATTTGTTACGGATTGCGTGATGGAAATTCCAACGGTGCGTGGAGGTAAGGGTGTCTAAGGTTAGCGTTCAAAAAATTACTTTTGGCGGCGAGACTCTGCAGGACCCGTATCCCATGTACGCTCGGATGCATGAGGGAGGGCCACTGCATCTTTTGGATGTTGACGGCCAATGGGGGGCTTGGGCAATTTTCAGTCACGCCGAGTGTTCCTCGATTGCAAAAGACCCGAGACTTTCCGCGAAACGCGCGCAGCAGATGTTGGCGCTACTGCCGCCCAGCAGCCAGTCCGAGTTCAGAGAACTGGCGCGAATGCTGAATTTGTGGCTGATTTTTATGGACGCGCCCGAGCACAGCCGGCTGCGCAA
>Ga0210386_10001337_pt1 | contig 22007 bp, 23 predicted proteins | sample IncBWH32OmetaG_FD_160091 | JGI IMG/M metagenome (GOLD analysis project Ga0210386, IMG submission 160091) | Forest soil microbial communities from Barre Woods Harvard Forest LTER site, Petersham, Massachusetts, United States - Inc-BW-H-32-O ...
CGTTGGATCGAGCGCCGCTAACCGATCCAGCGCCGCGATCCAATTCTTTCGGCTCTCGGGGGTGGTATCGCCGACGTACATGCGGCATTGGTTGTACACAACGTCGCCAGCGGCGATCAGGCCGATCGATGGAACGTAGAGAGACGTCGAATCGGGACTATCGGTACGGCCCTGCTCGATGATGCGCAATTCATGGCCCTCGAGAGTGAACGTGTCGTGCTCATAGGGCTCAGGTGGAACCAACTTAGTGGGCACCTGCCCAGGAAACATCCGGCGGGCTAGCCGCTCCACTGTGGGAGTGAAAGACATCTGCATGGCGTCCAGCGTCTTGGGCCTCGCAATCGCCCGTGCACCAGGGAAATGGTCGAGCAGAATGCTCAGACCGTAGAAATGGTCGAAATGAGCATGCGTTATATAGATAGTCTCCAAATTGCGGTTGTGCAGTGCGATCCAATCGGCGAGAGCCTCAGCCTCAGCCACTGTCCCCATTGCATCCACCAGCACCGCGTCATACTCGCCGAAGATTAAAGTCGACGTGATCGGGTCAAAGCCGAGCGCTTCGCCGAAGGGCTTTGGCCTCTCGCCGACCATGGTCTTTCCGGGGGCGGTAAAAACGTTCACACCAAGCGTGGTCTCTTTCCGTCCATTTGTGCCATCCATCGGGTACTCCTTTCGATGTCAGAGCGAATGACTGTTCAAGGCAAAGTCTGGAAGAAGCGCGACGGCGAAGCGCAGGGCCAGCATCCTATTCGCGCCACGCGTTAACCGTACTTGAGAGAAGTGCTTTGTCCGATCTCGATAATGTAACCGTCAGGATCGCGGATGTAGCAGCGAATCTCGCCGTACTTGGGGATCGGCGCCGTGAGGAATTCGGCTCCTCGACTTTTCCACAATTCATAGCAGGCTTGAATATCCGCGACGCGGAAATTCATAAAACTGTTGATGTGATTCGGGTCGGGCACGCTGAGCGTTACCGTCGGCTTGTCCGGGGTTGGCCCGCCACCTACGTTCAGAATCATCCAGATATTCGCAAGCTGAAGGTAGGGAGGCGCGTTGCCATCACCCATGGTCAGAATGCGAGCGCCGAAGACCTTCTCATAGTAGCGAGCCGATCGCTCGACGTCGGCGACAGTGAGAAAATACGCGATGCTGATCCCCTCGCGCGGGGGCATCTCAAAGCTTTTCTGTTCGACTTGTACCGCGTTCATGGATGTCTCCTTTCGATACACCATTCATTTAAATTTCCAATTTTCCTTCCGTGTCCTGGCAAGCAACCTTGACTTCGAGCGCGTCCCCATCCGCAACGTATGGAGTTCGGAACTGCGTCAGGCACCGCCGTAGCGCAAACTGCTTCATGATCTTCTTGTCCGCTGTCTTTACATGGTCAGAACGACGCGGAACTCGGCTTTGCCGCTCATCATTCGCGCATAAGCCTCGGCCGCTTTTTCGAGCGGATACGTTTCAATCATGGGACGCACGCCGCTCAGTTCAGCGAAACGCATCGTGTCCTCGGAATCGGTTGGAGTTCCCGAGGCCCAACCTTGAATGGTTCGACTTCCGAAAATAAGTTGCACCGGCGTGACCTCAATGGGCTCGAACGCCGCGCCAATGACCATGAGTTTGCCGTTCGGTCCCAGTCCGTCGATCAGTTCGGACATTGCTTTGGAGCTGGGGGCTGTCGCGAGAATAACTTGTGCGCCGCCCATTTTTTTCAAAGCTTCCGCGGCGCTCCCCTTTTGGCTGTTGATGTACACGCTCGCTCCAAGTTTTTTTGCAAGCGTCTCGTTTTCGGACCCGCGCCCAATGGCCGCGACTTTATATCCAAATTTGTTTGCGAATTGAATTCCGAGATGGCCCAGCCCGCCGATGCCCAACACCGCCACGAGGTCTCCGGGCATGGCGCCGCTGTGCCGCAGCGCATTGTAGGTGGTGATTCCGGCGCACAGCAGCGGAGCGGCATCCACGTCGCTCAGATTTTCCGGGATCGCAGCCAGCGCCTCCACCGGGGCAACCATGTATTGCTGGTAGCCGCCGTCGTAACTGATGCCCGCAATTTTTTGATTTATGCAATTACTAAAATCTCCGCGACGGCACTGCAGACATGTGCCGTCGTGTCCGCCGTGCCAGCCGACACCGACGCGCTGTCCCTTCTTCCACGCAGTAACTCCGGCGCCGAGTTCGTCAATGATGCCTGCGACTTCGTGTCCTGGGACGCGCGGATATTGAATGCCTGGGAGACCACCTTCTTTCGTGAGCACGTCACTGTGGCAAACGCCACATGCCTGCACCTTGATTCGCACCTGCCCCGCACCCGGGTTAGGAATCTCACGCTCAACAATCTCGAAATCACCTCCTGGTTTGGAAATCTGCGCCGCCTTCATGGGCGCTATTGCGACTCTTGTGGTTGCCATGATGTCTCCTTTGAATTTCAAGTATTGGTATTACGAAGTGCGGCGAGAAGAGGCGGCCTCAAATTGTGCGCGCCAACTCTTGATGCTAACGAGTGAAGAGTTCGGAGCGAAGCTCGGAGTTCAGTGGTGATAGGTTCGGTAGATCCCAGGTGGGGAAGTGATCACCATTGGGATATGGTTGTAAAAAATCAGTTTGGGATAATTTCAGGATTTGCCGGTTGAGAAGTTCGACTTCATTTGACGAATGCATCGTGCAGACCTGACCAAGAACACCGTCGAGGACAAGGCGAACGTCCTCGGCAATTACAAGGGGCACCGATCCATTGCCCGGAGATGCCATGCGGGAAGTATAATCCAAATCCCGCAAATGTGCATTTTTGCAAATTCCGGTTCCGACCACGGAGACTTTAGTCCCTAATTCACGGCGGAAGTGTGCAGCATAACCCGGGATCTATACTGCTATTATCGAGCGTTGTATCGCGTTGCCGGGAGGATGGAGGAAACTCGATCGCAATTCTATCTGCATCAGGGTTGTGTACAACTGATGTTACTTCTAACCGATATTGCGGTCTCGACCAAAATGTGCGCGGAGAGTATTTGTTGCTCTTCAGCATCGCCGATATAAGATCCGGCGACAAAAGGTGTTATTTTCATGTGGAATATTTTTCATCGAAAGCAGTTGCCGTTGCAGCAGGTAACGAGCGGGCGCTTCGAAATCGAGCAAAGCGGGCAAGTTGCCTATCTCGAATATAGTTTGGCAGGGAACATCCTGGAATTGATTCACACCGAAGTTCCTGAAGAATTGCGGCATCAGGGTCACGGGTCGGTTCTTGCAGAGTACGCATTACGGTGGGCACGAGAGCACAATCTCAAGGTCGATATCGTTTGTCCGAATGTACGGCGATTCGTAGATGATCACCCGGAATATGCGGACCTTGAGATGCACTAATGTATTGGTCAGGAATGCACGAATGATTGCCATCATCGGAGGAATGAATGTTTCGAAATAGGGTCACAGCTTTTGTTGGGATTTTTCTTTTGCTTTTACTTTGGACTGGAGTTGCGTCCGCTCAATCGTTTCAGGTGACGGAAACCTCCATCGCGGACATTCATCAAGCGCTGCATGATGGAACTCTGACGTGCCATGATTTGGCGGATCAATATTTGAAACGCATTCAAGCCTACGATCAGGCCGGCCCAAAAATTAATGCCATGCTGTACGTAAATCCCCGCGTATTGCAGCAAGCCGATGCCATGGACCAGGAAATCAAGCGCACCGGGAAAATGAAACTGCTCGAATGTATTCCCATCGTTCTGAAAGATAATTTCGATACGGCGGACATGCCTACGACGGCCGGAGCGCTCACGCTCAAAGGCGCGCAACCGGACAAAGATGCTTTTGCGGTTAAGAAATTACGCGATGCTGGCGCGCTCATCCTCGGCAAAACAAATCTGCAGGAGTTCGCAAGCGGCGGCATCTCGGTCAGTTCACTCGGCGGGCAAGTGAAAAATCCCTACGACCTCACGCGAACTCCGGGTGGGTCATCGGGAGGAACAGGCGCGGCAGTTGCGGCCAACCTCGCGGCAGCCGGCACGGGGTCGGATACGGGCGGCTCGATTCGCTCGCCTGCATCGGCAAATAATCTGGTGGGATTGCGGCCGACGATGGGTTTGATCAGCCGCGACGGGATCGTGCCGGTTTCTTTCACGCAGGATACGATTGGCCCGATTACGCGCAATGTTTCAGATTTAGCGCGCATGCTTGACGTGATGGCCGGATATGATCCGAATGATCCGGTGACCTCGTTGAGCGTCGGTAACATTCCAAAAACCTACACTGCGTACCTTAAGAGTGGATTGAAGGGCACGCGCCTTGGAGTGATCACCAATTTATTTGGCAAAGGCCCGGAATACGACGAAGTGAACAAGGTGATGGCCAAAGCCATCGAAGCCATGAAAGAGCAGGGAGCCGTGATCGTTCCGGTGGAAGATCAACAATTGGATACAGACCACGTCGTTTCCAACTATCGCTTGAATGATTTCGAATTTAAGACCGCCATAAACGGATATCTGAAGGCGCAAGGTTCCCACGTCCCAGTGCATTCACTGGCCGAAATTATTTCTTCCGGCAAATATGACAAACCGACGCTCGAAAAGTTTTTTGCCACTGCGGAAGGTTATGAGGATGGTCCGAACACCGCGGAGTACAAGGACAAGCGCATCAAGATGGAAGAATTAAAAATTGAAGTGATGAACCTCATGGCGAAAAACAAACTCGACGCTCTGATTTATCCGCATCAAAAATGTCTGGTCCTTCCGATTGGCGCAACATTTCAGAAAGATAGAAACGGAAACATAGCGCCCGTGGGAGGATTTCCGGCCATCGTTGTTCCCGCTGGGTTTTCTACTCCCACGACCGAAGCGCCGATCGGCGTTCCCGTAGGAATGGAAATTCTTGGGCGGCCTTTTCAGGAACCGGAATTGCTGATGCTGGCCTACGGCTTCGAGCAGGCCACGCATGATCGCAAACCGCCGCGCTCGGCTCCCGCGATCAGCTCCAAGGCTAATTAATTTGGTCGAACTGTAATCGAAAACGGCTGCTGTAGGCCGCCTCTCTTGTCCTGAGTGAAAGCGAAGGATCAGAGCGGCGGGCTACAGCAGATTGACGGCGGAACTGTGGAAGTAAACAGAGCTAGCTAGAGCGGTTTCGAGTCAAGTATTTACTTTTGACCGCACTTGTCTCTAGTGTAGGACAGCCCCGCCAGGGGCGAAAGAAAAATAGCCCACCACGGAAGTGGTGGGGACGAGTATGGAAATAGAAAAAGCCCTGTAGAGTGTGCGCTAGAACCCCCTCACATTTTTGTGAAGATGTGTATAGCGATCGCGTCAACGATGGTTTCAATTTCTGGATGTGCGTTGTCGCTGACGCCACCGACTCTGATCTCTTCTGGTGGTACAGTCGGCTCAAGTTATAGGCAATGGCGGCCAGCGGGAACTCGATTCCCACTCGATGCAGTCCCCTTAGCCGGAATTGGCGCAGGCCGCGTTGTTGTTTCAAGACTCCCAATACAGGTTCGACGATCGCTTTGCGTTGGCCGTAGATGCGCCGACCGGCCGGGTCGCGCAGTTTTCGCCGCATCCGGCGATGTTCCGGGTCGTGCAGACGTTTGCTTCTCCCGATTCCGTGCGCTCTGCCTTTGCCTTTCAGTTCGTAACTTAAATTAGCATCCGGCACATAGCCGTCGATCTCCCGCTCTCGCACTCCGTGTAAATTCTGCAACGAGAAAAATCCCGTATCCGCGCTCACTCGTTGTGGTTTCCCGCGGCATTGCCGCATCGCTTCATCCACCACAGGCAACAAGGAGGCGTGGTCACTGGCGTTTGGCGTCACTCGCTGCGCCACAATGAGATGATCCTGGCTCACGGCGATTTCGGCCGAGTAGCCCAACTGCCAGCCGTCCCGGGTGCGCAAAAAACGGCTTTCCGGATCGCTGCGCGAAATCTGCCGACACCCGCTTTTTTGCAATCGTTGCAGCCGTCCCGGAATCCTTTCCAAACGCCGCGCCGACGTCACGCCTAACGCATACGCGCACAACCACACCTTCAACATCAACTCCGGTGCCTAGACGGCTCCGCCTTCGTCCCCATACGCCTGGACGAACTCCTCCAGGTTGAAACGCTCCACCACTCCATGAACAAAGAACACCAGATGATCAGCTCCCAACACATCTTTCACGTTCGGTGGCAAAAGATACGCTTGATCCGGGTTGTACGGTAGAATTCGTGTCATGCCTCTTTACTGCATTATTCTATTTTAAAATTCAAGAGAGTTCTCACGCACACTCGTAGGGGCGGCGCATTGATTCGGGCCTGTGCGCCGCCCCTACAGGGCTTTTTTATTTCGATACTGGGCTCGAAACCGCTGTAAAACTTGGCTGCATAGCCGGAAGGCACCATCGCCATCGCTCTTAATTCAACAAACATTTCAATCCCATCCATTTGGTCTTTGAGTTTGTTTTCAGGCTGCAGCTGGAGCAACCTCTTTATATATTCTTTATGAGCTAAGAGCTGTTGGCTTGGTTACAAGGGACTCCATTATGAATTCAGGACAAATCGCCGTGGCGCAACCTTTAGTAAGAAACCAGTGGTCCAAGAACCGGTGGGCAAATGCGTATGAGCGCTTCGGAATTTCTTTTGTCTGGGTAGCGGTCGCTCTCGGTTCAAGTCTTGTTCTTCAACGCCTGTTTCCCTATCCATTTTTGTTCCTGTTTTTTGCGGCGGTTATGGCCAGCGCATGGATTGGCGGGACGGGACCGGGCATTTTTGCCGTGATTCTTTCCACCGTGGCGGTGGACTACTACTTTGTGCCCCCGCTGCATTCGCTGGAGATAAACGCCACGGACACAGCGTATTTTGTGGCTTTTATTCTTTGCGCTCTGGCGGCCAGTTGGGTGAGTTCCACCAAGCGAACAAACGAAGAGGAGTTGCGCGAAGCGCGCGACCACATGGAAGCGCGCGTGGCGGAACGCACCGCGGAACTGGAAAAAACAATTGCCGAACTGCGGGAAAATGAGCGGCAGCGCGAGCAATTAGTCAGCGAGAAATCCGTGCTTTCCGGACAACTCGAAGCGCGAAAAATTGTGGAACGCGCCAAGGGAATCCTGCAGCGTGAAATGAAAATCAGCGAGGACGAAGCGTACAAAATGATTCAGCGCCAAAGCCAGCAAATGCGGAAATCCATGAAGGAAATTTCGGAAACCATAATTTTAAATGACGATTTAAAGCGGGGTGTCCAATAGATTTCGACGGATGCAAATCATATAAATCGAAAGTTTGAATTTGACTGTAGGAAGTGAAAGCTGCAAACTGCGCTTGAAAGTGAAGGGTAGCACTGCCGTTATTAACCGTTTCATTTCGCCGACGAAATGAAACCCCCGGCGCCGCAACCTCGAATTGCATGTACGTCGAACTGCCTGGTACGTCTCGGACACGATGCCGTGTCCAAACAAGCGAAACATAACGCTCGACGACGAGCCGAAAAATAAGCCCTGAACGGCGACTGAGTGGACCTGTGTGTCCTGAAATTTCAGCGTTTTCCGTTCCTTAGAGGGTTTGTGTCTCTATCGGCTCTGAAAGCCGTTCACAGGAAGTGAACTGCGGCATTGTCGTCACCGATTTTAATCTTTTTGCTCAGGTTCAGATTCCGTCGACCCGCTTGGTTGCAGGAGTTTTGGATATCCACCCATTAAAGGAGAAATAAATGTCAGACATGCCTCAATGCAGGACAAGAAGATTATCACTATCAGAAAAAATATCGCGCCTTCGAGTTCGCCTTCGAAATCCCGAATGGCGGCGTTACGGCAAACTCTTGCTGATCGGAAAAGGAGCTGGCGTCGCCCTGGTTCTGGGCATCATCGGCTTCACTTCTATTTTCCTCGGTGGACATGCGCTTGCCGCCGATCCCGACCTCAAGGGAAATGATATCGTCAACCCGATCAACACGGTTTGGACGCTGGTCGCGGCCTTCCTTGTTTTCGGCATGCAAGTTGGATTTACCATGCTCGAAGCCGGCTTCTGCCGCTCGCGCGAAACCGTAAACGTCTTAATGGAATGCGTGGTTGACACATGCCTCTGCGGCATTCTGTTTTACGCGATCGGTTTCGCCTTCATGTTCAGCCACGGCAACGGCTTCATCGGCTATCACTGGTTCTTCCTGCAGGGCGCGCCGGCAACGTACGAAACTACAGGCGTCGCGTTTCTGGCCGTCTGGATTTTCCAATTTGCTTTCGCGGACACCTGCTCGACGATCACCTCTGGAGCGATGATCGGTCGCACCGCTTTCGCCGGCGACCTGATTTACAGCGTGGCTGTTTCCGGTTTCATTTATCCGATCATCGGCCATTGGGCATGGGGACCTGACGGCTGGCTCGCCATGATGGGTTCCGACGGTCATTTCTGGGCCGCTTCCGGGATGCCCTTCCATGATTTCGCCGGGTCCACGGTCGTTCATACGATTGGCGGAATGGTGGCTCTGGCCGGCGCGATTGTCCTCGGCCCACGCCTCGGCCGCACATTCAAGCGCGATGGCGGCGCTCCGATGCTGCCGCACGATTTGACGATCGCCGTTTCCGGCGGACTACTTCTGTGGTTCGGCTGGTATGGTTTCAATCCAGGCAGCACGCTTTCGGCAATGGATTTTGAAGGGATTGGCCGAATCGCTACGAACACGACACTTGCCGCTTGCGCTGCGGGATTGACCGCCATGTTTGTGGCCTACTCATACACCAAAAAATGGGATGCAGGGTTCACCACGAACGGCTTCCTGGCCGGGCTTGTCGCCATCACCTGCCCCTGTTACTGGGTCAGCCCAACCGGCGCAGTCATTCTCGGAGCCGTTGCGGGCGTCATCGTCGTCGCGGGAGTTGAGTTGCTCGAATACCTCCGCATTGACGATCCGATTGGCGCCGTTCCTGTGCATGGCATTGCTGGAATCTGGGGAACCATTTCCCTCGGTTTGTTTGCCGTGGGCAAGTACGGATCCACCGGCCCCCTCGCGGCTGATAATTCCGCTCCGCTCAAGGGACTTTTCTACGGCGGCGGCACGCAAGTCCTGATTGCCCAAGTTATCGGCAGCGCGTCCATCACACTGGCCACCTTCGCGATTTCAATGGTCGTCATGCTCGCGGTGAATGCGTTCGGATTGCTCCGCGTCACGGAAGAGGGCGAACTGTACGGGCTGGATTTGCACGAGCACGGCATTTCGGCCTATCCCGAATACGTAATCACGGCTCTCGGCTCACCGACTGGGTTGGCTGCACATCAGCAACCAGCTCCCTCACACGTGAAAGCCACGGCTCCCGCGCACGGCGATTAAGTTCGGAGGGCGTTCCTGCTCTGCAGGAAGCGGCGGCAGGAACGCCTTTCACATTTTCGTAACAGAGTTTCGGGGACAGAAAGAAAAGCCCATCACGAGATTGAAATCATTTGAAATCAAGGGGCATTCGCAACAGAAAACTAAAAATCGAAGTGGCTTACGAAATTCAAGGATGAAAAATATGATGACAAAAATTGAAGCGATCATTCAGCCGGGTAGATTTGAAGCCGTGAAGGAAATGCTGACCGAGATCGGCATCGGCGGCATGACCATCACGGACGTACGCGGACATGGCCGCCAGAAAGGCCATACCGAAACCTACCGCGGAAGAGAGTACACAGTCGATCTTCTTCCGAAGGTGAAGCTGGAAATGGTGCTGCCCGACAACCTGGTCGATGCCGCAGTAGAAGCGATTCTCAAGACCGCTTCTTCCGGCAAGATCGGCGACGGGAAAATTTTCCTCTCTAAAGTGGAGGAAACCATCCGCATCCGCAATCAGGAACGCGGCGCGGTGGCTCTCTAATTGAGTTTCACGCGGGGCCAAGTCTTGCTGCTACCGCCATGGCGGCAAGACCCGCGTGGGTCATTTGGCCGCGGCGTCCGGCAAAAGCCAGCCGGTCTTTTACGGGCGCTGCGGCATTCTGACCGTTACTCGTTGTTCCGGTTTTGTTGTTGCTGAAAAACTTGGCAATGCATCTTCTTTTTTGGTATGCCTATGAAAAAGAGCAGAAAGCAACAGAACCGCAAACGACCCTCCAGGCGACTCACCCACGCAAAACGATTCGATTCCTTACAAAAGAAAAAGGTCGAGCCTCCTCACTCTCCCTGGCTGCAAATTCTCTCGGGGGATATTGAAGATGTTCCGTTTCATAATGATGAAAGAGGATCGATCTCGAAACGCAATGGCAGGCGCGAACCACGGGACAACGGCCTTTACTTGGCGGAACACAATTCAACTAGGGAAAGAATAATTAGCTAGTTCGAGTCCTTCTCACTTTTTAAATTTTTTTGCTATAGTTACCCATGCCCTCGCCCGTTTCAACATCCACGCCTCCGAATGGCAAGAAGCCAAGACATCTGGCGCCGATCTGGAGAGCGCTGGTCGAAATCGGCTTCATCATATTTCTGTTTTATTCCAACCTGCTGATGGGAGAGTTCACTCGGGCGAACGGGCAAGGAAAAACTCTGACGTTTGCTCTTGTCGATATCTTTACGACCTACAATTTTACAATCGCAGCCGTTTCCGGATTGATCGGATATGTAGTCGTAGAATATCTCCGCAGCCGGATTTAAGCCGCCCACGCCTAATTTTTGTGGAAAAAACTCAATTTCTGTCATTCCGAGCGAAGCGAGGAATCTCTCTTCGATTTAACACTTAGAGAAATGAATGAGGGATTCCTCGCTCCGCTCGTAATGACGGAAAATCTTACTTTCTTTACAATTCTTACCAGCGCAAATCCGTTTCCGTTGGCTGCTCGTAATCCACACCATCCACATCAAATCCAAACAGGCCCCGAAACTCGCGCTGAAATCCTCCGAAATCGGAAATCTGCCGAAGATTTTCAGTGGTCACCTGAGGCCACACCGCCGCAACATCCGCCTGCACATCGGGACGCATCTCGCGATCATCCAGACGCATCCGCCGCGCGTCATCCAACACGGGTGCTTTTCCTGTGCAAAGGAAATCAGTAAACATGCGCCGCATCTGTTCGAGCGGCCCTTCTTCCACGTTCCTTTTTTTCATCACCATCGAAAGCAAACTCAAATACAGCGGTACGACGGGAATTGCCGCAGAGGCTTGCGTGACAACCGCCTTGTTCACGGAAACCCATGCGTGCCCGCCTAATTGTTCCGCGAGCGTGCTATCCAAATCCTTTGCAGCGCGCTCCAGATCTTTTTTCGCCTGGCCAATGGTCCCATCGCGATAAATCGGCCACGTAATTTCCGGCCCGATGTAGGAATACGCGAGCGTGCGCACGCCCGGTGCCAATAATTTTTCTTCGAGCAACATTTCGATCCAGAGTCGCCAGTCATCGCCGCCCATCACGGCAACGGTGTCCGCAACTTCCTCGTCACTTGCGGGCTGCAGAGTCACGTCCACCACTTTTTCCGAATCCAGCTCGATCGTTCGATTCGTGAAGGATTGTCCCACCGGTTTCAGCACAGAGCTGTGCGTCTTGCCCGTCCGCGGATCGGTGCGCTTTGGCGACGCGAGTGAATATATGACCATATCCACGGGGGCCATCTGCTTGCTGATCACTTCCATCGTGGCGAGCTTGATTTCGTCGGAAAATGCATCTCCATTCACGCTCGCCGCAAAAAGGCCGTCGCTCTTCGCCAGCGAATGGAACGCAACCGTGTTGTAGTGGCCAGCGGTCGCGGTCTTGTCGCCGTCAGGCGGTCGCTCAAAAAATACGCCCAGAGTTTTCGCTCCGTAACCCCAGGCCGCCGCGATACGCGAGGCGAGGCCATAGCCGGTGGACGCGCCGATGACCAACACATTCTTTGGAACGTTTTGTCCGGCGGGCATATTCCCTTTTGCGTCGGCGACCCAACGCTCTACATTTCGCCTGCACCCCTCAGGGTGGGCATTCACACAGATGAAGCCGCGCGAGCGACGCTTAATAATTTGCAGTGGCATAAGGAAAAGATAATACCGGAACCCGGCAGCAGTGCGAAACCGCATTCGCTTTCGTAGCGCCCGTCCGATTTCCAGGACGGGCAGCTTCTTTTCGTGCGAGCCATCTCAAGGGATGCCCCTCCCGAAATCGCATCACGGTGAATAGTTGGGAACCCCCGTGCAATACGATATGATTTTCTCCTCATGGAGATTCTTCTGAACGAAGTGGAAACGCGGGTGCTCGGCGCGCTCGTCGAAAAAGAACTGACCACGCCGGAATATTATCCGCTCTCGTTGAATGCGCTGGTCAACGCCTGCAATCAGAAATCAAATCGCGATCCTGTGATGAACCTAGACGAAGATTCCGTACGTGAAGCCGTGCGCACGCTGGAAAAAAAAGGCCTCGCGGGGCTGGCGGATAACATGGTGAGCCGCGTAACGAAGTACGAGCATCGCTTGCAGGAGGCTTACAACTTTACGCGGCACGAAACGGCCATTCTCGCTGAATTACTGCTTCGCGGTCCGCAAACTCCCGGAGAATTGCGCACCCGTGCCGACCGCATGCACAAGTTCGATGATTTGGGCATCGCGCAATCCACCTTGCAACGCCTGATGAAACGCGAGCCGCCGCTCGTTAAAGTGCTTCCGCGCCAGCCCGGCACAAAAGAAGCGCGTTACGCGCACTTGCTCAGCGGCGATGTGGAATTGCCGTCGCAGGAATCGGCGATGAGAGCAGCAACAAGCAGCGCACCGGGTGGAGACCGAATCGCGCGCCTCGAAGACCAGGTGGAAACTCTTCAGGAAGAAATCGCGGAGCTTAAGCAGCAATTCGCCGCGTTCCGCAAACAATTCGAGTGAGGTGGCGCCGGCGTCTCGCCGGCGGGTTTCCCTCAATATAAGAAAATCAATACCCGCCGGCAGGATGCCGGCGCCACTTTACTTCTTTTCGACTTCCTTCATAAATTCAGCAAAATATTTTTGCCAGGCAGCCGCCTGAAAAAAAGTGTAGTGCCCGTAAGATTCGGCGAACGGCAGCAAAACAAATTTTCCGTTCTTCACTTTCTTAATTTCTTCCTCGGCGATGCCCAGCTCCGCGGGATTCCAGAAATCTTCCTGCGGATTAATCAGCAAGACTTTGGCAGTGATTTTTCCGAGGTCCTTCGACGCATCGAAATTCCGCGACGCATCGTACTGATACATGAAATCGTTCGCGTCCGTGGTCTTCATGTTCTGTTCGATGTAATCGTTCACGAACTTGTCGGCGGCTTTCGCCGTCGGATATTCCTTCTGCCAGCGCGTTGGCGCGCTTCCCACGACCAGCAGGTGGCCCAGGGCAGCGCGCAAACCGTAAGGCTGCGCCGTATAGTTCCCGTTGTTCCATCCTGGATCGAGGCGAATGTCGTCCACCATTATTTTCCGCACCATGCGATTGCGGCTGGCGACCTCCACCGGCAGGCAGGAAAGCAGCAGCATGGCGTCCATATCCTCAGGGCTCGATTCCGCCCACATGAAACCTTCCATGCAGCCCATCGAACCACCCACGAGCAAATGCAGATGATTCACTTTCAGGCCTTCCGCCAGCAGAATTTGCGAGGCCTTGATCATGTCCGAATAATCGTAATGCGGAAATTTCGCGCGCAGTCCATCGCTCGGCTTCGTGGATTTTCCAAGACCGGCGCCCAGTTGATCGGGAAGAATCAAATAATACTTAGAAGCGTCAAGCAGTTGCCCGGGGCCAAAAAGAACTCCCGCAAATGTGGGAGCAAGCCACACGCGGCCCGCCCGATTTGTGCCGTGCAGAATTAATACAGCGTTGGTAACTTTGCCGCTGGCGTCATGCTGAGGCGTACCGAGTGTCGTATAGTGCAGCTTTACATCCGGAAGCGTCTGCCCATCGGAAAACCTAAAATCATGCGTGACATAGTCGCCTTCTTTCGTCTGCAAACCTGTCATTGGCGCCGCTATTTGTGCTGAAACAGATGTAGCAGCAATGAACATTACGGCCACAAACAGGGTGGCCTTACAAATCGCAATTCGCATTTTAATTTTCTCCCAAAAATAATTGCACATCTTCAAAAAAAATCGCGGGGCGGAGTGGCGCCGGCGTCCCGCCGGTGGTTTTAGTCCTTGCTTGGACTAAAACCGCACAGGTTGAAGCCTATGCCACTTCAGCTAGGCCCCGTAGTAAACGCCAGCGTCAGCACAGTTTTCTGTTCCAGTTCGTGCGCCTTGGCCGATCCCGTAGCAGGGCTCGCACTTGCCGAGCGCTTCACCGACCGCACCGGAATGTCCGGAAAATAAGTACGGATGCGCGGCAAGACGTACGATAATGCGCCCATATTCGCCGGCTCTTCCTGCACCCATACAATTTCACGCGCATTCGGATGGCGCGCCATTTCCGCGCGCAATTCATTTTTCGGAAATGGATAAAGCTGGTCCAGAAACAAAATTGCGGTGTTTGCATCGCCGCGGCGTTTGCGCTCGCCGCGCAATTCGTGGCCAATTTTTCCTGTGCAAATCAGCACGCGTTCAGCGGAAGTCACTTCGCGGTCCGGCACGACCCACTCAAATCGCGGCCGCCGAAAATCCTCGATAGGGGAAGACGCGTCGGGATGCCGCAGCATGCTCTTCGGCGTGAAGACGACCATCGGTTTGCGCCACTTCCGCAGCGCCTGCCGTCGCAACAATTGAAAATATTGCGCCGCGGTTGACGGCTGGCACACCTGAATATTGTCTTCCGCCGCAAGCTGAAGATACCGTTCAATTCTCGCACTGGAATGTTCCGGCCCCTGCCCTTCATAACCATGCGGCAAAAGCAGCCCCACGCCTGAAGGCAGATCCCACTTGTCTTCCGCCGCGCTGATGAACTGGTCGATGATGATCTGCGCGCTATTCGCGAAATCCCCGAACTGCGCTTCCCATAGCACCAGAGCTTCGGGAAAGTCGCGGCTGAATCCATATTCAAAACCAAGAACCGCAGCCTCGGAAAGTGTCGAATTATCAATTTCGCATCGGGCCTGATCGGGAGATAAATGTTGGAGCGACATATACTGCGCCTCGTTCGTCGTATCGACAATCGCGGCGTGCCTTTGATTGAATGTCCCGCGCCGCGTGTCCTGTCCCGTAAACCGTACAGGAGTTCCCGACGTGAGCAGCGTTCCGAACGCGAGCGCTTCCGCCATCCCGTAATCAACAGGGCGCTGTCCGTGCCCCATTTCTGCGCGCTGCTCCAGCAGTTTTTTTACTTTCGGGTGAATCGCAAAATCCGGTGGATAGCTCACCAGCAAATCCGTAATTTTTGCGAGTTCGTCCGGCGCAACTCCCGTATCCACTTCATACGCGCTGTCGTAGCGACCGCGCTTGTAAGGTGACCAGTACGCAGGCAGCCGGCGCAAGCGCGGCTTTTTCTGCATTTCACTGGCGGCTTTGTGCGCGGTTTCCAATTCATTTCGTATTGCCGTAAGCGTCGCGGACGCGTCTACTCCAATTTGCTTCGCGTAAATTTGCCAGAGTACCGGGTGATCCTTAATCTTTGCGTACAGCAGCGGCTGCGTGATGGTCGGATCGTCCACTTCGCTGTGGCCGTGGCGTCGATAGCCGATCACATCAATCACCACATCACCGCCAAACTTGTATCGATAATCGAGCGCGATTTGCCCCACGCGAACGACGGCTTCCGGATCTTCCCCGTTCACATGAAAAATGGGCACAGCCTGGCGCTTGGCGATCGAAGAAGCGAAACGCGAGGAATGCAATTCCAGAGGCTGCGTAGTGAATCCCATCAAATTATTTACGATCACATGGATCGTGCCGCCCACGTTGTACGCATCCACGTCCGCAAGGTTCAAGGTCTCCGCCCAAACTCCCTGCCCGGCGAAAGCGGCGTCTCCATGCAAAATAATTGCCAAAACTTTTTTGATTCCGGCGGGAAAGCTCGCTCGTGTTTGCTTGGCCCGCGCGCGGCCCACGACCACGGGATCGACAGCCTCCAGGTGGCTCGGATTGGAGGCGAGGTGCACGCTAAGTTTGCGCCCCTCGCGCGTGCGATATTCTCCCGTCGCGCCGACGTGATACTTCACATCGCCGCTGCCCAGCACGCTTCGCGGATCCACATCCTCAAAGCCGACAAAAATATCCGCGGCCTTTTGCCCCGCGATTTGCGCCATCACATTCAGGCGTCCGCGATGGCTCATGCCAACCATCACTTGCTCCGCGCCCGATTCCGCAGCGGCGGAAAGCACGCGATCGAGCAAAGGGATCACGGCCGTCACGCCTTCGAGCGAAAATCGTTTGCTACCCAGGTAACGAGCTTGAAGCACCTGCTCGAAAAGTTCCGCGCGAACAAGCCGCTCCAGAATAAATTGCTGGTCGACCTGACCCGGCTCACTTTCCAAGCGCTCGGCAATCCAGCGCCGGCGTTCCGTATCGTCAATGTGTTCGAATTCAACGCCAATCGTGCCGCAATAGAATTTGCGCGCTTCGGCGGCCGCTTCGCCCTCTACAATCAGCTCCGGGTGAACAATCGGCGCAAGAAAACCAAGTGGGTCAAGATTTGCTGCGAGGTATCCCCAGCGGCGGTAGCCCTCAAATACACGTTCCGTTTCCACGCTTTTCATTTCCACAGCTTCCGGCATTTTTCTAGCTTCCCCAATCGCAGTATAAGGACATAGAAGAACAATATATTCTACCAAACGAGAAGAGCGGCTGCTGTCCGGGAGACAATTTGGATTGCCGTTTTTGCAAAAATATTCAATCTCGTTGCCACTGTGGGCAATTGTTAAGATAATTGCGAAGCGAGTCCGAAATGCTTCACATCACACCTGTTAACTCCAAACAATCCGTCTCTCAGGCGCAAATTTTGTTTCGCGAATATGGCTCCATGCCGGAAATCGGAGTCTGTGTCGTAGATTTTGATCAGGAAATTCTCTCGCTCCCTGGCGTTTATGCTCTTCCTACGGGAAGGCTGCTGTTGGCATATGAAGAATGCGAAAATTGTGAAGAGGCGGCTGGTTGTGTAGCCCTTCGACAATGGGAGCAGGCGACGAAAACTTGCGAATTAAAACGGCTGTACGTGCGCATTCCATTTCGCAGGCACGGGGTTGGAAGAAAATTGATAGAAGCGGCGATCCAGGAAGCGCGTTCCATCGGTTACCGAAAAATCGTTCTCGATACGCTTCCCTCTATGAGTGAGGCTCATAAACTATACAAATCAGCAGGCTTCCACGAAATCCCTGCGTATCAGAAAAATCTAATTCCGGGAGCTCTTTTCTTTGCGCTGAAATTATCTTGAAACAACGCAAAAACTCTTATCCGCCATAAATCTGCTGTATTTTCCCGGCAAGGTCGAAATCATTTTTCGTCAGCCCGCCGGCGCTGTGCGTGGATAAATCCACCGTAACCTTGTTCCAAACGTTAGACCAGTCCGGATGATGGTCCATTTTTTCGGCGGCCAGAGCCACGCGAGTCATAAATCCGAAAGCGGCTGAAAAATCCTTGAACTCAAACACGCGATGAAGATTTCCCTTCTCTACGGTCCAGCCATTTAACTTTCGCAATTCCGCAGCTATTTCCGTTTCCGCAAGCTTCGTCGCTGCCATGGAACCTCCTGTCTTGCCCCGACCCTGCCTAGTATCTGCCGGCCAACCCCGGCAAACAAGATACCTGCTTTTTTGCCAAAAAATAGAGGTGAATCCCGTTGAACGCGCCGCGCGTTTGCTTTAAGGTATTCGCTCCAATTTGGGTGTAATGCTTTCGCCGCCCCGGACGCCGGCGATCAAAATTCCCGGATCAGCTTTCCAAGTTCAACGCAACGGAGCCAATCATGAAAAAGAAAATTCGCGCGGTGCAATACGGTGTTGGTCCCATTGGCGCAGCCATCGTGCGCCTGATGCGGGAAAAAGAATCAATCGAAATTATTGGAGCCATTGATTCGGATCCCGCCAAGGCTGGGCGCGATCTGGGCGACGTGGTGGGCGGAACAGAGGCTCCATGGGGCGTCCAGATTTCGAGCGACGCCGAAGCCATGCTCGCGAAATTGCCGGACGTGGTCATCCATTCGACCTCATCCTACCTGCCCGACGTGATGGATCAATTGCTGGCGTGCTTGGCGGCGGAATGCTGCGTGGTCTCCACCTGCGAAGAGCTTTCGTATCCGTTCCTCAAGCATCCGGAACTTTCCGCCAAGCTCGATGATGAAGCCAAAACCTGGGGCGTCGCGCTGATCGGCACAGGAATCAATCCAGGCTTCGTGATGGACAAATTGCTGATCACGCTGAGCGCAGCTTCCCAAACCATCGAATCCGCGCGCGCCGTACGCGTCGTAGACGCGTCCAAGCGTCGACTGCCCCTGCAGAAAAAAGTGGGCGCGGGAATGACGGAGCAGGAATTCCGCGCGCAAGTCGCCGCCGGCGTCATAAAACATCACGGCTTGCCAGAATCCGTAGCCATGGTTTCGGATGCGCTCGGTCTCGGCGTGGACGATATTTCAGAAACAATTGAGCCGGTGATTGCGCGTGACGCGGTAAAGACTCCATTTTTAGAAGTTGCGCCCGGCCAGGTCGCCGGCGTGCATCAAATCGCAAGAGGCTACGCGGGTAGCAAGGAAAAAATATTCATGGAATTGCAAATGTTCGTCGGCGCGACGAATCCGGGCGACAAGGTTGAAATCACCGGCAATCCCAACCTGACTCTAACGATCCCCGGCGGCACGCATGGCGACATCGCCACTGCCTCGGTGGTCGTGAATTGCATCCCTGCAATCCTGGCCGCGACCGCGGGGCTCCGCACTTCGCGCGACCTCCCGATGTCTTTCCTGCCGCCTGACGCAAAACCCTAACCGGAAAGAACTATTTTTTCTGCCAAAACGTAGCGAGGGCCGAGAAATCCACATCTTCGGTCATGGCGCCCTTCACAGCGCTCAACACTTCGCGAGCCGCTGCGGCAGCGGGCAGTGGCACTCCCAATTGATTAGCAAGGTCGAGCGCCAGGCCCAAATCCTTATGCATCAGCCGTAAAGGGAAGCTGGGCTTGTACTCGCCCTTCAGCATATTCGCACCCTTCAAATCGATCACGGGAGACCGGCCCATGCTCGACTGCATCACTTCGAGCAGGCTTTGTCCCGGCACGCCAGCCTTTGTCACCAGTGCAAGCGCCTCGGCAAACGCCTCCACTTCCAGATCGAGCAGCAAATTCATCGCGACCTTTACCGTTTGCCCCGCTCCGATCGGCCCCAGGTGAAACCATTTCTTGCCCATCGCGCCAAGCACGGGTTCCGCACGCTTCAGCGTCTTTTCTTCGCCGCCCACCATGAATACCAGCTCGCCCTTTTCAGCGCCCCATGTCCCGCCCGTCACCGGCGCTTCCAGAAATTCGGCGCCATGCGCTGCCGCCGCCGCGGCGGCTCGCTTCTCAAGGCCCGGGCTGACCGTGCTCGATTCGATCATCAAGCTTCCCTGTCGCAATCCCGCAAACACTCCGCCATCCCCCCACAAAACCGACTCCAATGCCGGTGGATCGCTGACAATCGTTATGACCACATCGGATTCTGCGGCAACTTCGCGCGGCGAGCCGGCTCGCTTTGCGCCCTGTGCCACGAGTTCATCGGCACGCGAAGCCGTGCGATTCCACACTGTAAGTTCGTGGCCAGCTTTCAATAAATTGGCGCCCATAGGACGGCCCATCAATCCCAATCCAATAAATCCCACCGACAGCTTCATAACGAAATTCCTCCCAGGCAATTGAATTTCTCGTTACTTGCGAAGGCAAAAGTTTACAAGAGATTGGTCCAAATCCGGATGAAAATCGACGGAGGAAAAGATCTATGCGAGGCGATTCTTGAATTCCAGCGTTCCGGGAACCCTCGCGTCATCTTCGGAAGTTTCTCTCTGCTCAACGACAGAGGCGGAAGGCTTGGGCATTTCAGGGCACTCGTTCAGTTCCACGATACACATGTATGGAATTTCCCAACGAAAGGTCTTGAGGTTGCCGCGCTGCTTATAGCTTTCTTCAAGGAAAATGGACTTGCCTGAGTCGGCAGCCAGGTTGCCTGTAGCGGGGAGAAGAATGTCACCGGCGCGGTACGTAACCACGATGCGGCGGCCTAATAGATCGGAATACCTTGCCATGGTAAAAGTATGGCTAAAAGCCAGGCAGGCAGACAATAGTACGATGGTGTCAAAATGATTAGTACTTCGGTGTATGTACAGCCTTTGCTAGCAGATAGGAATGCTCCAAAGCGGGACTGCGACTCTTAGTGATGCTCACTGCCGTGGCTGCCGCCACCGTGTGAGCCAGCACCAGGTTCATGCGCCGGGGCGGGAACCGGAACCGCCGGAGCATTCCGCAAATTGGCCGTGAACATCATCACCAGCGCCGAGACAATGCCGAACGCGAGGAATGCATAGAGCGTTGGCAGAACTGCGCCTATGTCCCCGGGCAAGCTCGAGGAGAGGCGCCAGGCAATCGTCCCCGCAGCCAGCCCGCAGAGAGTGGAAATGGTGCGCGATCCAGAGGCGACTTCGAGCCGAGCCTCGCACTTCGGGCATTCCATGTCATTCGAACGTGCCACGGAATTGGGTGCTGAAATTTCGGTTGCACAATGCGGACACATGCGAACAGCCACGTCTCACCTCCACGATGCTGCCCCTACAATAATCGAAAAACAGGCCCGGAAGAAAAGAAAAGATGGAGGCGTGGAGAGAATTGCAGAATCATTGTGGGTCGTGGCTTTAGCCACTGGCATCCTAGGTGGTTTTGAATCGTTGGTAATTTATGAGATGGCATGCTTTTAGTCCGAGGGTACAGGTTACGCTTGCGACAAAGCGCTGCGCTCTCGAATTCCCTATTTACCATCCACGGCTAAAATACTGTCGTCTCCGGCTAATTCGGGAGCCGCTGAGAAAATCTTTACTCTGATGGGAGCGAATCATGAAAACAAAAATCCTGACAATTTTCGGCCTGACAATTCTTGCACTAGCGCTTTGCTTTTCTGTAAACACCACGCAGGCCTCACCTAAACCGCCCGCAGCTGCGGCCGTTCCTGCTGCATCCCCACAGCCCGCTGCGTCGCCCGCGGCTGTGCCCGAACCTCATCCCGAAATCCGTGAAGCCATCGAATCATTGCGCAGGGCCCGCAACCATCTGGATCATGCCGCGCATGATTTCGGCGGGCATCGCGTCGAAGCCATCAAGGCCATCGATGAATCGCTCCATCAGCTTCAGGATTGCCTGAAATACGATAAGTAAGATCCGTTGGAGTTTTTTTCCATCAACACCAAAACCGTCGATTTGAAGTTGAAGCTGTCCGGTAAATAGTCATTGTGGGTCGCGGCTTCAGCCGCGACGTTTAGGGAAGTGAGGATAGCGGGCTTTAGCCCCTGAAGTCCTATCAAGTCCCTGGGTGCCATTTATGAGATGGCCTCGTTGTGAATTAAGCCCGCTCTGCCGTCCACTTCGATGCTGAAGTGGACGGTTTTTTTTGCGCCTCAGTTTCTTTGTCCGCTATTGCCCGTTTTCGGCGGCACGCACCGCTTCCAGCTTTCGCAATAAAAATCGCTGCTGCGGTTCGGTGCGCGCAAACTCCCGCGCTTTGAGAAATGAATTTTCCGCTTCCACAAAATTTCCGAGCTGGCGCTGAAATTCGCCTTCCGCGGCGTGCAGGAATGGGTAACGTTCGAGCTGCACATCGCCAGGAATAGCCTTCAGCGCCTTCAAGCCGGCGGCGGGGCCTTTCACCTTCGCAATGGCCACCGCGCGATTAATCAAGACCACCGGAGTGGGCAGCTTTTCCCACAACAAATCGTACAGCTCCAAAATATTCTCCCAATTGGTGAGTGTGGAATGCTCGGTGGTCGAATGCATCGCGGCGATTTCGGCTTGCAGGTGGTAAGTAGAAATATGATCTCCCTGCGCCGCCTGCTCCAGATGAAGGAGGCCCAGGTGAATCATCGATTTGTCCCACAAGCTGCGATCTTGCTCCTCAAGAAGCAGCAAATCCCCCAGCGCATCGGTTCTCGCGGGCAAGCGCGCCGCCTGAAACAGCATCAGCGCCAAAAGCGCATGGCTTTCCGGCTGAGAGGTCGTCGAATTCTCCGCCAGCAACTTC
>Ga0210386_10001340_pt1 | contig 21993 bp, 21 predicted proteins | sample IncBWH32OmetaG_FD_160091 | JGI IMG/M metagenome (GOLD analysis project Ga0210386, IMG submission 160091) | Forest soil microbial communities from Barre Woods Harvard Forest LTER site, Petersham, Massachusetts, United States - Inc-BW-H-32-O ...
AAATCGCCGCCTTCAGAACCAAGGATAAAGCCGAACGGGCGTGGTCGGCTCCAGCCGGACGGACGGATATCTAGCCGCTGCCCCACTGGCTGCCGAAAGCCACAGCAGCCTTCGGGGGCAAAGCCGATGCGGATCTAGCGATCCGTCCAGAAGTTGACTTGGCGGAGCCATCCTCCGCCAAACTCCTTTGATGCGACTCAACTTTTTGCCGCCGCCGGCGTCCAACCCACGAAATCACCCACGAACAAATACGAACATCGAAATGTTCCGCTGTGGCGCTTCGGCGAATAGTGCACTGCGGTGCAACAGGTCACTGCGTTCCAAGGGTTAGGCGAGTTTTTAGACAGGCTGCTTCCATCATGTGTCGGTCGCGCGATTTCGCGATTTACGGAATCGCATTCAGCGCTGGCTATTCACTGGTTGCACCTGTGACCAAAAAGATCGTCAACCGACTTGTTCCAAGCGCCGCGCAAACTCGCATAGGACGACTGCATAAGTGACGGAATAGGGAACTCTTTCGTTTCACTGCCAGGGAGATGACAGCTAAAGAATCTTTGCGTGATGAGACGTCGACATTGGGCGTGTGAATTCCAAAGATGATCGCTCGTAAGGTAAAATTTTCTCGTAGCATGTTTTGTGCCACGGAGTTTGGCGCAATCTTGAATTCTTTGCTCCGCGACTCCACTCGGCGAATTGCGGTTGCCAAATCGTCGCAGGTGGAGGACCCTACACTCAAATAAAAATGCCGGAGGAAACGTTTACTCTGCCGAGGGACGCCGGCAGAACCTTCTCACAATTGCAAACGCGCATAAGGAATCGTCGAGGCACAACGCATCCGCGTGCTTGGCGGATGTGACACCTCGACGTGTAGGCCACGCTGTCACGTCGCCTGTCGATCCTCATCGGCGGGCGGGGTGGTTGCGTGCGGTGAGGGACATCACCGGACTCGGATAATCCGAGTTCAGATAAAAATGGGAGGTGTACGTTATGTCGTTCGTAATAAAGGTCAAATCCAAGGCAGCAAGACGCGCGGTTTACTTTGCCCTTGCCGCTCTGGTCACCGCGCCATGTCTCGCCGCGGCGGACGAGGTGTTCAAGGTCAAGACGACGATAAACATTCCGGGAAATCCCCTGACATCGTTTGACATCAGCTGGGTAGACCCTTCACTCCATGCCTACTTTCTCTCCGATCGCTCCAACAAATCCATCGACATTATTGACACTGCGACCAAGACCGTCACCAAACAGATCGGCGGCTTTGTTGGATTTACGGGAAACAACAACACGTCCGGCCCCGATGGCGTCCTGACGTTCGACAACAACGGTCAGACACAGATTTGGGCCGGCGACGGAAACAGCACGCTCAAGGTTATCGATTACTCGTCGGGAACGATTACACACACGATATCGACCGGCGGAGTCAATCGAGCCGATGAATTGTGTTACGACCCTGCGGAACACTTGATTCAAGTCGCCAACGACGCCGACTCTCCGCCGTTCATCAGCTTCATCCCGACGCAGGGACCGAAGGCTTATACCGTCGTCAAACAAATAAAGTTCGACGGTCTGCCCGGCGATGGTCCGAACGCGACAAATGGCATCGAGCAGTGCCAATGGAATCAGCGCGTCGGGCTGATCTACCTGAATATCCCGGAAGTCAACGGTAGCGGCAGCGATACGGCGGACGGCAATGTTGTCGTGATCGATCCTCGCGGCATGGCGATCGTCGGAACGTTCGACATCCCCGTGGCGGATTGCGCAGGGCCGCAGGGCATGGCTATCGGCCCGGCGCCACAGATACTGCTCGGCTGCAATGCGCCGTCGATTCCAAGCGGCATTCGCAATGCGGCCGTTATCAATGAGGACACCGGCACTATCAGGCGAGTCCTTATTGACGAAGGGGGCGCGGACGAGGTCTGGTTCAATCCAGGCGATGGTCATTACTTCCTCGCTGACGGTTCGCATCGGCCCGACGAGCAGCTTGCCGTCGTCGACTCTTCCGGCGACACCCAAGATCAAACCGTTGTCATCGCCGCGGTCGCCGGCGCCGGCAGCGCGCACTCGGTAGCGGCCGACCCGTTTGAGAACGAGGCCTATGTCCCGATCCCAAGCAATGCCGGCAGCACGATCTGTCCGACAGCGAATGGCTGCATCGCGGTGTTCAAGGCCAAGCATGACGACGATCGGGTTTTCGTCCGTCGTGATCACGACCACGATCATGACTAATTGAGTTCTGTCTCGCATTCCGACGCCGCGGCTGGATCCAGCCGCGGCGCTCGTTGTTTGGCGCTCGGGCGTGCCGCTATGCATGTGAGAAGGCTTTGGGACGATCGCGAGGGTGTCGTTCTTCCGTACGTCGCGGTGATGCTCATAGCGATAGTCGGTCTATCCGCGCTTGCGCTTGATGCCAGCCGCCTGATGAGCGTGCAAACGCAGCTACAAAATGCTGCGGATGCGCTCGCGCTCGCGGGCGCCGCCGAGCTTGATCGCCGTCCAGATTCGATCATCCGCGCGGAAGCGGCCATTCGCAATCTCATCGCCAATCCCCTCGTGGGCACTGGAATAGATGAGACCATACAGGTTAGCGGTATGGATTTTCTTCAATCCTTGCCGGCCAGTGACGATCTGCCGATTACCACGGCCAATCTAACAGACGATCCGACCTTGGCCGGCTACGTGCAGGTCACGGTTGAACCGATCTCGATCCAGACGATTTTCCCGGTTTCATTAGCGGTCGGCCGCGAAATCATAAAAGTGGGCGCTCAGTCGGTGGCCGGCTATGACCAAGTCGTTTGTAATCTGACACCGGTCTATGTCTGCAATCCGTTCGAAACGCCGGGGATGACCTATTATCAGGCAACCCAGCAGCTCGTGGCAGCGGATGTTGCATCGGGAGGGCGGCATCAGCTCGTTCGGCTGGCCGGTGGCCAGTTCAATAATATCGGCTATAGCGCCGGCCGCATCGGTTATGTCGCCCCAGCCACGGGCTTCTTGCCTGGTTCCGCTTGTGGGCCAGGATCGTCGACCGGAGTGCCCCAAGCACTCGCGGCCTCGCAGGTCCGCGCCTGCTTCCGGCTCAGCGGCGTCAGTCTTCTGCCGACCGACGATCAGCCAGCCATGGACGGTTTGAACACCCGCTTCGACATTTACGCCAATGGCTTCAACTCCTGCCGAATCTATCCCCCCGATCAGAACGTGCGGAAAGGCTTTCTCGCAATCGGCAATGCCAATTGGTGCAACGCTTCGGCGGCCTCGGCGAGCTGGCCAATGCCGTCTCAGTCTGCGGCCGGCCTGCCGGTCGATCAGAACATGATACGGCAGGACGGCACCGTCGATCAGAGCATCGCCGTCGGCAGCGGCATCTGGAACTGCGCCGCGTATTGGACTGTCGCGCATTTCTCCGGCGCGGGAAGAACCGCAGCTCCTCCGGGGTGCACGGTCGCGGCAACGATTAGCCGGTATCAGGTCTATCGTTATGAGATGAGTTTTCTCGACGATCGTTCCCGCGGCGGAGAAACAGCGGCGCCGCAATGCGCGCCGCCGGGTGAAGACAATCGCCGGGTCATCACCACCGCCATCGTAAATTGCGGCAGTACGCCGGTTCCCATGCAGCCGGATGCGCGGGGCGTTCCCGTTGCCGCATTTGGGCAATTCTTCCTGGTGCTGCCGGCGAACCAAAACACTCACGAGAGCCCATATGCGGAGTTCTTGGGGCTGGTAAAACGCTCAGACCCCATGAGCTCGGATATGGTTCAGCTCTATCGATAGCAAATCAGAACCAGAATATGAGCCGGACCGCCGGCTTGTCTTATTATTGTGTGCCGGGTGGTTGCGTATCTGGCGCACGCGCGATAAATCGCGCGCTGGAGTTAAGCAGTTTGATATTGTTGAGAATGAGCGGGTTTGCCGGTTCTCGCTCGTAGGCTTTCAGCAGCACTTTGCGTGCGGAAATCAAGTCACCCCGCAACATGTACGAATAGCCACGATTGTTCAGAATTGCGGTCGTTTCGCCTTCTAGCCTGATCGCCTCGGTGTAAGCGCGATCGGCGAGGTCGAAGCGGCCCAGCCGATCATAGCTCGCCGCCAGGCCGATCCAGGCCGATCCATCTTTGGGCGCTTTCTCAACCGCGTCGCGGAAATATCTCTCGGCGACACCGAAATAACCGCGGTTGAAATTCTCGATGGCTAACCGCAACGGCTCGTCCGAGGGATAGTACTGGACGTCGGCGTCACGCTGTACCACTGCTGTGGTGATGGGAGGCACGCCCTCTGAAACGTCGGGCGGCGGTTGATCGACGCCGAAACACCCGCTTAGCGCGACCGCGCAGGCCGCACACACCAAGCCCTTGACGCAGCGCTTCCCGACTTCTCCTAGCGCCACCTACTCCCCCACTATACTCTACACTACTTAACTCTACTCCACTTATCGAAATCGTCGGTCCTATCTGAAGGCATTGAGCAAGCGAATGGCAACCGGCAACAGAATAACCATTAGCACAACCGGCAAGATAAACAAAGCAAGGGGAAAGATCATTTTCACCGACAGCTTGTTGGCCTGTTCCTCGGCTCGCAACAACCGCCGCTCGCGCATTTCGTCGCCGAAAACCCGCAGCGCCTCTCCGACATCGCTGCCCAGTTCGAAAGATTGACGTAACAAACCCACGAGTGATCTGGCCTCGGGAATCATCAGTCGCTCCGCGAGAGTTCCCAGCGCCTCGATGAAACTCCGGCCGGCGCGCATTTCCGCGGCCATGACCTCGAGATTAATGCCGAACGGGCGACTGCGGCGAGTGCCGATTTCGCTGGTGATCCGATTAACGGACGCTTCAATACTCAGGCCGGCGTCAACGCACACCACGAGCAAGTCTAAGAAGTCGGGAAAAATTGTTCGATACTCGATACTGAGAGCCCGCTGCCTGCGGGAAATAAACGCGTCCGGGCCCACTACGCCGAGGCCTATAGCGATTAAAATCAAGACCAGACGAGTTGCAAATTGGCTATTAGGAAAGGCGATGTCCAAAAATATGTAGGCGCATATCGGCATCATAACGACGGCGGCAAGTCGCCAGAACACATAGAAGTTGATAGCGTCGTTGCGGAAATATCCGGCGCGAATCAAGTTCAATCGTAATTTTCCACGCAGACTGTCATCAACACCAAATCGCTTCTCGTCGAAATGCTTTGCAACGAGCCGACCAATATTGCCGCTTGTTGACCCTTCTCTCAGTGTGTCTTGAGGAAGCGGCAGCCGCCGCCGCAATCTAGCCGCTCGCAAGTACGATTGGCCGGCCACGAACGCCACGCCCGTCATCGCGCAAAACGCGAGGAGGGAAATTGCGAATGGCGTCCACTCGACCATTCGATCAATATTTGAAGTTGACCATACGGTACATGACCAGATTTCCAACGATCAATAAGAACAGTCCGATATAGATCGCGGGTTCTACCAGCGCGTTGGATCGGATCGCGCCATAGTAGGTGGGTGAAATCAAGTTGATTACAAAAAGGAGGACGAAGGGAAAAACCGACAGCGTAATCGCGGAAGCTCGACCTTCCGCGCTGAGAGCCCTGATTTTTAGACGCATATTGGCTCTGTTGCGCATCATCCGCGATAAACGAGAAAGGATTTCGCCTAGATTGCCTCCGGTCTGGACCTGAATGCTTACCGACACAGTAAGGAACAATAAGTCTGCCTGTCCGACACGGCGGTAGAGATTGTCCAAAGCGCTTCGTATGTCGAGGCCAAAACCGATCTCATCGGCCAGCATTCCAAACTCCGTCCCCACCGGGTCTGGCATTTCCCGAGCGACGAGGGCGACGGCGCTTGTGAATGGCAGGCCCACGCGGACGCCGCGCACAATCACGTCGATCGTGTCTGGCAGCTGCTCGCCGAAGAGGGTGATGCGCCGGTTCCGCTGGCGCATTAGGTACATGGCAGCAAATGACATTGTCAGGATGATTGCGATCAGAATTGTCGCAAAACCAAATTCGAGAAATCTATTTGATATGACAAGCAGGATGAGAAATGTCGCCATTAGCGAGGCAATAAATATTCTGCTCGTGATGTCAGTGCCTGTTTGCGTCAGCCAATCACCAAATCGTCGAAGTATCGGGCTGCTAAAGTTTCTGATGCCGCGTTCGTCGCGCAATGTAGCGAGCACGGCAGATGGGTTGCGCAATTCCTTGCTCAGTTCGAGGCGGCGGTTGACGGTCTGTTGCTCGCGACGATTGAAAATGAAGAACCAATAGAAGCCATATACGGCAAAGGTCGCCGCAAGAAAGACCAGCACGAAGATAACGGAGAGGTCGCTCATAAAGACCGTCCGGAAGGCGGCCGGTCAAAATATGATGTTGGCAAATCGATGCCGTAGGGTAGCAGGTCCTGGAGAAATCTCGGCCGCGTGCCCGTGGCGGCGAAATGACCGAGGATATTGCCGTTTGAATCCGTGCGTTCCTTCACGAAGCTGAAGATCTCTTGCATTTGAATGACATCGCCTTCCATTCCGGTGATCTCTTCGATGCTCACCACTCTACGTTTGCCATCTGGAAGTCGTTGGAGTTGCATGACAAGAGTAACGGCCGACGCGATCTGACCGCGAATGCTCGACACCGGCAGGCCCATTCCGGCCATCGTGATCATCTGCTCCAGGCGCTTGAGGGCGTCGCGGGGCGAATTGGCGTGGACGGTTGTCATCGAACCTTCGTGACCCGTGTTCATCGCCTGAAGCATGTCGAACGCCTCCTCGCCGCGGCACTCGCCAATGATGATCCGATCCGGTCGCATGCGCAGGGCATTCTTTACAAGATCGCGCTGACGAATTTCGCCTTTGCCTTCGACGTTGGGAGGCCGGGTTTCCAGGCGGCCGACGTGCAACTGTTGGAGCTGAAGCTCGGCGGCATCTTCGATGGTGATTAGCCGTTCTTGGCTGGGGATATAATTGGAAAGGGCATTAAGAAGCGTCGTCTTGCCCGTTCCAGTCCCGCCGGAAATGATGAGCGAAATACGTCCCCGGACCGCGGCTTTCAAGAACTCCCCCATGGCGGCCGACAACGTCTCGCCTTGAATAAGGCGGTCGATGTCGAACGGCTTCTCTGCGAATTTTCGGATCGACACAAGCGGGCCGTCGATGGAGACGGGTCGTATTGCAACGTTTACGCGGGAACCGTCGGGAAGACGTGCGTCGACCATCGGTGACGACTCATCGATCCGGCGTCCAATCCCTGAGACGATCTTGTTGATGATGCGGAGCAGGTGAGCCTCATCCTTGAAGCGAACGTCAGCTCGCTCAAGCTTGCCGAAGCGTTCGATGAAACAAAGGTTGTGCGTATTTATGAGGATGTCGCTGACGGTCGGGTCCTTTAGAAGCGGCTCAATCGGACCGTATCCGGTCATTTCGGCCAGCACCTCGCTGGTAAATGACTCAAGTTCATTCTGATTTAGAGAAATACGCTCCGCGCGGACGTAATTCGCGACGTAAGCCTGGACTTCCCGGCGCAACTCTTCAGGCGACAGCTTCTCTAGAAGCGCAAGGTTGAATTCGTCGATGATGCGTCCGTGTAACTTTAGCTTCGCATCCAGCAAGGTCGGTTGTTGGGCCGTCGGCTCGACCGGAAAGCGGTCAATATCTGGTGCCGGGCGCGCGGAACGCGGCGGCTTGACACCGTTCATTAGCGCCGCTTGATCATTCGGCTTTCCTGGTTTGTCAAACAGAAAGCTCATCGAGCATCACCTTGATGCGCCGGCCGTTCCGCCGGCGTCCTCCCCTTGGTCACAGAGAGCCTCCACGTTCGGCACGCTGCTTTGCGAATTCCCTTGCGTTACATTCTATAAGGCGTAGGCGCGGCGGTGCGATTGCAAAGTCGCGCAAAAGGACGCCAGGGCACCAAATTCCTTGCGCGCCTTGGCTACTGAACTGCCCAGCGTCATGGGCACGCCCATATTGATGCTTTCAGTCGCCTCGGATCGCGTCGCGATCAGGAACAGGCGTTCGTTCTGCAATACGGTTTCAACATGCTTGCGGCGTGATATCGCGCCTAGGAGTGCGCGTTCGCATCGATTTATCACAACGCCAATTTCCACGTGTTTCGAGCCACAGGAACGCACAAAAGCAAGCGTCTCAGAGACCTGCCGCAAGCTTGGGATCGTATTTATTCCCGTAACGATGACGGCGTCGGACGCGGCAATTATCTGCGGGGTCCACTGAAACCAAGTGACGGGATAATCGATAAGCAGCAAGTCGTATCGCATTGCGATCATGCTGAAGAGAGCATCTAACGCATGAATATTGAGATGTTCCGAAGCGTATTTCGATCGTGAGGCCGCGAAAATGTCAATGCCGCTGCTGTGACGAGTTTTAAACGAGTCAAAGAGATGCTCGTCAAGCCGCTCCGGAGCGTTTGACAATTCTGCGATCTGCAAACGCGGTTCGCAGTCAAGATAATCGCAAAGATGGCCGGTTTGGAAATCGAGGTCCACGAGACAGACCTTGCGGTCATGCATCGTGTTGTCGGTTTTAATAAGTGCAGCGATCTCCACGATAATTGTCGCGTTGCCGACCCCGCCCGCGCTCGGTATGAAGGAGACGGTAACGGGAGGACTGCCGCCGCGGCGCGCCGAATGGCGGCCGTTTTCTGAGGCACGACGGCGGGATATCATTTCGATCACTTCGTCCGGACTAGCGTTGAGCGATGTCCAGTCGGCACAGCCGGTGCGTAGCAGTCTTTTGTAGTCGCTCGCCGAAAGCTCGTCGCCGATCAAAATAAAAAAGAGTCCGTTGTCGCCGTGGCGGCCGAACGTCTCGACGAGGCCGTCAAACTGTTCGCGCTCGCCGGGTGGCAGCGTAATGATGACGATCGGCATTCCGCCATTGTGGATACTAGCTTTGGGCTTGAGGGCTGCCTCAAGCGAAGTAATGCCGATGATGTCGGGAATGGATGCGCGAAGAGCGGCCTCCGTCGCTGAGTTTTTCGTTACGCCGTTTTCGAGCAAATAAACTGACATCACCTTATTCCACTTCGCTCACGATCCGCAGGCGCCGCTGTTCCCGCCTGAACAGAGATCTTCCGCGGTCATTGTCGTCGTCATCGGCGGAATTCCGATATTTACGCCGAGGAGGGGCGTGAGGAAAAAGAATTGAAAGTGCATATCGTGCAGCGATACCGCTATTGTCGGAAGCGGACCGCCAGGTCGGCCAGCATAACCGAGGCGCGTTTGACTATACGTAACGACCACATTTTCCGGGGTTATGGACGGAAGTACATCGCACATTCCAGCGGCGTAATAGGACGTGGCGTCGCCGCAAACGTGGCTGCCTCGTCCGAAAATAATTCGGTCCATCGCTACGCTATCGAACGCATCGGGCGTGAGACCGGTGCAAGTGCCAGTGCAGGAACAAGCGCCGTACTTGCAAACCACTACGAAGGAGGGGAGTGGGCTGCCGGGTATCGAACCGTTTAGTAGCGCCTGGTTGCTGACATTATTCAGGTTTGGCGCCACCGGATCAGAGACCGCTGCTATCCGCGCGCCAACTTCGACAGCCTTGGCTGCCGCATTCCATTGGTAGAAGGCATTGAGGAAATCGATGGAGCCGCAAACCACCAGGACGATCAACGGCAGCAACAGCGCGAACTCGGCAAAAACAGCGCCAGATTTGTCGTCCCGCCATTTGCGCATAAGTTTCATCCTCGCGCCGAGCCGCCGATAAATCGTTCCCGATGCGATACGGCAATTGTCGGGCTTTTAAGTCCAAGCAAGCCAAGAAAACCGAGAGAAAGGTCGGTGAAATTCGTCGAAACCGTCACGATCTGGATATTTGACGCGGTTCCCGGGGTGCCGACGTCGCTATAGACGGAGTTCACGACAATCGAGATATCGGATGTCGCCCAACCAGGAACACGCGGAGGGCCGCCGTCGACAGAGCCGGTCACGGCGAGATTTCTGGCATCAGTCTGGCGCGAGAGACTGTTTGGGTCCGCCGTCAGCGCCAGATAACGCGCCGCGTCCCGTACTCCCGACGTCGCTAATTGCTGCTGGTAAAGGAAAAAGCTGAATTCGTAGACGCCGCCCACCAGCGTCAAGAACACCGGAAGAATGAGGGCGCTCTCCACCATCGCCGTACCGCGGCAGGAATGCCACAGCGCTTGGAGGGTCCGCAACGTCAAGACAATTCGGACTTGAAGTGCATCAAAGCGCGGCATGGGGTTTGAGTCCGAACTGGGCGTGTGACTCTTTTATTGTAATTGCGGTCAATCTCCGGAGAACGGCTGGACCGGAGTTGGGGGGCCAGATCCTAGATTGATAGTAGCGTTAGCGGCTCCTGTTCCGCTCGCACCTGAACTCGCGCCGGCGTCTCCCGATTGGTCCTGTCGCTCGAACGGGTTGGGATTGCGGTACATCCTTTGGATCGCGGATGTCGCGCTGCGCCCGTTTCCGGGTATCCGCGTATAGCCGACATAAGGCGGCCAAGGATCGATCGTGTGAATGGCCGCGTTCGTATCCTTCGCGTTGCCCGCGCCGAGCGTTATCGTCACGCTTCTTTGCAAATAATCCGAGAAAGGGTCGTCCGGGACTTGGGCCTTGCAATCGCCCGAAAAAATGCAAACGCTCGTCAGCCCGACAGCGATCAATAGCGGTTTCATAAGCGGTCTCATTTGCTGGGGGCTTCGTTATCGGCCGGCCCCTGGGCTACGCCGATCATGTAGCCGTAGGGACCTTGAACGTCGCCGCCCTTGGCAACGTAGTCGGTTATTTGTTTGCGCTTTTCCATTTGCCCGAGCAGAAAGAAATCAACATCGTTGCTTGGCACGGACGTATCGAAGGGCGTGGCCAAGCGAGCGCCGGGCGCTGCGGGCTGCACGAAGGTGGGAGTTACAATGATCACAAGGTCGGTCTCATCCTTCTGATAGCCAGCGCTGCGGAAAAGAGCGCCCAGGACAGGCACTGAGCCGATCCAAGGCAATTGCGAAATATTTCGCAAATTGTGGGCCTGCAGCAGTCCGGCGATCGCGAAGCTTTGCCCGTCACGCAACTCGACGGTAGTGGTAGCAGTTCGCCGCGTAATAGCCGGAATAGTAGTGCCCGAAATCGAGACGGCGTTGCTGAAGTCGAGTTCGCTTACCTCTGGATTGATCGACAGATTAATGATGCCGTTATCCATAACCGTCGGCCGGAACTTCAAGAGCACGCCGAAGTCTTTAAATTCAATTGTCGGCGTTGCGATGCCTATGCCCGAAGTCACAGCGATAGGTACTGGAAACTGACCGCCCGCCTGAAAGCTTGCAGTGTCGCCAGAGAGTGCGACCAAATTCGGTTCTGCCAACCGCTGCAAAAGGCCTTTGGTCTCAAGCGCCGTAATAAGGCTATCAATTTGTACGCCCTGATTGACGATTTGGGCGAGAATCACACCGAATGGTGAACCGACATTGGCGCCTACCAGCGTGCCTACGGTCTGGAAGATGCCGCTGCCGGAAGGTGCGCAAACTCCTGCCGGCGCGCAACTTGTTGTTGACGTCGTTACTCCGCCGGCCGTCGTTGTTGTCGTAGTCGTCAGAGATCCGCCAAGCGCCGGTGGCTGTGTAGTGAGACCGCCCAACCCCAATGTCGCACCGCGAGTGCCCGACGCATTGGTGGCGTTCCAATTAATGCCGAGTTCCCGCCCGGCAGTACGGTCAACTTCTAAAAATCGAACCTTGAGCAGCACCTGCTGAGGCGATGCCACGCGCATGGCGTTGATCACCGGTTGATTTTGCGACCACGATTTCGCCAAGTTCAGCGCGCGATCGGCGTCGACCGCATCGCTGGCTACTCCGCTGAGCACGACTTGGCCGTTGTCGCTACTGACCCGAATCCCGCTGCCTCCGGTGATCGCGCGAATTTTCGATTGCAAGTTTCCGACATCCAGCGCCACTTCGACATCGACGACTTTGATTAAGTGTTTGCCTTCGTCAAAGATCGCGACATTCGTGGTGCCCGGCTTCTTTGCCTGAATGAGCAGTGTGCGGTCACTCACCGGCAGGGCGTCGGCAATTTCAGGCGCGCCGACGACGGCGGAGGCGAATGGCTCCGGCACATCCAAAGTAACAGACTTATTCAGCGCGACGACGATGTGTTGCACATAGTGCACGCTGTCGGACCGTGCAGAGATAAACGGAAAAGAGATCGTCGCGATGAGAAGTAAGGCCATGAAGCCGGCGCGACAGCAGGCGTGCTCAAGAGTATGCCGATAGCTTCTCAACATGCGCTCCCCACTTTTACGCAAAACTCCACAAGTGGAATTCTGGTTCGCCAATTGTATCCTGGCGTTTCCCTGTCTCGGCCAGTGCCTACCCGTGCCCGGCAGGCGCGTCGTACTCCTGTGGTTTCATTCCATGCCAAATAGTGATGTGCTTGATCCGCGCCGTGATTGGAACCGGAGGCGCTTGGACAATTGGCGTTTGAATCGGCGTTGGAGGTGCCGTTTGTCTTGGTGGAGGGGCTGGTGTGTCCCCGAGATCCCGCTCGGTCACGCGCCGAACAGCATCTGCGCTCGCCTCGGCAGGTTGACGCAATATCAGCGACAGTCGTCCTATGTTGGTTGCCAGGAGAATTTTTTGCGCATCTTCCGGGCCGACCTCAAGGGTAACGGCTTTAGCAATGGTCGGCAATTCGGTCCGTTCGCCGGTAATCTGATCAATTGCTAGAACCTTGGCGGACTGCAGAATCACGTCGGAATAGCTCTCATTACTCCGCATTTCCGCTTCGGTACGGATGAGTACGACATCGACGAGGTCGTTCGGTTGAATAAAGCCGGCGACCCCGCGCACATCATCGACCCGCACTGTGACCGCCCGCTTCCCTGGCCCAAGCATCGACGACAGTGTTGCCGGCTGGTTGGGTGCGGTGATTTTGCTACGAAGAATCGGCTCGTTCCGCGCGATCAACGCGAGTGTCATGCGACGCCCGTCCTTGAGCATGCTCTCCTTTGTGGCGTACGCGCCTTCCGGCAAAGCCGACATGCTCCACGGAATTTCGACGGTATTCGCGGAGGTGAGTTGCGCGCCGAATACCAGCGGGCTCCCGGCAACCACAATCGTACCAACCCGACTTTGCGCGGATCCAGCGTGACTGGTCAGCCAATTGCGCGCCAGAACCGCGGCGATACCGCCTAGGAGGATCGCGACCGCCAGAATAATGAGGTTATTGCCACGCATGCCGAACCTGTACGCTGGCCGCGAACACGGTCACTCGGCGGCTCGAGCATTGCGAAGATCGCGAAGCGGCCGGTATCCGGTCGGTCCTCAGCATGTCCCGCCGAGTGCGGCGCAGACCGAGCTGAACTTGCTTTGAAGAACGTTCGAGAAATTCGTGACGACGAGCACCAAGGCTCCGACGATCAAACCGAGGAGCACGACATATTCCGCCATCGCCGCGCCAACCTGATCGTTGCGGATATCGTTGAAAAGGTCTTTGATTTTTTTGGACACGAGCGCACTCCCCATATTTGTCGTCTTCTGTGCAAACGCGCTCGAAATAAACCAGCACAGGAAGCGTCCGGCACTTTTCGAGCCGTTGTCGGCTAATGCTTGCCGAATATTAATTTTAATTATCCGAGTGCAATTTTAGTGAGTCAATATACTGTTTTTTACGGGCGCGCTGGTCACGCGGTCATTTGAAGTTCCATAGAGTTCCACGCAGTTGGATTATTTCACGATGCCGGGGAGCGGGAGGAGCAAACTCTGCAAACTTCCCCTTTTGCGTAATGTTCTCCCGAAGCTCAGGTCGGCCCGCACATCCAGCGAGGCTCCCTCTTGTATGACAGGGAGAGTTAGTTGCGATTTAAACCATTTTTAAACGGTTCGCCGCAAAATGGCTTATGCTTCGAAACGAACATCTCCAAATCTTGGGACCGGCGAGCGTGGTGGGCGTGATCTTGTGCGCCGCAATCGGAGCGCATGCGCTTGCAAGCTGGCCCACGTCCTCCGCGCTTTGGTATTTGAATCTCGAAGTTTTCCGTTCGTTTCGCTATAGCTTCGAGGGCGTCGCGTTCATAAGCTGGTTCGACACCGACGGGCTCGTCCAATCGATTTGCGTGGCAGCGCTGTTGTCGGGACTAATCTTTGCCGGCCTGATGACACGCAATAGGCTTCCGTTTGGGATCGCCAGCAATCTCAGTCTTATCTATAGCGCGACGCTGTTATATAGCTCGATTGTTGAATATGGGACAACATCGGGTATTCGCATGAATCTGAGCGGATTGGCGACGCCCGCCGGTGTGCTTGCAGCGATGATGCTTGCCCTGTCGGTTTGGTCGACGGCGATATCGCATCGGAGCTATTGGCGCGACATTTTCGCGTAACTGCATGCAAATTACGGAACTGCTGCATCGATTTCAGGCCTTTCTACTTTTTCATGATGAGCTTTATGAACTTGCGATTAAGAGTGCGACTGTCATTCTGCTCTGCTACATAGCCGTGATGGATCTTCGGACGTTCAAGATTGAGAACAAGAGCGTCGTTCTTCTGTTCGTTTTCTATATTCTGTATGCTTTGGCCGCACGTACCGGCCGCGAGATCGCATCCGACGTATTTGTTGGCGTGTCGGTATTAGGCTTCTTGCTATGGTCCTACACTACGGGCGCGGTCGGCGGCGGCGACGTAAAATTGTTGCCTGTCGTTTGTTTGTGGGTCGGCGCTCATTGCGCGATGCTTTTCTCTGCGCTGCTATTGGTCTTCATCGTGCTGCACTTGATCATCGTCAGATTGGGTTGGGCGAGTGCTCGCGCGATAAACGGTCGCCGCGCAATACCCTATGCACCATCCATTGCGGGGGCGATGCTTGGCACTATTTTGCTCGGATGCGCATAATTCGTTCTGCGCCAGCGACGAGCGCGCGATTCATTCCATCGGCCGACGATCGTCAGGGCGGGGGACCGTCGGCCGCGGTGAAAGTTCCAGGGCTGTTTGCCGCCAGGCCTGTCCCGGCACTCGTAAAACCCGATACCGACTATTGCACTATGCTCGCGCTGACCCGTGCCGATGCATCAAACTGACGGTGGAGCCGTCTTCCGCCTCCAGCCCTTGATCGGACCAGGGTTTTCGCCACCGCCGCGGCAGACCTTTATCCACCGTAGAGTCGGCGACCCCGACCAATGGGGCTATTTGAAATAGCCTTCTGCCTTCAGGTTGTTCAGCAAGCTGGTGTCGATATAATCTTTGAGGTCGCGGCTCGCGTCGGGTTTGGCGATCTGCTCAATGACTGCGCGAGCTGCGTCGGGGTCAATCTCGATGTTGGGTGGCGTCTGCTCCTTGAAATCCGTGTAGCTGACGTCGACGATGTTTTGGTCGTTGGTGCCGAATCGTTCTTTCAGGACGGCCTTGGCGCGTTGCTCATCGGAGACCGCCAGGCGATTGCCCGAGATCGTCGCCTTCAAAAACCTGATCAGTGTCTCGCGATGGTCGGTTATGAAGGCGCGCTTCGCTACGAGGCCAGTGAACAACCATGGAACGTGTTGCGGCGCGAGATCGACCAGCGCAGTCAGGCCGGCGGCATAGGCCCGGCTTCGATCGGGCTCGTTGAGCGCAGTCGCCGCGATCGCACCCGACTCAACGGCAGCGAGGCGCGGGAGACCGAGTTCCTTGATCTGCACGTCGGCGCGGGTGAGGCCAAGCTTGCCGAGCATCAAGGCAAGCGTGGCGTCGCTTTCGGATCCGAGGCTGCTGATTGCGACCGTTCCGCCCTTGAGGTCTTCGGGCGATCTGACGCCGGGCTTGCCAAAAAGCGCAAAGCGAACGACGTTGCTGAGAGAGCCGAACGCGCGGATATCCGCGTTCGCCGCATTGGCGCGCACGACCGACGACAGGCCGATATGCATGGCATCGATGCGGCCCGTGGCGAAAGCATTGGCCATGTCGCGGCCGCCCGCCATCGGCACGATTTCGAGCTTCAACCCGTTCGCCTCATAGAGGCCGGCGTCATCGGCCATCCAAATCGCCAAAAAGGTGTTGGCCGGCGAGGATTGGCCGATCCGAAATGTTGTCGGATCGGCTTCGCTTGTTGTCGACAGGCTCCCTGTCAGAGCCGCGGCTGTGGCAGCGGCGGCGAGTGCGCGAAAACATCTACCCGATAGACCCACGGTCATCCTCCAGCGCAAGGTTCAATCCTGGTAGCCATAGTCGCGCGTGGCAGAGGCGCCCTCCGCCCAACTGCATTGATCAGACTCGACTTTTTGCCGCCGGCCACGTCCAACCCACGAAATCACCCACGAACAAAAGCAAACAGAACCGAACGAACGCGGTGATTGCGTAAGGGGAGGGGCCGATCCGGTGTCGTGGATCTAAATCAGACCTGCGCAAATTGAGTCCAAACAGTAAGTTGGCGGAAGGGGTGTCCGCCTACGGCGCATTATATGCTATATATTTCAACCACTTATTTCTCGCGTTTCGTCCTACCCACCAATCATCCCACAAAAATTTTTCGCCCTTGGGCGCGCGTCCCAGCGATACGTAATAGGCAGAGTAGGGTGATCTAGCTGCCGGTCCACAACTTCCATGGCAGCTTTCGGAGGTAAAGCGGACATCGTGCTTCGATCAGGCCGCGTCCGCTAATGACCCAAAGCAGACATCGGTCTCCTGGTGTCGACTTGATGAGTGCTGAAGGCAAAACGAAGCCTCGGACCAGGGGGACAAGGAAAAGCCCGGCCGGCCTGAAACCAAGCCGGGCTTTAGTTACTCTTACGCGCACTTATTCGCTCATGCCCTCAACGATGAAGGAACGCGATTTCGTTGATTGGAGGCGGATGTCGTTTACCTCTTTTTGGGCTGCAGAATCATTCCAGGCTTGTGCTTTCGCTACGCTGTCGAATGCGATGACGACAAATCGTGCGGGAGGCGTACCATCCAGGTTGGTGATCTTGTCGGTACGCATGATGAATTTGCCGCCGGAAGCCGCCATCGCCGGCCCGGCTTTCGGTCCAAGGGTTTTGAAAACGTCGGGATTGGTAATTGCGCTGATGTCAACGACTGCATAAGCGGCGGCTGCGGTGCCCTGGGCGTGCAATCCATTCACTGCTGTAGCGCCGATGGCGCCGCCTGCAAGCATTGCCAGTCCCAGTGCGATAGTTCGGTTCATTGTGTCCTCCGATTTTGTTTGCTTGAAATTTAAGACGCGCCCTAAAAGAGGGCGTGGAGACACGCTGCGCCTTTTCTGAGATAATGTATTCAATCGCAAAAATATAAATAAGCGATGGAACTAAATCCAACGTTCAAACACCTACAATCGCGCGCGCCGAGCTGTGAGCAAAATTGATCATGTGCGACTGATATTGGCGATCGTTACGGTCGGGAATTAATTGGTCAGCATGTCAGCAATTGGCCCGTAGCGGACATCCCGAGCGTTGCATTCAACGTCCGCTTTCGGAGGTAAAGCGGACCGATAGCAGCAGCCAATGACCCAAAGCGTACATTGCGTCCGATGGTCCAAGCAGGCGCGCTTACCCAAAGCGGACATAAAGGTCCGTGGATGCGTTTCAATATTTGGTGGAAAGTTCCACGGGGCAACCATCATCGCGCAAATGCTTTAAGGGCACCCTTCAGGTCAATCCGCTCCCGCAATGGAACTTGCAGCGTGCAGTTTTGGCAATGTTAACTCGCGCCAAACCACGATGCGGGATTTAAACGCCGCCGCTGTCGCGAAGACCCACATGTAAGCTTTCCGTCCAATAGGCGGTTCGCATGCGGAGGAGGTCACGATCCCCGCAATCCACGCGATCGTCGTCGTGAAGATCGGAAAATCAATGTTCAAGATGCCGGCGCCATGCGCCATGCTTTTATTTGTACTGTCGCCGTGTGTGGCGGCTGCCGAACCGGTTGAGCTGAAGCTCGCCTTCTTCAGTTCTGATCAATCGATGACATATCAGGCGTCAATCAAGCCGTTCATCGACGCCGTCAATTCTGAAGGTCACGACCAGATTAAAATTGTACTCTATTCGGGAGGCGTGCTCGGAAGAGACGTCTCACAACAGCCCGATGTCGTGCTCGATGGCAAGGCCGACATGGCTCTTGTGGTGCCGGGATACACGCCGGCCAGATTTCCGGATAATGCCGTCGTCGACTTGCCAGGCCTGTTCAACGACACACGCGAGGCAACTCTGGTCTATACCCGGCTCATCGCGCTCAATGCACTGAGGGGCTACGAGGATTTCGTCGTGATCGGGGCCTACGTATCCGAACCGGAAACAATCCACAGCCGACTGCCGATTGCGTCCATCGGCGACCTGAAGGGCCAAAGGATTCGCGTAAACAATTCAATTGAAGCGGCAACGCTCGAAAAGCTCGGAGCGATACCGTTTCCGATGCAAATTACGAAGGTCGCGGGTGCGATCAGCAGCGGCGAAATCGACGGCGCACAATCACCAAGAACCCCACTGACCGATTATGGCATAAAGCGCGTTGCGACCAACCACTATTTCCTTGGCACCAGTGGGGCTCCGCTTGCGCTTCTCATGAACCGGAAGAAATTCGAAACCCTGCCGAAGCCGGTCCAGGATATCATCCGCAAGTACAGCGGAGAATGGTCGGCTGCACGATTTATCGAGATCTATGATCGCTCTGACGTTCAGGTATTGGAGCAATTAAAGTCGGATCCGAACCGCACTGTCGTCTTCCCCTCATCGTCAGATCTGGAAATTGCGCACGCTGCCTTCGCGTCCGTCATCGACGAATGGGCCGTAAAAAGTCCGCACGACACGGAACTTCTCAAGCTGACCGAGGCGGAAATCGCCAGGCTCCGAGCAACTCGGTAGATGCTCATGCCGTCTCTGCCAAAAGGGTCTGTCCCACGGTTCGCAATTTTCGTTATCGCGCTGGGCATTTTGGTGAGCGGTACTTGGGTCACTGTAAAGATCACAACGGATCACCTTCTACACCAGGACGCAACCTCGGCTGCCGATAGTTGGGCGCGCTTCCTGGCTACGAGCGTAACAGATCTCGAGCAGATTGCGGGCGGGGAGCAGCCCTCGGCTGCGAGCATGGCTTTCCTGCAATCTGCGCGAAAGTCCGACGACGTCTTTCGCTATGAGATTTTTAACAGCCACGGATTTGTTCAGCTCATCTCGGACCGCGACAAGGTCGCTCTCGTCGATTTTTCAGAACATAATGCAGATGCCGTCCGATCCGCCATCTCCGGTCAATCAATCGTCGAAGTCAAAGAAGGCCACTCGGGCGATCAACCGGCCTTCTTTGCGCGCGCTTATGTCCCGATCCGGGCAGGCGGACGTGTGATCGCTGTCGTGGCGGCTTACGTGGACGAAACGCAACAGCGGGCGGATTTTTTCAGCGCGTTCCTGATCGCTTCCGCGGCACTTTGCTCGCTAACGGGTCTGGCCTTCGCAATTCCGGCGATCGCCTGGTATCGGCGGACCAAAGAGAAACAACAGGCCGACCGGCGCATACGCTTTCTCGCACATCATGACGCACTGACAGGGCTGACAAACCGCCCCTTTTTAATTGAACAGCTGGAGAAAGATCTCGCCCTGCTGCCGGTGCGGGGCAACAGCCTCGCCGTACACTTCATCGACTTCGACCGCTTCAAAGAGATCAACGATACCCTTGGTCACGACGGGGGCGATTTTCTGCTCAAGACCTTTGCTCAGCGCCTTCTCCAGGCGATTCGCGTCAACGACGTGGTGGCCCGGCTCGGGGGAGACGAGTTTGTCGTGGTGCAGAACGGAATCGCGGGAAAGGATGAGGCCGAGTCATTCGCGCAGCGTCTTGCCGCTACCCTGACCGCCCCCGTGAAGTTCAAGGAGCAGGAGATATTCACCACAGTGAGCATCGGAGTGTCGTTGGCACCCGAGAACGGCAATAGTCCGGAACGCCTGCTCAAGGGCGCCGATCTGGCGCTCTACAAAAGTAAGACCGACGGTCGCAATTGCGTTCGGTTCTTTCAACCCGAGATGGACGCGGAGCTGCAGGCGCGGATCAATCTTGAGAAATTCATCCGCGATGCGGTGCTATACGAGCGCTTCGAATTGCACTACCAGCCACTCTTTGAAATGTCTGATCGACGCCTCATCGGATTCGAGGCGCTGATACGTCTCCCGGCAGCGGATGGAACACTGATTCCGCCACTGGTTTTCATTCCCGCAGCCGAGGATATGCAGGTCATCGACAAGATCGGCACATGGGTGTTGCGGCAGGCGTGCCGCACCGCCGCGACCTGGCCGGAGTCCCTGACCATTGCGGTGAACTTGTCCCCGGCGCAGTTCTTGCGCGGAAACGTCAGCGACATCGTCGCTGCCGCGCTGAAAGAGTCGGGGCTGACGGCGAACCGACTTGAGCTGGAGATCACCGAGACTCTCCTGCTGGCCAACAGCGAAGCGACCCTCACCGAGCTTCAGAAGCTTAAAGCAATGGGCGTGGCAATCGTAATGGACGATTTCGGGACTGGATATTCGAGCTTGAGTTATTTGTGGCGGTTCCCGTTCGACAAAATCAAGATCGACCGCAGCTTCATGCAAAGCCTCGATTGCTCAGGCCATGATGCCGAGACTATTGTGAAAACGATCATCGCACTCGGGCGCGAGCTGCATATGCGGGTGACCGTCGAAGGCGTGGAGACGGCCAGGCAGGCGGCATTTCTTGACACGGTCAATGGCGATCAGGCGCAGGGGTTCTTTTTTGGCCGGCCGGCGCCCGCCTCAGAGCTTAGCGGCACGATTCTCGCGGATTTCAAGAAGAGCTTCGCGACGCCGTCGTTGGCGGGTGCACATGAGGCTGAACTTCGCCTTGTGAAGGCATAGACATTAGCGGAGCGGGGGGCCATTCCAGGAAATGCGGGATGTCTGCTTGTGGCCCTTAGCTGCCGCGCCGGTCGGAGACTTTCGTGGCAGCTTTTGGGGGTAAAGCGGACGCGCTTTTCATTCCGGCGCGCGGCAGCTTTTGACCCATAGCGGACATTCGCCGATCAAAATTATTGTAGCGCAAATTGATGCCCGAAGCCCATTCCGAAGGTCACAAATCCCTGCTCTAATTTGCCGATTACGCTCGGTAAGTTCTCACCGCAGCGTGCGGTGTCTTTGCATTTGAGCCGAGCGACGAACGAATGCAAATCTTGACGAGCATTTAGGTTTCTGACCGGAGGCTCAGTCATGTCGTTAGAACTCCCGATTTAATGCCAGCGACCGATGTACCAGCGAAGGCAAGATGGAGGGTGTCATGCAGGTCTTTGATTGGCAGCCGAAGATTTTTGGTGCGCTGGCTGTCGCGGCCATTCTTCTTGTGACGGCCGCCGCTTTCGCCGCATCGGCAGATGCGCCCGCGGCAACACCCGGTCTCGCCGCGGCGTTCGAGCAGTACCGGCCCTATGTGCTGAGTATTTTGCGCATCATGGTCGGGCTCCTCTTCCTCCAGCACGGCATGGCGAAGATGTTCAACTTCCCGCCGCAGGGCGATATGCCGGTGTTCCCGAGGCCCGAATGGTTCGCCGGCCGGATCGAACTTGTCGGCAGCACGCTCATCGCACTCGGGCTATTGACGCGCCCGGTGGCTTTCATCTTGTCCGGCGAAATGGCGTTTGCCTATTTCATAAGCCACCGGCCGCGAAGCTTCTTTCCGCTGCTCAATGGCGGCGAGCCTGCGGTCTTGTTCTGTTTCGTGTTTCTTTATCTAGTCTTCGCCGGCGGCGGGCCGTTGAGCCTCGATGCGCTGCTGTGAGGTAGGAAGCGCTAATTTTGAATCTAAGAAGTAATTCGGTTGCGCCCAGAGCAGCGCGGCCATTCATTGCGATCAGACCGCCTAATGTCCGCTAATGGCCCTTAACCGCCGCCCGAGGCACAGCTAGGCGCGGCAGGTATTGGGTGAAGACCGGTCACGGCAGCCAATGATCGGCGCGGCGGTCATGACCCAGAGCGGCGCTTTGGCGCCGTCAATTGATGCACTGCGAAAGGTTCATTCGATCACCTGGTCAGCACGCAGCAAAATGGATGTTGGTAGATCGATGCCCAGTCTCTTTGCGGTTTT
>Ga0210386_10001342_pt1 | contig 21983 bp, 17 predicted proteins | sample IncBWH32OmetaG_FD_160091 | JGI IMG/M metagenome (GOLD analysis project Ga0210386, IMG submission 160091) | Forest soil microbial communities from Barre Woods Harvard Forest LTER site, Petersham, Massachusetts, United States - Inc-BW-H-32-O ...
ACCGAGAACGGATGCTTCGATTCCGTCCGTCAAAAATTCAATGCATTTTCGGACTCCAGCTCCTCCCTTGTGAAGGCCGGCTCCGCCACTTTGCGGCACGAGTTCATATGCCACGAACCGTATTGGCAGCGATGCCTCCACGGCCTCAATCGGCAAGTTCATAGTATTCCCCATGTGGACGCGGATGCCGCTTGCGCCCGGTCCTTCCGAGGAGGCGCCGGCACCTCCGCCAATGGTCTCATAATGCACGAACCGTCTGTCCGATCGCGGATCGGTACCTCCGAGCGTATAGACGCAGGCAGAGCCGTAGCTTCCTGCCGGCACGCGATCCGGATACGCCTTCGCCAGCGCGGCGAGCAGGATGTCGACCATCCGATTTGAAGTCTCAGTGTTCGCGGCAACGACGGCTGCCGGATAGGATGCGTTGACGATCGTTCCTTCCGGCGCAACGATCTCAGCGACATTATAAACGCCGCTGTTAGGAGGAATGCCTCCCCCGGCGAACGCCATCAGGGTGTAGTAAACAACCGATGCCGTGACCGCGAACGGCGCATTGACAGGTCCGCGCACGCAAGAGGACGACCCGGTGAAGTCCACGCGGAAATTGTCGCCGGCTTTTTCTATGCGAACGCGGATGAGCGGCCGGCTCGCCTTGTCGATGCCGTCACCGTCAAGGCGTTCTTCGTGCTCGGTGACAGAGTCGGGCAGCTTGCCCAAACGATTGCGCAGCAGCCTTTCCGAATAGGTTTGTGAATCCCTCATCACCTCGGCGAGGACTTCTGTGCCATACCTCTCGGCAAGCTCCTGAACACGACGCTCCGCGCGTTTTGCGCCCGCAATTTGAGCCCGGAAATCTCCGTGCCGGTCTTCCGGAACGCGAACGTTCGCCAGGATGAGGTTGAGAATATCGGAGCGCGGGCGTCCGCCCTCAATGATCCGTAATGGCGGGATACGGATCCCTTCCTTGAAAATCTCGTCGCAGACGCTTGAACTTCCTGCCGCAATCCCGCCGACATCCGGCCAATGAACCCGGCTGAGGGAAAACCCGCAGAGAACCGTCCCGACAAAAATCGGCATGATCAATGAGACGTCGGGGAGATGCGTGCCGCCCGAATAGGGATCGTTGATGATCACGCCATCTCCGTCCCTCCACTTTTCGACGGGGAAAGCCTTGAATGCGGCCCGAACAGTAAAGGGTACGGCGCCAAGATGGACGGGAATGTCCTTGCCCTGTCCCACAACGCCACCTGAGCTGTCCAGCAACGCGCAGGACAGGTCGGCCGACAAACTTAGCAGCGGAGAAAACGACGTCCGCATGATGACGGACTTCATTTCGGAGCAAATGGCGTACAGTGCGCTCCGTACGACCTCGAAAGTTACGGGGTCGCGGTCGATGATCGCCGTCGTCTCATCCTTCATCTAGACCTGCCAGAAAGTGTTACTACAATCTCGCCACTCGAACCGACATTCGCCGACTGCTGATCATGAATCCATACGGTCGACCCTGAATGTTCGATGATCGCCGGACCTTCGATCCGGGCATCGATAGCATCGACCGCCCGAAAAACAGGAACATTTAGCGTGCTGCCATCCCTCGACAGGATCGGCGTCGCGCGGCACGGTTGCAAAACCTTGGTTTTGCCAGATCGGCTTTCAAAGATCTCCTCGCCATGATGACCAAGATCGATCTCCACCACGAGGCGCAGGTTCACGACCTGAACCTGCGCCTCGGGCAGATCGAAACCGTATTCGGCACGATACAAATTACGGAACGAATCCTCGATTGTCGCGGGAGACGGGAATGGTTCGCCGTGGATACCCAACGACACCTTCAATTCGAACAATTGCCCCATGAAACGAGCCTCGAGGAACCGCTCCACGACGGGCCGCGAAACACCTTCAGGCTCCGCGGCCAGAATTACATCGGCTCGCTCTTTCAATAGGTCAAACGCCGCATCGAGAGAGAACGGCTCGAGCTTCGAGACATTGCAAAGGAAAGTCTGCGTCAATTCATGACGAACCGCGCCCAGTGTGGCCCCGAAAGCACTGAACATGCCTGGATAGGGTGGAACGATCACTTCTGTTGCGCCGATCTGCTCACCGACCGCCGCGGCATGAAGCGGTCCCGCTCCACCAGATGCAAGGATCGCGAAGCCGCGTGGATCCAATCCTCGGCGGGTGGTCGCGAGCCGCACCATCTCAGCCATGCTGGCGACAGCGATATCGATGATTGCGTACGCCGCTCGCGATAGACTCCATCCGTACGGATCTGCAATGTGCTGCTTTACGGCCGCGACGGCGCGATCCCTGATCAACTCGACGCCCGTGCCCTTGAAGAGCTCCGGCGCAAGCGTTCCAATCACGGCGTGCGCATCCGTGACGGTGGGCAATGTCCCTCCCCGGCCGTAGCAGGCCGGACCCGGCGCCGCGCCAGCGCTTTGCGGACCAACCTTAAGCACCTTCGCTTCATCGATCCAAGCAATGGATCCACCACCAGCTCCGATCTCGACAAGGTCAAGCACAGAGCTTCGAATGACATACCCGCCGACGTCGCAGCCATCGACAAGATGGTCTGCATAGAATTCGGACGCCACCTCGGGTTTGCCGCCATGAACCAGACCGGCCTTGGCGGTCGTCCCCCCCATATCGAACGCGACGAGGTTCGGGCGCCCTGTAGCACGGGCAAACGCGGCCGAAGCTATCAACTGCGCAGCTGGGCCGGACTCGATGAGATGGACCGGGAACCGAGAGGCATTCTCCGGCGATGTCAAACCACCGTTGGATTTCACGATCATGAGGCGATCGACGCCTTGGGCTCGCAGCCTCAAATCGAGCTGAGTCAGATAGGCGCTGACCCGCGGTCCGATATAGGCGTTCACGACCGTGGTGCTGGCTCGTTCATATTCCCTGAATTCGGGGCAGACATCGCTGGAACGTGAAAGGAAGACGGCAGGAATCGCCTCCTGGAGCAGTGCCACGATTTTCTCTTCATGTGCGCTGTTTGCATAGGCGTGAAGAAAACAGACAGCAACCGATTCGATGCCGACGGCCTTTAGTGAATCTATCACCTTCCCTGAGTCGATGGGCTCGAGGACTGATCCATCGGGCCCGACCCGCTCGGCCACGTCGAACCGCAAAGGTTTCGGCACGAGGGGCTTCGAGATTCGGGCGTCGAAGTCATAGAGATTTGGACGAGCCTGGCGACGCAACTCGATAACATCGGAAAACCCCTTCGTCGACAGAAGGGCAGTCTTGGCACCCTTCCGCTCAATCAGCGTATTCGTGCCGACGGTCGTGCCGTGGAATACAACCGATCGACGCACGTCGATTGTTTGCGCCACCTTCTCGATTGCGGCGATGACAGCCCGTCCGGGATCATCTGGAGTGGACGGCAATTTGAATGCGGCAAGAAACTTGCGTGTGACGCCATCGTACACGATAGCGTCGGTAAAAGTGCCGCCGACGTCGATGCCGATGAGAAGACCTTGTTTCTTCATGACGGAGTCAGGTCACCGTCCCGTTTCACCATCGATCTCCTTCAACGCCCAAACAAGACGGTCCATATGAACCTGGTGGCTTACGTCGCTTCTCAAGTAGCGCTTTCCGAGACCCCTGAACGACACGGAGCAATCCTTGACGATAACACCCCGCTTCAGCAGCTCTTCGAAGACTTTCGTGGAATCCAGTCCGCTGTCAGCAATCTCGATGAGGAAGAAGTTGCTGCGCGATCCTGGAACCATGCGAAAGCGGTTCAGACCGGCAAGTTGCTGCGAGACATAGTCGCGCATCTTCACGATCAGTTCGACCGTTTTGTTGACGTGCTCATCATCATCGATCGCGGCGACACCGCCTTCTACCTGCATCTGACCAAGATTCCATGTCGGCTTGATGTTGAGAAGAGGCGTGATCAGCTTCTTGTTTGCCGCGATTCCAAAACCCAGGCGCAGGCCCGCGAGTCCAAAGGCCTTGGAGAACGTTCGGAGCACGATGAGATTAGGGTACTCCCGGGTAAGGTGCATTGAACCGGGTGTTTCCGTGAAGTGGATGTAGGCCTCGTCCAGAACGATCAGGGTCGCATCGCCGGCAGCCTCGCAGACCGAGCGAATTTCGCTTTCTTGCATCAACCGACCGCTCGGGCTGTGCGGATTGGTGAGGAACGCGATTTTGGGGGCCACTTCCGTTAGCTTTGCTATGTACCGGTCGAGCACGAATTCGAAGTCCGGCCCCATCGGCACATAGACCGGCACCCGGCCTTCGTTCTCTGCAAACATGTGATAAATCGGAAAACACGGTTCATACATCAGGATCGGATCGCCCGCCTCAGCGTAGGTGCGGATGATGAAGGAGATAACCTCCGTCTCCCCTGATCCGCACACGACACAATCGGGATCGAAGCCGTACTTTTTGGCGATCGCCGTTCGGAGCGCCTCGGATGTCCATTCCGGGTAGATGTCAATTTTTCCGCGGCCCTTCTCAATTGCGGCCGCGGCCTTGGGCGATGGCCCGTAAGGATTCTCTGCCGAACCAAGCTTGGCGACTTCGCCGATCTGGATTCCAAATTCCCGGGCAACAAATTCCCGGGACAATCCCGGCGTGTACGGCTCGTTCTGGACGAGTGCGACGTTCTTCACTGACACCATTGTAACGACTCCTGATGACTTACCCGGCTAAGCTTCGCTAGTACGATTTGCAATACAACAGTGATTGGAATGATACAAGATATATAATGGATAGTACAATTTTGTTGGATGATCGAATTGTACTACAGAGTGCATGTTCGTTCTTACAGGCGCTTTCGCCGCTCATGCGAGTCTGCTCATCTTTAAAGACGCCAATAAAGCGTCGATCAATCGAATGCGTCGAGTGCTTCGCAGCCAAAGGACACCCACGCAACGGACCAGGCTGGGCGCATCAACTGCGATCTTTTGAAGTTTGAGACCCTCCGGCCAAGGCGGAGCCCAATCAGGCAGGATTGACACGCCAAGCCCTCGATCGACGAGAACTGCGATTGCCTCCAGAGCATCGAGTTCAAAGCGATCACGAACTTTGATCGACCGGCTTCGCAAATAGAGATCGGCCAACTGCCCACCCCAGTGACTTCGATCGTATCGGATCAGCGGCTCGCTCGCGAGAAGTTCGTCTGGAGTTTTAATTCGGATGCCGCGGGGTGCAACCACTACGAGCGGATCAGCACGAAGTGGCCGCCACAGACAAGTCTTGGGCAGATCGAATGGAGGTTGAACGATGACAATCGCGTCCAGTTCCTCCCGGAGCAGCATCTCGTAAAGCGCCTTCGATGTTCCGGGAACCACGTAGAGTTCGATTTCTGGATAATTTGCGCTGAGACTAACCATGGCATTTGGCAAAATGCCGGTGAGGGCTGTTGATATCGCGCCTAAGCGAAACTCTCCCTTGACGGTATCCATCGCGGCAAGGGTCTTGAGGTTGGCGCACTCCCTCAGGATTGAATCCGCTCGTTGCAGAATCGTGTAGCCGGCATCGGTCGGCCGAACCGTTCTGCCCGATCGAAGAATGAGCGGTCTTCCGATTTCCTTTTCGAGCGCGTCGATGCGTTGAGCGATTGTCGCGGCTGTGATGCCGAGACGGCGCGAAGCTTCCGCCATCGAACCGAGCCGGGCGACCAGAACAAAGGTTTCGAGAAACCGGGTTTCCATGCCTGATAAAATACATCTTCTGAAGCAATAGGAAGCTATATTTTATTTAAGTCCGGGTTCGGGCTTTCTGGGTCGAGATCGATCGAGAGGAGTCGGACCGTGGAGCTGGGCCTCAATTCAAAAACAGCGCTCGTGCTGGGTGGGGGCGGCGGGTTGGGAGGCGCGATCGCCGCTGCTCTTGGCCGCGAGGGCGCCAAAGTTGCCATTGCCGATTTGGACCTGAAGGGACTTGGCCGATCCGCCGCCACGGTGCGGGCGACGGGCGCAGAAGTCATCGAGCTTCAATGGGACCTCGCTGATCTATCTGTCATCGACAGCAAGATCAGCGAAATCGAACAACAATTTGGTCCCGTCGATATCTTGATGGCCAATACGGGAGGTCCGCCGCCCACAACCGCGGCGGGACAAAGCCCGGATCTGTGGTTGCGCAATTTCCAGATGATGGTGCTCTCGGTCATCGCTATTGCGGATCGCGTTTTGCCTGGAATGAAGGTGCGGCGATGGGGCAGGATCATTACCGGCACATCCTCGGGTGTTGTTTCTCCAATTCCCAACCTTGCGATTTCAAACGCTTTGCGACTGTCGCTGGTCGGGTGGTCGAAAACTCTGGCGCGTGAGGTTGCCAAGGACGGCATTACCGCCAACGTGGTGTTGCCGGGACGTATCGCGACCGATCGCATTCAATTCCTCGACGAGGCAAAGGCAAAGCGAGAGAACAAGTCGCTCGATGCGGTTGTCGCGGAGAGTACCGCGACCATACCGCTGGGGCGATACGGTAGCCCCTCTGAATATGCGGATGTCGTTACCTTTCTGGCCAGCGACCGCGCCTCATATGTGACAGGCTCAATTGTCCGGATCGATGGCGGCCTCATTGCTTCAATTTAACGAGAAATCCTGGAGACCGACATGTCGAGCGATAAATCGATCTTTGACGCGCTGAAATCCGTTACGACGGCGACCATCACGACGGTGCTTTTGAAAAAGGGGCTCCGTAATGTCTGGTTGCGCGGAACCAAGCCGCTGCAACCTGACCAGCCCCGCATCGTCGGACGGGCTTTCACTCTTCGATTTGTACCGGCTCGTGAAGACCTCGCCACACCGGAATCGTGGTCCTCGCCGATCTCCACCCGAGGGGCCATCGAAGCCATGCCCGAAGGCTGCATTGCCGTCGTAGATGCTATGGGCGTGACCGATGCCGGAATTTTTGGAGATATCCTCTGCGCGCGCATGAAGAAACGAGGTGTAGCCGCGTTGGTCACCGATGGGGTCGTTCGAGACGTGGCTGGCGTTCTTGGCACAGGCTTACCGGTATGGTGCGATGGAGTGGCTGCACCGCCCTCCGTTGCAGGCCTCACCTTTGTGAACTGGCAAGAACCAATCGGGTGCGGCGGGGTTGCCACATTTCCGGATGACGTGATTGTCGTCGATGCCGATGGTGCGGTTGTCATCCCGAAGGCGATCGTTGAAGAAGTGACAGCGCTTTGTGTCGAGCAGGAGCGACTCGAAGCCTGGATTATGAACGAGGTCGGGAAGGGTATTGCCCTGCCAGGGCTGTATCCGCCAAATGCCGAAACTAAATCGCGCTACGAGACATCGAAGGTCAAATCCTGAGCCGACGAAAGGGCTGCGACTAGAATGCGGGAATTAAACACCTGGCGCTCATCATCGAGACATTCATCGTTTAAAAACATGAAAAGATTTGAGAAGGCGTTCGCGCTCACGAACGCGCGCCAAACCTTCTGCGCCCGCGATGGAAAGAACTTCCGCGGTGATCGCTTGAGCCAGCACGAAACACGATGTAATTGAATTATAAATGAACGGGCTGGACGTAGAAAACAGCAATGTGTAGGCGGCGTCTGAAGCAATGGGTGAGTCGGATCGATCGGTTAAGGCGACCACACGAGCCCCGATCTTCTTGGCATATGCGACAGTCGTGCAGGTGTCCGACGAATAAGGGAAGAAAGAGGTGGCGATTATTACATCAGCTGCCTGCATTTGTGCGATCTGATCCGCCAGCATCTGACGTCCGCCCTCGATTAGACGCACATCATTTCTAATAAACGACAGCTGATATGCCAAATAAGAAGCCACTGGCGCAACAACTCGCATGCCAACGACAAATAACATCCGCGCTTGGTAAATGGCTTTGGCCGCGCCTCTCCAATCGAAGCCACGTGTTAGTTCAAGAGTGGCCTGGATGTTCGCAACATCGTTCTCCACAATCTGTCGAGCGATGCTGCGGTCGCTCGACCTCGACCTCGACGAGGACATCGCGGCCTCGGCGAAATAGTTGAACTCACCGGTGACAGCAAGCTGGAATTCCGCTTTGAATGCATCATATGAATCAAAGCCAAGGTCAGTCACCAGATTGGAAATAACGCTCGTGCTGACACGGCTTTCACTCGCAAGTTTTCGTAAAGATATAAACGCGACTTGATGCGGGTGATTGAAAATGAACTCCGCAGCCTGACGTTTTTTTCCCGTCAGTTTTGAAGCCAAAGCGGAGACCTTAGCCAATATCGCTTTAGTTCGTTTGTCTTTAGTATTCTGCGCCATCGATCGGCGAACCACGGTTGTCTGGTTGATATAAGCCTTCCAATTTTCAGCGGACGCTCACTGTCTGTAGTTCGTCTACTCTCAATCCGAAAGTCTCCTTCAAGAAAAACTCCGGGTTGCGTCAAACAGGCGCGTTAAAAACCCTATCAGACCAAGCTGTAGCCAATGACGAATACCCGGCGCCCTTAACGGAGACCCAGTCGGTTCTCGCCCCGCGAATACGCGACGCCCGTGCGCCTCCTGGTCAATCGCGGCCTCCTAAGATCGTCTCCGACTGGTTCAGAAAAGTTGAGTTTGCTTGGTTGTTGCAGTGGCGTGTAACCGTGAACTCAAGTCGGACCTATGGTACTGTTTGCCGCATTTCGCCGACGAATGCCGCCGTCGCGGCGGCCAGCGACGCATCGGTAGCTGCTCGCGCCGGTCCCTCGAATTCGGCCTTCAGCGCGGCGTCGGCCGTGACGATATAGCCGTCGAGATCGGCTTCCTGCCGCAGCAAAGCTGCTTCGACGTCTCGCAGGGCCGTGAAGGCGGCGATGTCGGTGGCAAGAAGCCGGTCTTCCGCTTGAAACGACGCGAGTGCACGATACTCATCTCATGTCTAAGCTCTCGTATCGGCGTACGACCTCTTCGTTTAACTCAATCCCTAAACCCGGTCCTTTTGGAACGGCTACTACGCCATCGACAGGGCGGATTGGATCCACGCAAAGCATCGTTCGCAGAGGCTGCTCCATAACGTTGAATTCCAAATACGGGCAATCTGATAGGGAGCTAATAAAATGAAGGCTGGCTGCAACAAGAATGTCTGAGCTCCAGCAATGGGGTATGACCTGGACCCCTCGTATTTCGGCAAGTGCGGCAATTCGAATGCACTCTGTTATCCCGCCTGCCCGAGCGATATCCGGCTGGATAATCCGCAGTCCTCCCCGATCCATCAGGTCTTCGAAACCGTAACGGGTTGTTTCCTTTTCCCCAGTAGCGATTGCCGTCGGTGAACGGTCGATGAGATGCTTCCATCCTCTGAAATCATCCGGGGAAAGCGGCTCTTCGAGAAAGAAGACGTTATGCTCGGCCATGGCGTTTCCGAGCCAGATCGCGTCTCCCAATTTGATCGGCATTCCTAAATCAACCATGATGTCGATGGACGCTCCAAGTGAGCGTCTAGCCCTGGCAACGCGTTCGACGTCATGATGGATATCCGCCCCGAGTTTCCCCCAACCGATCTTCACCGCCCGAAAACCGTTACCTACGTGCTTTTGCAGAAGATCGACGGTCTCTTCGATAGTCGGCGGGGTTAGGTCGCTGGCATAAGCAGCGACCTCGGTTCGACGACCTCCAGCTAACAGCGCTGAAATCGGCTGGTTAAGAGTTTTGCCGAGAATATCCCAGAGCGCGATGTCTATCCCGCTAATGACATTTATGAGTAGACCGCGCCGACCGTAGGACTGGGTGAGAGAGTACATCTTGTCCCACAGCCGACCGATCTCCAACGGATTCTCGCCCAGAAGCACCTCTTTAATCCCGCGTGAAGAGGTGTGATAGCCGATAGCATCAATTATCGCGCGCGCGGCAAGCGGATTGGTGTGAACCTCGCCGATGCCAACGATTCCTGCGTCCGTATGAACCTCGACCAGCAGGATATCCTGGAGATTATCCCCGTTCAAAGATGTAACAGGCAACCGAAGATAACGCGTCTTGACGTCCACTATTTTCATTGCTTCCTCAATGTAGGTTGTTCCCGGCCGCTTCCTATCGCGCAGGAGGTCTTGCAGTAAGCTGGGGCGCGCTGCTTCAGCAGGGCCTCTCGCCTCTAAAAAGACATTTGCATCTTTCGGCTAATAATATACATTTGTTTTTTGGGAGCGCAAGAGAGGACGAGCAACGTAAAGGGCGTCGAACGCCTCGATTCGACCGCGCTCAGGGCGCTCACCTGCTATCGGCCAGACTGCTGGACCGTGGCTCAGCCAAAGATTGATGGGAGAATGATATGAGACCAGGGAAAATCGCTACCGTTTGCGGTCTCGCGCTTATCCATATCGTATTGCCGCTTGCCAGCTACGCTTCTGAGATGGGTCCCACATTAGACAAGATAAACGAGGCGAACCTCATCGTTATTGGGCATCGAGAGTCGACAGTCCCTTTTTCATATTATGACGAGAACCAGCACGTTATCGGATTTGCACAGGACCTCTGTGTCAAAGTGATCGATGCGGTAAAAACAAAGCTGAATAAGCCTAATCTTTCTGTGAGGATGGTTCCAGTTAACTCTCAGAACACCATGGTGCTGGTTCAGAATGGAACTATCGATTTGGTCTGTGCAACGACTACAAATACGAAGGCAAGGCAGGAGCGGGTTGGTTTTTCGTACACCTATTTTGTCGGACTTGACCGCTTGCTCGTCAACAAGAACTCCGGGGTGCGGGACTTCCCCGATTTGGCTAACCAGACCGTGGTGACCAATGCCGGTACGACGCAGGAAGTAATTCTTTCCCGAATGAATGTCGAAAAGAAGCTGGGAATGAAAATCATCGCAACGAAGGACTATGCTGAGTCGTTTGAGATGCTTCAGACCGGGAGAGCGAAGGCATTTATGCTCGAAGATATAACACTCATGGGTGCACGAACGCTCGCGAAAAATCCCTCTGAATGGCAGATCACCGGGTCCATCCAGTCTCGGGAGCCATATGCATTCGTTATCAGGAAGGATGACGCTGCTTTTAAGGATCTCGTGAACACGGCGCTGCGCCAGACGTTCTCATCACCTGAGATCACAACGCTCTATACAAAATGGTTTCGCAGCCCGATTCCGCCAAAGAACATTAACTTTGATCTCGAAATGAGCCCCGAACTGAAAGAACTGTACGTGTCTCCCAATGACCAAGCCGTCAACTAAATCCGCCGGCTGCGGGCGATAGGCTTCTGCGGCTACCAACAAGCTGCTCTGACAGCTCGGTTATCAGCGAGCAAGTTTTACCTGCGGCTTGGCCGCGAGCACATTCGGGGCCCTCGATACCGCCCGAGCAAAGCTTCTACAACCATAGTGGGCATTCTATGAGTTATCAGTGGGACTGGGGGATTTTGTTTTCGCCTGTCGCTACGGGAGAAGGATCAACTTACTTCGACTGGCTACTCTCTGGATTTACAGTGACTCTTGTTCTGACACTGTGCACCTGGGTAGGGGCGACAGTTATTGGAGTGACCTTGGGAGTATTCCGCACGGTACCGAATCCAGCCTGCACTGTAGCAACTTCGACATATGTGGCAATCTTCCGAAACGTGCCTTTGATAGTTCAGCTCTTTACCTGGTATTTCGTGGTTCCAGAAATTTTGCCATCCGCTGCGGGGGACTGGCTGAAAAGCTTTTCTCCATTCAATCAGTTCTTCGCCTGCTCTCTCGTATGTCTGAGTCTTTTCACCTCGGCACGGATATGCGAACAAGTGCGTTCGGCGATCGATGCCATCCCCGTTGGACAGTATAACGCCGGCTTGGCCATAGGGCTGACTCGGTTTCAAGTTTATCGGCACGTACTACTCCCGGTCGGGTTTCGCATAATAGTGCCGCCCCTGACATCCGAGTTTGTAAGTGTGAGCAAAAATTCGGCCGTAGCATCGACGATTGGTCTTGCGGAGCTCTCGGCACAGGCTCAGCACCTGGTGGATTATACCGCTCATAGTTATGAGGCATTCATCGCTGTCACAGCCGGGTACATGATCATCAATTTATTGACGATCATTTTGATGAGGCAGGTTGAAAAAGCCGTTCGCATTCCGGGTTACCTGGGGGCGAAGGGATGATTCAAATTTCGTGGCATGACATCCTCAGCGCTCTTCCAGCGCTTTGGCGAGGTGCCATCGTCAGCCTGCAGATCACCTTGGTGGCGCTGATAGTCGGAATTATCCTTGGATGCCTTCTCGCTTTGCTGCGCCTCTCATCGTCTAAGCCGCTCGCAATGGTGGCGACGGCATATGTCACTATCTTTCGATCAATTCCACTGGTGATGGTTCTTCTTTGGTTTTACCTGATTGCACCGCAGTTTTTGAAAGCATTGCTTCACCTACCCCCGAACATCGACGTCAGGCTAGCCTCGGCTTTCGTGGCTTTCTCGCTTTTTGAAGCCGCTTACTACGCCGAAATTATCCGGGCAGGAATTCAATCGGTCGGACGCGGACAACTTAACGCTGGTCTTGCCCTTGGATTATCGTACCTGCAGACCGTGCAGTTCGTGATCTTGCCGCAAGCCATTAGGGTCGTGACGCCGCTCTTGGTTACTCAAGCAATAATATTGTTGCAGGATACTTCGCTAGTATACGTCATTGGACTTGCTGATTTCTTTAGGATGGCCGTGAACATTGGAGATCGCGACGGAACTACCATCGACATGATTCTCTTCGTAGGGGCGTGTTATTTCGCCGTCTGTGGCATCCTGTCGGCGATTGTTAAACTGCTTCAGGCGAAGACATCGAGATGATTGAAATAAACAGGGTTTCCAAGTGGTACGGCGACTTTCAGGTTCTCACTGAGTGTAGCACTCGAGTCGCGAAGGGCGAGGTTGTGGTTGTCTGCGGCCCATCTGGATCGGGAAAGTCGACTCTGATCAAGACCGTCAATGGCCTCGAAACCTTCCAAGGAGGTGAAGTGATCGTCGATGGTCAATCGCTGCGCGGCAAACAAACAAACTTATCCCGACTTCGATCCAAAGTTGGAATGGTGTTTCAGCACTTCGAGCTATTCCCTCACCTGTCAATATTAGGAAATCTTTCGCTTGCTCAGATTAAGGTTCTTGGTCGCTCCGAAAAGGAGGCGGCTGCAAACGGGCTGGTTCTACTTGAGCGTGTCGGCCTCACTGCTCACGCCGACAAGTATCCCTTGCAGTTATCCGGCGGGCAACAACAGCGCGTGGCAATAGCACGGGCACTCTCGATGGACCCCGTCGCGATGCTTTTTGACGAACCCACATCTGCGCTTGATCCCGAAATGGTCAATGAGGTCCTGGACGTTATGATCAAGCTGGCCCGAGGCGGCATGACGATGATGTGCGTGACACACGAAATGGGCTTTGCCAAGAAGGTGGCCGATCGCGTCGTGTTTATGGATAAAGGCGTTATCGTAGAGGATGAGGATAAGGATGAGTTTTTCGCACATCCTAAATCTTCCAGGGCTAGAGAATTTCTCAGCAAGGTTCTGCAAAATTAGCGTTACCGTTGATTTCTGATTTGGTGTGTGACGGTCCAGCCTTTGCTGGAAGCTCGGAACTCAAAGCGGCAAACCTACAGCCGATCTTGAGATCGATAATGTAACAGTCGGGAAGCGTGTTTCTGTAACCCAGAAGAGATGTGACCGAGATAGCGATGTCATCGGCGAACTCAGCCTCGCACAACTAGCCGTCATTCAGACGCCCGTCGTTAATTCAACGTCCGCTTTGCGCCAACACCGGCTGTCGCCGCCCTCTCGAGACGCAGATATCAACCCCAGCCCAAAGAAGGGCGGCTATCCTGCTCCCTACCGAGTGACATTTCTAACTGGCCTAAATCGTGACTTCCCTCAATGGCGGCGACAGTCGCGTTGGGTGCAGCTCATCCTGCCGTGCTGCTGCTCGATCGCCATCTCCGTCCGTAAAGGTATCATTCTGCCCCCATCGATCTTGCACACCAACCACGCTCTGTTTCAACGCGACGTGGCAAGGCCGCGACTGCGCTGTGGCGGATGAGCGCGCCGACGAGTTTGCCGGGCCAATCTTCGATGAGATATCTTATGAGGATAGTGGCGGCTCGCCAACGGCGCGCGTTCGGCCGTTTCGAGGCCGGCCTTTACGACTTCACGGCCTAACGCTTCAGAGGGTCATGTGTCCGCTTTTGCGAATTTCCCGATCTCGCACAAACTTATGGCCGCGTTTGCCGCCGTGTTTGTAATCATATTTACGAGCAGCGCTATCGTATACGACCGACTTCGCGTCATCGAATGGACCCATAACATGGGTGTCCAAACCATCGGCCGGTTAGAGACACTACAGGCGGTAATGGGCGCGATGGTTGATCAGGAAACCGGCGTGCGCGGTTATTTAATCAGCGGCGACGAGAATTTCTTGGAACCCTATCATAGGGGTGGCAATGCCTACACCGCGGCGATACAGAAAATAAGAGACCTTGCCTCGGACAACCCCGCCCAGCAGAGCCGGCTCGATGAACTGAACGAGTTGGCGAAAAAATGGCGTTCCGGGATCGCCGAGCGGGAGATCATGCTGATGGCGAAGCCCGAGACGCGCGAGGATGCGCGCGCCTTTGAGAGGGCCGGCAAAACCGCAATGGACCTCATCCGCGCCAAAGTGAACGAAATCGAGGGGGTTGAGCGCGATCTGTTGGCAAAACGTGACGCCGTGCAGAAACAGTCGCTCGCGACTGCATACACGGTGACGATCCTCGGCGGCGCAGCCTCGCTCATCATTGCGACGCTGATGGGCGTTCTACTCACACGCGGCATCGCCGTGCCGATCACTCGCATGACTAGCGCCATGACAACGCTCGCCAGAGGCGATAGCGCCGTCGAAGTGCCCGAGGTTGGTCGCAACGACGAGATCGGCGCTATGGCGGCGGCGGTCCAGATTTTTAAAGATAACATGATCGAACACCAGAGGGCCCAGGCGGAACTCGCCCGCGTTGGCCGGCTGACGACGATGGGCGAACTCATCGCCTCCATTGCCCACGAGGTCTTCCAACCCTTGACCGGTATCGTGCTCAATGGCGACACCTGCCTGCGCTGGCTCAACCGGGACGAGCCCAATCTCGATGAAGCGCGGAATGCATTGTCGCTCATCAACCAAGACTGCAGGCGCGCGGCAGAAATAATCGAAAACCTCCGCGCACTGACAAAAAGCTCCGGGCCCCAAATGGGAAGGCTCGACATCAATGGCACCATTCAGGAAATTCTGGCGCTCACCCGCAGCGAGTTGACGCAGCACAATCTTGTGCTTCACACTGAGCTGTCCACCGGCGATCGGACGGTCTTCGGAGATCGGGTTCAGCTGCAGCAGGTCATGCTCAATCTAATCATGAACGGCATTGAAGCCATGAGCGCGGTTATGGACCGCCCTAAGGTACTGACGATATCTTCGGAACGCGTCGAAACGGGCGGCGTGCTTGTTGCGGTCAAGGATACGGGCGCGGGAATAGATCCGGCGACCGCCGATCGCATCTTCGAGTCCTTCTTCACGACGAAACCCAACGGCATGGGCATCGGGCTCTCGATCTGCCGATCGATCATCGAGGCCCATGGCGGGCGTCTCTGGGCGTCGCCGAACACACCGCACGGCGCCGTCTTTCAGTTCACGCTGCCAGCCGACGGAAGTGAGCCGCCAGCACCGAGGCTGGCGACATCCTCATCGTAGCGTTAGCGCATGATTCCGAAAGTGGGCACCAGTTTATTCGGAAAAGATCATGCGCCAACAAAAGGTTCAAGCTCGGTTCTGATGCCAAGCTCGCCGCGAAATCATCTTACTTCAGAGCATGGAAATGAGGGTTCAGCTCTTTCGTCTATTCGAAGCGTAATGCCACAATCGGATCATGCCGCGCGGCCCGATGGGCCGGATAGAGGCCAAACGAAATTCCGATGAACCCTGCAAATCCACAAGCCAAGATGATTGCCCATGGGCTGATCAGGATAGGCCATCCAGCCTTCCATGCGATTGCGACTGCCGCGGCGGCTCCCAACACCGCACCCACAAGCCCTCCCATCAACGCCAAGATCAAGGCTTCGATCAGGAATTGCCATCGGATATCGCGGCGGCTGGCCCCGACGGCCATGCGCAAACCGATTTCGCGGGTGCGTTCGGTCACCGAAACCAGCATGATGTTCATGATACTGATGCCGCCAACGACCAGCGAAACCGCTGCAACCGCGATTAACAGAACGCCGAGGATCCGCACGGCGGCCCCACGTGCAATCAGGACATCCGCTGGATTCTCGATTCTGAAATCGCTGGGGGCATCCCCGCGAATGCGGTGCCGCTGCCGAAGTAACGCCTCGATCTCACGTTCCATCTCTGACATCGCGGTCGCATCCGATACCTTGATCGAGATGAAATCCAGTGCTTCGCGGGTCGTCCCACGTACGGCGCCGAGCACACGACTTTTCGCAGTCGACAGCGGGATGAAGACGACATCGTCTTGGCTGCGGCCAGCTGCGCCCAACCCCTTTTTGTCCAGCTCACCGATCACGGTGAAAGGGACGCTGCCAATCCGAAACGTCTCTCCGACTCCCGTACGCCCATCGAAGAGCTCATCGATGATAACCGACCCCACGATGGCAACTTTGGCTCCCGATGCGATCTCGTCGCCCGTAAAGGATCGGCCGTTGGCAACTTGCCATTCACGAGCCACCAGATAGTCGGGATTAATTCCAGCCACCAGCGTCACCCAGTTCTTGTTTGCGGCTACGAGGGGTATGGAACGCGACAGCAGCGGGGCCGCAACCTGCGCATCCACCAGTTCGCGGCGGATAGCCGCGGCGTCCTCTTCGGTCAGCGTGGGCTGTGTTCCGGATTCGAGCCTCGCTCCGCCGGAATTCCGGGCTCCGGGCAACACGAGCAGGAGGTTCGCTCCAAGCGTGCGGATCTTCTCCGAAACTTCCGCCTGTGCGCCAGCTCCTACCGATACCATGCAGACCACAGCTGCGACGCCAACGACGATCCCAAGCACGGTCAAGGCGCTGCGCAGTTTGTTCACGCGAAGCGCTCGCGTGGCTATACGCAAGCTCTCCAGAGGACTCATTGGGGAGAATCCAAGCGGATGCCGTTCAGAAGCGAACGCTTGCCTGTTGCCACGACGTCCTCGATGATTCGCCCATCGTGCAGGGTGATTTGTCGCCGCGCACGATCGGCGACGTCGGTGGCATGCGTAACCATGATGATCGTGTGACCATCGCGATGAAGGTCCTCGAACAGCGATAGAATCTCGTCGCTGGTGCCGCTATCCAGTGAGCCGGTCGGTTCGTCGGCCAGGATGAGAGCGGGATCGTTCACCATCGCACGGGCAATGACAACCCGCTGCTGCTCTCCTCCCGAGAGTTGGTTCGGCCAATGATGACTGCGGTCGGCCAAGCCAACGCGGTCAAGCGCATCTTTGGCTCTATGACGTCGTTCGAAGCGAGGAACGCCGGCGTAAACAAGAGGAAGTTCGACATTTTCCAGCGCGGTTGCCCGCGGCAGAAGGGCCGGCAGTTGGAATATGAAGCCGATGTCTTGGCTCCTGATGGCCGCGCGTGTGTCCCCGCTCAGCTTTGCAACTTCGCGACCTTCGAGCGCGTATTCGCCGGAATCCGGCCGCTCCAAGAGACCCAAAAGGTTCATCAGGGTTGACTTCCCCGAGCCCGAGCGGCCGCGGATTGCAACAAACTCGCCGTGCTCGATCGTGAGCGACACGTTTGATACCGCGCGAACGATTGTCCCTCCGGAGGGATAGTGTTTTGAAATTCCAGCGGTTCGGACCAGCGGCTGCATTTTCGAATCCAATTTCAAAATCCAAGGCGCAGGCCGAAATAGCTCCTCTGCCTTTGCGAGTTCGCAATCCCGATGATCACTTGCTGGTCCTCCGCGAGCGTGCCCTCCAGCAGTTCTGCGCCGTTGTCATCGCTCACGCCCAGTCTCACTGCGACGGGTTTTGGTCGCCCGCCGTCGCCGACCAGCCACACGGTCGCCGAGGTCTGAAAGGAGGCGGTCTGGTTCGCATCCTCGTGACCAGGCGGAGGACTGGCATCTTTTGGCCGGAAGCGCAGCGCTTGGCTGGGAATTTTGAGGATCCCGCGAGTATCACTCACCACAATCCGAAGCTGCGCGGTCATTCCCGGCAGCAACAAGAGGTCCGGATTTGGCGCTGACACGATTGTCGTATAGGTGACGACGTTTTGCACGACTTCGGGAGCCTTTCGGATCTGTAGAACCTGTCCGCTGAAGGTGCGATCCGGATAAGCGTCCACTGTGAACTGGGCGGTCTGGCCCACTTTCAATTGCCCGACATCGGCCTCGTCGATCTTGCCATGGACCTCCATCTCACGCAGATCGTTTGCGATCTTGAACAATGTTTTGGCTTCGAGACTCACGGCGACCGTTTGCCCTGGATTGACATCCCGCTTGATGATGATCCCATTGATCGGCGCACGGAGCACGGTACGATCAAGATCGAGTTCGGCCTGATCGACGGCCGCCTGCCTCTGCTCGACGACAGCCTGTGCATTCTCGAGATTGGCCTCGGCCATGTGCCCTTCTGCCTCCGCAATCGCGATGGCCTCGGTCTTCATCTGGATCTGCTCGAGGGAGGCGCGCAGATCGGCAGCCCCCGCGTCGCGCAGAGCTCGCGCCTGGCTTAACTCTCGCTCGGTGCCGCTGCCGGTGCGTGCTAACGCGAGCTTTCGCAGAAACTCCCGTTCTGCTTCGTCTTGCCTGGCCTTGTTCGCAGCCGATTGCTCCTTCGCGAATTTTTCGGCAGTCTGCGCATTCGTCATTGCGACATTCGCTCGTTCCAGCGCTGCCCTCTGCACTTGGGCAGTAGCTCTCGCCACTCTCAGAGCGGCTTTCGCTTCATTGACGCGGGCGGCGAAGATCTCCTGATCGATTTGCGCAATCGGCCGCCCAGCCGTTACGGTATCGTTGAAATTAACGAACACCTCTGCAATTCGCCCCGACAGTTGCGAGCTGACATCGACGCTCACGACTGCCTCGACGGTGCCGCTGGCCTTCACCAAAGTCGAGATGCTGCCGCGTTCGACCGGGGCAGTGAGGAAGGCCTCGGGAGGGCTTCCCTGGCTGTATGCGTAGCCAAGACCCGCAGCCAGCGTGCTCAGCAAAATGGCGGTCGCGGCGAATCGCATGGGGTTGCCACCCCCTCTCGTACCCCTGCACGGGGGTCTTACTAGGCTTTAGCGTGGCGTCACGCTTGGAGAGCGTAACCGAGCCCCGCGCTCTCCAAGGCTACGGCAAGGCTACGGCGCTTGGTTCGCGCAAGCGACGTCGTATTGGGCAACGGCGGCCGTCGAATTTGCGTGCGCTGCCGATGCTGTGCCGGGATTTCCCGCATAGACGGTGCCTGCCTGCCCACTTGGGTTGAACGGCGACCCTGGCGCTGCAATAGCGTTCCCGGGGGTGTCAATACCTGCACCACTGGTGGTACAGCTAAAACCGTGATTAGAGCCGTGCTGTCCTGTCGTGGGATTTTGGGCAGGTTTGGTGGGCGGACCGGCGCCCAACACTACGCCGGCTGACGGAAGCACCAGACAAGCGCTGATAGTGAGAGAAGCTAACACGTGTTTCATCTCCGCACTCCCTTTCAAGATTATGTTGTGCACTGCAGACAAGTTGTTTGGAGACATCAAGTTGTTTGGAGACATTACGTAGAACGTATTTGCTAGCGCCTAAACGCGCATCGACCCTCGCCGTCCAAGCAGTGGGGCTTGATCGCTGCCAACAAAACACCGGAAGGGCGCAAAATATCCCGAGCTATCCCGATTTTTTTGAGCCACCCTCTGTGCTGCCCGAACATTTTTTAGACCGCCAAATTCTGCTACCACCAAATCCTGCTAGAGGTATCTAAGTAAAGCGTTGTGCGCTTCGCAAATCCGCTGCGGGGGCCGAGCAACAGGCGCGAACAAGACCTGCCTAGGCGGCGCGCCTCCGAGCCGGCGAGTGCGGCGATGGTGCGCTCGCGAACTCCTGCCGCGCGATTGAATTAATTGCCGAACAATTCCCGATGGTTCCTGCGGCCATGTCTCTGCATGGTCTCAGGTTGATCGTCGAGGGCCAATCGCCTCGAATTGGGCCTTCTGCTCGTCGCTCAACGTTCCGTAGAAATCGTCAAGTGCCGAGCGCACCACCTTTACGGCTTGCAGCATGGTGTCGAGCCTTTTGCCGACGGCTGCGAGCCGTACCGGCGGCGTGACCGCATCGTCGGGCTGGCATGAGGTCTTGAGCATATCGGCCGCCTTGGCGCCGGCATCCTGGAGCGCGACAAGGCTCGCACGTTGGGTTTCGGTCGGATGCAGTCTCGCATCGATCTCCGCCGTCGGCCATTCCATCGCGGCAGGTTGCGTAACCCCGCAGCTCTGAGCAACCGATCTATTGCGGTTCCGTGCAGTGATGCGCCTGCGCTCGTCCTCACCGAGCGCATTGAGCCGCGCCTTCTGCTCATCGTTCAGGAGACCGTAGAATTTCTCCAACGGCGGCCGCACCGTTGCCACCGCCGCGATCATCGCCTCAATTCGTTGTTGCATGAACGCAATCCGACTTGGCGCGGTCAGCCATATTCTTGTCGGGCAAGCGGTCTTGATATTCTGGGCGGCAGTGACCGATGCGTTCGCGAGTTCGTCGAGCGCGGCACGTTGCATCTCGGTCGGCTCAATAGCCTGCTGAATCTGATCAATCGGCAGGCCGGCAATGTCGCGGCCGTCCTCACCGCACATTTGCGCCAACCCGTCGGGTGCTGCATTGGGGTTGCCCGGTTCGGGCGAGGCCCGTGGCGGCAAATAGCCTGCAAGGTCATCGTAGCCGTAGGGTGCAAATAGACCGGCGTAAATGTCGTCGTAGCCATAGCCCCAGAATGGGGCACCAAAACCGTTGCCCCAGATCGCATAGTCATAGATGTCAAAATAAGCGAACGGCCAGAACAGCGGCCCAACCCATCCATATCCGCCGTTACTGTGTTGCCACCATCCGCTTCCAGTCCGACCGTGATACCATCCTGCCATGGCCGCACCAGCGGCAATCTGAGCGCGAACGTTGGGGTTGCGCATCGCGGCCGTGTTGCGCAATGTGCGGGCAAGCGTATGAGAGTTCAACGCGTTGTGCACGGCACCGGATCTCATGTTGTGGACGGCGAAGCTCGCCGATCTACCACCGATGTGGCGCCCTCCACCGCCGAAGTGCGCACGACCGCCGAAATGCCCACCACGATGGCCGCCACCACCGAAATGCGCGCCACCATGACCTTCGCCGTGACCACCGCCACCGTGACCGCCACCTTTCGCAGCGGCATACCCAGCAGCCGACAGCACGGTCGCGAGAGCAATTACGGCAATCCCGATATGGAGTTTTGGCACGGCCCCCTCACGCTCCGGTGCGCCACGAACCCACGGCACGTTCGAAGAACGCTGGCTTGGTGACATGGTTCCATTGCGACACCGGCGGGACGGCACCGTGGTCCGAGGCCGCTGGTGCGTCCGGAGGCCACTGGCCGTCAACTGTAGCTCGCGGCTATTCGATCATCTCGTCGCACGGTGCAGCCGTTTCATGGTATCAAGACTTGCTGGAGGACCGCCTGACGCATTGCGGTCATTCGCTGGATGCCGTGTTTCGCTTAACGGCTGATCGGTCGAATCCACTCGTTGCCCTCGAGCGGTCGACGCAAAATCGTGGACCGATTAGAGACCACACGGTCATGAAGACCTTGCTGCTGCTCGTGCTTTCCATGGTTGCCGCCGCGCGCGAAGCGACCGCACAGGAGGACGCACAATGCGTCCGCGAACGTGTCGCCATGGTCGAAACCATCCGGGCCTACGCCCGGTCCGACGCCAGTGTTTTGGGACACCATGGCCTGTCGGAGAGGATCCTTGAGGCCATGGGGCAAACGAAACGCCATCTGTTCATCCCTAGGCGATCTTGCTCCATCGCATACGCCGACAGGCCGATTCCGATCGGCCTCGGCCAGACCATATCGCAGCCGTTCATCGTGGCCTTGATGACCCAGTTGGCCGAGGTCGCGCCCGATCATGTTGTG
>Ga0210386_10001344_pt1 | contig 21954 bp, 26 predicted proteins | sample IncBWH32OmetaG_FD_160091 | JGI IMG/M metagenome (GOLD analysis project Ga0210386, IMG submission 160091) | Forest soil microbial communities from Barre Woods Harvard Forest LTER site, Petersham, Massachusetts, United States - Inc-BW-H-32-O ...
GCATCGTGCGGAGATCTACAGCCGTGGCGCGGAGATGAAGCCTCGAGAGGGCCAGCGCCTGTCGTCGGTTGCGGTTGGCAAGCAATCCGAAGTGGCGGATTTTGACGAAACCGGCGGGCAGCACATGCGAGCGGCGCCAGTTGTTCGGGTACAGTGAAGACCACATGGGCGTAAGGCACCGGCAGCAGACTTCGAGCCTGCTTGAGGCGCCAGCGATCACGTGCTGAAGACTGACACTTGGGACAGTGCCGGTTGCGACATGAGTCGTACGCGACAGTCTCATAGCTGCAGCGATCGCATCGTTCCAGATGAGTGCCTCTGCGAATATCTGAAAGACTGCACTACTCCTGCGGGCTCTAAAATTGGCCCTGGGATTATGTAGATCAGGATGAGTTCGAGCCAAATGCGCCGGTTCCTAAACTTGAGTACATGGACGATCCGATTTGGAAGAACCAGGAAGAATGGCGTGCCTCTGCCCCGTACGCGATTCATTTCCAGCTTGCGCGCTCAAATGGTCCCGCTTTGTATGTTGATGAGTGGAATTGGTGGCCACTCACCTTTGCGCTCAAATGCCGGCAAATCATCGCCAGCGACGCCAGATCTGTTGCTCCGGCAAAGGCCAGGATTGAGACCTGCTCTCACCGCGAGCCGAATCCCGACGTTCCATTGCGATTCAAATCGTACGACATCGCAACTGCTCCAGCTTCACTCGAAGGCCGCGCGGGTCAACCGGGCCGCGAAGACCGATTTGCTTGACTGGGGATTTTCTGATGCTGTGATGGCGCTCGGACCACTTCGCACATCTATCCTCGAGGGGATCCGTCAATTAGTCTTGAAATCGCTTGCGGACTCGCCCGTCACTTCCAAGGCCGATGCAGAGAAACCCAAAGCCAATCAGGAATTTATTATCGTCTCCCATAGCCTGGGTAGTTATCTGATCTTCTCAGCCCTCAATGTCAATCAAGCAACAGAGAAGAGCGCTGCTATGCTACAGGCCGGAAACAGCTTTAGCGAAGTCCTGGAGCGGACTTCTTCCGTGTACTTCTTTGCATTTCGGACCTGAACAGTCATTCGCCTGAGGCCGCACAATCCCTTCGGGGCGGGGTGCGGTGAACTGTCAGTTCTACCAGTTTCCGTAGCGGGCCGAGGCTCCTAAACTGTTCGCGATCTTCCAGTGGTTGTCATGACTGACTTCATGGGCTGACTGTAAACTGATATGCCTCGGCCCCTCAGAATCCGGAATGGAGGAAACCAAAATGACGCAGAAAGAACATCAGCCCACCCCATTCTCCTATGTTGAAGTCACTGAACAGAAGCGGCTGAATGAGGCCCGCGAGAAGCACATTCCGTGGAAGAAGTGGGGCCCATACCTGAGCGAGCGGCAATGGGGCACAGTACGCGAGGACTACAGCCAGGATGGCAACGCCTGGGACTACTTCAGACACGATCAGTCGCGATCGCGCGCTTACCGTTGGGGCGAAGATGGAATGGCCGGCATCTCCGACGACAAGCAACAACTTTGCTTCGCGCTGACGTTGTGGAACGGCCGGGATCCCATTCTGAAGGAACGCATGTTCGGCCTGACAAACAGCGAGTCCAACCATGGCGAAGACGTCAAGGAGTACTACTTCTATGTCGACAGCACTCCCACGCACTCGTACATGAAGTACCTGTACAAGTATCCCCAGAGGGAGTTCCCCTATCGCGATCTGGTGGAGACTAACCGGCGGCGCTCACGAGAAGAGTTCGAGTACGAACTTCTCGACACGGGCATTTTCGATGACGACCGGTACTTCGATGTTTTTGTGGAGTATGCCAAAGCGGATCCGGAAGACACGCTTGTGCGCATCTCCATTCACAACCGCGGCCCTGAGGACGCTCAGATCCATGTTTTGCCCACGCTATGGTTCCGCAACACATGGACGTGGGAGCATGATTCGCCTAAGCCGAAAATGGGGCAGATCGATGGAAACAAAATTCATGCCTCACATCACAATCTCGGCGAATACACGCTGCAATGCGAGGGCGCGATGGAACTGCTCTTTACGGAGAATGAGTCGAACGCCGCCAAGCTTTGGGGGCAGCCGAATCCCTCGCCTTACGTAAAGGATGCGTTCCATCGGTACGTGATCTCTGGGGAGACCGATGCGGTCAACCCGTCGAAAACAGGGACGAAAGCCGCAGCCCATTATGTGCTGAACGTCCCGGCGGGGAAGAGCGAGGCCGTGCGCCTGAGGCTGAGCGCGAAGGCTGCCTCCAATGCCTTTATTGATTTCGATACGACCTTCGACGCCCGCCTGGCCGAGGCAAACGAGTTTTACGATCGGATTACTCCGGCGAATCTGACCGAGGACGAGCGCCGAGTTCATCGCCAGGCGCTGGCCGGAATGCTGTGGTCGAAGCAGTATTACTACTTCGATCTCGATCGATGGCTCACAGAACACGATGCTCATCCCCTGCTCGGGTCCGGCAAGGGCGCTGCTCGCAATGCCGACTGGTTCCACATGCTGAACAGTGACATCATCTCCATGCCTGACAAGTGGGAGTATCCGTGGTATGCGGCATGGGACCTGGCCTTCCACACAATAGCGCTGTCGCTTGTCGATTTCGATTTCGCGAAAGATCAGCTTCTGCTTATGCTGAGGAATCTGTATGCGCATCCGAATGGACAGATTCCGGCATACGAGTGGAATTTCGGCGATGTGAACCCGCCGGTTCATGCCTGGGCGACGTTGTTCCTGTACAGGATTGAGTCGGAGCTAGGCCGAGCAGACCTGCGTTTCCTGGAGCGCTCATTCCAGGGGCTGATGCTGAATTTCAACTGGTGGGTGAACCGGAAGGATCCGCAGGGCCGCAATGTCTTCGCGGGAGGGTTTCTCGGGCTGGACAACATCGGCGTCTTCGACCGCAGCGCTCCACTGCCGACCGGCGGAAGCCTCGACCAGGCCGACGGCACCGCCTGGATGGCGTTCTACTGCATTTGCATGCTGGAGATTGCTGTGACCCTGACCGAATACGACGACATGTATGAAGACATCGCGTTTCGCTTCCTCGAGCATTTCATCTGGATCACCTATGCGATGGACCGTATCGGCGAGGGACACGACTCGCTGTGGAACGAGCAGGACGGCTTTTTCTACGATCTGCTTCGCTATCCGAGTGGTGAAGCCGTTCCGTTAAAGACCCGCTCGATGGTAGGACTGCTGCCGCTATGCGCTGTAACGGTGTTTGAATCAGGTACCGGCGCAGCGCATCCGCGCCTGATGGAAGCGATCAATCTGTTCGTCAAGCGGCATCCGGAGGTGGCGGAAAAGATCAAGAGAGCCGACGACGCGTCGGTCGGCGGGTACCTGGGGCGAAGAATGACATCGGTTTGCGACAAGGATAAACTCGTGCGCATTCTGCGTTACATGCTCGATGAAAACGAATTCTTCAGCCCCTATGGGATTCGGTCGCTATCGAAGTACCACCTTGACCATCCTTTTGTGTTCTATCTGCAGGGACAGGAATTCAAGGTGCAGTATTTACCTGCCGAATCGAACACCGGAATGTTCGGCGGCAACTCCAACTGGCGCGGCCCGATCTGGATGCCGGTAAATGCGGTCATCATGCGCGCACTACTGCAGATGTACGCTTTCTACGGCCCGGACCTCAAGGTGGAGTGCCCCACGGGCTCGGGCAATTACATGACCCTGTTTGAAGTTGCGAAGGAAATACACCGCCGGCTGGCGAGTATCTTCCTGCGCGATGAGAATGGAAACCGTCCGGTGTACGGAGGAACCAAAAAGTTCCAGGATGATCCGCACTGGAAGGACTACATCCTTTTCTATGAATACTTCCATGGGGATAACGGCGCCGGCCTGGGCGCCAGCCACCAGACGGGCTGGACGGGTCTGATTGCCCGCGGCATCGATCTCTTCGCACGCGTGACTCCGGAGGCCCTGATGAAGAGTTCCTCGGGAGTCATAGCGCAAATGACTCGGGAGCAGGTGGCCGGAAAGTGAAAGGCCTTCAATTTTCGTTTAGCCCAGCGAGTTCAGCGAGCGCTTTCCAATGCCGCGGATGAGAGAAGGAAGAATCCTCGGAGCGAGCTAGTGTAATAGAAGCACCGTACTCCACATCTCGGCCTTTCGGGAGGGCAAGAGCGGCTATGAACGCGGCTGAACTTACGGCTTATCTGGAGCGAATCAGACGGCCAAGCCTGGTGCAGAATGAATGATCTTGATGCGATGCGCTTCTATCTGACAGTATCCGAGCTCTTTACGGTTCAATAGACTAGAACGGTTCAAACCTAAAGGGCGGCGATGCATGGGCGATAAAGAGAACGGCAAGAACGGGGACCGGCTAACTAACAAGGAATATACGAAGGAGCTGCGAAGTCTGCAGGCCGAGCTGTGCAAGAAGAGATACGACGATCAGACTCCGCTGATGGGCAGGCACTCCATTCCCGAGGTGTATTGAAGTGGCCCGCAAATCTGAGAAATCGGGGGCGTCCAGGTTCGCGAAATATCGAGACTGGCTATTGCCGATCATCGTGTTCGGCATTCTGCTGGCCTTTACACCGCATGCGCTTTACCGGGTATTCAAAACAGGCGATCCATACCTGTTCACCAGCCAGTTCTTCGGAGATATGCTTGTCCGCCTTCACGGACCTGGGCGATTGCGGTTTATCCTGCAGCCGACTGTGGCGATTCTGCTGGGGATTCGAGACGGCAGGAAGGATGCGCTCGCGGGGGCGACTCCGTTTCTATGGGGAGTGATTTTCCACAAAGAACAAAGACCGCGGTTGTTGAAGCAAATGCTTGCGTCTGTCCGTAATATTGTGGCAATCGCGATACTGCTCGATCTCATTTCGCAATACCTGATCTTTCATCTTGTGCGCCCCGGGGCTGCGCTTGTTCTCGGCCCTGTGCTGATCGCGTTGCCGTACAGTTGCGCCCGCGCGCTGTCCAACCGGATTGCCCGCCGGGGTGGTTAGCCGTAGGGCCAACGATCGCTCAATTTCATTCCATAATGGAACCACCAGCTGAGATACAACGCCTTGAGCCGATTCATGACCCGCGTGACGGGACCGTCCCATGGGAGGCACACGCAGTAGCGGCTACTTGGCAGCCATGATGGTGGTGTTGACGCCGATGCGCGTGGCTGTAGTTAAATTCTTAACATTGATGATCGCGGGCGGCAGGCCCTCGGTGCCGAATCGCGCGGTGTAAAAAGCGAATGCGGCGAAGTCGCCGGAACCGAAGTCACTAGACTAAACATCCGCTGTGTACGGCTTGACGAGGCCTGGGTCGTCGAAGGCGCGGCCAAAGAAGACGATCGCGTCGCGAAGAGTGCGGCCGTGGGCCTGGTACCCGTACAGGTCGATGTCCTGGCGCGTGGCGAATTGCGCGATGAGGACGAGGGGCTGAAGCGCGAAACCCTGGTAGTGGATGGCGTTCTCGTGGCGCGCCATCTCCTTGGGGAAAGCGCCGCGAGGGTCGATCTCGTCGATAGCTTGCTTGTAAGTCTGAACTCCGAAGCGGAAGAGCTTGTCGTCGGAGGCGGTGACACCGACGGCAGTTGCGGCGAGAGCGCGCCAGTAGTGGTGATTGTTGCCGGAATCTCCGGGTTTCTCAAACGAGATGTCTTTACGGGCGACGGCGTCGAGCCAGGCTATGACAGTTTGTTGCTGGACGGGGTCCAGGGTTGAATCGTTCACCAGGACAGAGTCTGTGATGCCTGCAGAAAGTAGCGTCCACTCGACTTGATACCAGGCCTGTGAGGACTCCTCGCGGTCGTAGTCGAGCAGGGAGTGGGCCTGGGCCCACGCGTCGAGTTGGGCGAGCGCACAGGCAGATTCGCTGTGACTGCCGGTGGCGAGATACTGATTCATGCCGGCAGTGATCCGGCTTTCAAACATCCCGTAGATGCGGGTGGCGGCGGGTTCGGCGGGATTGGTGGGGCCGTTTGAACCGGAGAGATAATGGTGCGGGATGTTCATGCGGCCGACCGGTGCAGCGACGAATGGCGTGGCGACGCAGGAGTGCAAGCCCTTGATGGCTGCGCGCAAAAGCGGGTCGACAGTCGATTCTAGGGCTCCTGGCGGGAGGCAACGTCTACTACCGAGGCGTGAGGATAGGTGACATGTTGGCCCAGGGCGGCGAGTGCATACGCGAGCGCGAGGAGGATTCCCGGAACCTTCATCTCATAGGATTTCACATGGCATTTCGCAAAATCGCAAGGATGCTCAGTGACCGGAATCCCCCCGTTCTCAAATGCTAAGAATCATAGTTACTTAACAGGGGACGTTTCGGGAGGTTCGGAGTCAAGTTCCGCGTAGCCGTTATACACTCAAGTGGTTCTGACCAAGAAGGAGATCACGAGTCTTTCGCGCTAGTGATTCTCGACGGAGAACGGTATTGTCAGATCGGCATCGCCCTCGGGGATCCAACCATTCTAACAACTACCCGGACTAAGAGATCATTGCAGGAATCGCACGCGGCCTGAGGCGATCTCATAAACAGCGCCTGCCAGTTTCGCGCGTTCTTCCTTAACTGCTCTCCTTCCCTCGGGTGTTTCCAGCAATTGGTGCATTGACCATCTCACGTTGGCCTCGACGGCCTGTGCGAGGCGCCCTTCGGCTGCATCCTGCGGATCAAATTCGGGCAGCCCCGGAAGAATATTGTTCACGAGCATCTGAATGCGCGACTGGTGCTCGACGGCATTCAGTTTGCTGTCCACCGCCGCTTTCACCGCTCCGCATCCCTCGTGCCCCAGAACCACGAAAAGAGGGGTGTGCAGGTGGGAGCCCGCATACTGCATGCTGCCCATGACCTCAGCCGAAGTCACGTTTCCGGCGACACGAATGATGAACAGTTCGCCGAAATCGGCATCGAAAATCAATTCCGGTGGAACGCGCGAATCAGAACACCCGAGAATGGTCACGTACGGTTGCTGTCCCCTCGCCAGATCGGCGAGAGTCTCCTTGCAGACGGTGGGGAAACGTGCGTTGCCCTGAAGAAATCTGTTGTTACCCTCGACGAGCCGCCGCATCGCCTCGTCGGCGGAAATGATGGGTTGCTGAATATGATCGATGGCCATTAGTGGCCTGCTCTCTTCGGTAGTTGATTCAGCATAGGGCTTCTTCCCACCAATCTGCTCTATTAGTTCATGCTGTTGCGCAGGTCCACGAGCGCCTGGTCGTAGCGGTCTACCCGGATAATGCCGGCTCGCGGAAACTCAAGGTCGATGATCGTGTAGACGGTCAGAGTCAGCGCTGTGGCGTAGACCACGGTGTGCAGCCACTGGCGTTTGCCGGTATCGCCCATTCCGAATCCCGCGATGACAGAGCTGGCCAGGGCAAGCAACAACAGCGTCACGTAGATTGGGACCGGGGGATGCGTCTGCAGCGCGACAAGGCGCGTAGTGGTAATGTCGATCATTTCGTTGAGAGAGCCGACGACAAGCCCCAGGGCGGCGGGTGGGCCAGTCTTGGCCGCGGCAACGGATTCCGTCCAGATCTTCTTCTGCAGTTTTTCCGAAAGGGCAAGTTCCTCCAAAGCTTTCACGCGGTCGGGGATCAGGTTTGTGTAAAAGGCGAGGCGCGCGTCGAGATAGGCGCGATAGTCGTCGCGGATCTGGGAATGGGCCGCCTCGGGCAGTAGATCGACGCGCAGCCATGCTGTGCCGATGGCGTTGGATTCCTGCACGATGAGGTCGCGGCGCGCTTCGAAGCGGGAGAGGCCGCCAGAAAACGAAAAGCCGAGCATCAGGCCCATGAGTCCGAAGACAGCGCCGTCGATCACGCCGAGCCCCGAGCTCCTCTCCTCGTGGCTGCGCAGACGAACACGGCGGCCGAGCTCCATGCTGGCGATCAGTAAGGCGACGATGAACAAAGCCGTAAATAGGAAGATGGGCATGGCGCTCAGTATATCCAAGCCGTGAGGTCAAACCTTGCCACACGCTCCAGACTCGGGGGGAGAACTGCTAAGGCTGTCCGACCCGAACGCGATGCATTGGAGATTAGCTTTCCCCGCGTCATGGGTTATCGCGTCGAATTGCCGAACGAACGGCTGACTGCACAATTCACCGATGACTCGATCTTATTTCTAACGCCCGAGCTGACCGGCCCTTCGCAGACGCAGAATGCTGGCATCGTAGGCGAGAGCGTGAATCTCACAGTCGAACATCTCAGCGAAACTCGCCCCTCAACTGTTCTCTATAACCTCACCACATACCTACTCTATACAAAAGTGGCGCGATCCCGGCGAAGAGGCGCAACTCTATCTGTTCGGTCAGCTCAAGCGCATCGTCAAGGAATGGCTGGATTCGCGCCTCGTCTGTAGAGGGGACACATACCCGGCGCAAATCCTCTATCGCAATTTAGCGGACATGGCGTGCGGGCGCATCACTGCAGCGATCACGAAGGGCACCGAAGATAAAGCGCCTATCAAGGTGTTGCTCGATCCGTATAATCCCGTTGGCTCCGCCGGATAACGCGTCAAAGCATCCGGTGGCGCGCCCGGACAAGTCCAGGGGGGGAGGGTATCCCGACGCACCGTGTCTAAATTCTAAGAGTTGCACTCAGGATAGGGCCGAGGAAAGCTTCCCTGACCTTGTGTCGTAACCCTGCCATCCCTGCCCGAATCGCTTGATGCCATTTGATGTCGCTCGGTATCGACTGAAAAGCCTGGAGCGAGATCAAACCCGCATGGACATTGGGTCTCGGTATCACTGCCTGTTGTTCGATATCACTCGGGCTTATTTCGGTCTTTGAATTCGGGACCAGGGGGTCGGAGGTTCGAATCCTCTCTCCCCGACCATCTAAATCCCGTTTCATCAATGTATTAGAGTACTCGTGATTTCCAAAAACACCGGAAGTTGGGTCCGTTTGGGTCCAATCATTAAATCCTCGACCCTTTGCACCGCATTCTTTGCATCGGCCGGGACCGAGTGCAAATACACTTCTCGGGTGATCTCTGAGGACGAGTGTCCAAGTAGAGCCTGCACTGTCCCCAGGGGAGCACCAACGGCGTCGAGCATCGTGGCGTGTGCATGCCGTAACCAGTGCCAGTTCGCACCTGTGAGTCCAACCTTCTCGCTCGCCGGCTTCAATTGGCGATTGAGGAGGTTTCGGCGGCTCAACGGTGTTGTCCTGCCAGAGGCGAACACCAGCGCTTCCGGGTCGAACTGTGACGGTCTACGGAGTGCCAGGATCTCGAGTCCCCTGTTACCCAAAGGAACAGTCCTTCTGCTTCGCCGTGTCTTTGGATCGTCAAACAGACCCTCGTAGACGGTCTGCCGAACCCAAATACAGCCGCCTTCGAGATCAACGTCGCGCCAACGTGGAGCAAGCAGTTCTCCGATGCGAAGACCGGTGAGAGCGAGCAGCCAGGCAAGTGACTGGGACGACTCTGGCAATGCGTCGAGAAGCTCCAAGAGTTTTTTCGGGGCAATCGACGCTTTTTCAGAAATTGGACCACGTCGAGGGAGCCTGGTTTTGGGAACAGGATTATCTGACAGGAGATCATCAGCTTCCGCCGCCCTCAAGATTGTTCCAAACGTCGTGCGAATATGCTTACAGTCTCTATCAAGCGCAACGGGGACAGGTTTGCTATGGAGAGGTCTGCTCCAAACAGTAACAGCACTGCCCGAATTGAATTGGCTGAGGTTAACGGTCCGCTTTTGGTCCGCCTCGAATCAAGAACAGCAGAAGTTTTGAACCTCGCTGCCCAACCTAAACCATTGTTGATAAATAGCTTGGAGGCGCGGGTGGGATTCGAACCCACGTATAGGGGTTTTGCAGACCTAGAGGAACGGACAAATAACCCTTTTACTTTCTGGGAAGTAGATTTGTGATCGGTATGTTTTGTCCGCTTTTGGTCCGCTCTCAGTGATCTTGGCAGCGGAAAGGCTTGTACGACATGCGGACTTCCCCGATACGCCTCTGGCGAAGGGACTGATCAACCCGAGCCTGTTGGATGCATTTATCGAGAAACGCCCCCAAAACGAAAGATGACTGGTGCCCAAAAATGCCGCAGCAATCCAGAGCCATCATCGACTCCGAGCAGGTAGGCAAGTATCTCGACAGAGTGTTGCAACTAATTGCCGAGAGCGACGACGTTAGCGCTTAGAGGCGTGGCGCTCGCGCTCGAATTGTCATATGGGTTCATTGGGATTCTTGAAAGCGCGGGCACAAGCGGCAAGGATGCGCAGACCTTGCTGCTGCGACCCGGTATCGAATTGCTCGCCGTCGTGATCCACGGCATTGCTGACCATCGCGATGGAGACGACGGCGACGCCCTTTGCGATTCCGAAAGCGAACAGCGAGGCCGCCTGCATCTCGACAGCGAGGATGCCTTCCGCTGCCCACTCCTCCAATTGAACCTGGGTTTCGCGGTAAGGAGCATCGGTCGTCCAGACTTTGCCTTGCCGGACAGGATGTCCGGTGGCGGCTAATTCTTGGAAAACATGGTGGGCAAACTCCGGCACGGGGCAGGAGACTTCTCCGGCAGCGGGCAAGTAATGAAGTGAGGTGCCCTCGTCGCGGATCGCGCCAGTAGCTACGACCAGGCAAGGAAGTGGTAATTCGGGTGAAACGCGGCCGGCGGAGGTGAGAGCGATGATCAACCGTGCGCCGGATGCGGCGAGCTGTTCGGCAATCAGCACGGCGTACGGTCCTCCAATGGTTCGCGGGATGATGCCGCATGTCTGGCCTTCGATCTCGACTGCGAACATTGTCGTGTGGAAACAGGGCCACGATGGGAATGGCCTGGCAAGACGCTCCGCAACAAGCCAGTCGGTGAGATCACCATCAAATTCGAGAAAGCAAAGCTGAGGAACCGATCCTTCGGGGATCTCTCGCGCGCGCCGGACAGCGTCGATGAGATTCTCGGGAGTAAACAGGCTCGGTTGATCGAGCGGATGGTGCAGAAGTGGTGGTTTGTCCATTCGATTCATTGTCTCTTGAGAATTGCAAATGATCGATCTTGTGCGATTTTGAAGTGTCGAGATGAAGTCAATTTGCGTTCAGAACAGCCGCTGGTGGCTGTTTGACCTCTCTGCGCATCCTCGGTGACAATCATGGCTCAGCCGTAAGATCTCAAGATCTGTAGACAGGTGAATGATGACGCATGACGCGGCCGTTTTGAAAGCGCAGGAGATCGCCAGCCGCGTGCTGGCGCCGTCCGCAGGGCAAAACGACAAGGCAGGACGATTCTCCAGCGAGGCTGTCGGGGCGCTCGGTGAGGCTGGACTGCTGGGGCTGATGCTGCCCGTGGATGTTGGCGGGGCGGCACTGGGTCCGCGCACATTCGCGGCTGTCATGGCGACGCTCGCCGAAGCAGACGCCTCTGTCGCCATGATCTACCTCATGCACATCCTCGGCACAGCGGCGATCTCAGCGGCGCGTCCAGACTCAGCTCAGGCAGTCACACCCATATTGCAGCAGATCGGCGCAGGCAGGCACTTGTCGACTCTCGCTTTCAGCGAAGCCGGATCGCGCAGCCATTTCTGGGCACCGGTATCGCGGGCGCATCGCAACGGTGACGGAGTGCGCATCAGCGCGAAAAAATCGTGGGTGACCAGCGCCGGCCATACACAGAGTTATGTGGTGTCGGCGCTGGCCCCCGACGGAACGGGACCTACCGATTCGACGTTGTATCTTGTTGCAGCGGAGACGCGCGGCCTCTCTGTTGCAGGGCCCTGGGACGGTCTCGGACTTCGTGCCAACGCTTCCGCGCCCGTCACACTCGATGAGTGCGAGATCCCATCCAATCTCCAACTCACTGACGACGGCGCGGGCTTTCCGGCCATGCTGAACGTAGTGCTCCCGTTATTTAATCTAGGGAGCGCGGCGGTGTCGCTGGGATTGTGTCGAGCGGCAGTCGCGGGAACTGTAACGCACCTTAAGAGCGCGAAGTTCGAGCATCTGGGCCAGAGCCTCGGCGAGAGCCTGCCGACATTGCGGGCACAACTCGCGACGATGCAGATTGAAACCGATGGACTGGCGGCGCGCATCGACGATCTGGTCGATCACCTAGAGAAGCCGCGGGAGACAACGATGCTGCGCGTGCTCGAATCGAAAGCCGCGGCCGGCGATGTCGCGATCAGCGTTACATCGACAGCAATGCGCGTTTGCGGCGGCGCCGCATTCTCAAAGCACCTGAGCATTGAACGCCTGTTCCGCGATGCCCACGCCGGCGCTGTGATGGCGCCAACAGGCGATGTTCTGCGGGAGTTTATCGGCAAGTCCTTGCTTGGAATTCCGCTTTTCTAAACCAGGCCGCGTGTTGAATCAGGAATGGCTTGTGAACGCTGCTGACGAGGACCGTGGACATTTATGACCAAAACAATCTGGTTGGGAGCCGTCGCCTACAATCCGAAAGTGGTTACGGTCTGGGAAGGGATGCGGCGCTATTTTCACGACGAAGCGCACCTTCCGGTTGAGGTCGTACTGTTTCAGAGCTACGAGGCGCAAGTCGCTGCACTCCTCGCCCGTCCGGGCGAAGCCGTGCCCCGGATCGATATTGCCTGGAACACCAACCTTGCCTACCTGCAGGCCGATGAGTGGAGCGGGCATGCCTGTCGCGCCATTGCGATGCGCGACACCGACCTCGGCTGGATGACGAAGATTGTCGCGGCCACGGGTGGTCCTGTTACTACGCTTGCGGATTTGAAGGATCGGACCCTCGCTCTTGGCAGTCGCGACAGCGGACACGCAGCCATCCTGCCGGTTCACTTCCTGAAGCAGGAGAGCCTGCGCGAAGGCACGGACTACCGCACACTTCGCTTCAACAGCGATATGGGCAAACATGGTGACACCGGGGCGAGTGAAGTTGAAGTGATCCGCGCCATCCTGGACGGACGAGCCGACGCCGGCGCGATCGGCAGCCCCTTCTGGAACACGGTGCGCACCGAGCGCCTTGTGCCCGAAGGCAGCCTTCGCGAGATATGGTCTTCTCCGGCCTACAATCACTGCATGTTCACGGCGCGGCCCGATCTCGACCCTGAGCGGGAGCGCTTGTTCGCGGACGCGCTTTCAGCGATGAGCTACGACAACCCGGTTCATCGCGAGATCCTCGACGCGGAAGGTCTTCAACGTTGGCTGCCGCCTCACATCGAAGGTTACGCTGCATTGCGGAAAGCCGCGGCCGAACAGGGATTCTTCGAACAGCAAGTTGCGCAGTCGGCGTGAGCGGGGCAGGCACCTTTAGGTTCAGGCGCAGTTGAAGATTCTTGCCAGCTTGTTCGAGTGCTCGCCTTCGCGCTCAAAGGCGCGGCGTACGGCCGCGAAGGACTCGGCGAGAGGGAAAATGTCGCGCGTGACGAGCAGATCCACATCCTCTGCTCCGACCGGATGCCAATACACTCCGTCGGCAGTGATGGTCACTTCTGGGAGCAGGTCAGTGCGGCTGAGAGCAATACCGTCGGACGCCGAACCGCGTAACGCGATCCGACGGATTACCCGGTCTTCCGTAGCAATCTCTTCTCCCTCGAGGAATTGACGGAATTCTTCAGCCTCGGCATCGGTGGAAACGGTGGCCGCAAGGCGAACGCGAAAACCTTGCGCACGAGCGCGCTGAATGCCATCGCGAGCGCGCGCCCATGTGCCCTGCCCACGGTGGGCGTCGTGGCGCTCCGGCGTAGGACTGTCCAGGCTGATCTGCAGGACCATTCGATCGCGGGGTAACGATCGTAAACTTTCGATCCGTCGCCCGGCAAAGAGCATTCCGTTGGTGAGCACCGTGGTCGGGGCAGCGGAGGCACAGGCAGCCAGAATCTCACCGATGTCTTCGAGCAAAAAGGGCTCTCCACCGGTTACGAAGATTTCTTTAACGCCAACCTCCGCGGCTTCATGGGCGATTCGCTGCACCCGCGCAAGCCCGAGTTCCCTTCTCGGAGCGGTGGGCGACGAGCGCACGCAGCAGTAATCGCAATGGAGATTGCAGTCGAAGTTCGTATAGAGCCAAAGACGTGAGCCCACCGGCCGATTGTCATCAGCAGGCGCCTGAACAGCACCGCATCGAAATACGAAACGCGCGCGCCCGTTTTCAGCCCCGGCTTCGAGCAACGGGTTCCCGGTGAAGCGGCACCACGTTTCCAATTCAGGGCCGACGCCGTCGTCGTCACCGACGAGGGCAATCAGATCACCAGGGCGGCTGCGGCGGAGCAAAGCGATCAACTCCTGCAGCAGGCCAGACGCGAAGGTCTTCCGCCCAACATCCAGATCGATGTCAGCCCTCATCGGAATGTGCCTATTCTACAGTTCCCGCCGCATTTCGGAGGATGGCTTTGTGCAGCGTGCTTATTGGGCTTTGATCCACTGATCCGAACCTGTCATCTTGACCGCCACATCGGTGAGAAAAATATGCAAGGGCTTTCCATCGGCGGTGCCTCGGTGTTCCGTTGAGAAAAGAAGAGGACCAGCCTTCTTATAGCCCGCCCACGTTGCGGTGACGAGGCTGGGGGGCTTGGGCCCGCCGCGGTGATAGACGAATTGCTGCACCCGCTTGTTGGTGCCGACATACAGATCCCATGTGTCGCCCGGAGTGAAGCCGCCCGCTTCCGCGGGATACTTGATTGAGACCAAGGTGGCTGTACCACTGCCGATCGGCAATTTCTGCATAGCCTTCTCGGTCACAGTTGCGCTGGAGTCCCAATAGGCGTGAAGGGGGAACAGCAGCCAATAGTTGTCGTTGACGAAAGACGGCTCCACCATGTCTTTCACGACGGCCGGCTGGCTGTTGAGTTGAGACTGCAGATAGGTGACTTTCACCGGCTTGCCATCTTTATCTGTGCCTTCGAAGGAAATCCTGCCGGTCTTCGGCTCCCACTCCCACACGTGAGAAGCTTTGAAGAGTCCCGTGATTTCCCCGTTCCATGTGTAGCGGATGGCCTCGACCTGCCCGAATGAATCAAGGCCATAAGTCTTGGCGATCTGTTCGAGGATTGGCGGCCGATTCTGCGCCCTGGAGTGTGGGACGAGGACGAGCACAGCAACAGCCAGAAGACAAATCATCCTACGACGGCGTGATTGTGTCATGGAAGTCTCCCTTTTTAAATTGAACAGCATTGTTTCAGATGTCGCACCGACACGGTTAGATACCGAAAACTGGGCGAAACTATAGTTTTCCATGGGGTAAACCGCCAGCATTCCGATGTTCCCGCCTGCGGCGCGCCCAGATAATCGCGGCAGCTACGGCCACGGAACCGTATTCGAGCGGCATCACCCAGCCAGGAAGCGTGCCCCATGGATGCCCAAGTGCCTGCAGATGCCATTCGATGTAGGTGGGAATGATGCTCACCGTCCAGATGATGATCAACAGGGTCGAGGACGACGTTAGAAACGGCAGCAGCCAAAGAAGATACCACGGGAATACAGCGGGTGCGCACACCAGAGTTGCCGCCATTGGCCAAGCAAAGGCATTCGGAGAGGATTCGGGAGCTGACTTTCGTAGCCACGTTGCGGTGGCCAACCCGGCGAGCAATGCCATCCCGGCCAGCGACCGCGGTGACGCCACCCGATCGAGTACCGCAAAGACAGGGCCATTAAAGCGCCAATTCTGCACGTACGTACCGAGCGAGCCAGTAGGGAGGTGGCCCTGGCTAAGAAATGGCAGGTACAGCATTCCGACCACGGCTGCCGCCAGTGCAGCATCGCGAATGCGGATGCGCTTCCAGTAAAGCGGCAATAGTACGATCGGCAGAAATTTCACTGCTACAGCCAGCCCAAGGCTGAAGGCCGCCGTTGCCCTCCATCGGCGCGCCAGCGCTGCGGCCGACACCAGCAAAAAAAGCGCACCAACGATGTCGATGTGACCGCTTCCTGCTACTTCGATAGCCAGCAGCGGGCTCCAGGCGTAAACCAGAACCAAGTGGGATCCCCGGCGGTTGTAACGCAAGACCTCGAGCAGCACGAGCGCAATTGCAAATTCGCAAATTACAAATGCGACCTTGAGCGCAAAGGTAGATTCGTGAATCGCGGTTACGATTCGGAAGAACAGCTGAGCACCCGCTGGATATGGACTGGGAAGATCCGGATTGTTCAGCTTTCGGGTTTCGGTCGTATGCAGCGCATTGGCCGCCGGATCGCTGGGAATGACGAGATATGGGTTGTAGCCAAGCCTCTGCAGGTGGCCATCCCAGACATAGCGATAAATATCCTCCTGGGGACCGGGGGGAACGCGAAGGAAAGCAACGTGCCATACAGATGCCAGAATGAGCCCAACGATGACCACTCGTCGAGGAAACCGAGACACAGCGAAAAACTCTCGAATGGCTAAGAGGTATGCGACGCACCCAAGCGCCAAGGAGACCATGAAGTACGGTCCACCCCTGTCGGCGAAGTTGCGTGCGCAGATCGTCAGCGCCACGCACAATGCCGCGCCGAGCAGATACACCCTCCACTCGGGCCTGATCGTCACCATTTTCCGGCGGTGGTCCGTGATTGTGCCGCCGCAAACTCCCACTCTTTGAGCCACCTCGCCGTGCGTGGCGCTCTGGTTGGATCCTGACGCAACTCCGCTGCGAGACGAGTGAGGTCGTCGGCTACATCAACATCGTAAAAGGGCTCTGCGAAACCTACGGAGAGCCCAAGAGAGAGCGCCCGCGACAGCAGCATGTCGAGTGCGCTGTTGGTGCCCATTCCATCGCGAGCGAAAAGGGTGGGATGTTCAGCCTTTGCCCCTACGAGATAATAGCCCCCGTCGTGAGTTGGTCCTACCACCACATCGTGCGCGGCCAGTGTTTCGAAGGCGTCTTCGAGAACCGAAGCCGGCAAGTGAGGACTGTCGCTGTTGAAGGCGATGACGCGCCGTTGATCTTTGTCCGTGAAGTGCGCGAATACAGATGTGAGTCCTGCGGCAAGACCTTCGCCCGTCTGCGCCACTACGCTGACGTCGTTGCCGGCCAACAGCGCCAGCTCGTTTACATCCGGTTCAGGGCACATGACGGCAACCTCTACACCGGGCAAAGATCGCGCCAGGGATAGTGTGTCGTCCAGAAGACAGCGATAAAACGCGGTGACGGCTTCACCAGGAAGGCTGGGAATCAGGCGCGTTTTCACCGCACCCGGCCTCGGCGCTTTCGCCATGACTACAAGGATGCGATCGCTGCTCCGCGCAGGCACCACGGTCTGGGTTGAGGATTCCATAGCCATCAGCGTGGAGTTACGCGGACCGTGGGGCTCCCGCTTTCCGCTGCCGGAAATAATACCGTGCCATCAGGCTGAAGATGAACCAGGCAGAGCCGACAGTGCCCTTCACCGTACCGCTTATCTTCGATTTGCCGATACGTGGGTAGTAGGTCACGGGGACGTCAACCACGCGGAATCCCGCCAAAGCGCCCTTCAGGATCATTTCGACGGCCCATCCGTAAGTGGTTTCTTCGAGGCAGAGGGTGCGAAGCACCTTCGCGCGTCCGGCACGAAAGGGGCCGAGATCAGTAATCTTCAGTCCATAAAGGAGCCGAATCAAGCCGGCAGCGAGGCGGTTTCCGAACGCAGCATGCCAAGGTAAGGCGCCGGGGATGCGCTGCTTCCCGAGCCGCGAACCGAGCGTGATGTCCGCGCGGTCTTCTACGATGGGCGCAAGGAGAATCGGCAGCTCAGACGGCCGATCGCTGTAGTCGCCATCCAGAAAAACGACCACATCGGGCGCGTCGGTGCTCGCGAGTCCGGTCAGACAGGCACGTCCATATCCGCGGCGCGGCTCCTGCACTACACGAGCTCCCATGCGGGCAGCGATTTCGGGCGTGCCGTCGGTTGAGCTGCTGTCGACGACGATGACTTCAGCCACGAGATCGGATGGGAGATCAGCTAAAACTCGACCAATCGCCTGCGCCTCGTTATGGGTTGGAATGATGACGGAGACTCGCACTCAAATTATCCCGATCACCACCATGGAGAAGATGGCCAGCGTTGGGCAAGCCACGCGTCCACGCCCCATCGGCGGCCGGCGCGGCCTAGGGCGAGTCCAAGGGCGGCCATGACCGAAACCAGCAGTTCCCAGATCCACGAGGTTCCGTATTCCGAAATCCAAAGGCTGCCGAGAAACAGAAAGGCCACAAATGCGGCCGGGCGAGTAAACAGACCAATGATCAGCAGAATACCGAGAGAAATCTCGGTTGTCGCCTGCATGGGAGCTGCTATCGCTGCGTGATGCGCCGCCAGACCCATCACGGCCTTCCAGGCAGGCGGCGAGTGACTGGCCTTGATGTAGTAGCTGATCAGCCCGGCATAGCCTGCGGGCGTATAGAGGCCCTTCCCCCGATTCTCAAAAAAGACCCACACAAACATCACGCCGATGGTCAAGCGGATCAGCGCCAGCCCGCTGGACGCTTTCGATTGGTTAATCACCTCAGGAGTCTGGCTTCCGTTCGTCATTGTCGACCTCATGCTAGATTGCGAAGGCTCGCTGCAGGGATCAGGGCGCCGTTTTTTCTCTCTGGAACAGCCACCAAGCATCGAAGGCCATTCTCCTAGTTCTTGCTAATTGATTCACAAAGCCCCATTTCAGTTACAGTATTCGACGTGGAACGGGTTCCCAAGCCCCACGAGGGGTATTTTCTTGGTGTCGCCAACTCATCGCAGAATCGGTTCGAGATGTAGACGTAAAGCGCCTCGAAAATGCGCAGATCAAAGAACATCGGGAGTTGGAAAGTTCTCATCTCTCATGCAACTAATAGACTTAGATCCCACCTGCTCAGGCATTCCAGACGATGATGACACCGTTCCTGTTTCGGTTCACCAAGGCAGCCGGAGTTGATGAGGGGCTAAGTAATTCACTCACCGTGAATTGCAGCGAATAGTGCTCAGATGTCACCTTGATCGGAACCGACTTCGGCGGTTCCGTTATGGTCAGATCACCTATCCATTTCGCGAGGAGGGATTGCACGTGCTCGGCAACTAAGCTGATCCAAGAACGGAGGCCCTTCTCGACCATTATCTTCCGAACATTCCGCACAAAGGCGTTGTTCGAGCTCTAACGTTCCTCAAGCATGATCTGACCTAGATGTGTCACAGGTCAATTTAATCTCTAAAACCAACCGACCTAAGAGCTACGCATTCCAAGGGCAAGGTCACCCTTTGCACTGCATCTGGCATCGGCCGGGACCGAGTGCAAATACACTTCCCGGGTGATCTCCGAGGACGAGTGTCCAAGGAGAGCTTGCACTGTCCCCAGGGGAGCACCGACGGCGTCGAGCATCGTGGCGTTTGCATGCCGCAACCAGTGCCAGTTCGCCCCCGTGAGCCCAACCTTCTCGCAAGCCGGCTTCAATTGGCGGTTGAGGAGGTTTCGGCGACTCAAGGGTGTTGACCTGCCAGAGGCGAACACCAGAGCCTCTGGCTCGACCTGTGATGGTCTACGGCGAGTCAGGATCTCGACTCCCCTGTTGCCCAATGGCATAGTCCTTCTGCTTCGCCGCGTCTTTGGATCGTCAAACAGACCCTCGTAGACGGTCTGCCGAACCCAAATACAGCCGCCTTCGAGATCAACGTCGCGCCAACGTAGAGCAAGCAGTTCTCCAATGCGAAGACCGGTAAGAGCAAGCAGCCACGCAAGCGACTGGGAGGGCTCCGGCAAAGCGTCGAGAAGGTCCAGGAGCTTTTCCGGGACAATCGACGCTTTTTCTGAAATCGGACCACGACGCGGGAGCCTTGTCTTGTGAACGGGATTGTTTGACAGAAGATCATCAGCTTCAGCCGCCCTCAAGATTGTCCCGAACGTCGTGCGAATATGCTTTACAGTCTTCCAGGACAAGCCAGTATGAAGCTTTTCAGCTAGAAACCTCTGAACCGATTCACGCGTAATAAGCCGCAAGTGCATATCGCCGAATTCAGGGACCAAATGCGTATTCACGATGTACTCGTAGTGCAGTTTTGTTGAGTACTTCAGAGCAGGAAGCACTTCCGGCAACCATCGATCTCGGACGAGACTTTTGAGTGTCCAAGTCGATGTGGCAGGCCGGACAGGATTCGCTAGTATTGTTTACCGGTTGCGGGCAGCAGGGCGATTGTGCTGGCTGGCACAGCGGAAACTCTCGCCAGATCGGTGAATGGATCGACAACAATGTGCGACAGGCACAGCATCTCTATTCGCTGGTGGCGAATCATCCCGAGTTCGAAGCGGCAAGCAATCCGCCAATGTCGGCGATCTGTATTCGCTACCACAACGCGAATCTGACCGAAGCTGACTCGAAGTGGCTGCACGCCCAAGTGGTGGAGACGGTTGAGAAAAGCGGCAAGTTCTGGATTTCAACGACAGAGTTAAAAGGCAAGACCTGGTTCCGGATCAATCCCGTGAATTTCCGCACCCGGACCGAGCACATGGAGCAACTGGCTCGCTCTCCTGGAACAGGAGTGCCGCTCGGAATATAACGATGTACGTGTGGCAAGCAACTGAACGCTTTCGAAGGAGGCTCGCTCTCAAATGGCCGAAAATGCAGAACCGAACACCTCAACGTTGTTCTTAGAATTCTCCCGACATAAGCTGCTAGAGCAGTATTGGCCCCAACTCCGGGCCTGCATCGAATCTCTCTCCAATGAACAGGTGTGGTGGCGTCCCAATGAGTCGAGCAACAGCATCGGAAATCTCGTTCTGCATTTGAACGGCAATGTCGGCCAGTGGCTCGTGGCCTCTTTTAATCGCTTGGAAGATCGGCGTGATCGGCCTGCGGAGTTCAATGCGCAGGGAGGGATTTCTGCCGCTGCACTCCTTGCTAGACTCGGCACAACGATGCAGCAGGCTTCAGAAGTTCTATCACGCCTGACTGAAGAAGACCTGCGAGCGCCGTTTGATATTCAGGGCTATCACGTCTCTGGCCTGGATGCCGTGTATCAGGTGGTCGAGCATTTCGGTATTCACTACGGCCAGATTCTCTACATAACCAAAATGCTGCGCAGCGAAGATTTGGGGTTCTACAGAAATCTCAGCCAGACGGGGCGGTCTTCCTGAATGCTGCGGTACAGGAACCTTGGCGACCGGCCATCCGAGACCACCTTGGCTTTTCAATTCACTGGGCGTTCTGGGGCTCTTCAAGGTACTTTACAAACCAGCGCGTGATTTCAACGGTCGAACGAATGCGGTTGGATACCTTACGCCAGCCATGTCCCTCATCGGGAAACAGAACATATTCCACCGGCACACCGCGCTGTTTCAAGTTATTTACGACCTGTTCCGCTTCAACAACCGGGACGTTGGTGTCATTGGCACCATGCAGAACGATTGTGGCTGCTTTTACCTGATCTACCTTATGGATGGGTGACAGGCGTCGCAGCATATCCGCCTGGGTTTTCGGATCGCCATACTCCACGGTTGAAATCGCCGCCATCCATGGTTCAGTGTTAGCGAAGAAGGTTTCAAAGTTAACGACGCCAAACAGATCCGCTCCCGCCTTGAACAGATCGGGATATTCCGTGAGACCAGCCATAGTCATATAACCGCCATAAGAACCGCCCATGATGCCCAGGCGGCGCGGATCGCCTATTTTATTGGTGATGAGATAGTCCGCTGACGATTTGATGTCCTTGGCCGCATTGACTCGCAACTCGCCGTTATCGAGATTAACGAAACGCTTGCCGAATCCTGACGATCCTCGCACATTCGGTGCCAACACCGCGATGCCTTCCATGAGCAAAGCCTGGTAATCGCTGCGAAAGCTGGGTAGCTCCTCGCCCTCCGGACCACCATGAAAGCTCAGCACAACCGGACCCGGCGGATTCCACTGTTTCGGTAACCACAACCACCCGCTGAGCGCCAGTCCATCGTGCGCCGTGTAATGCACCAACGTGGGGCGCACCAGGCTTTCCAGGATCACGCCTGCGTGAGGACTATGCGTGACCTGGCGGAATTGCTTGCTGGCAAGATCAAGCACCCACACATCCGACGGCGCGGCTGCACCATTGAGGACCAACGCAAGCTGCTTTCCATCACGCGAGAACTTCGGCGAGAACGCCAACTCTGTTGGCAGCGT
>Ga0210386_10001347_pt1 | contig 21949 bp, 13 predicted proteins | sample IncBWH32OmetaG_FD_160091 | JGI IMG/M metagenome (GOLD analysis project Ga0210386, IMG submission 160091) | Forest soil microbial communities from Barre Woods Harvard Forest LTER site, Petersham, Massachusetts, United States - Inc-BW-H-32-O ...
ACGCCCGCCGGCTCGAACTCATAGACGTCCTGGTTGCGGTTGATGTCCTGCGGAACCAGCGCGTCGTTTGAGTTGAAGAACAGGCGCCCGGAGTTCGACAGGTAGCGCGATTGGTAGAGGGCGTGGCTCGCTTCATAGGGGGTCCAGCCCGGCACGTTCGCCGCGATCCACGTTTCGTGGTTCCATACCGAAAAGCCGCCGACCAGCCCTCCTTCAAGCCTTGCGTATTCGACCCCCACCGGCCGCGCCCCCGACGGGTCACACGACGCGCATGAGAGCCTCCCCGCCCCGCCCCCTTCGGCGTGATACAGGAACACCTCCTCGTCCATCCGTTCACCCGGCTTCCCGCTGCTCACGTCTTCGTTGTCATAGCCCGTCAGCGAACGCTGGGACATGAACGCAAGCCATTCCCCGTCTGGCGAGACCCGCGCCGTCTGTAGTGCCAGTGCATCGCGCCAGTCCGGGAAGTCCGCCCCCGCCACGACCCCGATCAGGTGCGTCTGCCCTTCGTGGCTCACGTACAGGTTGCACTGCCCTTCGCCCGTGCTGCCGTTGCAGCTCCCCGCGAGCGCCCCCCGCGCCGCCCCGTCGCCCAGCACCCCGTTCGCCGCGAAGTACACCCACGTCCCGTCTTCGCTTGCCCCGAGCACCGACCCCTGCACGTCCGCCGACTGGTGCGCACTCGGCGCCGGCGTGAGGTCACTTAGCGTGCACCGAAGCTTGCCCGCCATTTCCTCGATCACGCATTCGTAGAGGTCCGCCTTCCCCGGGAGCCGGCCCGCGTTTTTAGTAAGGCGCTCGGTGTCGCTGAACAGCACCCGCGAGCCGTCGCTCGCCGCCGCCTGGAAGATCGCGTTTTCTTCGCCTTCGCCGCATTCGCCTTCCGCCAGGCACGCCGCTTCCGGCGCGTCCAGCTGCACGCTCTGCCCTTTGACCCCGATCGCCGTGTCGCGCATGTACAGGTGGCTGCCCGCCGAGAACACGATCCGCGAGCCGTCTTCTGAGAGCGCGTGGCGCGTGATCTCGTTGCCAAGGCCGAGGCTCACCGCCGCTTCGACCGGTTCTTCCTTGCCTTCCCCGTTCGCCGGCAGCAGGCTCACGAGCTCAAGCCGTTCGCTTGCCGGCTTCTGCGCCGAGAACTCATACAGCTCGTTGTTGCCGCTCGTCGCCGCCCCCGTCAGCGCCACGCCCGATTCGAGGATCGCGTGCGTCAAATCGCCGCTCGCGCCGATGAAGTGCGCCTTCCCCCCGAACTGCGTCGCGCCCGGCACGTCGGCGTAGCCCGCGGCGCCCGTCACGAGCGGCTCAAAGCAGCTGCTTTTCCCGCCCGTGCTTTCACACGTCGCGTCGTGGCGGATGTAGGGGGTCGCTTCGCTGTCGGGCGGCGACGCTTCTTCTGCCAGCGAGCTGAATTCCCCGATCGGTTCCACGAGCGCAAGCGTCAGGTCCTCAGAGAACGCCCGGTACTCCCCGCCCGCGCCGACCGGTATGTTCGTCGCCGCGCCGTGCTCAAGCGACACGTCCTTTGAGGACCAACCGCCTTCCCCGCGGCTCGCGAGCACCTGCACCGATCCATAGATGTAGCCCTTCGCGCCTTCTTCGGTCGGCAGCGACGCCTGGTAGGTCAGCGCGTTGCCTCCGGCGGCGGCCTGCGTGACGCCGCTCTCCCGGATCGATCCGAGCACCGCCCCGTGCTTGTTCGGTGGCGAGACGAGCTCCCAGCGCCGGCCGTCGGGCAGTTCTGTCCCCGCTGCGCCCTGCGTCGTGAACGTCTGATCGGGCCCGGGGAACGGCACCGCCGTCATCTTGCCTTGCACTTCGAGCTCTGAGACCGCCACCACACGGTAGTGGTAGAGGGCCCCCGGCGAGAGGCCCTGGATGTGGCGCGGGGTGACCTGCAGCTGGCCCTTGCCCGCGCCGAGCGACGCTATGGGGGACTGCGCTTCGTATTCGCTGCGGCCGTATTGGAAGTAGTAGCTCGTGGGCGCGTTGTTCGGGTCGATGCTCGCGTTCAGCGTCACCGAGCTTGAGGAGGCATCGGTCGCCGAGGCGCTCTGGATCCCCGGCCCCGGCGTCAGCAGTTCTTTGTCGTCTGATTCTTTGCCCGGGTTCGTGCCGTGCTTGTTGCTCGCCTGCAGGCGGAACAGATAGGTGCTGTCGGGCGCGAGGCCTTCGCCTGTCTTGATCGTCGCCTGCACCGGCTCAGGGCCGTTGGCGTTCGCCACTTCGGCGCTGCAGTGCGCGAGCTTCCCGAGCGCCTTGCTCTGCCCCCACGCGAAGGCGCAGCTCGCCGCGCCTTCGTTCAGCGGGTTGACCGTGCCGCTCAGCGTCGCTTCGATCTCGCCTTCCCCACCCCCGCCAAGCCTCACCTGGGCTTGGCCGGCGCTCGTAACCACGTCGGGCACGATCGCGCCCTTGGCATAGGCGTCGATCGCGCCCGTTTTCAGCGTTTGGTCGAAGTCGCCGACGTAGACGCTCCCGTTTTCCGGGTCGGCCGTCACGCTCGCCAGTTCCTTGAACGGGCCTTCGGGCGTTCCTTCGATCCGCGCCAGGAAGTCGCCCGCGGCGTCGAACTGATCGACCACGTTCGCCTGCTTTTCCACGACGTAGATGTTGCCTTCGCCGTCGACCGCGATCTGCCCGATCTGCTTGAACGGTTCCGATGGCGGTCCCGTGATCTTGAACAGGAAGTTATAGACGCCGTGAACCCCGGTCGGTTCGAACACGTCGATCACGCATTCCGCGCTCCCCGCAGCGCATCCTTCTTCGTGCCCGTCGGCGACCAGCACCTCGCCGCTCGCCGGCGAGACCGCTACCGCCGTCGGGCTGGCGAAGTGCCCGGCGACCGAGGGCGCTTCCGGCGATCCCAGAATCTTCCCGAGCACGCTCGCCGGTTCCTTGCCCGGTTCTGTGCCGGCTTCGCTTTCATACACGTCGACCAGGCCCCCCGCGAGCACGTACACATCGCCGTGCGTCACCACGTTTTTCGAGTCATCGACCGCGACGCCGCCGAAGCCGCCGAAGCTCCCTTCCGTCGTCGCTTTGCCGCTCCACACGCCTTCCGGTTCGACTTTTCCGCTCGGGCCGAACGCCGCCACCACGTTTTCACCCGCGCGCCCGGCGCCGACGTAGGTCCGCTGTGCGGCGCCGACGTGGCCCATGGCCACGCCGTTGGTGAGGCCTTCAAGGCTCGCTTCTTCATCGATCTGCGGGCCGGCGTAGGCGCCGATGCGGTCGTTGAGGCGATCCACGCGCGACTTGCCGAAGTTCTTGCCGCTGTTGATCCGTTCGGCCGCCACGACGTGACCGGGGTCCGCCGATAGGGCCTTAACTACCGAGAGCGGACCGGTCAGGCACGGCGGCGCGGGCGCGCCGGCGCACCCCGCGGGCACGCCCTTTTCTAGTTCTTCGCTCACGGGCTTCAGGAATTCGTGCACGACCGCCGCCTGAGAGGCGCCGGCGAAGCACAGACCGAGCGCGGCCGCCGCGAGCCAGGCGGCAAACCCGGCGAGCATCTCCGAGCGCACGCTGTGGCGCCACGCGCACACCCACCTAAGCCGTCCTATCTCCCCTCTCAGCACCGACACTCTCCCTCGATCCGACGGGCCCGGCGGCCGCTCTCCTCATACGCACCGCCAGCTTCCAACATGCTCCAACCGCTACCACCAAACTCCACCCTCAACGCTAGGTGCCCCCCAGAGCTTCGCCTAGGCGTGTCTCTCACTGCGCCGGAACGCCTCGGTCGTCGCCCGAAGCGACGGCGCGCGAAGCCCATCCCGGGCACCGCGCGCCGTCATCACATCACCAGCAGCGGAGCTCTAGACGTCTGCGAATAGTTTCACTTTGTATGTCGTGCTGCCTAACGCTAACTCGGACGATGGCCCGAATGCTTCGTGGCTGACCGATGTTAACAGCAATGGTTTCACGGGTTCGGTGCAGACGCCTCCTACGTCCTTCTTGCACCATTCCTCTGACTGTTCCCAGTGGTTTGTGGCATTCGCGATGCAGTGGAATAAGTGTGTCGTGTTTTCTTCTGTCGGTTTTAAGTGTAAGCAGAGCAGTTCGCCCTTTAATTCGACTAAGAAGAGCGAGCAGGTGTAGTGAACTGGTTCGATTAAGAACAGCACGCCCGTCGTTAATTCTTTGAATTCTTTACCGGCTTCTCGATCCCACACTATGTGCCACGTGCCTAACACTAAGATTTCACCGGCCGTTAAGTGATTTAAGTCGGTGCATTTTACTTCAGTTCCACCAACCATAGAATGGCAGTTTAAGATATGCGCATGGAATAAGCCTAACGGTTTTTTTGGTTCTTCGGTGCCTTCCATTGTAAGTTTTTCGCATTTTAGCGCTAGTTCGACTTTGGCGGCGTTTAACGCTTTGTATTCCGGTTCTGCGGTAGCGCCGCTACCGTCGTTTTCACCCGTCCACGTCCTAGTTTCCGTACTCGTGGGTAAGTTTTCCGGTAATTCGAGCGCGAAAGCCGAGCTCGAACAGGCCGCGCCGAGGGCGGCGGCCAGGGTGAGGCCGAACAGCGTGAGTCGTCTCATCGGGAACTCTCCTTGATGTTGGTCGTCTGCGGCGCGCGTCGCGCCCCGCAGTCAGTCGACCTAGGCTAGGCGTGAAGGTGAGCGCTCTTTGCAGCGCCAGAAACCTCCGAAGTGCGAGATACTGCTCTGGGCGCTCGCGCGCAGAGCGCGGCCCTCGGTGAATGTCTCCGTCCTCGGCCTCTCAGAGTTCGGGGAGCGCCTTGGCCGAGCCGCCTTCGGGATCCTGCCGGCAGCCTGGGACCTCATAGGCGCCCGTGCAGTCGGTCTTCGCGCTCCAGCGCGCTCTCCACGAGGCAGTGAAGGCCGCCAGCGCCCTGCTCGCGCGTTCGCCCGTCAGCCGACGGCGGATTGAGTCGGATGTCTCGGCGAACGTTCGCTGGCGTCCGGGGGTGATCTTGACGACTTCATAGAGCCATTCGTCGGCGCCGAGTTTGAAAGGGCCTGCGACATGGTGCAGCTTGCCCGAGTCGATCGCCCTTTCGTAGGGGTCGCCCGGCGGCACGCGCGCGCCCGTGAACAGCTCGCCGTGTTTGCGCTGGCCCGCCGAGGTGATGCTCTTGCCCGCTTCGACTTCCCGTTTCAGTTGCATGATTGCCGGTCGCGTTTTCCGGTTCGTGAAGCGCGCTTCGCGCCGTTCGGGCACGTGGAAGCTCTGCCTGTGTGCGGCGTAGTAGGCGGCGATCTGCGCTTGGGTGACCGGCGGCGCGCCGGCGATCGCCAGCTGGCGCAGCTTGGCCCGAGCCAGTTCGGCCCTCGCCTGCAGTTCGAGGTCCGCTTCGGTCTCTCCCGTCGATTTCATGAATTCGCGCAGTTCGCCAGCTCCCCCCGGGAAGTCGACCCGCTCGCCGCTTTCGAGCTTGCGGCGGACTTCCGGGCCGGTGATCGCGATCGCGCGACTGTCCGCCTCCCCGGTCAGCCACAGCGAGGAGATCAGTAACTGGAGCGCCTGCCGGCGCAGCGCCTGATCGCGCGGGGCGCCGGCGGCGGCACCCGAGGTCGTCCAGCCGCCTTTCAACACGGCGACCGTATGTTCGACCGTCCCCTGCGTGATAGCTTCGCCGCCGACGCGGGCGACGATCTGTCCGGAGTTCGAGCCGCCGCACGCGGCGAGATTCAAGGCGAGGAGCAGGGCCGTGGCGCCGGTGGCGATGTGACCCGATTTAGGCATCGCGCTGCCGGTCGGCTCACTGTTTGCCGCACGCAGGGAGGTTCGTGCAGCGTCCGGTCAGGAGCGCCGCGATCTGCTCGAGCAGGACCGCCCCGGAGGGCGGGGTGGCCGCCGTGTGGGGCGCTTCCCCGCGATACTGCTTGCAGTGTTCGACCACGTAGCCCGGCTTGCAGTCGGTCTTTGCCGCCCATTCGGCTTCGGCGCGCGGAAGAAAGCCTGCGCCGCCAGGTCCGTTGAGCTTGCTCAGCAGCCTGTTCGCAAGGATGTCTTTCTTCATCAGGAGCAGTTCGTCGGCGATGCTGATCCGCCTGGCGGCCTGATTGGCGCTCAGCGCCGCCGGCGTTGAGAACCGTTCGGCGTTGCCCTTGTCGAGCGCCGCAAGCGTTTCCGCGTCGCTGACCGAGACGCCGCCCGAGCGCGCCAGCCCGAGCGTGAACTGGATGCTGACCAATAAGCCCACCGCCGATAGCCTGAGCTGCAGGTTCAGCTCGCGGCATTTGCTCAGCAGCTGCACGCCTGAAGCCTGGTAGGTCTTGTTCGGAGCGGCGGCCGCGGCGGCTTCCAGGCGCGCGACGCATTGCCCGTAGTTCGGCGGGTCTGAGACCAGGCCCGCGGGCAGGGTCTGCCTGCCCGACAGTTCGTAGTAGCTGCCGCCGGCGACCGTCTGCATCCAGTGGCTGACTTCCGCTCTGGTGATCGGGGTGGAGCCGACGCGAACGACGACTTCGCCGCTTCCGCTGCTCGCCTGCGAGCTCGAGCTCGAGGCGCCGGCGCCGCTCGCGCTGCCGCCGCTGCCGCAGGCCGAGGCGGCTGTCGCGAGCACGATCGCCGCGATCGCCGCGATCATCGCTCTCACCGAGAGTCTGGGCGTGCCTAAGCATCCAAGCATCGTGCGCGCAGGCTACTCAGCAGCGGGTGAAGCTGGCAGTTCTGTTTCTGTTCCAATCGCCGGACGCGGAGGGCAAAATCCACACGATGCGGGCGTAACGCGCGGTGAATAGTCGGAGACAGTTCCACAAATATCTTGAGCCGCGAGCGCCATCCCGATGATACTGCCGCAATGCCCCGAACCCGTAAGCTGGGCGCGATCGTCCTCGCCGCCGTCGTCGTCGCCGTCGCCGCGGGCGCGGGCGGATGCGGCGGGTCCTCGGCCGAGATCGTCGCCGAAGTGAACGGCGCCGCGATCACCAAGCCGACGCTCGAGCATTGGCTGCACATCCTCGCGGTCAGGAGCTATCAGCTGCATCCCCTTACCCCCGTGCCCGCGGGCGTCGTGCCCGATCCGCCGCGCTACGCCAACTGCATCGCGTACTTAAAGACGCTCGGCACCGCCAAGCGCTTTGCCGAGCCGTTCCTCAACGTCGAAAAGCCGCTGCGAACGCGGTGCAAAGAACAGTACGAACAGCTCCGCGCGCAGGCGCTGAGGTCTTTGATCACCGCGGACTGGCTGATCGGCGAAGGAAAAGCTCGCGGCTTGGTCGCAAGCGAAGCCGCGATCAGGAAATACGCCGAGAAGATGCGCAAGAACGGGTACACGACGCGCGCGGAATTCACGACCTCGCTGGCCAACGCCGGCGAAACGCTCGCCGATCAGCTGTTCCGCGCGAAGGTGAAGGTGTTCTCCGAAGAGATCGAAAAGCAGTTCGGAGCCACGAGCGTCGCCTCGACGAACGATCCCGCGCTGGGCAGGTTCCTGCTCGCGCTCCCGGCGAGGTGGGCGGCCAAAACCAGTTGCCGAAGCGGATACGTGGTTCCCAACTGCAAGCAGTACAAGGGCAAGTACCCTCCCGAATACGTGCTGATGTAGGCGGCGGATGAGGGTGGGCACGCCGACTTGCAGGCTGGCTTGGCGCGCTGGGGCCGGCGTCGGCGTGCTCGCCGCCACGCTGGCCCTAGCGGCGTGCGGCGGCGGCGGGTCCGACGCGGTCATCGCCCGCGTGGGCACGCACTCGATCACGACGGGCACGCTCGACCGGTTCGCAGCGATCGAGGCCGTCCTCACCTACCAGCTCAATCCCACGCAGCCGGTACCCAAGGGCGTCGTGCCGGACCCGCCGAGCTACGCCGACTGCATCGCCTACTTAGCGAAGACGCCGACCACGCTGATCGCCCCCAAGCAGCATCCGAGCACGGCGCAACTGAAGGCGCGGTGCCGGCAAAAGCAGGAAACGCTGCGCCACCACATGCTCGACATCCTGATCACCAACTACTGGCTCGAAGGCGAAGGGGCCGCCAGGGGAGTCGCGGTGAGCGACGCCGAACTCAACCAGGCGCTCGACCGACAGTTCCCCACGCAGGCCGCGTTTCGCAGCTTCCTGAAGATCACCGGCGAGAAGGCCTCGGACGAGCGCGCGCTGCTGCGCGCCAGCCTGATGACGACGAAGCTGCAGCAGGCGGTCACGTCGCAGAAGGGTCTCACCGGCGCCCAGCAGCAGCAGGCGCTCGCGAGGTTCATACGCGAATTCACGGCGAAGTGGTCGGCGCGCACGAGCTGCCAACCCGGTTACGTCGTGCAGGAGTGCAAGGAGTACAAGGGGGTCAAGGCGCCCATTTAGCTCCGCGACGTACGGGCGGTACACGTGGGGCCCGCCGCAAGCGGCGGGCCCCATTCCGTGCTGCTGCTATGTCCACTTCGTGCTACCGGGTCCTGCAGGTCCTGCTATTCGCTTGCTTTCACCGCTTCCGCAAGTGCGACCTGCAGTTTGCCCTTCAGGATCGCGGTGTTCTTGCCGGCCGCTGAAGGCAGACCGAGTTTGCTGTCGACGATCGGGTCGACCAGGAACGAGAACAGACCGCCGCAGCCTTCTGCGCCGGGCGCCGCGAACGAGTTGTTGACCAGCACGTTGTTCGCGACGGTCAAGATCGTTTCGCCTGCGTTGAATTTGAGTTCGCCGGGGCTGCCGGTGATCGGTTTGTTCGGTTCGGGGGGCGACGTGGTACCCGTCGTGAAGTTGATCACGATCGGGTGTGCGTTCGAGCCGATGTAGCATTCGCTGCCAAGGAACGGGTTTTCGAGATGCACCTTGACGGGCAGCGAGAGCGCCGTCCCTACGGCTCCGAGGAGGGCAAACGTGTGCAGCCCAATCGAGCTCGCGGGCGCTGCGAGTTCGGTCGTCGCGTTGACGCCGGTGACCCCGTTTTCGAACACGAGTTCGCAGGCGACACGCTCGAAGAAGTTGCTGATTTCGTTGCACTTCACGAGGCCAGCGAGGCCGCCCGGCACTTTCTGAGGCGTTTTCGGCAGCGTGTTTCCGTCTTCGGCCGCGATGATCGTTTCCGCGCCGCTGGCGAAGCCCTTGATGCCGGCCTGGAGGATCTGCGGTTTCACGAGCGGCACCGTTTCTTTGCCGATCACGAATTCGCCGCCTTCCGTCGTGGCGAGCAGGCAGTTGCCTGCTTCCGGGTTGCTCAGCGGACAGTCGGCGAACCCTGCGAATTCACCTTTCGGGTGATGTTCGACGGCGTAAGCCGACGCGGACATTGCTAGAAGCCCGATCGCCGCCACGACTGCCGTGGCGAGGCCGAGCGTCCTTCTGCGGGTACGAGTGAACCTACTGCGGGTCACAAACTCCCCCTTACATTGGATGTCGCTGATTGTCGGACAGTGCTACGCGTCGAAGCTAAGTGACCCGCTCGCAGCGAACAACCTTTGTCTCTGTTTCCGGTAGGATTCGCATTCTCGGGCATTTCTACCCAACATTGCGGGACCCTTCGCAGGGCTATCGCAGGGCGCTGAGGATGCGTGCCACGTGGGCGTCCCAGCTATGGCTCCCGGCCGCCTCGCTCAGCGCCGCCTGCCCGAGCCGCGTGCGCAGCGGCTCGTCGCTCAGAAGCTCGGCGACCGCGCGCGCCGCCGCTTGGACGTCTCCCGGCGGCGTCAGCAGCGCCGTGCGACGATCGTCCAGCACCTCGCCGATCTGCTCGAGGTCGGAGGCGACGATCGCGCGCGCGAGGCCCATGTATTCGAACAGCTTCGTCGGCGAGCCGAAGAACACGCTCCCGTCCGGGTTCGGCACGTGCGGCGAGACGCACACCTCGCAGCACGCGAGCAGCTCGACGGCGCGGGGATGCGGGACCATGCCGGTCAGCCGGACGCGACCCGACAGCCGCCGGCGCTCGATCTCGGCGGCCACTTCCCCGCGCAGCGGGCCGTCGCCGATCAGCAGCCAGCGCGCGTCGTCGCGGCGCGCGGCCACGCGCTCGATCAGCTCGGGCAGCAGGTGCGCCCCGTGCCACGGCCCGAACGTGCCGACGAAGCCGACCGTGGAGGTTTGCGGCAGGTCGAGCTGCGTGCGCCAATACGCCGGGGGGTGAGCGCGCGCGTCGGCCAGCGCCCGCACGTCGACGCCGTTCGGGTTGACGAGCACGCGCTCGGGCTCGATCCCATCCTGCACGAGCTGGTCCTTGATCGGCTGTGACACGACGACGATCAGCGACGCATCGAGCAGGTTGCGCCGCTCGAGCGCCGCCAGCGTGCGCGCGAGCCGCACGCCGCCGCTCCCCCAATGGCGCTCCGCCCAGATCTCCGAGCCGTTGAACTCGAGCACGAGCGGGACGTTCAGCCGCCGCGCGAGCTCGAGCCCGGCGACGGAGCCGAGCGCGTAGCGCTGATAGACGAGATCGGCCGGCGCGCCCGACGCCGCGCGCACCAGGTCCGGCGTGTGGCCGATCAGCGTGAGCCAGTGGACGAGCTGGAGGACGTGTCGCGCCGGCGCCGCCACGCAGCGCGCGCCGCGCACGCCCGCGGGGCGTTCGGCGGCGAACACGTTGACCTCGAGGCCCGCGTCCGCGAGCCCGTTGATCACGCCCGCGGTGTGCGTGGCGGCGCCCCCCACCTGCTCGCCGAGCCAGCGCAGCGAGGGCTCGGCCCGCAGGTATGTCACGCGCACGACCTCGCCCGCGGGGCGCGCCGGCAGCGAGTACGTGCTCGCCGCGGCGCGGCGCGCACGCGCATACCAGCGCGCGCTGCGCGCGAGCTCCGCGGGCAGCGCAGCCGCCAGCGCGCTCGCGGCGCGGGCGCGCATAGCGGCGCGCCCGGCGCTCGTCGCGGCGCCGGGCGAGCGCACCTCGAAGCGGCGCGCGGAGCTCAACGCTGCGAGCGCGATCGCGCCGGCCTGGACGCCGTTGAGCGGCCGCTCGTCGCGCAGCACGCGCAGCTCCTCGAGCTCCGGGTTGCGCAGCAGGCGGCGCAGGCGGCGGGGATCGCGCGCCGTCGTGGAGAGCTCGGCGAGCGTGAGCACGCGTTCCCCCTCGGCCGCCACGATCGCGGGCCCGTTGAACGTTAGGTCGAGCGTGAGGCGCATCCCAGGCCGTGGAACGATACGACCGATGAGACGCCTGCTGCTCGTCACGCACCGCTCGATCGAGCAGGACGGCGGCCCGGCCGCGCGCTGGCGCGCGTTCGCCCGCTACCTGCCCGAACACGGCTGGGAGCTCGACGTCTTGAGCGCCGCCGCGCGCGCCGGCGCCGCGGAGTTCGAGGCCGGCTCGGCGCGCGCCGTGGCGCGGCGCGCCACGGCGATGGCCCGCGTCGGCCGACTGAGCGAGCCCGTGTTCTCGCTCGCGGGCATGCGCCCCGACGCGCTGCCGCTGTCGATCCTGTGGACACCCCGCGGCGCGCGGCGCGTCCGCCGCTGGATCGAGGAGCGGCGCCCCGATCTCGTCCTCGCGAGCGGACCGCCGATCGCGGGGCCGCTCGCCGCGCGCATCGGCGTGCCCGCACACGTCCCGCTGGTCGTGGAGCTGCGCGACCTGTGGGCCGGCAGCCCGGCGTTCGACGCCGGAGGTCGTACGCTCGCGCGGGTCGAGGACTGGCTGCTGCACGGAGCGCGGCGGGTCGTCGCGTGCACGCCCGAGGCCGTCTGCGACCTGCGCCGGCGCCATCCCGATCTCGCTCCGCGCGTCGTCGAGATCGCCAACGGATTCGACCCGCAGATCAGATCGATTGCGCAGCAGTGGCAGCCGAGTCCGTCGCGCGAGGCCCGCGGGCGGGCCCTCACGCTGCTGCACTCCGGCACGCTCACGCCGGCGCGCCCGATCGGGCCGGTGATCCGGGCGCTCGGAGACGCGCGGCTGGCCGGCGGCGTCCGCCTGGTCCTGCACGGCTATCTGTCTCCGACTTCGCGCGCCGAAGTCGAGCAAGCCGGGCGCTGTGGCGGCCCGCCGATCGAGCTGCACGCGCCGGCGCCGTGGGCGGACGCCGTCCGTCGGATCGCCGCCGCCGACGCCGGCTTGATCACGCAGGCCCGCGCCGCGGGCGACGAGACGGCCGTCGCCAGCAAGGTCTACGAGTACCTCGCGCTGGGCAAGCCCGTCGTCTGTGTGAGCGACGGCGGCGCCACGGAGGCGCTGCTGCGCCGCCTCGGAGCGGAGGAGCTGTGCGCGCGGCTCGACCGGCCCGAGACGATCGTCGCGGCGCTGCTGCGCCTGCGCGAGGGCGCCGTGCGCCGCCCGCCGCCCGAGCGTCTGGAGGCCTACGACCGTCGCGCGCTCGCGAGCCGGATGGCGGCGCTGCTCGAGGAGGTCGCGAGCGGCTGAAGCCAGTCGGCGAGGACGTCGACGATGCGTTGCGCCGCGCGTCCGTCCCACAGCGGCGGAATCCGGCGTAATCTCGCGCGCACTCGCGCGAGCAGGTCGGGCGCCTCGCGAATCCGCGCCGGCGCGAGCCCGAGCAGCAGGTTCGTGCCCATGCTCTCGGTGATCGGCCGCTCGGTGTTCTCGCGCAGCGTCAGGCAGGGAACGCCGAGGAACGTCGTCTCCTCCTGGACCCCGCCGGAGTCGGTCAGCACGCCCGCGGCGTGCGCGACGAGCGCGAGGAACTCGACGTAGCCGATCGGCTCGAGCAGCGCGAGGCCCGGCGCGTGCGCCAACGTCGGGTCCTCGGTCAGCAGCCGCGCGCGCGTGCGCGGGTGCGCCGGGAAGACGACCGGCAGCTCGCCGGCGAGCTGCCGCAGCGCGGCGGCCGCGGCGCTCAGCAGCGGGCCGTCGACGAGCGCGGGTCGATGGAGCGTGACGACGACGTATCCACCGTCGGGGACGCCCCAGCGCAACGGCGCGTCGCACGCGTCGATCCGGCCGCGCATCGAGACGAGCGTATCGATCATCGTGTTTCCGACATCGTGGATCTGGCCCTCCTCGCGACCCTCGGCGAGCAGGTGCCCGCGCGCCTCGGGCGAGTGTGTGAACAGCAGCTCGGAGAGGGCGTCGGTCACGACGCGGTTGATCTCCTCGGGCATCGTCCGGTCGAACGAGCGCAGGCCGGCCTCGACGTGGCCGACCGGCAGCCCGAGCTTCACCGCGACGAGCGCGGCGGCGAGCGTCGAGTTGACGTCGCCGGGCACGAGCACGAGGTCCGGTCGCTCGGCGAGCAGCACCGCCTCGATGCGCTCCATCACCGCGGCCGTCTGCTGCGCGTGCGTGCCCGAGCCGACGCCGAGGCGGTGATCGGGCTCGCCGACGCCGAGCTCCGCGAGGAAGATCTCCGACATCGCCCGGTCGTAGTGCTGGCCGGTGTGCACGAGCACGTGCTCGCACTGCTCGTCACGCTGCGCGAGCGCAGAGATGATCGGGGCGACCTTCATGAAGTTCGGTCGCGTGCCGACGACGGAGAGGATCTTCCACCGCGCGCTCATCCGGGCGCCGATCATAAGGAAGCGTCGATCATCTCGATTTCGGCGAATAAGCTCTCTCGCGCCCGATGTCCTCCGACTTAGTTCCCTCGCGGTGATGAAGCAGGTCGTGCTGCGCAACGGCCAGCCGCTGCTCGCCGAGATCCCCGCGCCCTCGCCGCGGGCCGGGTACGTGCTCGTCGCGAACGCCGCCTCGGTGATCTCGAGCGGCACCGAGCGCGCCGCCGTCTCTGACGGCGCCGGGTCGCTGCCGATGCGCGCGGTGCGTAACCCCGACCTCGTGCTGCTGACGCTGCGCCATGCGCGTGAGCACGGCGTTCGCGAGACGGTCGGGCTCGTGCGCGGCGCGGTCTCCGATGACACCGCGCTCGGCTACTCCTCGGCCGGAACGGTGCTCGACACGGGCGGCTTGGGCGACTTCTCGGTGGGACAGCCCGTCGCCTGCGCGGGCGCCGGTCACGCGAACCACGCCGAGATCGTCTCCGTCCCGGGCAATCTCGTAACGCCGGCGCCGCCGGGCGTCGCGGCGCGCGAAGCCGCCTTCACGACGATCGGGTCGATCGCGATGCAGGGGGTGCGCCGCGCCGAGGCGTCGCTCGGCGAGCGCGTCGCCGTCGTCGGCCTCGGCCTGCTGGGCCTGCTGACGGCGCAGATCCTGCGCGCGGCCGGGTGCGTCGTGATCGGCGTCGAGCCGAACGCGGCGCGGCGCGAGCTCGGCGTCGCGCTCGGTCTCGAGCGAGCGTTGCCGCCGCAGGACGCAGTCGCCGTGGTGCGCGAGTGGTCCGGCGGCGCGGGCGCCGACGCGGCGATCGTGACCGCGGCGGGCGCGTCGAGCGAGATCGTCAACGACGCCGTGGCGATCGTGCGCCGCAAGGGCCGCGTCGTGCCGGTCGGCGACGTCGGCCTGTCGTTCTCGCGCGCGGCGCTCTACCAGCGCGAGGCCGACGTGCTGATCTCGACCTCCTACGGCCCGGGGCGCTACGACCCGCTCTACGAGGAGGCGGGCGTCGACTACCCACTCGCCTACGTACGCTGGACCGAGAACCGCAACATGGGCGAGTTCCTGCGGCTGCTCGCCGCGCGGGCGATCGCGGTCGAGCCGCTGATCGAGCTCGCGCTGCCGATCGAGCGCGCGGCCGAGGCGTATGCGGCGCTGCGCTCGGAGCGGCCGCCGCTGGCCACCGTGCTCGAGTACGCGGGCGCGGTCGAGCGGACGGGGAGCGCGCCGCAGCCGACCCGAGCAGCCGCCGCGCCGGGCAGCGTCCGCTCGGGCGCGTCGGACACGGTCCGCGTCGGCGTCGTCGGCCCGGGCTCGTTCCTGCGCGCCGTGCACCTGCCCAACCTGCGCCGCGACGGAGCCGCGCCGATCGTCGCCGTCGCGGCGCGCCGTGGGCTCGTCGCGAGCGACGTCGCGCGGGCGGCCGGCGGCGAGGTCGACGCGTTCACCGACTGGCGTCGCGTCGTCGAGCACCCCGACGTCGAGCTGGTGTTGATCGGCACGCGCCACGACTCGCACGCGGAGATCGCCGCGGCCGCGCTGCGCGCGGGCAAGGACGTGTTCGTCGAGAAGCCGCTCGGCCTGACGCGCGAGCAGATCGACGAGGTGTGGGAGGCGGGCGGCGGCGACCGCGCGCGCCTGACGATCGGCTTCAACCGCCCGCTCGCGCCGCTCTCGCTACGGCTGCGCGAAGAGCTCGCGGAGGTCGAAGGCCCGCTGCAGGTCGTGATCCGCGTCAACGCGCCGCTGTCGGCCGAGCACTGGCTGAACGACCCGCGGCAGGGTGGCGGGCGAATCCTCGGCGAGGGCTGCCACTTCCTCGACTATGCCAACTGGCTGTGCGGCGTGCCGCTCAGCGTCAGCGCCGCCGCGGCGCGCGAGTCGGGAAGCGTCCGCACGGTTCAGAGCGCGAGCATCACCGTTCGCTACGAGGGCGGCTCGGTCGCGAGCCTGCACTATTCCGCGCTCGGCCCGGCGAGCCTGCCGAAGGAGCGGATCGAGGTCCTGGCCGGCGGACATGCGTGGGTGCTCGACGACTTCGAGCGGCTGATCTCCTACGACGGCGCCGGCTCGCGCGTGGTCGAGAAAGGCCACGGCGACAAGGGCCACGCCGCGCTGATGCGCGCCGTCCTCGCCGCGAGCCGCGGCGAGGCGCCGTTCTTCCCCGGCCTGCGTGCGGCCTACCTTGCACAGAGCGTCGCGCTCGCGGCGCTCGAAGCAATTGGCTCGGGCGCATCGCGCGAGGTCCACTCGCCGCCGTCCTCAAGCGGGACGCAGCCGCCGGATCGCGCGCCAGCCGCGTAAACGAAACACGGCGAGCGCCTGGCGGCGCGGGTCGGTCGCCGAGTCGATCCAGCGTGCGGGCACGAAGCGCAGCGGCTGATCGAGCCGCTCTCGCACTGCGACGGCGACGACGCGCCGGTACCAGAACGACGTCGCGTAGAGCTCGTGATCGGGCGCGAGCGTGACGTCGCTGCACGCGATGCTGTCGGCAAGCAGGGCGTTCTCCAGCAGCGCTTGCAGTGCGTAAGGGAACCGCACTCCGGCGAGCGGGTCGAGCACGTGGCGTGCGCCGTCGGGAAGCGTCAGCTCGATCACCTGATGGCTGCATTCCTGGCGCGGGCCGTAGCCGTGCGGATGCTCCTGGGCAAGCATCGTCACCCAACGCAGCGCGAAGCCCTCGCGCACGAGCGCGTCGCCGAGCAGACGTGGATCGGAGCGCTCGCGGGCCCAGCGCCGCAGCGCGTCGACGCGCTCGATCGGCGCCGTCGCGGCGGCACGACGCCAGGCGCGAACGTAGAGCATGCGGTCCGCGGCCGGCGGATACGGCGCGGCGCCGAGGCGGTATGTGTCGGCCTCCGCGACGGCGACATCGACGAACCCGGCGCGGGCCAGTCGCTCGCGGACGTCGCCTGCCGACGTTCTCCAGGTGTGGTTTTCGACGCCGCGCCGCGTGTCGTAGGCGTCGGGCGGGATCGCCGCGACGAGCACGCCGCCCTCGCTGAGCATGCGCCGCGCCTCGGCGAGCGTCGCGTCGACGTCGTATGCGTGCTCGAGCACGTTGTCGGCGTAGATGCAGTCGAACGTCCCGTCGGCGAAAGGCGGCGAGAGAAAGTCGGCGACGGTGAAGTCGACCCGCGCGGACGCGTGGTGCCGGCGGGCCGCCAGGATGAACTCCTCACCGGCGTCGACGCCGGTCACCCGCGCCCACGGCCGCTCGGCGGCGATCCTCGCCGACCACTCGCCGGCGCCGCAGCCGAGGTCGAGGATTCGCGCGCGGTCCAGCGGAACCATCGTCTGCAGGCACCGCGACTGCGCGTCGTTGCGCTCGGCGCCGAGGACCGTCGCGCGCTCGGCGCGCACCTGCCGGCGCGCCTCGCTCGCGGCGTCCGGCGCGACGTGGTGCTCGAGCTGCTCGCGCGCGAGCGCCGCGAGCTCGGACAGGCGCACGAGCTCGACGCCGCCCTCGCGCAGCAGGCGCAGCTGCTCGCGGATCGCCGGGATCTCAAGGTCGGCCTTCGAGTGCCCGACGGCCACGTAGAAGTCGTCGTCGAGCAGGCGCGGCGGCGGATAGTCGACGAGCGCATGCGCAAGCGCGCGCGGGACCACGCGGTTGATTGCCCGGCGATGCGAACGCGCTTTGTAGTGCGCCGCGCCGAGCAGCTGGCGGGCCTTCGCGCTCCGCCGCGCCAGCTCCGTGCTTGGGCCGGCCGTGCGCTCGGCCTCGATCAGCGCGAGCAGCCGCTCGCCGAAGCGCCGGCCCTCGCTGAGGTCGAACGTCCAGCGGTCGTTGCGCGCGAACGTCGCCACCGGCAACTCGACGATCCCCCGCTCGGCCGGCGGCGCCTGCAGCTGCGGATCGGAGTGGCTTGCGAACCACGGCTGGTGCGGGTCGAACGGCCAGCTGTAGTCGTGATATACGCCGGGGCGGCGCCCACCGTGATAGACGGAGGAGTCGCACCGGACGTCGTTCGCGCGCAGCGCCTCGGCGAGCCGGCGGAACGGCTGGGCCTCGTAGCCACCGGCGCGGAAGGCGACTACTTGATAGTCGGGGTCTACGGGCCGGATCGCCCGCTCGAGCGTCTGCTTCAGACGGGCGATCAAGCGCACGAGGTCGGGGTGGTCCTCGGCGCGCGTCAGCCGTTCGTTCCAGACGTAGCGGCTGTCCTGCAGCCGCGCGCCGAGCTCGGGCAGCCAGTTGGGGTGCAGGTGCAGCTGGACGTCGTGGCCACGGCGCACCGCGTCCCGCCACTGCGCCTCCATGCGATCGGCGAGTTCGGGCTCGTGCTCGCGCAGGAAGGCGTGCTCGCCGAGCTCGGCGAAGATCGTCAGGCGCGCGCCCGCAGCGTCGCAGGCGTCCAGCAGCGCCTCGGTCGGCGCGAAGACGTCGGCGTCCCAGTCGATCCGCCGCTCGGCCGGGATCGGCTGCCACGTCTCGTAGTCGAGCGTCAGCGCGGCGAGCCGCCGGCGGGGACGCGCCAGCAGCATCAGGTGCTCGCTCTCGAGCAGCTCGAGGCGCTCGATCACGAACTCACGCTCGACCAGCGTGCAGACCTCCGCGGGCGTCAGGTATTCGCGCCCGCCGGGGCTGTACGCGGCGATCAAGGCGAGACCGTCGCGCCGCAGGTGCTCGGCGATCCAGTGCAGTGAAGCGCGCCTGGCGGCCTCGTCGACGTAGTAGATGACGTCGCTGAAGACGATCGCGTCGAACCGGTCGCGGTCCGCGTCGGTGCGCTCGAGCGCGTCGATCGAGCCGCGCTCGAAGTCGATGAACGGATAGCGCGTCGCGCCCTTGGCGACCGCCTCGGCGCTCAGCTCGATGCCGTGCAGGCGGTCGAAGTCGGGGCGCAGGCGCGCGAGCATCGCGCCGAAGCCGCAGCCGACGTCGAGCACGCTGCCGTGACCACGCGCGTGTAGCCGGATCGCGTCGACGTAGAGGTCATAGCGCGCCGAGTCCGCCTCGCCGATCCCCCATGGGTCCTCCTCGGCGAGGTACTTCGCCTCGCAGTCGAGCTTGAACCTGATCATCCATCCGGCCCCAACGGCGAGATCGGCTGCGGGCGCCGGAGCGCGAGGCGCACGACCGAGGCCGCGCCGGCGATCGTCGGCCGCAGCGGCGACCAGCCTCCGAGATCGCGCGCGAACAGCCGCATGTGCAGCGCGAGCACGAGCGCGTAGGCGACCGACGAAGCAAGCGAGGCGACGTACGTCCCGTGGTTGGGGAGCAGCAGGAGATTCAGCGCCAGGTTGATCGCAAGGCCCGGCGCCCACACGAGGACGAGCTCGCGCGGCATCCCGTGGGCGGCGAAGTAGTAGGCGATCACGTTGAGCAGTCCGAAGCAGTACACGCCCGGCAGCAGCCACAGCAAGAGCGCGATCGCCGGGTGATACGCGTGCCCGAACAGCAGCGTGAGCGCGGGACCGGCGAGTGCCGCGGCGAGCGCACAGACGAGCAGGTAGCCGACCCCGACCAGGTGAAAGACACTGAGGCTCACATCGCGGTCAGCCGATCCGCGCGCGACGCGCGCGAACAGGTTCACGCAGACCGCCAGGGGCAGCAGCTCGAGCGCGTCGGCGACCGCGACGGCGACCGAATATTGGCCGGCCGCGCGGGGTCCCTGGATGCCGTTGACGAGCAGCAGGTCGACGCGGATCAGCAGGTAGGCGAGCAACGTAGCTGCATACGCCCGCGTGCCGTAGCCGATCATCCGCAGCGCCAGCGCGCGATCGGGCGGCCGCGCAAGCGGGCCGTGCCGGCGCATCGCCGAAACGAAGATCAGCAGCGCGAGCACGTGCGGAGCGACGAGCAACGCGAGCGCCAGCAGGACACCGCCGCCGGCCAGCCTCAGGAAGACGCCGACGAGCACGACCGTGAGCAGCCCGACGCCGACGTCGACCGCGTTGTAGAGCACGGTGCGCCCCTCCGCGAGCAGGATGCTCTGCAGGAACAGCGAGCTCAGCATGATCGGCACGGCGAGCATGCCGAGCGACAGTTCGGCCCAGCCGATCCCGCCGAGCGCGCTCGGCGCGAGCAGCTTGACGGTGAACAGGAGCGCGGCGAGCGCCGGCCCGAGGACGCCCGCGAGCCACAGCGAGTTACCTGCGATGCGCGCTCGCAGGTGCGGCTCGCGCGCGGCGAAGTAGGGGTTCGCCGAGGCGATCCCGAACGTCCCGAGCTGCACGACGAGCGTGATCAGCGCGTAGACCGCCGCGAGCGAGCCGCGGCCGGCGGGGCCGAGCGTGCGCGCGAGGATCACCGACGTCGCAGCGCCGAACACGAGCACGCAGAGCTTCGCGAGCAGCATCAGCAGAACGTCGCCGCGCAGACCGCGCTCGACCGGCGACGCCGCGCTAGCCACGACGTCCCCGAAATATGATCGACGCACGCCTCGGGCGCCGTCGAATCGATCCTCCCGACCGCCCGGCGCGATGTGTCATGTGCGGCATCTGCGGAGTCCTGGCATTCAACGACAGCTTCCCCTGCGACGAGCGGTTGGTCGTGGCGATGCGCGACACGATGACGCATCGCGGTCCGGACGACGCGGGCGTTTGGAGCTCACCCGCCGATCGCGTCGCGTTCGGTCACCGGCGCCTGTCGATCGTCGATGTCTCTCACTACGGCCGCCAGCCGATGTGCAACGAGGACGGCAGCGTCTGGGTGACGTTCAACGGCGAGATCTACAACCACGCCGCGCTGCGCTCAGAGCTCGAAGAACGCGGCCACCGCTACCGCTCTCACTGTGACACGGAGACGATCGTCCACCTCTACGAGGAGGAGGGCGCGCGTTGCGTGGAGCGGCTTGACGGGATGTTCGCGATCGCCGTTTGGGACGCGCGCCGACGCGAGCTCCTGCTCGCGCGCGACCGGCTGGGCAAGAAGCCGCTGTACTGGACGCGGACGCCTGCGGGGCTCGCGTTCGCGTCTGAGATCAAGGCGCTCTTGCGCCATCCGGCGGTCAGCGCGGAGCTCGACGTGACGGCCTTCTACGACTACCTCACGTTCGTCTGCACGCCGGCGCCGGCGACGATGTTCGCCGGGATCAGCAAGCTCGCGCCCGCCGAGCGACTGACGGTGGGCTCAGAGGGAAACATTCACAGTGAAATCTATTGGACACCGATGTCCACGGAGGCGAGCGCGGAGCTGGCCGAGCAGGGCGCCGACGAACTCGGCGAGCGGCTGCTGGAGCTGCTACGCGGCTCGATCGCCAAGCGGATGATGAGCGACGTGCCGTTCGGCGTGTTCCTCTCGGGAGGGGTCGACAGCTCGACGAACGTGGCGTTGATGTCGGAGCTGACGTCCGAGCCGGTGAGGACGTTCTCGGTCGCCTTTCGCGAGCACGAGCGTTACAACGAGCTCGAGTACGCGCGCCAGATCGCGAGGCGCTTCGGCACCGAGCACCACGAGGTCGTGATCGACGCCGAGGACCTCGTCTCGTTCCTGCCGGAGATGGTGCACCACCAGGACGAGCCGATCGCCGACTGGGTCTGCGTACCGCTGTATTACGTGGCGAAGCTCGCGCACGACAGCGGGACGATCGTGGTGCAGGTCGGCGAGGGCTCGGACGAGCTGTTCCACGGCTATCAAGGCTACATCGACGCAGTTGCGCGACGCCGGCGCTACTGGGAGCCCTTCCAGCGCGTTCCGGGGCCACTGCGCACGCTCGCCGCGGGCTCGGCGGTCGAGCTCGCGCGCCACACGGGTCGCGGCCTGCTCCACGCTCAGTACATCGTCGACGCCGCGTCGGGACGGCTGCCGTTCTGGGGCGGCGCGATCTGTTACACGGGCGAGCTCAAGCACCAGATCCTGAGCGCCAACGGGGCGCGCCCCGACGCCTATCGGATCGTGCAGCGCCTGTGGGATCAGGCCGAGCGCGACGGTCCCGGCGCGGACCTGCTGCAGAAGATGACCTACCTCGAGCTGAAGCTGCGGCTGGCCGAGCTGCTGCTGATGCGCGTCGACAAGATGACGATGGCGACGTCCGTCGAGGCGCGCGTGCCGTTCCTCGATCGCGAGCTGGTCGAGTTCGCGATCGCGCTGCCGATGGAGATGAAGGTCCGCGACGGCGTCGGCAAGTGGCTGTTGAAGCGAGCTGTCGACGGTCTCTTGCCGCGCGAGATCGTCGATCGTAAGAAGCAGGGGTTCGGCGCGCCGGTCGCCGAGTGGTTTCGCGGCGAGCTGGGCAGGCGCGCGCAACGGGAGATCCGCGACTCCTCGCTGGCCGAGCGCGGCCTGCTCGACTACGCGCGGATCGACGAGCTGTGGCGCGCGCATCGCAGCGGGCGCGCGAACTGGAGCTTCCAGCTGTGGAACCTCTACAACGTGAGCGCCTGGCACGACCATTGGGTCGCCCGCGATGCAGCGACTTGACCAGGCCCCGCGCGCGCTGGACCGGGCGCCGAGCGAGCTCGACCGCGCGTCGCGTGGCGGGCTCGCCAGGGCGCTCGCGTGGGGCCTCTTGTGGGCCGTGCTCGGCGCGCTGGCGCTCTATCTGATCGCGCCCGACCCGTGGCGCATCCAACCGTCGCGCGCGAGCGAACTGCGCGCTTCGCTGAGCGTGCTCGAGCATGGCGGCCCGGCATTGCTGGGATACCGCTCGGGCTCGCA
>Ga0210386_10001348_pt1 | contig 21948 bp, 19 predicted proteins | sample IncBWH32OmetaG_FD_160091 | JGI IMG/M metagenome (GOLD analysis project Ga0210386, IMG submission 160091) | Forest soil microbial communities from Barre Woods Harvard Forest LTER site, Petersham, Massachusetts, United States - Inc-BW-H-32-O ...
TCATTTTCCGGGATACTGAATTATGCTTCAGCGAATGCTCGTTGGGACGCGACGGCAAGTACCGCCCATTCATGGCGTGCTGCGATTGGCTCTGGTTTTTTGTTTTTTTGTTCTGATAACCGCGGTCTTGTTCAAACCGTGGATAGAATACATCTCGACAATTCTCATCGGGCCACCGACAGACAACATGCAGGACTTCTGGAACAGCTGGTACGCGGCAGTGGCAGCAAATCGGCACGAGTTCTTTTTCACAAAGTTGATCCGTTTTCCCGAAGGAACCTCACTTCAATATCACTCATTCTGCTATCTGCAGGTCTTTGCAGTCGCGGTAATAACGGAAATTATCGGGCTCAACCGCGCGACGCTGATCTCGGTACATAATTTAACACTATTGTTTTCGTTTCCACTTGCCGGCACCGGCGCATTTTTGTTGGTTCGCCGATTTGCGCACTTAACATGGGCATCGCTTGTGGGCGGCTATGTTTTTGCGTTCTCACCATGGCACGTTCAACAAGTCATGTTCCACGCACACACCTCCGAGATTGGCTTTATCCCCTTTTTTGTGTTCGCTTATCTCGAAGCGATAGATCGCAAGAGCGTCCAGTGGCTGGTGGCAGCAATTTTCTTCTACACACTGTCGGCGCTTTGCAGTTGGTACTATCTCTTCTATCTCGCCTTCTTTGTAATCTTCCATACAACGTTTATGGTATTTCACGACCGGGTGCCGCTCCGTGGTTGGGAGCTTCGCGCTCCATTGCTGTGTTTGGGCGGCACAGCAGTCCTCCTTGCACCGCTGCTCATACCAATGGCCTTGACCTCGAGTGCAAAGGCCTATGACTACGGCTGGAATGCATACGTCATTGATCTGCCTGCATTCCTGATGCCGCCACAAACTCACCTGCTTTCGGCCAACTTGGGATCCCGCTATCGGGATTTCAGCGACTTCGGCCTGGAGGGTGTTGCGTATCTTGGTATTGTCAATGTCGGCTTACTTTGCTGGCTGGGCGTGCGTCACAGGAGCACCAAATTACCCGTTTGGTATGTCTTCGCCGGAATCATTACATTTTCGGTCCTGGCCTTCGGGATGTTCCTACACGCATTTCATTACAACTTATGGATCCCTCTGCCGGATATTCTTTTCGTCAATCTCCCATTTGTTGCGAATATCCGGACTCCGGCAAGGACCGTAGTGATGGTCTATCTCTTTCTGTCGATCGGCGTGGGATGTGCATTGGCTTTAGCCTGGAGTGAGACACCAACGATAAAGAGGCGTGCGCTTGCGATTGCCGCGGCAGTCCTTCTTACGATCGACTTTGTCCCCTCGCACTTGCTTTCTACGCAAGCGACCTGTCCTGGTATTCTGCAAATAATTCGCGACGATCCCGAGCATGATTTCGGCGTGTTAAATTGGCCACGAAACTACCCAGCTCGAAACGAGCCAATGCTCCAGCAGACGTGCCATGGCCGACCCGTGGTGCTGGCGGTAGTGTCCCGCGTTCTTTCTCCAAGTCTCATTGACCGCATCGAGGCCCGCAACCTAGTCCGCCAGCGGGAACAGCTTCGACGCGCGAAGGTGAAGTACATCGTTATGAGGCCACCTGGCACGGGATTGGCAGAATGGATGCCTGAGGACGGCGCTTTTGCGCCTTACTTGGACACATATCCAATAGTAGCCAGATCACCTGACTTCATCGTCTTCAAGGTTTACGGGGTTTCGCCCCTTCATCAATAAAGCTGGGCGCGCTGCCCCTGGCCCAACGATGCTCGTCACGGAAACATCCATGGCTGCCGCGCCGCAACTCTGGGAAACAGCGGCTACACAGCAGAGGGCAGAATCGCAGCGATCTCTTTTCCCAATCTCATGCCAGGCAGTTCAATGAACCGATAGGAAAAATACCCCAAAATCGCGGAAATTACCGTTGCCCCCATTCCAACCACCAGCGTGAAGAGAGGTTTATGCTGAACAAGCCAAGCTCCTCCCGGATTCAGAAATATCTCGAAGGCAATTAATACCAATGTCATCTGAGAGAAAGCATAGAAGCTGAAGGATATGTCCCCGAGCCAAACCAAGATGCGGTTGGAAAATAACCTGGTCTGCCTCGGATCGCTTGTAATGACCCAACCAAGCAGATGCGCGCTGAAAAGCACATCGACAAGCGGCTTCAGGATATATTGTGCAACCGGATTGTGCCAAAGAGCCAGCAGAAGTATGCCTGCAAATTCGACGGCGACCAGGCGACCACTTCTAAAGTAGCCCATCAGGCTCGGCGCACTCAGAAGCTGAGGAAGAATGATTCCAAGATAAAAGCACCAATGATATGCAAGCGGGACCCCAATCGGTCGAATTATCAGACCCATCTCAAATAAGGCGGTAAAAATCACTACATTCATTAAAGTTGAAGAACGGTCTGCAAGCGCAACCATTAAAGGAAGAAAGGGTGCCACACAGATTTCAACCTGAACTGACCACAGAACGCCATTGATCGGCGTTGCCATGCCAAAAAAACTAAGAATGATCGCGCGCCAACTCGTATCTATAGACAGGAAATGAGCGTTGAACCAATCGTTGTTGGCAGCCACTATAGGTGCATGATGCATAGCATTACCGACAAGAACGCCGATAGCCATGGTAATCCAGAAAACGGGAAGTAATCTGGCTGCCCGGCGTACGAGAAAATGACGAAATGAATGCGGCTGCCGCCGCAACGACTCCCCGAGAACAAGCCCACTCAAGACATAGAAAAGAAGGACCGCCGAGCCCTGTTGAAACAAAAGTCCGACGCCGGTGCCGAAATAGCTGTCTATCACCAGGGAGGAATGGCCAAAGGCAACTGTCAAGGCAGCGAGTCCGCGAATGGACTGAAGCCTTTCATTATGCCCCTTGAGCATCTTGCCGTCCCGGCGCGAATACAGCTGTAAAAAGTACATCAAAATGAGAAGATTCACTAAGCCATATAGGCCTTGAAACCGGCCGCCCGACGGATTGCCGCCCAGTGCGGCCAAAATCGACCACTAGCGGCACGCATTGATATTTGATTCTCTCGTGGCACGTGGCGGAGCGCTTTCGGCTCCTTCAGTTTCACCTTCCTGAATGTGGCAAAAGCGGATTCACACGCCAAATCTCAATCGCCTCGCCACGCCCAGACAAGCGCGTGAGCCACGGGGGTGTCATTCCGGACCTGAGAGTCGTCAACAACCCATTCTGACTGGTGTCGGGCGTCGTAGAACAATCGACAATGTAACCCGCTCTAAGATGACGAACGGCGCTCTCAGCCCGAGCTGAATTCGCATTGAGAGCGTCATATGCAGCCAATATTTGCTTCGACATCCGATGATATGGCGCACTCACTATGTCGTGCGGAGTGTCAGCCAAAATGAGAGAGCCGAGGTTAAAATCGGCCAGAACCAGTCCAGGCGGCAAGTGCGCGAGGTGTGCATAAGACGCAACGTCATTACAGGATAGTGAAACACCCCTGACCGCGCCCGCCTCTTTGGATCTGTAATTGAAGTGAATCGCCAGCACGCCACCGACGACGATAGGCGAAAGAACCACAGACATCAAAACAACCGGCAGCATGCGATCATCCAGCCAGCGTTGGGCCACATAGCTCAAGCCTGCCGCAAGGATCGGGAACCCGAACCAGAAGCTGTAGTCTTCCATTCGCTCGAACCGAAAGGCCGTGACACAGGCGACCGTCAGCACGACGAGAGCCAATGTTTCTGCAATTCCGAGCCGGTTTCGCCACCACAGACAAATGGCCGACAAAAGTGCCATGACCATGGCCGTCATCGAATGGGTTGCCACCGGTTGATTTTGGGCAAAAACCGTGGTCCAAGACTGAAGTTCCTGGATTCTATCGAAGAATATCTGCTGCAATCGCGGATCGACGGCCGCAAACGGGCCATGAATGCAGATTGGTTCAATGAACAGATAGGTCGCAGTCACCGCCAACCCGACGAGGGCTAACGAACTCCATCGCCATGCACTCGGCCACCGGGCGGATAGCGCCGCAATCCCGGTTATACCGAGGCCGGCCACGCAGAGGGACGCTACCAGGTTAATGGCCATGGCATCGCAGAACGACATGCCCCATCGCGAAGATGGGGTCTGGAGCACATAAAATCCGGCACTGGCAGCTGATAGCGCAATGCCATAGGCACCAATTGCGCGCGCCTGAGTGCGATCGATCGCCAGGCGCAAGGCAAAGCTTGCACCAATAATCGCCTGAAACGGCAGTGCTTCAAGGCCCACAGCGAGACCAAGCCCGCTCGCAAAACCTGCAACAGCCGCCATGCGCGGTCTCAAATCGCGAACAGTAGCGACGGCCATTGCGATAAGGGCAAACGTAATCTGGATGTTGTGGTGATCTATGCGGCCAGGACGGAACTGACGATAGAGCTGCAGCTCTATGGCCATCAGCACCGCGCCGATCACTACCGCCGAGCGGGTGCCAAGATTGCGGGCGATGACCAATGCCGCCATGACCGCTGGAAAAACCCACAGCATCGGCCACACAATTCGCACCACAAGTTCAGCATTGGTCGAGGAAAGAAAGCGCCCCGCGAGCCACATCGCGGCTGCCAGCCCGCCGTCAACCAGTCGCGACCAATGAAAAAAAACGCCATCAGGCGGGTCGATTCTCGTTACAAGCTGATCAAACCATCCGCGCCCATGCAGCAGATCCCGCGCCAGGACCAAGCGCATTGCATCGTCTGTGTCGCGAAATTCGCGAGCGACGCCTCCACCATACTGCGCGAACATCAAGCCGCCGTCCACCAGCGTTAACGCGAAGGCTATGATGGCAATGTCGCGGATGGACGAGAGTTTTGGCGTAGGTAGGAGGCGCATCGCCCTTCTCGCTACCTCAACTTAAAATGAACTTGTGGTCTGCGCCCATATTATAGCCCCTTGCCGCGCCTGATCCTACGGTAATGCCGCACAAGATCACGCAGCCTCGACGAAAGCCGCAAGTCCCGGCGTCGTCGCGTGTTGCGCCAGCTCGCGCCGCGCCTGCACGAGAGCAAGCCCAAAGAGCGCAAGCGCGCCGATCGCCCCAACCGGCACATGGGTGGCCGCACCGATTTGGCGCGGCAGCAGGGGCACCAGGAACAGAGCCAAGAGCCCGGTCTTTTCCCAAGCAAAATAGCCACTCTGCCGCGCCGCGACGACGAGCCACATCGCCGCCACCGCCCCAAGCACGAGGTCGTAGTAAAGGGCGAGCGGAATTGCGACCAAAGTCGCCGAGGCCAGGACCGCGGCGCGAACGGGCAGGCTCGACCCGCGCCGCCATACGAGCGCGACCGCGACGGCTGCGACGAGGGTCACGCCCGCCTGAATGAAATAGGCCAAGGCAGAACTCCCGCCGAGCAGCCGGACGGCGCCGAAGGCGCTCACGAACGCGGCAAAAACGACTTGGCCGGATTCATAAGTTACATGAGAGCCAATCGCGATGGCAAGGAAGCTTTTCCAGGTCGTCCAGCCGAAGAAGAGGATCGAGAGGCCGACCATCAATGACGCCGAAGCGGCGGCGGCGGCAAAGGCGCGCCAACGACCGCTCGCGGCCAGCGCGATGGGTACGAGGAGCCCAAAATGCGGCTTGTAGCAGAGGCACCCGAACAGAATGCCCGACGCGATCGGCCTGCGGTCGATCAGCAAGAGCGCCCCACCGAATAACGCGGCCGTGAGAAAGGAATTCTGGCCAAATCCGATTGTCCAAAGCACCGACGGGAATGCCAAAATCGGCACGAACAGCTTCCAATCCTGGTCACGCAAGGTCGATCGCGCAACGGCGAGAAAGAGCAGCAACGTCAACGATTCAAAGGCGACGAAGGCCGCGAGATAGGGGAGATGGGCCAAGGCGGCGCAAATCAGGAGGAAGACGGGCGGATAAAAGAAATAGAGGTAGTCGATTCCGGGTTCGGTCGCCGCCTGTTCGGCCGCATGATGCGCGGCCTGGTCGTAGGCCAGCGCGGGCGTGCCACTATCGGCCAGTGCACCGGCAGCGTAGAAGCTGACGAAATCCGTCGTGGCCGGCTTTGCCGGATGATGCGTGGCTTGGTCGTAGGCGAGCGCGGAGATTTGCCCGTGCGTTACCAGGACACAGAACACGAATGCCGCGATCTCGATGGCAAGCCAAACAGCGCTATAGCCGAGCACGCGTTCGCGGCTAAGCCAGGCTCCGCTCCTTAAGCGAGCGACCAGGAGAACGATGATCGACAGTTCGGGGCCTCGGATAGTGAGCATTGCTGGACCATCCCGGAAAAGGCAGGGAGGTTGCCGCATCATAGGCGCGCGCCTGTAATGAAAGCGTTAAGACGAGCTTAAGCCAATCGCCTGCGCACGACCGGCCTTCGCTGGGTGGTCCGGTTGGCATGTTAGTTTAGAGATTGCATTTGCGCCATGGGCTTTGTTCCAGGCCGGAGGATGGCCCATGCCGCGGACAGAGGAAAAAATGCTTCCGGGCGCCGCGGCGACAGCGGACATTTGCGCGTGTGGGGGCGCATGCGCCTGGTCAGATCGTGCCACCTTCGGCGACAAGGCGCGGTTTGCGCGTTGTTGCCAAGTCGATGAGCCACGCAAGCACAAGCATGGCGGCGATGATCGGGAGGGCGTAGATCGCGCTCAACGGACCGGATTGCCGGTCCAAAATGCGCATCCCCGCGTAGATCAGTGCAAATTGGGAGACATAGAGCGGATACGAGATACGCCCGAGAAAAAGAAAGACCCGATGAGGCGGCTCGTTGCTTTCGGCGAGGAGTGCGACGAGCAGGGGAAACGTGCAGATTGCGAAGACATCGAAAATCGGCGGCGCGAACGATAGGGGCATGGATGCGATGAAGAACGCAATGGCGTATACGAGCATCGGCGACACGTGCGGAAGCCGCGCGAGCGCTCCCGACACATGGAATCGCAAGACGACGACGCCCGCGGAAAATCCGAATAGCGCCCGCACCGCACCAACCCAAGCCGTTCCTGGAGCGGTCCCAAGAACCAGATTGTGGCCGACAGCGAGCGCCAAGAAGACAAGTGGCGTCATACTTAGGACAGCAATTGCCAGAAGCGCTGATATTGAGCACCTGCGCAATCCCAATGCGTAAAGCGTGTTCACAAGCCACTCGTCGAGCAAAGACCAGAGCGGGCCATTTGCGGGGTAAAGAACCAACGCCACTGGGTCCGGGATAAGGAAGAGCGCCAATATCGACAGCATCACGGCGCGCGTGATGCTATCGCCATAAAACGGCAATGTGGGAGAGTTGATCCCGAGGATCGCAACAATGGCAACCACCGCGGTTCCCAGCATCTGCACCGGGAAAAGGCGCCGTGCCCGGGCACGAAGGAAGCCGGCGATGGTCAAGTCCTGCGCGAGGCGATTTTCGTAGACATGAGCGATGACGAAACCGGAAATCACGAAGAATGCATCCACACTGAGATAGCCACGATTTAGGAGGTGGCCGCTTTTCAGCACGTGGTCGTCACAATGAAAGATCGCGACCATAAGCGCGCAAATGCCGCGCAGCCCGTCGAGGCTTTCGTATCGCTTGGAAGACGCCACTTTCCGCCGCCCTGAGATGGGCATTTATGCCAGATCGCTGCGTCTCTTCCTAGCTGCGAGGTTGATAAGGGATAACAAGCTCGGGCCGAACGGATTGTCGAGGGTCTGTAAGGTCCAGGTCGATATATCCAAGGTCGCAGGTAAGGAAGGAGACGAGTCAGATGCCTCCAATGGCGCGAACGCCGATCAATCGCAGAACGTTCGCTTGTCCGGCGCGAACTTATCAGCGATGGATTCCGGGCCAATTGATCGCTCTGTAGCACTCGCTGGTTTCATGCCCCCTTGCCGGGTCACAAGAGGTCCCCTTGCTCTGTGTGACGTGATCGGTTCTTCTCGTGCAATGCGAATTGATCGAAATCGGCCAACCTGTCCCCAAGCCCTCGGGTGCCATCGCGCGGACGACGCGGTTCCGCAAACCTCGATCGCGACGGGAGATCAAGTCGACGGGGGCCGGAGCATGACGGATCCATATTGCTTGCCGGTCGCGGTGCCCGCCTTACCAGCCGCCGGCGGACGCCAAGTGTAATCCCGCCTTACACCACCCCGTCCTAACCCATTGAATCAGCGTTTGGCACGGCACTTGCACGCCACCTCTTGGCGCGGAGCTTGGAGCTCGGTCTTTTGTATAAAGCTATGAACACAAAAGCTATGAAACTGATCTTGCTGGCGCCGGTTTTTGCCGCGGCCTTTGCCGCGCAAGCGAATGCGGGTGTAACGACCTACGGTGATCTGTCCAGTTGGCAGACGGCAGCGCAACATTCCAATGAAACGCTGCTTACAGGCGCAAGTGAAGCCTCCGACCAGACTATTGTAAACGGCCTGACGGACGGCTCGACGCTGACCAACCTGAACCCTCAATCGGTCGCGTATATCGTCGGAGGTGGCAATTGGGGCACTTGGCAGGGGGGACTCCAGCCGACGGTTTATTGGTCTAACGGCTCGGATGTTCTTTCGGCAGGTTTCAACCCGGGCAGTGTCTCGGGCCATCCCGTGGATGCGTTTGGTTTCTATGCGGAAGGGGACCTTTTCCAGACCGATACCTTTACGCTTCTTTTAAGCGATGGTTCGACTGTCATGCAGCAAATCAATGGCGATGCCGGCGCCAAATTTTTCGGCTGGGTGGGATCCGGTATCACAGGCTTGACTTTGTCTACGAATGACGGAGACAGTTTTGCCATTGGCGATTTCTGGGAGGGCTATTCCACTTCAACATCTGTCCCCGAACCGCTGACACTGTCTCTGTTCGGTGCCGGCCTGGCCGGTGCGGCCGTGATGCGCCGCCGCAAGAAGGCCAAGGCCTGATTCATCATTACGCAAAAGTGGAAACGGCGCCTTTGGGCGCCGTTTTGATTCAGGTCCGGATCGATCGGACATGAAAAATCTGGCGACCTGGAACGCGACCGCGGAAGCCCCACGATTTCCTGCTGTATGAGCAAGACGGCGCTTGGAGTGACTCGCCTACAAATCTTCTTTGGCCAAAACGATCAAAGTCGCGCTGAGTTCAAGTTAATGTCCGCCGGGCCTTCGCGAAAATGGATCCAGGCTTAGAAATCCAGCAGATGTGGCAGCGGCGGTGGCGACTCCGGCCCGCGCACCTTGTGTGCCCAAGGGCTCAAGGTATTCGTCAACCAGAGCTTCAATGTGTTGGCGTGATGCAGCGAAAGGCTTGGCTCCAACGCCGCCAGCAAATGATTCATGCCGTGAAAATAGCCGCGCCGATAACGATGCTCGGCGGCGACATCGAACGGGACCTCCGAGGCGTCTGACGTTCGCTGTGTCCCTTCGTGGGGCAATCTCGCCTCCCGTTACCCATCTCGCCGGCTGGATGGGCAGACACAGGTCTGTCAGGCCACCAACCCCCGCGCCATCATAAACGCATTCGCGTCCAACCTGACAATATGACAGCAACTTCTGAGCCAAAATCATATGTCAGCATAATCAAGAACTTGCATTGGTATTGCCAGACATTTGTAAAATCGGCTGACACCGCGCGACGGCCGCATACCCTCGCCAAGCGCCGGCCCCGCGTGCCCAGGCTCCTTTCAGGATTCGGCGAGGCGAGCGGCCATTGTCCAATGACATGTCCGTCTTAACCCTAAAATCAAACTGACCTGGACTTTGACCCGCATTCGGGCGCACGGCTAGCACCAATGTGGCCAACCATGAACAATTCCCACGAATACCAAGTTCGGTTTTTGGATGGAGAAGGCGCGCTGATGAACGACGTGCACCTCATGGCTGAATCTCTGGTCGTTGCAACCGACCAGGCTCGAACGATCGCCACGGAAATAGGCGCGGCCAATTTCTTCATCACGGCAAAGGCCGATTCAAAGATCCACGGCTGACGTTAGCCCGGTTGCCATCTCACATTGGCGTGGGCACGACATGGCATTGCCCCACGTGAACGGCCTTCAGCTGTTATGTGCTTCCTCGCCCACGCCCCGATCGGTGCCCGCCCGCAGGAACTCTCCGCCGGCACGCACGCACTCCCGCCAGGGCGTCCCGCAACCTTGCAGGTCGAACAGCAACGCCGACAGCAGGTGGCCCTCCTCCGCCGAGGGAATATGGAATACCACCGCGGAAATCGCGTCGTGTCCACGCAATGCCGCTGCCGCGCAACGGTGCCATCCATCGTGGAGAAACAGTTTGCCTTCCAAATCGAAGACAAAGACTGGAGGAAACTCAGCGCCAAAAGAGTAGGCGCGTTCGTAGGAGGCCACTTTGCCCAACGCCCTGTCTCGCCTGTGTTCGCGCTCATACAGACGGTGACGCATGGCGCTCATGCTTTCGCCCGGCATGCGCCGAAACTGGCTCGCGTGTTCGGTCTCGGTGATCAATCTTGCCAAAAATACGCGCCGCTGCTCGAAGTGCTGGCCTTCCGGCAAACGGCGGTGCGACCAAGGTAAAACACCCTTGGCGGATTTTTTTGTCATTATCCCCCCAGAGGCCAGCCACCAGGCGACCAGCCGTCAAATACTTTGGCGCTCCCACCAAGTCGGATTTGATATAAGCACGTTGCAGCGGCGCATGTTCAGTGTCGCGTCAGCGGGTCCATGGCCACCGTGCACAGTAGCGCTCGCCAAAACCCTATCCACTATACATCCCCGTAATGCATCAAGTATTTGAATTACAACAGCAATTCTTCATCGTGGGAGATTTCATAGTGCCCGTTCGGATATCACGGGCCAACAACTGCGCCGGCCGAGCCCGCGACCCGAGACCGGTCTCTGCTCGTGCGGTCCTGGAACTGTTATCAGGGCGGAGCGTTTGGGCAAACACCCCAGGAGGTTATCCCGTGCCGGACACCGCCGTGCCCGATCCCAGTGTGTTCATTGTCACCATCCGCCGAAGCGAACGAAGCGAACCCGAAGCCTACTATATGCCAGCCCCTACGCCCACGATCGCGGAGCTCCGCGTACGGCGGCTGGCGAAGGCCCCGGATGCTGACGTCCTGAGCATCCATGCTGAATGAGCTTGCCGCCATGGGGGCATCAGCGGCGCGCGCGACCTAGGGTGGTCACCACAAGACATTTGCCCTGCTCCGGAGCCATTCTCGTGATAGGCTGAACTACAGGTCATCTTGCGGATAAAGGAACCTTGAGCGCGACGAATTTCAAGCTTGCTGCCGCCGCCTTCGCGGCACTTGGCAGGGCCGCGGGCGACGGGAGCCGTCAGCTCAGTGCCGCATCCACTTGAGTTCACGCGCGCCATGTCCCTGGTCATCATCGATGCCTCTACACCGGCTGAAAAGCGGCCATGACGCTCGCGATGGCGTTGAGAATCCCTGACAGCCGGAGGGACATCGCGGCGGCCTTGGCCGTGGCTGCCATCGCGATCCCTGAGCAGATAGCGACCGCCCGGCTGGCCGGCGCGCCTCCAGCTACGGGCCTGCTTGTATTTGTGGCCGGATCGGTGGGGTTTTTCTTGTTCGGCCATAGCCGCTACATCTCGGTGGGTGCCGATTCCACCATCGCGCCGATCTTCGCCGCCGCACTGTCCGGATTGGCGCTAGCCGCGTCTCCCCAATACACGGCCCTGGCGGCGCTGGTTGCATTGATAGCGGGCTCGGTAGTCGCCGCCAGCGGACTGCTGCAATTGGGATGGGTGGCCCGGCTGCTATCCGTCCCCGTCATCACCGGCTTCCTGGCCGGCATCTCTGTTCATATCGCTTTGTCGCAACTGCCGGCGCTGCTTGGCATTCCATCAGGCGGCCCTGAGCTGGCGGGACTGGTCAAGGGCCTGCTCAAGGGTATTGGCCATGTCAATTCCATCACCCTGTCCATCGGCCTGGGCGTTTTCGCCGCGACATTTGTCGGCGAGAGACTGGACAAGCGCTTTCCCACGCCCTTGCTCGCGCTGATCGTGTGCGCGCTGGCGGTACGGCTTCTGGATCTTTCCGCGCATGGTGTAACCGTGCTGGGAGCGATGCGGCGGGCGCCATTCGCGGCCCCCGATTTCACCGGCGGCGACATGATGAAACTGTTGCCGCTGTCTCTGCTTATTGCCCTGGTGATCATCATCCAGACCGCAACTGTCTCCCGCTCGGTACTGGATGCGGGAGAGAGCGGAAATCTGAACCGTGACCTTGTTGGGGTAGGCGCAGGGAACATCCTCAGCGGCCTCTTGGGCGGCTTCGCCGCCAACAGCAGCCCACCGCGAACAGCGATCGTGCACGAAACCAATGCCGCCTCCCGCCTGGCCGGCCTTTTTGCGGCAGTGCTTGCGGCGGTGCTCTATTTCTTCGGACTGGCTTTGTTGGCGGATATCCCGGCGGCGGCGCTGGCCGGCCTCCTGCTTTTCGTTGCCATGCGCATTTTTCATCTGGATACCATGCGTGCCATCGCGGGCTCCAGCCGGCCGGAATTCGCGCTGCTCTGCGCCACCGCGGCGGCAATCGTCCTTGTTCCGGTCGAGATCGGCGTCGCTGTTGGGGTCGCCCTCTCGCTGATGTATGGCGTATGGACGATTGTGCAAACTCAGGTTTTGGAATTCGGACAGGTACCCGGCTCGACGGTATGGTGGCCGGTGGGACGCGATTTCACCGGTGAAAAACAGCCCGGGATCATCGTGGCCGGTTTTCAAGCTCCGCTCTTTTTTCTCAACGCAGACTCCTTTCGCAAAAGCCTCACCGATACCGTGGCTCGCGCCCACCAGCCGGTTCATGCCGTCATCCTGGAAGCGGGCAGCATGATCGAACTGGACTACAGCGCCGCCCGGATGCTGAGCAACCTGATTGAGGAGTGGAAGAACAAGGGCGTGACAATCTATATCGCGCGTCTGGAATCCGTGCGCGCCCAGCGGGCATTCGAGACTTTCGGAATTCTGACACTGCTGGGCGGCAACCGGGCCTTTCACAGCGTCGATGAAGCAATTCGCTTCATTCAAAAAGGCGGCGTGGCCGCGTAGTTCTACCTCTGCCGCATTTTTGCCTGATTCTCGCATGTTGTTCGCGGCATGCGTTCTAAAATGATACAAATGAAGTGACTAAGCAGGTTCATTTTTACTGCTGCCAAGTGGAACAAAAACCTCGGCAAATAATGTCAGCAGACAATGACTATTTTGATCACTGAGTCTACTTGAGAAACGAGGCGAGGGGGCGCATAACGTGCGCACTGGGCACCTTCGAAGCCTACGCCCGGTACTCCATTGTTGCCCCCGCCAGCGCAAGCTGGCGGGGCAATTTTTTGGAGCTGCCCGGCAAGTGCCGTGAGGCAAATTGCGTTGCTCAACAGACTTCGCAATCGGGTCACTTCAATCGTGCAAACCTTCGCGGACGTATGCCAGGACGCCCGCGCCATTGAGCAGAGACTGGTTTGGGTGTCGATATCCGTTTGGTCTCTTCCGGCTTTCCTGGCGGCTCAATCGACCTGGATCGGCACACATAGCGATTTTTCTTTATGCGTTTTCAGCGATCTCTGTCTGCTTGATTGCAGTCGAAGAACAGTTCTGCCCGGTGCTGCCGACCCAGTTCGCGGCGACGCCACGGCCTACATCCCGCCGTCGCTATTTTTTGGTCTGAAGTCGTGTGCCACGGCCGGTACGCCGAATTAAGTCAATCTCAACCATCAGACCTACAAAGTCCGGCGATTCCACAATGATGACAGCGTATACATTGCCTATTTGCGCTCCAGTAAGGATAAGAAATGGGCAACTTGGGCACGCTCCCTATCCAGGCAATTGCAACCAGGAAACGCTAAATTTATCAGGACATGATAGAGTGTTTTTGCAATGCCTATGGTTGCAAATTGGCTCCTACAAAACCTGTGGGTCGAGTTGGCTCTTGGGTGTGCCGTGGGCGTTGCCCTTGCGGTTCCGTTGCTCAACCTGCAGCATTTGGCTCGGCAAAAAAACAAAGAGCGTGAAGAAGACTTGCAGGCGGCGCGTGAGCGCCGGCAGCGTTTCCTGCTGTTTTGCGCAGACGCCAAAGTCATAGCGGATTTGGCGATGCAACGCTGTATGAGTGACCTGCAGTTTCTCCAGAGCTTTCGCGCACAACCCTGCTTTGAGGCGTTGTATCCTTTCTTCAGCGAGGAATTCCGGGCGTTACTGGCCCAGCAGCCCGGCAACCTTGCAAACAAGGCATTCTTGCCCGCGACCTGTCACGCGGAAATCAGCCGATTGGAGAGCATGCCGAACCCGGTCAGCCACGGCCTCTTTGAACCGTTCGAACACAAAGCCGGTCTGGTTCCAGCGGAAAGGCTCGCCATACCAATTGAACCCCATGTAGAGGTCGAGATTCGCGCCGAGCCCCACCACGAAGCCCAAAAATTGTGATCGGGAGCCGGACGACGCACCCGGCGGCGTTTACCCTTTATGACCTCCTCGATTCCGCCAAGTCCCGCAAAATGCTATGCTCCTGTCCAGTTTGGGGCGATCTCCCGAATGCTACATAGTTAAAACGACCCAATCGACGATTGAGGACAGCGGATGATTGCGGGCCTGGGAAAGTTTGCCGGCGAAATAGCTCAGGCGGTAGCCCTTTACCTGGCCATATTTGGCATGGCATCGATCGTCGAACGGCGGCATCCGATCGAGCCCCGCCAGTCCAGATCGGAAATCCTTCTCGACTACAAACTGGTGTTTGCGAACGTCATCCTCAGCAGGGCCTTCGCGCCGATATCCGGGTTGATCGTTGCGATGGGGATCAGCCTGGGCGGCGGCGGCCTCATTCCATTACGCGGCGATGGCTGGTGGTTTCCGTTATCCCTGGCAGTCGTTGTCCTCACCGTGGAACTGGAGGGATATTGGTTCCATCGCCTGCAGCATAGCGTGCCGTTCCTTTGGTCGATGCATTCGCTTCATCACAGCGCCGGCGCGGTCACCCTGGCTACGGGTGCCCGTCACTACTGGCTGGAGCAGGCTATCATCTTTGCGTTTTTGCCCAGTGTAACGATGCTGTTCAAGGTTCCGCCCGAGATAATGCAGATCCTGCCATATTTTTTCCTGACCGAATACTTGGCTCATATGAACGTCAAAGTCCCGTTTGGGCCGCTGACGTTCGTGTTCAATACGCCACAGTTCCACCGGATTCATCATTCCATGGAGCCCAGGCATTACAATAAGAACTTCTGCAAGAACTTCCCAATCGTTGACATCATCTTCGGTACTGCCTTGATGCCCGGCGAGAACGAAGTAGTGTGTACCGGCTTGGTGAACGAAAAGCCGTCGAGCCTTCTGGAAGGAATAGTTTGGCCGATCCGCAATGTCGCGATGGTGCGCAGGCTGCTTGGACCAATACCAGCAGGCCTGCCAGCACCCGCTGCGTCTCTCCCCTCCGAGGCCGGTTGACCCCTTTTTGAAGCCGCCGGGTGGCCTAGCCGAGCGGCTGACGCGCAAGCGTCAAAGCCGTCACCGCAGCGGCGCCGATCGCAATTGCGACACCATAGGGCACACCACGGCCGAAGTCGCTCTTCCCCCGTAATTGAAACATGACGAGAGCTCGGGTCGGGTCCCGCAACATGCTCACGGCCGCGATCGCTCCGCCGGCCAGTGCAACAATGAGGAGGAAAAGCATCAGTTTTGATGCTCCCACCAGCAGCGCCACCGCCATGAGCAACTTGGAATCGCCCGCGCCTACGAGCCCGGCCATATAGAGCGGGAAGCTGATCAGGAATGCCACCAGGATCGCCTCTCCGGACGAAATGAAGGACGCATTCGGTGCCAGCAGTATCCAGGGGATGGAAAGCACACAGATCGCCAGAACCGACCAGTTGGGAATCTTGCGATTTCTGATATCGCTGATGCTGACGATCACCAGCAGGACCAAAAAGACGGAAATGACCAATCCCTGTGCAAACTCTACGACCGGCGAGCTCATCGACATGCGACCGGCTCGGGGAGTGTCACTGGCCCTTGGCCAGGTTCTGCGTCAATTCCAGATTGGCTGCAGCAATGGCATAATACCCGTTCTTTGCCTTCATAGCCTCAGTCAGCAATTCCGTGGCCTTTGCATAGTCACCGCGAAGCATTGCGGCGAATCCGGCATTGTTCAGGACTTCAGCCTGGTCAGCCGCCGGCGCCCCCTTTATGGCGCGGTCATATTCGCCCTGCATGGACATCGCCAGCCGAAGATTGCTGCGCGCCACCGCCAAGTCCGGCTTTTTTTGAAGCGCCGCGACGAGATCCGGAATGGCAATGTCGGGCCGTTTCTGCGATAGACGCGAAAAGCCCCGGTTATTGAGCACGATGGCGGCGCCGCCCGAGCTCGATAACGCATTGGCATAAGCGGCCTCTGCATTGGCCCAGTCATGCCGGCGGTCATACTCGCTGCCAAGTGCATTCCAGGCGCGCCACGCGCTGGGTTCGTCCTTGACGGCAGCCTGAAGCGACGCCATCGCTTCATCATGGCGGCCGAGCTCGGACAGGGCGATGCCCTCCCCCGCTAGCGCCAAGTCGTGCATCTTGGGATCTTTTTTCGCGGCGGTGAAATTCGTGAGCGCGTCCTGATACGCTCCATGTACAAGGCTCAGTTCCGCGGCCCAATAGGTGAGTCGAGGATCATCTGCATGGGAAAACAGCGACTGGTCCACGATCTTGCTTGCGTCCAAATAGCGTTCGTCATCAAAGGCCGACTGAATTTGCGAAATGGTCTCATCGCTCACGGCGCTGGATGGCTTGGGCGTGCTGTCAAATAAACCCGCGAGAGCGGGCGCCGCATTCACAGAACAGCACAGCAAGATCGCCGGAAAAATGCGACGATAGAACGTCAACTTATTGAACTCCTCTGATCAACGGCCTTTGCAAGGACGCAATGACCGTGCCCTTTTGCCAAAGCGCTGCCAATCTGGAGTTTCTGGGCTTCCACGATAGCAAGTCGTGCCCGATCACCAACCGCATGGCAAATGAATCGTCATTGTCCGGGATGAACCGCGCCGGAAATGGCAGGGTACGCAGCATCGCCTTGGCTGCCACGACATTCTTGGCCGGATAATAGAGTGTCGTCGCCGACTGCATGCGCCAGTCAAACTGGCGCACAGTCCATCCGAGCACAGTCAACCGATGGGAGATCGCTCCGATCGGTCGACCCGATGCGTTCAGGAGCTTGACGGGCTTTCCGAAAGTCAGGACTTTTGCGCTGACAGGCGCGGCCAGAGCGATTTTGACGGGCGCGACCGGGACGATCGCTTTGTGGAATGCAACCGGCGCCGGGGCCCGCACGTCAACCGCCGACTTCAATGGCTTGACGGTGGCCGATACCGCCAGGGCCGCCAGTTGCTTGTTCTCACTATGGGCGACCGGTGCGACAGATGCCAAGGCATGTGGCGGCGCCGCAGTCGGCCTGTTGTGATTGACGGTGCCCAGAACGACGACAGCAGACGCCTTTCGTGGCGCCTGCGCCACCGGCTTCTCATCCGGTTTGCCGGAAGGCGGCGCCATCCGTGGAGCGGCGATCAATGCCGCCATCTGTACTTGCGCGGGATGAACGACTGGCGCGACGGTTATGGCGCGAGCCGGCACCACGGCAGGCTGCTTTGCGGAAACAGGCGTGGCGATGGCAGATTGAAGGGGAGAGGCAGGCACTTTCACACTTGTGTCAAGATGGGCGGTCGATAACGACGCGGATGGCTGTCTGTCCGCCGGCCGCGCAATAGGCGTAATCGAGGCCGCCGGTATTGGCAGCACCGCGGGCAGTTTTGGCGAAACTGTATCCGCAGGAGCCGGCAGGGCCGGCAAGGTGACAAGCCCGCTCACTGTCCACGGATTTACTTTGGGAGACGTTAGAAGCGCGACCCGCTGCGGCTCGATTGGGGGAACAATGAATGGACCGGACGCATGCCCATCGGCGATCACGGCGGTCTTCTTTTCCACCTCTACGGAGGCTGGCGCCACGATCTCAGGCGGAATGGACAGAACCACGACCGAGGATTGCGTGGGCCGGATGGCTGGGGCGAATATCTCCGTGGGATGAGCGCTGATCGGCGTGATGGGGTGCATCAGCCCCGCCGGCATCCCAGCTCCCATCGTTTCCGCCGGGGACGGGATTGCGCCCAACTGTACGATCGGTGCGGATTGCGCGCCGGGCGCCGCCAATGCCGCAATCGTGGGGTGCTGACCGGGGTCCTGCCAACCCTGGAGGATCTTGGAATATTCCACATTCGCAGCCACAATCCGGGAACTGGGGTCCACGGCCTGCGCCTGACCGTAATATCTCGCGCTCAGGTCAAAGCGGCCAAGCTTGTCATAAACCACACCCAGCGCATTCAGGACCTTGACGTCTCTTGGATTTCCAGCCTTGGCCTGCTGCAGATAGTCCAGCGCGCGCGCATAGTCACGCTCATTGATTGCGGTAACCGCGCTTTCATACAGCGGGTTGCTCTGCGCTGGGGTGAGGCTGGACATGGTTTCGACCGGCCGGACCTTGACCGGTTCGCCGCCGAGCATGGAAGCGCAAGCCGTCAAGCCGGCCGTAGCCAATGCGAGTGATCCCAGAAAAAGAGGTTTGCGCGCTTTCATGACGGTCCCCTCATGGATGACCCGCAAGTGCGGGCAAGATTGTGCGGGCGACATCGAGCAATGCGGGAAGCAAAGCTACAGTGACAATCACGGGAAGAATGCAGCCCACAAGGGGCATGGTCAGCAGCACCGGAATGCGCATGGCTCTTTCCTCGGCCTTGAGATACCTGGTTTCGCGCATCTCAACCGCATATGTGCGAAGTGTTTGGGCGATGCTCGAGCCCAGCATTTCTGTCTGTATCAACAAGGTGACAAATGATCTTATCGCCGCGACTCCGGTGCGGTCCGCCATGGCCCGAAGTGCATCGGACCGGGCACGGCCTGCGCGCAATTGCTCCGAGACTCGCCCAAATTCCTCTCCAATGCGAGGATGAGACTCTCCGATTTCCCGCCCAATACGAACAAAAGCAGCGTCCAGGCTCAAGCCGGCCTCCACGCACACAACCAAGAGGTCCAACGCATCGGGAAATTCATACTCAAGCTGGGTCTGGCGCGCGGCAACGCGGGAGGCCAGGATCCGGCTCGGTGCCAGCAGGCCAAGGCCGCAAAGAAGCAGGGGCCAAAGGATCGCACCCAACCCCGTCTCCGGGTGCGCCGATAGCGACTGAGCCGCAAGAAACAAAACCGGCAACCCGATTGCCAGGGAAAAGCGGATTACGACATACCATACCGGCGCGTTAGGCGAATTGAAACCCGCAAGCTGAAGCTGCTGGCGGAGTTTCTGCCGCTCCTGGACGTTGCTGATAGATGTGGATTCTTCAACCCATTTTTGGAATGCGTTTTGAGTACCGGATTCCGCGAGCAAGGACCGGCTGATACCGTGCCCAGCGGCGCCCTGGATGCCCAGGCGGCGACGCCGTTCCAGCGCAAGTTCGATCTCGCGCGCGATCATCGTAAAAAGCAGCACCGCGCCGCCGAATATCGCAATTTCCACAATGATCTCGATCGAAGAGCCCATGAACGCCCTAATATTTGAAATTTATGATGCGGTACATTGAGTAAATCCCGCCCAAGTAAGCACAGAAAACCACCCCGACGATCGGAAAGAAACTCGGGTCGGAAAATTTCGACGAGTAATAGGCCGGGTTCGCGATCATCATCAGCGCTGCCAGGATAATCGGCAGAATGCTTAGCAATGCCGCGGAAGCTCGGCCCTCGCTGGCCAACGCCTTAACCCGCTTTGCCAGTGTGGCGCGGCTTCGAATAACGGTGGCAAGACCTTCAAGGACTTCCGCCAGATTTCCACCCGTCTCTGCCTGGATGCCGACGCTGACCGCGAAATATTGCGCATCGGACAAGCCGGAGCGCCGCGCAAAATTGGTTAGTGCGTCGCGAAATTCATATCCGTAGGTCGTCTCGTCGACAATCAATCCGAATTCCGAACCTATGGGATCGCCCATCTCGTCCGCCGCAAGCCGAACCGCTGAAACCACTGGATGGCCGGCACGCAACGCGCGATTGATGACGTCGAGCGCCAATGGCATCTGTTGCTCAAACAGCCTCAATCGCGCCGATCGCTTGCCCCGGAGCCACAGCAAAAAAACAAGTCCACAGACCAGGGCACTTGCCGGCAGGCCAAAAACGGCATTGGCGATCAGAATCCCAAAACTGCCCGATCCAAGCATCAGAAAGCTGAACAGCCAAAGCGCAACCGAAGCAAGCCCCACCGTGGTTATCAATTGCAGGGGTGCAACCAGCAGGCCGGCTTGCCGGCAATAGTTTGCAAATCTGTCGTAGTAGTTGAGGAGGCTGAATTCCTCGCCCGTCTGTCTCGCTGGCTTGCGCACCAGCGCGGCATAGACTTCCGAATTGCTCATTCCGGATGCCAGCATGGTCAAGCGGCGGTTGGTCCGCTCTTTCTGATCCCGGGAAGAAAAAACCGACCCCGCTATACCCTGCACGGCAAGGACCATGGCAATGAAGAAAAGTACGTAGATGATCGGCGTCAAGTATTGGGCCATCTCACGGCGTCCGTCTGCTGGGTGAGAAGGACAGGCCGGATACGTCGATGCCCCTCGAGGCAACCAGTTCCATCACCTGCGGCCGGATGCCCGTTACTTCATATTCGCCGCGGATCGACCCATCCTTGTCGACGCCGCGGCGATGGAAGCGGAATATCTCCTGCATGGAAATCATGTCCTGTTCCATGCCGACTATTTCGGAAATGGAAACGATTCGCCGGCGTCCGTCTTCCATGCGCTCGCCCTGGATCACAACATTGATGGCGGACGCTATTTGCTGGCGTATGGAGCGCGGCGCAATGTCCAGACCCGCCATGCCGATCATCTGCTCCACACGTGACAACGCATCGCGTGGGGTATTGGCGTGAACGGTGGTCATCGAACCGTCATGGCCGGTATTCATCGCCTGAAGCATGTCGAAGGCCTCTCCGGAGCGAACTTCGCCGAGGATGATCCGGTCGGGACGCATGCGCAGGGCGTTTCGAACCAGGTCGCGCTGGTTGATTTCGCCCTTGCCTTCGATGTTTTGGGGCCTTGTCTCCAGGCGGCACACATGCGGCTGCTGCAGCTGAAGTTCGGCGGAGTCCTCTATGGTGACGACGCGCTCCCGGTCATCGATGAACGCCGACATGGCATTGAGCAGGGTCGTCTTGCCGGAGCCTGTTCCGCCCGAGATCAGGACGTTGCGGCGGCAGCTCACGACGACATTGAGAAATTTCGCCATTTCCTCTGAAATACTGCCAAGCTCGACAAGTCGTGCCATGTGAATCGGGATGGCGGCGAATTTGCGGATTGAAACCAGAGGTCCGTCCACCGCCAGCGGCGGAATGATGGCATTGATGCGGCTGCCGTCGGCAAGCCGCGCATCGACCATGGGCTGGGACTCGTCGACGCGGCGGCCGACCGCCGAGACAATCTTATTGATGATGCGGATCAGATGCCGCGTGTCCTGAAAATGGACGTCGGTTTTTTCCAGGCGCCCAAACCGCTCGACATAAACCGAACTGTGCGTGTTGATCAGAATGTCATTGACCGTATGGTCCTTCAGCAGGGGCTCGAGCGGACCGAGGCCCAGCAACTCATCGAGCACATCCTCGATCAACTGTTCCGTCTGCGATGGCGTCAGGATCCGCTTTTCCTGCTGAAGCAACTGCCCGACCACGCCGCGGATCTCCGCACGGAGTGTTTCGCGCGGTGTCTTTTCCAGCAGGCTCAGATTCAAGAGATCCAGAAGCCGCTCATGGATCCGCAGTTTCAGCGCAATGCCGTCATCGATCGGCGCGGAACTCCGGCTGGAGGGATCAAATCCCGTCATGCCGGCTGGTTTCTGCTGATTGAACAACATCCCGGTCACCGCACCTGGCGCGCTTCAACCAGCGCATCCGCCGAAATCCGTTCGGCCAATTGTCCAACGAGTTTCTCGAGCTTGCAGCCGCGCCGCGCTTCTGAAAGCGGCAGCCCTTGATTGACTGCCGTGCCCA
>Ga0210386_10001352_pt1 | contig 21934 bp, 17 predicted proteins | sample IncBWH32OmetaG_FD_160091 | JGI IMG/M metagenome (GOLD analysis project Ga0210386, IMG submission 160091) | Forest soil microbial communities from Barre Woods Harvard Forest LTER site, Petersham, Massachusetts, United States - Inc-BW-H-32-O ...
GAACAACTTGCTCACAATCCGCGGCGAGCGTAAGTTTGAAAAGTCAGTCTCGGAGGAAAACTACCTCCGCGTGGAGCGTACGTACGGAGCGTTCAGCCGCAGTTTTTCACTGCCCAACACGGTGAATGCGGAAGCGATTGGCGCCGAGTACAAGAATGGCGTGCTGACCGTAAACCTGCCGAAGCGTGAGGAATCGAAACCGCGTCAGGTAAAGGTAACAGTCAACGCCGCCAGCAACGGGAAGTAAATTTCCGGCGCCGCATGGCAGCAAACTTTAATGCCACGAGGGGCCGGTCGCAAAACCGGCCCCAACATTATTGGATCGAGAGGTAAGAATAAATGGTCCGCTTCGACAAATTCACGTTAAAAGCTCAGGAAGCTATCCAATCCGCGCAGGACATTGCAGCGCGGCACGATCATCAACAAATTGAACCGCTGCATCTACTCGGCGCGCTCGTTGCGCAGCACGACGGCGTTGTGCCTCCTCTGCTGGCGCGGCTGGGAGTGCGCCCTGAGACACTAGCGAACGACATTGAATCGCGGCTCGCGCGCATCCCGAAAGTTACCGGCGCTGTACAGCAGCAGATGAGCCCAGCATCGAATAAAGTTTTGGAAGGCGCATTCGTCGAAGCGGAGCAATTTAAGGACGAATATGTTTCAACCGAACATATTCTTATGGCCATCGCGACCATCCGCAAGGATGAGGCCGCGGAACTGCTGACAAAATATGGGGCTTCGCGCGAAGCGATTCTGCAGGCGCTGACGTCCGTTCGCGGCAGCCATCGCGTGACGTCGCAAAATCCGGAATCCACATTCCGCGCTCTCGAACAATACGGGCGTGATCTGATTGAACTTGCGCGGCGCGGCAAGCTCGACCCGGTGATCGGGCGCGACGATGAAATCCGCCGCGTGATGCAGATTCTGGCGCGCCGCACTAAAAATAATCCCGTGCTGATCGGCGAACCCGGCGTGGGAAAAACCGCTGTCGTTGAGGGCCTCGCGCAACGCATCGTTGCGGGCGATGTGCCGGAAGTGCTGCGTCCGAAGCGCGTAGTGGCTCTCGATTTGGCTGCGCTCGTTGCCGGTGCAAAGTACCGAGGCGAATTTGAGGACCGCTTGAAAGCGGTGCTGAAGGAAATCACGGAATCCGAAGGTAAAATCATTTTGTTCATCGACGAGTTACATACGCTCGTCGGTGCGGGCGCGGCGGAAGGCGCGATGGATGCTTCCAACATGCTGAAGCCTGCGCTCGCTCGCGGAGAACTCCGCGCAATTGGCGCAACCACGCTGAACGAATATCGCAAATACATCGAAAAAGACCCGGCACTGGAGCGGCGCTTTCAGCCCGTGCTGGTTGCCGAGCCCTCGCCGGAAGATACCATCGCGATTTTGCGCGGCTTGAAGGAACGCTACGAACTTCACCACGGCGTGCGCATCAAGGACGCCGCGATTCTGGCTGCCGCCACGCTTTCGCATCGCTACATCACGGATCGATTTCTGCCGGACAAGGCCATCGACCTGATCGACGAGTCCGCCGCGAGCCTGCGCATGCAGCTCGATTCCTTGCCCGTCGAAATTGACGAGATCGAACGGCGCATCATGCAGCTGGAAATCGAGCGGCAGGCATTGCTGCGCGAATCGGACGCGCACTCCAAGGAGCGGTTGAAAATTCTCGAGGGCGAACTCGCCGGACTGCGCGAGGAATCCAGCGCGCGCAAAGCGCAATGGCAGGTGGAGAAAACCGCGATTGCAAAAATTCGCACGGCCAAAGAGCAGATTGAGAAATTGAAAGCGGAAGAGCAGCGCCTCGAGCGCAGCGGAGATCTGGCGAAGGTCGCGGAAATCCGCTACGGCAAACTCGCCACAGCCGAGAAAGAAATTGCCGCTGCCCAGAAAAATCTGGAAGACGTGCAAAAAAATGGCGGCATGTTGAAGGAAGAAGTCGGCGAAGAGGACATTGCCAAGCTGGTGAGCAAGTGGACAGGGATTCCTGTTGGCCGGTTGCTTGAGGGCGAAGCTCAGAAACTCGTAACGATGGAAAAGCGCCTGCTCCAGCGCGTGATTGGGCAGGACTCTGCGCTCGAACGCGTGGCGAATTCCATTCGCAGAAATCGCGCGGGGCTTTCCGATCCCAACCGCCCCATCGGGTCGTTTATTTTCCTGGGGCCCACGGGCGTGGGGAAAACGGAACTCGCTCGCGCGCTTGCGGAGTTTTTGTTTGATGACGAAAAATCCATGGTGCGGCTCGACATGTCCGAGTACATGGAAAAGCATTCCGTGTCGCGCATGATCGGCGCGCCTCCGGGGTATGTTGGCTACGAAGAGGGTGGACAGCTCACGGAGCAAGTGCGGCGTCATCCGTATTCGGTAATTCTTTTCGACGAAATCGAAAAGGCGCATCCGGATGTTTTTAACATTTTGCTGCAAATTCTTGAGGACGGGCGATTGACGGACGGCAAAGGCCGCACGGTGGATTTCCGCAACGCCGTTCTGGTGATGACCTCGAACGTTGGATCGAGCGCACTGTTCGATCTGGCTGGAAAAGATCCGGAACGCGCGCGCAAAGAAGCGATGGAAGCCTTGCGGCAAGCGTTCCGCCCGGAGTTCATCAACCGCATCGATGACATTGTGCTGTTCAACCCGCTGGGTCAGGAGCAGCTGAACAAGATCATCGACTTGGAGCTGGCGAAAGTGATGCGCCTGCTCGCGGAGCGGAAAGTTCGCATCGAACTGACACCTGCCGCACGCGAGCGGGTTGTGCAGGACGGCTACGATCCCGCTTATGGAGCTCGCCCGCTGCGGCGAACGGTGCAGCGACTCGTTCAAGATCCGCTGGCGATGAAGATTCTCGACGGCAGCGTTTTGCCCGGAGATCTGGTGCGCGTCGATATCGATCCGGACACGGATGCGATGAAATTCGAGCGTGTCGAATCGCCCGCCGGACAAGAGCCAACGAAGAAAGCGGAGACTGACGAAAAGGCAGTCTCCGCTGCAAAATCCGGACGCCGGCGGTAATTCGCGCGGCGCATGCGAGTTTGTTGCGCGCTGAAAAAGACGGTTTTTGCGTAGGCTCAGAGAGTCCCAGCATCTGATGAGATGGGTTATAGCAATTTGCGGGCGCATGAAATTGACACGCTTTGGGGAAACTTCTAGACTTTTTTTACGTATAAATAGTTAGGTGGCCATTATGAGAGCTGTAAAGACACTGTTTTTGTTAACGGCGCTAACGATGCTCCTCGTTTTGGGCGGCGAAGCCATTGCTGGCCAAAACGGAATGATCTATGGACTGATCCTTGCCGGAGTGATGAACGGAGTCGCATATTTTTTCTCGGACAAGATTGCACTTGCCTCCAGCGGAGCGCAGCCGGTATCGCGCGAAGAGATGCCGCGCCTCTATCAAGTGATGGAGAGGCTGGTGGCCAAGGCGCGATTGCCAATGCCGAAGCTCTATGTAATTCCGCAGGAAGCGCCGAACGCGTTTGCCACGGGCCGCAATCCCTCGCACGCATCCGTTGCCGTTACGGCGGGCTTGATGGACTTGATGAATGACGATGAGCTGGAAGGCGTGATCGCGCACGAGCTTTCGCATGTCAGGAATTATGACATTCTGATTACTTCGATTGCCGCCACGCTGGCCGGAGCTATTACCATGATTGCCTCCATGGGGCGCTGGGCTATGATTTTTGGTGGCTTTGGTGGTTCGCGCGATGAGAATCGAAATGGAGGAGGCCTGGCCGCGCTGCTCATGCTGCTCGTTGCCCCGATCGCTGCTCTGCTGATTCAGCTAGGAATTTCCCGCCAGCGTGAGTTCTCAGCCGATGCTTCCGGCGTCCAGATGGTCGGGCATGCAAATGGTCTGATCAGCGCCCTGGAAAAACTGGGCGCCTACAATGCGCGAATTCCCATGGACGTTTCCCCAACGACTGCTTCCCTGTTTATTGTGGCGCCGTTGACCGCCGGGCAAGTCCTTTCCGGCATGTTCAGCACCCACCCGCCACTTTCTGAGCGGATCGCAGTGCTCAGGAATATGACGATTACTCGCCAAGGCTAGAGTTCGTCGCAAGAGTTTTGCCAAGGACCGCAAAAAATTGGTAATAAAGTGGACACGGTATAAAAATTGCTCGTCCCGGAAGCATTTCGATCCCTCGTTGGGTGCTGCAATTTCCCGTTCAAACATCTCATTCAAAAAGACTTGTAAATATTAACCTCTGAATAACGTTTTGGCTTTTGGCGTGCTCATTTAAGTGCTTCCAGTCCTTGGGGGGAACGCCATGAGTATGACATGTAAAGCCACTATCCGTTTAATCTGCGAATATTTGGAAGGCCGCTTGGCCCCCGAGGTAGGCAGTGAAGTCCAACGCCATTTGAGCTATTGCCGGAATTGCCGGACAGTTTTCGACGCTGCTGCTCTAACCTTGGAAGTTTATTTCGATCGCGAAGTTGAGCCTGTTTCTGATGCTCGCTCCCGCGTTGCCTGATAGAGCACGCGCTACATCAGTCTCCACCCTGCCTTTGTATAAATTCCAGTGTTTGTGTGTGAGGCTCTAAAGCCAGCTAAATCAATCCTTTGTAAGTGAAATACCCTATTTCCCGAGTAAAACTTACACGGTTAAATCGAGGATTATCTCAGTCCATTTTCCTTCCAGGAATGAGCGTAACCAATTTGTTTTCATTGTAATACACAGTTAATAATTGGGGAAATTGGCCTTTGGTTCACTACATGCACTTCCCTAAGTGCGAGGGAAATCGCAAAGGAGATCATGCAAATGTTAGAACAAGAGAATGGGCAGATGACAGAGGGTTCGCCGCGCTGGATGGGAATAGCCGTGGTTGGCCTGGCGATTCTCTCGGTGGTAGGAGTCGGGATGGCCTGGAATGCGGGAGGCCACGCGCATGAAGCGGAGCAGGCAATTGCCGCACAGAATAAGACTTTTCAGGCTGTCGAAGATGGGTTCAGCCAACGCATGGCGCAAGCGGAACACACCAACGCCGAATTACAGTCGGAAGTTAATCTGGTGGGCGACAAGCTGAAATTAACGGAAGAACAGTTGTCCACGGCCCGCAACCAGGTGAAGCAGAGCCGCGCCGATTACACGAAGAAGCTGAATGATGTGCAGACCACGCTCGCAACAAAGGCGAGTGCCGATGATGTAAAAGCTCTCGGAACCGATGTGACTGGCGTAAAGACCGATCTCGACGCGACCAAGGGAAACATACAACAGCTTCGCGGCGAGCACGGCGAGTTGATCGCGCGCAACCACGAAGAACTTGAGCAGCTGAAGCGAATGGGCGAACGCGATTACTACGAATTTACTCTGACGGCCAAGGGACAGAAGGAACACGTTGGCCAGACGCAGATTGAATTCCGCGGCGCCAGCGCCAAGAAACACCAGTACACGATCGCGATGTATGTCGATGACATGCGTCTCGAAAAGAAGAACAAGGCCGTTAACGAACCCATCTACTTCTACGCCGGCGGATCGCGCCAGCCAATGGAATTGGTGGTCAACCAGGTAAGCGACAAGAAGATTTCCGGTTACCTGAGTGCACCGAAAGCAATCGCAGCCTCCGCAAAAGTGAACTGAAAACTAACCCGTTTCATGACTTATGCAGGTTGTGAATAGAAAGGGCCGCTGCGGCGGCCCTTTTTATTTGGTTTTAAGTAGCACAGGCTTCAGCCTGTGGATTTTTGTCCTTGCAGGAATTAAACCCCACAGGCTGAAGTCTGTGCTACTTAGAACCAATTCACACTAGGGGTTTCAGGCGCTGAAGTTCTGAATTGTCCGGGAACACGCGCAGGCCAAATTTTACGGCTTTGGCAGCTCCCGCAGAATCGCCGAGGTTTTTATCAGCTTTGAATAAGAGTGGATAGACTTCGGAGGTTTCATCCGGGAAAAATCGCATTACGAATTCCAGATGTTTCCTAGCTTCCGTCCACTTGTTTTGTTGCGCGAGCAATTTGCCAAGGCTCATGTGCGCCTGGTAGCTGTATGGATCTTCTGCGAGGGAGTCCAGGCTGGCGCGGTAGGCCTCATCGAGTTTGCCTTCACGCAGCAAAATTTCGGCAAGCTGTGCATGGGCCGCAGAGCCAGGATGTGGTTCAGCAAGCATGATGCGACGCTGCAAGTCCTCAGCCTCGCGCCAGTGCGAAAAATCAAATTCCAGTTTTGCGAGAGAAGTAAGCGCCTGCAGATTTTGAGGATCGCGTGCGAGAACTTCCATCAATTCCTGGCGCGCTTTTTGATTATTGCCGAAGCGGCGATTCGATTCGGCCACACCCCACGCGGCTTCGAGCGAAGCAGGGTCAATGACCAATGCTGCGTCGAACGCATGAAGAGAAGTTTGAAAATTGGCCTCGGCCAGTGCGGCACGTCCACGAATGATTTGAATCGCGGCGCTGGCCGGACGAATGTCGAGCGTATGCAAAAAGCGCTCGGCTCCGTCGCCATCCTGCTGATTCACGGAAGTCTCGGCCGCAGCGGCGAGAGAAGTATCGCGGGAATCCAGCGGAAAATCATCGGGCAATGGATTTTTTTGTTGCAGCAAAATTGCGTCGCGGTTTTTGTCTTCCAGGCCATGAACGAGCAGCGATCGCGGTGCGTGATATTCCAAGAGCGTCTGATCGTCCGTGTTGATTTGCGCGCCGGCGCTGAATTTTCGCAGGCCTACATTGTCCAGCATATAGAACCCGAACAGTCCAGCGGGCTCCTGCATTCCTAGTTGCACGAAATCGCCGTGCAGGCGCGGTGATTCGTACAAGGACTGCGCGCGCCCGAGAATTTCCGCGGACGGAGGGCTGGGTGCCATCATGATCAGGTCCGGCGCGTCACCATGCCATAGTGTTGCTCCCTGGAATTCGGAGAGGAAGGTCGCAAACAACATGCGCAAATCTTCCGGAAACAGCGAATAAGCTTGCATCCATTGCACGAAGAATCCATTGGGAGTGAGCCTGCTGTGCGCGGCTGCATAAAATTCTCGCGTAAAAAGTGTGGCGACGCCTGCAATCCACGGGTTCGAAGGCTCGGAAATGATGAGGTCATATTTTTCGCGCGTGGTGAAAAGGAAATTGCGCGCGTCGTCAAACGTGACGTGCACGCGTGGATCGAGCAGCACGTTGCGATTTAATTGCGCGAGGAGAGGCGCCGCGCCCACGACGGCCGGCTCGATTTCCACGACGTCGAGGCGTTCGAGTTCCGGATAGCCGACCAGCGCGGACGCCGTCATGCCGCTGCCAAATCCAATAAGGAGCACGCGACGCGGGGCATGCGCGAGCGCGGCGAGATGTCCGAGCAGAAGCTGCGTGGTCGCATCGTGATTCGAGGCGTCCACTTTTCCGTTGGTGCGAAGTGCGACGTAGTCTCCGGTTCGCGCAACAGAAATGTTGGCGTTCAGCCCGTCGCGAAAATAAACGATGTCCAGTGCGTGCGCATTTTCCCGGAGCGTGAGCGGGCGGTCGTACAGATTCCAGTACATCAGCGTGTTGAACGATGCGACGGCTGGATCGTAAAAATAATTCGAGAAGCCGATAAATGTTGCGACAACGATTAATAAGATATTTCCTGCGAGCGCCGGAATTTTGCGGTTCGATCGAAGCGCGGAATTCCAGGAAAGCGCAACGGCAAGCATCAGGTTCAAAGTTGCCGTCACCGCAAGCAGATGAAAACTTCCGAGGCGCGGCATCAGCCAGAAGCCTGCGGCGATTGCGCCAACAATCGCGCCCATCGTATTCCACGCGTAGGCGCGGCCCACCGCGGCGCCGGCGCTGTTTTGCGTTTGGGATTTTGGTCCGGCAACCAGCACCACGACGGCCGGAAAATTGAAGCCGAAGACTACAGCTGTGGGCAACATGGCCAGCGCGCTGGTTACGAGTTGAGCAAGCACGAGGCCGCGAAACGATTCGTGGGTCGCGCGCAAAATTGGCGGAAGCACTTCGATGAGGCGCGTGAAGAACACGAGGAACATGAGGGCGGCAATAGCCGTGAGCGTCTGCGTAACGGCATAAGTTGTTGTGCTGGGCTCGTGTCTACGATGCCATTTTTCAAACAGCGCGCTTCCCAGAACAATTCCCGTGAGAAAAGTTCCCAGCATCAGCGTGAATGCATACGTCGAGCTGCCGAGTTGCGTCGAAAGCAGGCGCGTCCATCCTATTTCATAAGACATGGCCGTTGCGCCCACAAGAGCGAAACTAGCCAGCAAGAATTTCGATGGAGCGAGAGATGTTAAATGTTCATCGCTTTCAGAAAAGTGAGCGTGGACAGCAGTCGACGCATTATTTTCTTTGCGGCTAAGAAAAAATGCCAACGCTCCCGCGATGAAATTTAAAGTGACGGCGATGGCTAGCGTTCGTCGCAAGCCAAGGGATGGCAAAAAAAGAAATCCTGCGGCGAATGTTCCGGCGACCGCGCCTGCTGTGTTGATCCAGTAGAGACGTGAAAGGCGCGACCCAAGCTGCGCGGAAGTTTGCGTGACTCCCCGTACCAGAACCGGAAGCGTGCCGCCCATTAAAAAAGTCGGGAGAAATAAAACAAGCGCCGATCCGGCAAAGCGCAGCGCGAGCAAAATACTCGCATGGTCAGCCGCGTAAGGATACGCGGCCACATACATGGCGCGAACCCCGGCCAAGCCTGCCAACGAAATCGCGGCGGATGCGGCAACTCCAAATTCCAGCCATGCATATAAAACAATGGGCCGGTCCCAACGCTCACCGTGCCGGCCGATCCACGCGCTGCCCGAAGCCAGGCCGGCCATGAACACGGCAAGAACCGTGGCGACGGCGTATGCCGTGTGGCCGAAAATCAGCCCTAGCGCTTTGCTCCAAACCACCTGGTCGATTAATCCGGCCGCGCCGGACAGAAAAAAGCAGAGGAGCGTGACGTGAAATAAATCTCGGCGCGAAGAGGGTTCTGGCATGCAGGGTCGCATGGTAGTCTGGGCACGGAAACGCGTCAAACTGTGCCTTCAGTCCCAATGATGCCATGAACCGAAGAAGGGCAATCCGGTTTGCGCCCACGCTGTAATTGATCGCAGTTTCACTATCTGTTAGATTTGCCGTCGGAAAGGACGTCTCGTCGCCTTCATTGGTCTGAAATTCAAGATGCTTGGCATTAAGGGGTCTGTACAAGTGAACACTTCTGAGACAAGGGTATTAAGGGCAACTGTACCGATCGTGCCTACTCTTAAGGAAAAAGTTAAGCAAAATCGGGAGATTCTGGTTGTCCGGAATCGCAAGAAGCCAGATTCCTTCGATGTTGATTCCTTTCTAAACTCTGCTGTGAAGCCCAATAAAATCGTTGAGTTCAAAAAGAATTCAATTATTTTTGCTGCAGGCGATCTCGCCAAGAATGTCATGTATATTGTAAATGGGCTCGTGAAATTATCGGTTACTTCCGACCGCGGCAAGACTGTTGTCCTCACAATCCTGGATGCAGGTAATTTTTTTGGCGTGTGGTGCTTGGCGGGCCAAGCTCGAAGGACAGCAACGGTCACGACAATAGTGGCTACGACTGTCCGCGTAATTTCCAAGGAACAAATGCTTCAACTCTTCCGCACTGACCGCGAATTTTCAGAGTATTTCATCTCCTTTCTACTGAAACGGAATATGCGAATCGCGCAGCAGATGATAGATTCGTTTTTCGACAATCGTGAAAAACGTCTGATTCGCGCCCTTTTGTTTCTGTCTCAATTCGGGGTCGCTACCGGCGACGACGTTCAGCTTTCCAAAGTTCCCCAAGCGACGTTGGCGGAAATGATTGGATCGACACGCACCCATGTCAATAGCTTCATGACCAAACTCAAACGGATCGGTTTAGTTGATTACGACAAAGGACTTCTCAGAATTCACCGCACTCCGCTTATGTCATTGCTCTAGGATTTTCCGCAAACCCCAATGGGTATTTTCCTCTTGCTCTTTTTTCTCTCTCGTACGTCATGGAAAAACTATTTCGGCAGTTCGGTGTCCATTTTTGGACATGTCCAGTCTTTGGCAGACATGTAATCTACCTTTCCTGTATATCGATTGAATGAAAATTTCCCAAGCATGCCCGACGGCTTCTACTACAACTCCGGTTCGCTTGATTAAGCGCCCTTTCGAGAACGGAACTGAAACCACTCGTTCCACTTCGCCCGTTCAACGCTTTGCTCTTTTCTCAAATATTTCGTTGACTGCTTGCGATGAAATAATTTCCGCAGGTCAGGAAAAGGCATACTTGCCTCGGCATTCCATTTTTTTTCAGGGCGATCCGTCCAACCAGGTGTTTCTGCTCGTATTGGGATCCGTAAAATCAACGCAAATAACTGCCAGCGGTAGCGAGGTAATCCTCAGGCTCAGTGGGCCGGGCGAATTAATTGGAGCCACGGCATCGGGTTTCAAGGGCTTCCATCGTTCCACGGTGCAGGCGATGCGGTTGTCGAAAGCAATCATCTGGGATTCGGCTATATTTGCGGCGCTTATGCGTCGATTTCCGGTTTTGCAGCATAATTTGATTCAAATCGTTGAGAAACAATTGATGGATCTGGAGGAGCGATTTCACGAGATTTCTACCGCCAATGTTGGAGGCAGGCTGAGCCGTGAAATCAGCCGGTTGATGACACGTGTCGGCGAACCGGCAAACGGCGGAGTCAAAATCAATCTTTCCCGTGAAGAATTGGCGCAAATGACTGGCACAACCCTGTTCACAGTCAGCCGATTGCTTTCTCAATGGAAGACGAAAGGCATTGTGAGCACTGGGCGGCAATTTTTGACAGTTCACAACACTCAAAAACTCGCAAATCTATACGCAGGCGAATAATATCTGCTTCAACGCCACCGGCCATCTTCACGTCTGTAACAGATCACTCAAATTAGAAGCAAGGCAGCAGATATATGGGGACTTCCCATTTCTTATGGCTACGGATAGTCTCGAGCAGCGCGCTCGATCCAACCTGGTTCAGCGGAACCGGAATAATCTGAGGGAAGCTAATTCTGGCATGACGGGCCGCATGGTAGTCTCGTGATTTCCCGGCGTCAATTCCACCCAATGTATACTGGTAGAGCGGCATAAAATCCGAATCGCTGGAACGGCGGGAAAATTTGTCTGGAAAGAGCGATGATTTGCCGGAGGACGAGATGAAACTGAAAGAACTCTTATTGCGGCCCGCGCTCGCCGCCCTAATGATTTCGCCCGTCGCGATGGCGCAGAGCTCCGACCGGCAGCCTCCCATCGCAAAAAAAGTCCCGCACATTACGGAGGTTAATGGCGTAACCCTGAAAGATAATTATTTCTGGCTGCGCGACAGAAAAGATCCCGACGTGATGAAGTACCTGCAATTGGAAAATACCTATACGCAGGAAGCGATGAAGCCCACCAAGGATTTGCAGGAGTCCTTGTACAAGGAAATGCTCAGCCATATGAAGCAAACCGATCTGAGCGTGCCAGCGCGGCAAGGCCAATATTTTTATTATTCGCGCACCGAGGAGGGGAAGCAATATCCGTACCAGTGCCGGAAAAAGGGCAGCCTCGATGCGCCCGAAGAAATTTTGCTGGATTTAAACAAGCTCGCGGAAGGACACAGTTTTCTCGGTCTTGGAGAATTCAGCGTGAGTGACGATGGCAACCTACTGGCCTACTCGCTCGATACCACAGGCTACCGGCAATACACGCTCTTCCTAAAAGATCTTCGCAACGGAACAACTTTGCCCGAGCACATAGAGCGCGTGGGTTCCGTGGTGTGGGCGAGCGACAACAAAACAATTTTCTATACGACGGAAGACGCGGTGTCGAAGCGCTCCGATAAGTTTTGGAAACACTCGGCAGGCGCCGCGAACAGCGAGCTGGTTTTCAACGAGAAAGACGAGCTATTCGATCTGGGCGTCGGGCGTTCGCTCGACAAAAAGATGATTTTTCTCGAGTCGGAAGCCAAAACTTCGCGCGAATACCGATACCTGGCCGCGGATAATCCGTCAGGCAAATTTAAAATTGTAGTGCCAAGAGAATCGGGCCACGAGTACGACGTCAATCATTACGAGGGGCAGTTCTACATCACCACGAATAAAAACGCCCAGAATTTTCGCATTGTTACAGCGCCCATCAGCGATCCTTCGGAAAAAAACTGGAAATCGTTTATCGACCATAACCCCAACATAAAAATCGAGGGCCTCGAGACATTTGCGGGCTACCTTGTGGTTTCGGAGCGCGAAGGCGGGCTGAATTATCTGCGCGTGATCGACATGAAAACGAAGCAGGTCCACCGCATTGCGATGGATGAGCCGGATTACGATCTTTCGATCGGCGACAACCGTGAATTCGATACTCCGATTGTGCGCTTCAACTACCAGTCTATGGTGACGCCGCTTTCCATTTACGATTACGACATGAAAACCCACGAGCGAAAACTCCTGAAGCAGCAGGAAGTGCCGGGTGGCTACGACGCGAGCAAGTATGAAGCCAGGCGAATGTGGGCCGTGGCGCGCGACGGCGTTAAGGTTCCGATTTCCGTCGTGTATAAAAAGGGAGTTCCGATGGACGGTTCGGCGCCCATGCTTCTGTATGCATACGGCTCCTATGGCATCTCCATGACCCCGACATTTTCGTCGAACCGACTGTCTTTGCTGGATCGCGGCGTGATCTACGCCGTGGCCTACATTCGCGGAGGCGGCGAGCTGGGCGAAGAGTGGCGCGATGAAGGCCGCATGATGTCCAAGATGAACACATTTCATGACTTCATCGACTGCGCCGAATATCTGATCCAAAATAAATATACTTCTTCGAGCCGCCTGGTAATCCAGGGACGCAGCGCCGGAGGGATGCTGATGGGCGCGGTGACCAACATGCGCCCGGATTTATTCAAAGCTGTAATCGCACAAGTGCCGTTCGTAGATGTGATCAACACGATGCTGGACGCATCCCTGCCGCTCACCACGAGCGAATATATTGAATGGGGAAATCCGCACGAAAAGCCCGCATTTGACTACATGATTCAATACTCGCCCTACGACAACGTCGCGCCAAAAAATTATCCGGCCATGCTCGTGGAAGTCTCGCTGAACGATAGCCAGGTTCCGTACTGGGAGGGAACCAAACTCGTGGCCAAGTTGCGCGCCACCAAAACGGATAAAAATCAGATCCTGCTGAAAGCGAATCTCGGTGCAGGCCATGGCGGGTCATCCGGGCGCTACGATGCGTTGCACGAAGCGGCTTTCGACTTTTCCTACGCCCTGTGGCAAATGGGAATCGAAAATTAAATTTTTCAGATGGGTCCGGTCTGCTGTAGCCCGCCTCTTCAGAGGTTGGGATTTAGATTTCACACGTCGACCCTGCTGCCGTAGAATCTAAACCCCCGCCTCTGAAGAGGCGGGCTACAACGGTCGGCATCTCGCGGTTTAAACTCCTTATTTCCCTACTGTAAAATTAAGTTCCTTCTACACATTGCATGGCATTTCCGCCTGCCAAGCAGGGAGATAGCCTCAAGGCCGTTGTCTTGAGGCAGATAGATCACGGGAGGAATGCAATGGACAACCCATACGATCAGGGGAATGTGGGCGAACAATCCGGCAGCACTGGAACCGCCGCGCGAATGAAGGAGACCGTGAAAGATGCGGCCGACCAGGCCACGGGAAAGGTTTCTGAACTCGGACGAAAAGCCGTAAGCCAAATCGATTCGACAAGGGAGCCGATTGCCAACACGCTGGATAAATCCGCTTCTACTTTGCACGAGACGGGCGACAGCGCGGCGCGGGCCGCGCACGCAACGGCTGATAAGCTCCAATCGACGGCCAGGTATGTGCGGCAGAATGATTTGCAAGCGATGTTGAACGACATTCAGGAATTGGCCAAGCAGCACCCCGGACCATGCCTCGCGGCAGCCGTGGGGGTCGGTTTTCTTCTGGGTCGAATGTTCCGCAGTACTGACTAAAGTTTTTTAGCCGGAGCGATCTTGTCCCTACGCAACGAACGAGCGTTACCCGAAGTATTGCAGGGAGCCACTGGCAATATTCCACTCCAGAATTTAGCGCAGCGCTCGGAAGCGCGCGTCCGATAGAATCTGCGCGCTCCCGCTTTCCTGTCACTCCACGAGTGATTCACATTCCCTTCCAAAAATTAAGCGGCTCAAGCTGAATCCCGTTCGCATGAGGGTTGACAGTTGCGGGTAGCTCCGACTATCGTGACCTACTGTGAAAATTCTCGTGATTGGCAGCGGGGGACGCGAGCACGCGATGATCTGGCGGCTGAGCCAATCCCCCGAGGTGGAAAAAATTTGGTGTGCGCCAGGCAACGGCGGGATCGCGGATATAGCCGAATGCGTTCCAGCGGACGCGGCCGACGTGGGCGCGCTCGTTGCCCTGGCCGAGCGGCTGAAGCCGGATTTTACGGTGGTTGGGCCGGAGGCGCCGCTCGTCGCGGGAATTCGCAATAAATTCGAATGCCGGGGTATGCGCCTGGTGGGGCCTTCGCAGCGCGACGCGCGGCTGGAGGGGAGCAAGATCTACGCCAAACAGTTCATGGACCGCTACGACATCCCCACGCCAACGCTGTATGGCGATTTCGAATCGGCGATTGAAGCGATTCGCGCGCTGGACGCTGTGGACTGGCCTGTGGTGATCAAGGCGGACGGACTTTGCGCGGGAAAAGGCGTGTTGGTGGCCGAATCGCGCGCCGAGGCCGAATCGTTTATTCGCCGTGTGATGCAGAAGCACGAATTGGGGCCGGGCGGCACACGGCTGCTCTTCGAACATGCGCTCAAGGGCCAGGAGCTTTCGTTCATTGTGCTTACGGACGGGAAAACATTCCTTCCGATGGCTCCGACGCGCGACCACAAACGGGTTTTCGATGGAGATCTCGGCCCGAACACAGGCGGAATGGGCGCTTTCACCATGGATGGGATGATCACGCCCAAGTACGAATCGCTGATCCTTAAAGACATTGTTTGCCCGACGATCAAAGGCCTTTCCGAAGAGGGCATTCCCTACACAGGTTTCCTTTATTTCGGGCTCATGCTGACGACCAGCGGGCCCATGGTTCTGGAATATAATTGCAGGCTGGGCGATCCGGAAACGCAGCCCATCATGATGCGCATGGATTTCGATCTCGCTGTGGCGTTTGACGCGGTGGCTTCCCGCAAGCTGGATACGATCAAGCCCGCCTGGAAAACGGGCGCCAGCGCCTGCGTAGTGATGGCTTCGGCCGGATATCCCGGCTCGTTCGAAACAGGGAGAGAAATTACCGGACTTGCGGAGGCGGCCGCGCTGCCCGACGTTGCGGTGTTTCACGCAGGGACGAGGCGCGAAGGCGATTCGATTGTAACAAGTGGCGGGCGCGTGCTTGGGGTTACAGCCTTGGGGGAATCCCTTCCGCAGGCCGTCCAAAAGGCATACGCGGCCGCGAGTAAAATTCATTTTGACGGCGCGCAATTCCGGACTGACATTGGAGCGAAAGGCGATCTCCGAAACAGTCCGGCGGTCGAGGTGCCACGTGTCTGAAGTGCTGCATTTATTTCAATGCCTGGCACACGGCGAGCCGATGCACGAATTTGAGGAAGTCCTTGCGATCGCGGATAAAGGTTTTGAGAAATGCATTCACGGGCGGCGCGGAAGCGCGCGGCAAGTTTTGTTGATGGATCAGGAAACGTTAGACGAGTTTGGAATTCCGCCGGGGCGGGTGCGCGAAAATATCACGACGCGTGGCATCAAGCTTGATGCGGTGCCACTGGGGCAGCGGCTTCGAGTAGGAAATGCGCTGCTCGAGGTCACGAAGCCATGCACGCCGTGCCATCAGATGGACGAAATACGCGACGGGCTGCAAGAAGCGCTGCGCGGGCGCCGGGGGATACTTTGCAGTGTTGTGGAAGGCGGCGCGATTCAAGTCGGCGATCGAATTGAATTGCAATCTGCGGACAGCGTACATCGCTCGATCAGCGGTAATGCGGCAGCCGGGAATTTATAGATCGTTGTAAATCGTTGTAAAAATTATAAAAGAAACAGGGAGGCGGGAGCATTCATGGCCAGCGAACCGAAAAAAACGGGCAAGCCGCTTGTGGGAATCGTGATGGGATCGGATACTGATTTGCCTGTGATGAGCGAGACGGCAAAGATGCTGGAAAAGTTTGAAGTGCCTTATGAGATTGAAGTGACTTCGGCGCACCGCTCTCCGGCGCGGACGCACGAATATGCATCGACGGCTGTTTCGCGCGGCTTGAAAGTGGTGATCGTCGCTGCGGGCGGCGCTGCGCACCTCGCCGGAGTGATCGCGGCGGTCACAACGCTTCCCGTAGTTGCGGTGCCCATGGCCACCACAGTTCTCTCCGGAATTGATTCGCTGCTGTCGAGCGTGCAAATGCCCGGCGGCGTGCCAGTTGCGGCGATGGCGATCGACAAACCTGGGGCAATCAACGCGGCGATTTTTGCGGCGGAGATTCTGGCGACGGCAGATCCCGACGTAGCCAAGAGGCTTACGACTTACAAAGAAGAGCTGGCAAAATCGGTGGCGGAAAAGAGCGCGCGAGTGAAGTTACAGTACGCCGGCAAGACCAGTTAGTCCTTACCTGTAAATCATAAAATATGATTTACAGGTTTGGGTGGATTGAGTGGCGCGGGCTTTAGCCTGCGGGGGTAAGGCCTTACAAGGACTAAATTCCGAAGGCTGAAGCCCGCGTCACTAAAACCACAATTTCAGAGAGTTTTGCAGGAACCCTCCTACTAAGTGTTCCCGTCGTGATTTACGTCTCCGGCACGCCGCGTGTCGTTGGCGAGAGCTTGCCTGGCTTGCTGGCTGATGCTGACTGTATCTTTCGGTACCGCAGTTTGCGATGCGGCTTCCGTTTGTAGAGTTTTAGGGGGTTGAACGGATTGCTCCGCCTGCGTTTGGGCGTGAGCTGCCTGGATCGAATGAACGGAACTAGACATAATGGATTACCTCACGCTATATAGATCGGCAGGCGAGGAAATACCTTTAGCATTTGCTAATTTATAGAAGTAAATAGACTTAATTGCCGTAAGTCCCTGCAACTCGCCCACATACAGGGTGAATCAATTCCCCCAAATTATGTCCTGACTCAAACTGCCACCGACACGGGCTTGAGTTTCACTAACGAAATTACTAATGAGCTGGCGTTAATGACGGTCGCCGTCGTGGTCTACATCTCCTCCGGCGGCTGGCTTCGTATTGTCCGTCAGAGCCTGTTTGGATGACTCGCTGATGGTGACCTTGTCTTGCGGTACTGCACTCTGCGTAGCAGGCTGCTTGGCTGGCGGAGCCGCTGGTTGCGTTTGTGCGGTTGGCGTTTGTATAGGCTGAATGGTCAAACTCATAGATAAATCACCTCAAACTGAAGATCGGCAGCGGATATCGAGGCATTAGCTCCAAAGAAGAAAAAAATAAAACAAATTGGAAAGTGTTCCGAGCGGAAACAGCGCGAGCTCTCCGAAATGTTTCGGAGAGCCCGTCTGGATTTCTTCTTCGCCAACCAGTTCTGAGGATCAATCGGAACGGCTACTTCTTTGCGGAAGCGGCAAACCGCTCCTGCATGCGGCGGGTGAGGTGAGGCACGATGCCCAGCATGCGTTCAATCATCATCAATTGGCCGCGATGGTGCATTTCGTGCTCTTTAACCGAAAGAATCATGTCGAAACGTGTCCTGGATGGCGGCGTTCCGCCAGGAGGCATGTTCAGGACTTCGCCCAAGAACGTATCGTCGAGCCCTTCCATCCATTTGGCCCAGGATTCGCCTTCGGTTTTCAGCAGCTCAATTAATTGAGCTTTGGTGCGGGGCGTTTTCTCTTCCGCGGAAAGGCGCTTCATCAGGGCCGGGAAATCGAACCCGGCGAGAGTGGTCAGGCGATTTTCCTGGTGAATTTGCTTTTGAAAACCGTTGCTAATCGCAATGTGGGCAAGCAGTTCGGCTACGCTTCGCGAATCGGGCATTGGGCGGAAGCTGTACTTGTCTTCCGGAATGTCCTCCGCAATGGCCAAAGTGTTGTTGCGCACCGTGCGAAAGCTATCGGCTAATTCCTTGCCGCCATAAAAATTCATCGAGTTCTCCCTTGCTCAGATCATTTAATTTTCCATAAATGGAAAGGAATCAAGTTTACCACGGCCTTACGGACAAATGTGCCAAGGAAGCGCCGCAATGCCGAGCAAAAAGTCACACGAGATTGATTTGCGCGGGGCAGCCTTTCATCGGATGAAATAGCGAAGGGCCAGTGTAATCGTTTATTTGAGGAGATCGAGGTGCCAAACGAAAAATCGTTGTAGAATACGGACATAAAGCACCGTTGGTTAATGTATTCTCTAGTTTAAATAGGTTGGAGCCATCCTGATTTTAATTTTCTGGCCGAGGTGAATATGCGGTTTCGAGTCATGCTTCTTGGTGCAAGCACCTTTCTTCTGATTTTGACTCTGGCGATTTTCACAGCGAGCCCGGCGAATGCCGGACGTTCCTCCGGCGGCGAGGCCGACGCGCCAACGCCGTCTGCACTGCATGACGATCTGCAACGATCCTACAGAACCGACAAATATTTGGAAGTGGCGGAGAGCGGCGCGGCCCGCGGAGAAAATATTTACTGGCACAAATGCTGGGCATGCCACAACCAATACCAGCAGGCCGCTCCCACGCTCGAAGGCCTTTTCAAGCGCACAGCGCTGATCACCGGAGTTGCGGTGACCGAAGAAAATGTTGCCGCACACATCAAAAAGGGTGGCCCGGGAATGCCCTCGTTTGGGACCACGCTTTCCAATTCGGATGTGACTGACGTCGTCAGCTATCTGCATAGCGACAAATGCTGCGTCGAAGGCGAATCTCTTCCCGCGAATCCGTGGTATCGATCGGAAACAAATAAATGGACTGTGCAGACCGGACTTTCCGGCGGTGCCAAGGGAATCGTGCGAGTTGCCAGCGGAGATTCACCGGAAGGCATCATGGTGCAGCTGATCGCTCCGAATGGCGTGCGGACCACGGTTTACACGAATGAAGATGGGAAATATGAATTTCCGAAGATGCAAACCGGCGACTACACGTTGCGCATTGCGAACCCGCTGGAATTCAAACCATATAAGCGCGACGCCGTGCATGTCGATGGCGCACCGAAACTAGAGGACATCGTACTGGAACGAATCACAAAAAATCACGCGCTGCCTGCGACGCCGGAAGTGGAATCGCAGCTGAGCGGCGAAGAAATTCTGTGGAATCTGCCCGGAACGGTTGAGGAAAAAGAAGCACTGCACGCGACGTGCGCGCTCGGGTGCCACTCCTTCCAGCAGATTTTCAAAAACAGGTATGACGAGCGCAGCTGGGGCGTGCTGGTCTCGCGCATGCTGCATCGCGGCGGTGGCCCGCTGATCAACGATCCGCTCGAGCCCGTGACCGAATCGCAGCAAGCCACCGACCATATGCTCGTGAAGTGGCTGGCCAAGGTGCGCGGGCCGGAAGCCGTTGACCCGCCGATGTACGCCTTTCCGCGATTGACGGGAGAATCGAATCGCGTGGTGGTCACGGAATTCGAGCTGCCACGCGCGCTGCAAATCGCTCATGACGTTTACGGCGACGGCCAGGGCAACATCTGGTACACCAGCCACCTGAGCCGCATCTTTGGGAAACTCGATACGCGCACAGGCATCGTCACTGAATATCAGACTCCGCTGACGCCGGGAGCGCAGCCGGGCACTCACCACGTGTACGTGGAGAAAAATGGCGAGGTGCTCATCTCCGAGCCGTGGTCGCACAAACTTCTCAAGCTCGATCCGCGCAACGGAGAAATGGTCGAAGTGCCGGTCGCTGCTCCCTTTCCAATTAACTCCGCGGGCATGGCCGATTTCGATGTAACGCCTGATGGATATGTGTGGGCCAGCATGGGCGGCGGCTACGCCGCGGAAAAGATCGATCCGAAAACCGGGAAGCTTGTGCAGAAATATCCGATGAAAGTTCCCTTCAGCTATGACGGCGTCATTTCGCAGGACGGAAATTTCTGGGCGGGCGGAGCGATTTCCGGGACAACCGGAAATTCGGCGGAGCTTCTGGATATCCGCACCGGCGAAATGTTTAATCTGGATTCGGGAGACCGCAAATCCGCAGGACGCCGTGGCGGGTTCGACCCGTTTGGGAATGCTTGGTTCGGCGGCGAGAACGGAACGCTGGTGGAGCTGGATGCCAAAGCGAAACGGATTCGCGAATTTTATCCGCCAGGGCCTGTCGAGCCTTACACGGATTTGTATTCCGTGGAGCCTGACAAGAATGGCGAAGTGTGGGGCGGCGAATTGCATGGCCGGGAGTTCCTGCGGTATAACCCGAAGACGGGCCACTGGACCGAGTACGCCATGCCCGAACCGTATTCGCATTCCCGCGCCGTGTGGGTTGATAAAACCTCGACGCCGACAACGGTTTGGTATGCGGATTACAGCACGGGGCGCGTGGTGCGCATCCAGCCGATGGAATAGGTTTTTGCTGTTATCTGAAATTTAGCCGTGACTTTTATTCGTGTCCGCGATCAAAGCTTTACGGAGGGAACAAATGTCAACCATGACCCATGTACCGAATGTTCCGCAGATTGAAGATCAGACAGCCGATCCAGGATTGCGCGACGTGATCGAGCGCGCGAAGGTGACAAAGAGCCCGCCGCCTGCCTGGTACCGCACGATGGGACAGAACCCGGAAGTGGCCAAGGCATTTGCGGGCTACTGGGACATGCTCCATCGAGGCGGTACGGTGCCGCACGCAATTAAAGAGCTCGCGCGCATTCAGATTGCGCAAATGGTGGGCTGTGAGTTCTGCGCGCGGCAAACTTCTCCGCTCGCTTCCTCCATCACGGAAGTGGAAAAAAGAAGCTGTGCGCTGCCAAACTGGGAGCATCCTGATCCGAAAACGCGCGCCGCTCTGCACTACGCGCGCACGCTCACGCTCGACGACGGCAGGGATAACGAAGTGTATGATGAACTGAAAAAGTTTTACAGCAACTCGGAAATCATCGAGCTATCGGCATTCTTCTGCCTGACGGCCGGCGGTAATCGTATGGCGAAAAGCTGGAGCATCGAAGCGCATGGCGAGGTGCCCGCGATACCAGATGGCGCCATGTCGATTCATAGTTAAGAATGGGTTTCCAGTGGCGCGGGCTTCAGCCTGCGGAATTTTGTGTTTGCGAGAACTAAACGCCGCAGGCTGAAGCCGGCGCTACTTTTTTTTCAGCATTCCGATGTGACTGCCCGATTACCCTGAGAAAGATTCAGAATTATGTAAGGCGAGAGTTTTTTGTGGCGCTGGCGTCCCGCCGGCGGTTTTTGATTTCACTAGCACTCGCATAAATCCGACGGCAAGATGCCGGCGCCACAATTCAGAAGTCGTCTAAGATGCTGAGTATGCGGGACGGCAATTCGCAGGAAAAAGGGGACTCGTGGAGATAGCATCCGCAGCGGGATGGCAAGATATCGGCGACGAGATCCACGTGTGGCACGCGACGCTCGATCGCGAAGATCCTTTTGTTTGCGAATTAGAGTCGGCGCTTTCGCATGAAGAGAAATCACGTGCGGACCGATTTCATTTTGTGAACGATCGAAAACGATTTGTGGTTGCCCGCGGGCTGCTTCGAGAATTGCTCGGCGCGTATCTTCATCGAGGCCCGGCCAGTCTCGAATTTTCCTATGGCCAGCATGGGAAGCCCGCTTTATCGGGCGGGAACTCATTGAGTGGTTTATGTTTCAATTTGTCGCACTCAGCCAATCTGGTTGTGTACGCAATTGCGAGAGAACGAAATCTCGGGATTGACGTGGAACACATCCGGCCCGATTCAGCCGGCGACGATATTGCCCAGCGCTATTTTTCCGCGCGCGAGGTGAATGATTTGAAAGCATTGCCACCGGAAAAAAGGGTGGAAGGATTTTTTAATTGCTGGACGCGGAAGGAAGCTTATTTAAAAGCTACGGGAATGGGATTACGAATCGCTCTCGATAGTTTTGCGGTAAATTTATTGCCTTCG
>Ga0210386_10001353_pt1 | contig 21933 bp, 18 predicted proteins | sample IncBWH32OmetaG_FD_160091 | JGI IMG/M metagenome (GOLD analysis project Ga0210386, IMG submission 160091) | Forest soil microbial communities from Barre Woods Harvard Forest LTER site, Petersham, Massachusetts, United States - Inc-BW-H-32-O ...
TTGTTCTAAATGCGCCGCCGAGAATGCGCCTGACTGCCGATTTTGCAGCGAGTGCGGCACCCGGCTGGTCAGCATTTGTCCCAGTTGTCGTTTCGAAAACGTACCGGCCGCGAAGTTTTGCGGCGGTTGCGGCGCGCGATTGACCAGTACTGCCGCACCAGCGGTCATCCAGGCTGCGCCAGAGAGCTACACGCCAAGGCCACTTGCTGAGAGAATTCTGCGCAGTCGCGGCGCGCTAGAAGGCGAGCGCAAGCAGGTGACGGTGCTGTTTGCCGACATCAAGGGTTCGATGGAGCTTATCCAGGGCACTGACCCGGAGGATGCACGGCGCATCCTCGATCCGACCATCGAGGCGATGATGGGTGCCGTGCACCGCTACGAAGGCACCGTCAACAAGGTTTTGGGCGATGGCATCATGGCGCTTTTCGGCGCGCCGATAGCGCATGAAGATCACGCAGTCAGGGCTTGTTATGCGGCGCTTGCTACGCGAAGCGCGCTCCGCGAAATTTCCGAGCATACCCGGCGCGATTTCGGCGTCGAGGTCCAGGTGCGCACGGGTCTGCACTCGGGTGAGGTCGTAGTGCGGACGATCGGCAACGATCTGACGATGGACTACGATGCCATCGGCCAGACCACGCACCTCGCGTCGCGCATGGAGCAACTGGCACTGCCCGGCAGCATCCGCATGACCGCCGATACGCTGCGCCTAGCGGAAGGCTTAGTACAGGTTCGCCCGCTCGGGCCGATCCCTGTTAAGGGGCTGACACAGCCAATCGACGTCTTCGAGCTGATCGGCGCGGCCGCCGTGCGCTCGCGGCTGCAAGCTTCCGCAGTCGCCGGCTTCACTCGGTTCATCGGCCGCGAGCGTGAAATGGACACGCTAAATGGGGCGCTTGAGCGCGCCGGTACTGGCCTTGGGCAGGTGGTTGCCGTGGTCGGCGAGCCCGGCGTCGGCAAGTCGCGCCTCTATTACGAATTCATCCACTCGCATCGAACTCGGGACTGGCTCGTACTGGAAAGCGGGTCGGTGTCACATGGCAAGGCGACCGCCTATCTGCCGCTTATCGACCTACTTAAAAACTATTTCCAGATCGAGAGCGCCGACGACGCGCGCCGCATCCGCGAGAGGGTGACCGGCAAGCTCCTGACGCTCGATGATACTTTGCGCCCAACGCTATCGGCGTTCCTGGCGTTGCTCGATGTTCCGGTCAATGACTCCGTTTGGCTCGAGAGCGATCCGGCACAGCGCCGCCGTCGCACACTCGATGCCTGCCGTGCGTTGCTGCTCCGAGAAGCGCAGGTGCAGCCGACCATTGTAGTCTTCGAAGACCTGCACTGGACGGATAGCGAGAGCCTCGCCTTCATCGACAGCCTGATCGAGAGCCTGCCTAAAGCGCCGATCCTACTGCTCCTGAATTTCCGCCCGGAGTTTCAGGACCGTTGGAGCGCTAAGAGCTATTACACGCGCGTCCGCATCGATCCCCTGCAGGCGAAGAGCTCGGAGGCGTTGCTGCAGGACAAACTCGGCGACGATACCTCACTCCGGGCACTCAAGCAGCTCCTTATTGAGCGCACCGAAGGCAACCCCTTCTTCCTGGAAGAGAGCGCCCGAACATTGATCGAAAGTGGTGCGCTAGACGGCCAGCGTGGCAACTATCGCTTGGTGGCAGCGATCACCACCATTGCGTTGCCGGTAACCGTGCAATCGGTGCTTGCGGCGCGCATCGATCGGCTCGGCCCCGAAGACAAGCGATTGCTGCAATCAGCATCGGTGATCGGCAAGGATTTCGCGTTAGCACTGCTCAGCGAAATCGCCGACGCCGATGTTGACACCGTGCAACGCGGCCTCGCCGAACTGCAAGCCGCAGAATTCATCTACGAGACCAGACTGTTCCCGGATCGGGAATATACCTTCAAGCATGCGTTGACACACGATGTCACGTACGGCGGCCTCTTGGCCGAGCGCCGACAGTTGCTGCACGCGAACATCGTCGAGGCGATCGAGCGCCTGCATGCCGATCGCTTGACCGAACATGTGGATCGCTTAGCCTATCACGCGAGGCGGGGCGCGGTCTGGGAGAAGGCACATACGTTCGGTGTGCAGGCCGGTCGCAGAGCGGCGGCGCAATCCGCAAATCGCGCGGCGCTCGAAGCGTTTCAAAGCGCGCTTGCCGCGCTCGACCATCTACCCGAGACGCCGCAAGCAATCGCCGAAAACATCGATCTCCGCTTCGAGTTGCGCGACGCGCACTTTGTGTTGAACGAAATGGCCCACATTTTACCGCACCTCAAACAAGCGCGAGCGCTGGCGGAACGCATCGGCGATCGTGAGCGGATGGCGCTCGCGGCGCTCTATGAGAGCGGCTTCCACTGGATCCAGGGCGAGCATTACGTCGCCGTCGAACTTGGCTTGCGTGGGCTCGCGGCCGCGGAGGAACTGGATCGCTGGGAATTGCGGGGCTTAGCACACTACCGCGTCGGCACGGCGCTGCTGTTTCTCGGCGATCATATCACCGCGGCCGATCATTTGGGCAAAAGTGTCGCAGCTCTTGACCGCGAAGAAGGACGGACGTTGCTGCGCTTCGGTGGGCTGGTACTTACATTTATCGCATCGTTCGCCGCGTGGACACTTGCGGAACTAGGCAAATTTGCGGAAGCCGAGGCCGTCGGTCAAATGGGTTTTGATCTTGCCGTGCGTGCCAATCATGCCTACAGCATCAGCATTGCGAGCTTCGGCCTCGGTCACGCTTATCTCCGTCAAGGCCGCATCGCCGATGCAATCCACATCTTAGAGCGAGGCCACGAGCAAACCAAACTAAGCAACATCGAAGCAGCATTCGATCAGGTGGTGTGCCGACTGGCCTACGCATACGCTCAAGCCGGACGCAGCGAGGAAGCGCGGGCGCTTGGCCTCGACGTCACTCATTTCTCGTTTCTGTCAAGCACGCATTTTTGGTTAGCTGCCATTGGCATCGAGAGCAACGGTATCGAAGTGACCCTGCGTCAGGCTCGCGAAACTCATCAAAGCGCAAATTCGCAGGGCGAGCGGGGAATCGTTGCATGGATGGAACATCTTTTCGGCGATATTGCCATGAGCGGCAGTTCGCCTGACCTTTCGGTCGCTGAGAAACACTATCGCACCGCTGCCGCGATCGCCGACGAACTCAGTATGCGGCCACTGTTGGTGGAATGCCGCATTGGACTCGGCGCCGTTGCCCGACGTGCGGGTCACGAGAGTGAAGCACGATCGGAGTTTCAATCGGCACTTAAGATGGCGAAAGAGATGGATATCAAGCCTGCGATCGCCAGGGCACGCGGATATTTGCAGGTGATTTAAGCGATCCACTAGTTGACTCTACCTGTTGCAGTGCATGAGTCCGCTCTTGGCCCATCGCGACCAATTTCTCTGTAAGGATCGGACGTCAGCTTTCGGGGCGAAGCGGAAGTGGGCCGCGCGGCACGGTCAGCTGCCTAGGACGAAAATGACCCGGAACGGACATTGCCAAACTTGCCCTGAACACAAGCTTGCCGAGGCGGAGCGTTGGACCCGGATTACCGATGTTGTTTGGTAACGGGATGTCTCAAAAACGTTTCATCCATTATAAGTCTGATAGAGCTGCTCATAGGCAGTTTGGTCGAACGCGGCGGTAGAGACATCGAGTACGACGCGACCGCGGGAAAGGCCGAAGATACGGTCGGCATAGGACTGAGCGAAGTGCGGTTGGTGCAGGCTGCAGATGATCGCAACGCCTTCCGACCGTGCTATTTGTTGAAGCAGGGCCATGACGCTGCCCGCTGAATTTGGGTCGAGACTTGCGACTGGTTCGTCAGCCACGATTAATCGCGGTTGCTGTGCGAGTGCGCGTGCAATCGCTACCCGTTGCTGCTGTCCACCTGACAGTGTGTCAGCGCGCTGCATTGCGCTCGCAAGGAGTCCTACTCGGTCGAGGCTTTCGAGCGCGAGTAGGCGATCAGACCGCTCGAACCGTCGTAGGCATCCGCGCCACATAGAGATGTGACCGAGACGTCCCGCGAGTACATTTTCGAGGGCTGTAAGCCGGCTCACCAAATTGAATTGCTGGAATACGAATGCAATTCGCCGCCGGTTCCTTCCGATTTGCCGAGTGATGTCGGCACCGTCAAGGTGCAGGGCGCCGCGGTCCGGCTTGAGCAATCCAGCGATGCAGCGAAAGAGTGTAGTCTTGCCGGCTCCGCTTGGCCCGAGCACCGCCACGAATTCATGCTCATTCACCGAGAGACTGATATCAGTTATCGCGACGTGCCCCTTGAAACTTTTCGTCAGTTCGCTGACGACCAGTCGAGGGCACGCAGACTGGCCGGCCGACTTTTGCAGCGACGCGCGAAGCACCGCAGGCACGCCTAAACCAGTCGGCGGCGCAGCCAGCCGGAAAGCTGGTCCAGCGCCGTAACAACAATAAGGATCACCGCAATGATGGTGAACAAGCGCGGGAAATCGAGGAGATCCATGCTGTTCTTCAGTTCCTGGCCGATGCCGCCGGCGCCGACAACGCCAAGCACGGTAGACGCGCGCACATTGAATTCCCACCAGAACAGCGTCGTCGAGAGCAATACGGGCAATATGTCGGGCAGCAGCGCGTAGGCGATGGCGGTAAGCCGAGCGGCCCCCGTCGTGCGCACCGCGTCAAATGCCCCGAGGTGAGTATTCTCAATATGGTCGGCAAACAACTTCGCACAACTCCCCCACGTGTGGAGCGCAATTCCAAGGACGCCGGCGAAAGGCCCGAGGCCTACCGCCGCGACAAACAAAAGCGCGAATATGAATGAATCAATGCCACGCAGGGCATTGAGGAACCATCGCGCGGGATAGTACAGGCTTGGCGCCGGCGTGATGTTGCGGCTCGCCACTATGGCCATCGGTATTGCCAATGCGGTAGCGATTGCCGTGCCAATCGCGGCCATTGCCACGGTTTCCGCGGTGCGACGCAGGAAGAGGGGCACCTCATCGATTGCCGGCGGCCAGGCTTGCCTGACCCAATGCCATATCTTTGGTAGTCCGGTCGCGAGCTTGCCAAGATCAATCTGGACAAGATGGCCGGCGAGGAGAAAAAAGGCGATGACGGCCAGCGTCGAGAGCCAAAAGCGCACACGCCGCGCCGTCAGACCACGCTCTGCGGCCTCAAGTTCGGCCAGTTTCTGTTGCGCGGGGGTCATGATCCAACAGATAACCCGTGGACGAACGCAATGAATTCAGCTCGAATCAAGCCGCTATAGCTTTTTTTTGATCTTGCCGACCACGATGCCGGCATTCTCTATCATCGCGTAAGACGCGTGGGTGGCGGCGACGAAACCAGTATAGCGGGGCGGTAACAATGCCTTGGCTTGCTCAGGGGTGATCACGGTCAGGATTCTTTGTACGTCAGCCTTCAGATCCTCAGGTGCATTGGCAGGCAAAGCGATGGCGTCGTTCGGCAACGGATCTGACGTCCAAACAATCTTGTTCGATTCCGAATTAACACGCCCAGCGGCAATCAACGCATTGCGGTTGCGATCGAAGTCGGTGGCCATATCGACTTGACCGGCACTGACGGCGATTTCGTTCGCTGCATGTGTCGCGCCCTCGCTATAGACCCAATAGGTCTTGGGGTCGATCATCCAGACCTCCTTGGCATAGTAACTCGGAATCAGCCAACCGGACGTGGAACCAACATCTGCCAAAGAGATCGACCTTCCCTTTGTATCTTCGGGGAATTTGCTCACTTGCAGTTCTGGACGCGCGATAATGATCGCATGATAGATCGGCCTATCATCGTATTTCACCGTAGCGACCACTTGGCAATCGGTCGCGTTATTAGCAATGATGTAACCCCAGGGCCCCATCCAAGCGAGATCGACCTGCTGACCGCCCATCGCCACCGCCAAGCCTGCCCAGTCGGTGGTCGCGGCAAGCTCGTAGTCTGCACCGAGCTCCTTCGCGAGGTGCGCAAAAATAGGTTCGAAGGCCTTTTTGGTGTCGCTAGGAGTGGGCAATAACGGTCCGACGACAAAGCGCATCCTTTTGGCCTGGGCAATAGCAGGCCGGAAGATAGCGCTGGCGGTGAAACCGGCCGTTGCCGCTAGGAACTGTCGTCTGCGCATTGTTATGCTCCTGGCTGGAAAATCCCCACGCCCGCAAGCGAAGCCGGTGCGACTATACTTGGCAAACTTTCCACGCACGAATTTGCGTCTGATTTGTCTCGTGCCCGGCAAAGGATGCCCGGAAACTGAATCACATTCCGTAGAGGTCAGGCGGCGGTCCTATGAAGCGATAGCTGCACGCCTGCGCTCTGGGGCCGACCGGCGACGATACCGGCGGGTTGACCCGCGCTCAGGCAACCAGAGAAAGGAGCGACGCGTCCTTGCTTGACGTGCTATCTCGCCGCCAGCCAAGCGCATCGATGCCGAGGCTTCGCCCCGGCGGGTTGATCAGAAAGATCAGCTGCAAGACGACCAGGAACATGTAGGTCCATGGCCATTCGTTCGGTGCGTTGTAGAGTCCGAGCCACAAATTGATTGCCATCAAGGCGCCAAGCGCAGCGCCGACACGCGTCACCACGCCGAGGATCAGCGATACCGCTATGAAGACTTCGATGGCATAGACCAACGGGCCGAACACAGCGATATTGGGCAAGACGAGGTCGCGCACAAGCGTGCTTTGAAGCTGGGTGGACGCATGTTCCACCATGACCTCCATCCAGTGGATCAGGCCCCAATCCCAGTGTGGCGGTATCTTCCACAGCGACTGCTGCCACCACATGATGCCGACGATGACGCGCATCAGGCCATAACCGATATGGTGCAGCGAACGCTGGGCTGGGTCTGTCCGCCATGCCCACGCTGCGGCCGCAGCGCTGGCCAGGAGTAGGAGCCAGAAGATCACCGTAAACCACAACTTGTCGGTATCGACCAGGAAAACGAGCGCGTTGCCTATCGGGTTCTCTCTCATGCGAATCTCGCGAGGATTTAGCGCAAGGTGGGCGCTGAGCACCGAACATGATCGAGTAACGCTACCTGAGTACACTAGCCCAGGTGGCCGAGAAAAATCTTCAAATATTGGTGACGCTGGCTTAGTCGATTTGTAACAATCTCATCACGGTTCAACGCCGTAGCGGCTGCGCTGCCGATTCGCGCCGTAGTAGATTTGATCGGGCCTTCCATGGCGTCACCCGTCTACGCCCTTGTCTGCGCTCTGATAGCGACGGCATTCTGGCCGCTGCTCGGCTATGCGCTCGGCAGCCCGCTTCTTCCGCGCGTCCTTGCTATCACTGCCGCCCCGGTGATTGGTTGGTCGGTCCACAGCGCCGCGACCCTGCCGATCTATTTGTTATTTGGATTTTCGCCTTTACTGGTGGCAGGTATCGGCGTGGTTTTCGTTCTAATCGCCGGATTTTCGATGTCGCAGCCGCGCGGGGCGAGCGAGATCGAACCTGGCGAGACCATTCCGGTGTGGGCATTCGCTGCCGCCGCTCTGCTCGCGCTTCTACCGGCGGCGAGCATCCTCCCGAAGTCATCCGATGGCGCCGTCTGGCTTGCCGACGCGACCTTCGATCATGCAAAAATCGCGATGATCGATGCGATGGCGCGCCTTGGTCTACCGCCGGTCAATCCCGTGTTTGGCGACGCTTCAAGCGGCTTGGCCTACTATTATCTCTGGCATTTCAGCGCCGCCGAGATCGCGCTCGTCGCCTCGACGAGCGGTTGGGAAGCCGACATCGGTCTAACCTGGTTCACGGCGTTTGCTTCTCTTAGTTTGATGATGGGTCTCGCGGTGTGGCTGAGCAAACACGCTATCGCGGCGATCTGGGTGGTGGCGCTGGCGGCAGCAGGTTCGCTATGGGTGACGCTTTACTGGATATTCCAGGCCGAAACCTTTGCGCCAGGACTGAGGCCTCCGATCGGAATGGGCGGCTGGCTCTTTCAGGCGACCTGGGCTCCGCAACACCTGATGGCAGCGTCCTGCGTCGTTGCTGCCATGCTCCTGGTCACCCGCTTCGCCTTGCGCCAAAGTTTGACCCTGGTAGTGACCATCGCACTCGTCATCGTTGCCGGCTTTGAAAGTTCGGCCTTCGTCGGCGGTGTCGCATTTGCTGTCGCCGGCTGCATTTCCGTTCCAATCCTGATTGGCGAGGTACATCCGCAACGGCGGCTACGCTTTGTCGGTGGACTTGCCATCGCGGCCGTGCTGGTCGTCTGTTTGATCGCGCCCTTCGTGCGCGACCAACTGGCGGCGATTGCAGCCCGCGGAGGCGCCACGCCTATTGCAATTTCGCCTTATCGAGTATTTGGAAATCAGTTTTCGGATTGGCTGCGCCACTTGCTGGACGTTCCGGGCTATTGGCTCGTCATATTGCCGGTCGAGTTGCCGGCGACTTTCATGGCCGGCGTGATGGCGTTTGCTGCCGCACTCCTCAGCGCGATGCCCGAAGGCGAAAGGCTCGTCATTAAGGTCTTCGCCGGTCTCGCCGCAGCTGGGCTCGTCGTTTCATGGCTTTTTGCCTCGACGTTGGGCACCAACAACGATCTCGGCCTGCGCACTATCCTTCTGGCCGAGGCCGTTCTCATTGTGTTGACTGCCGCAGGGCTAGCTGGCCTACAAGGCAAGTCGGAGCCCAAGTCGTGGCGGACGCCTATCATGGTGGCCGCACTCGGCGGGCTCGCGCTCAGTGTGCCGGATTTCATCCTGACCATACGCGACAACGTCGTGGCCACGCCCAGGCCACCGGACGCCAAGGTGTTCGCCGAGGCGCCCGACTTGTGGTCCGCGGCGCGCCGCTATGCCGGCCCCGCGGCGCGCATCGCCAACAATCCGCGTTTCCTTGCCGACCTCACACCGTGGCCGGTAAACATATCCTGGGCGTTGCTTGCCGATCGCTCATCGTGTTTCGCCGGCCGGGAAATGGCGATTGCGCTCGCGCCGCTGCCGCCCGAGCGCCGCGCCGAAATCGAAGCGGAGTTTCTGCGGGTGTTTGACGGCGAGGGAACACCGAATAATGTCCATGACTTGGCAACGAAATTCGGCTGTCAGGTCGTCCTGCTGGTGCCGCAGGATAAGGCTTGGGGTCACGATCCCTTTGCGGCCGGTCCCGATTATCGTCTGGCAGAAACGCGCGAGGGTCGCTGGCGGATCTACGTGAGGGAAAAATGACGTTCGGCCGGACGAACAAATTGAACCTCTCTTTTGCGAACCTTGCAGTGAATGTTCGCCGCCTTGAGCCCCGGGATCGTGCCCTCATGATCATGCTATTCACGATTTCGTGAAGCACCGGAGCATTCGTGCGTGAACTGAGCCGAAATTGATTGGCGCGAGCCGGTGTTTTACCAAACACTTCTACTGCGCTTCGTGACCAAGACCTTTGGCTAGGACTGCCGGAGTGGCATTGCATGGACGCTGAAAATCGGCTCAGCGGCGAAACGACGTCCGTTGAACGTCCCGCTGGTGGCAGAGATCGTCGACGTCGCACGGATGGAGCGTGCGCCATAGCCATCATGGCCAAGGCTTCGGCGCCCGGGCGGACCAAGACGCGGCTGGTGCCGCCGCTGACTTTCGAGGAGGCGGCAGCCCTCAATACCGCCTTTCTTCAGGATATTGCGGGCAATCTCTTGTCGGCGCGGAGCCATACCGCCATCGCCGGTTACGTCGCTTTCGCTCCGGCAGGAACCGAGGCGTTCTTCGACGAGACTCTGCCGTCGGACATCGGGTTGATCGGTGCGTGCCTCCCCAGTCTGGGCGATTGCCTGGTGCATACGATCAAGGAAATATTTGCGCGCGGACATGCCGCAGCGGTCGTCCTCAACTCCGACAGCCCGACATTGCCGACTGCGCTCTTGGTCGAAACCGCCAGCATGCTGGCACAACCTGGTGAGCGCGCCATACTCGGTCCGTGCACGGATGGAGGCTATTACCTGCTCGGATTGAAGACATTGCATCGCCGCTTGTTCGAGGACATCGCCTGGGGCACCGAACGGGTCGCGGCGCAGACCCTGGAGCGGGCGCGCGAAGTAAAGCTCGACGTGCATTTGCTGCCACCCTGGTATGATGTCGACGACGTGGAAGGCCTGCGCCGGCTGCACGGCGAACTGGGATCTGCGTACGCCGGTCTGGCCGGGCTCAATCCGCAAACGCCCTACTATCCCGCCGCGACCGCCACTTTGATGCGCAGCCTGGCGGCCGGCGCGTTTATCGACGACCGGCCTCAAGACGTTCCGCAAATCCCTCTCGGGAGCGCCTGATGGATGCGACGAAGGCGAAATCGTTGATCGATCCGCGGCGTTACTTCGAGAGTGTGGGCGCCGACAGCGATCGGCCAGAGCACGATCCCGTATGCCTCTATCTAGAGACGACCAACCGCTGCAACCTTCTGTGCACCACCTGCCCGCGGACCTTTGAAGAGCTCGAACCTCCGGCCGACATGAGCTGGCAGCTCTTTTGCTCCATTGTCGATCAAATCCCGAACCTTGCGCGCGCCGTCCTGCACGGTGTCGGCGAGCCGATGCTCGTGAAGAATTTGCCGCGCATGGTGCGCTACCTAAAAGATCGCGGCACCTACGTTCTGTTCAATACCAACGGCACCGTTCTCAACGAGAAGAACGGGCGCGCATTGATTGAAGCCGAGCTCGACGAGTTGCGTGTCTCTTTCGACGCCGCCAATGCCGAATCCTACAAGACCATTCGCGGCAAGAACTATTTCAATCGAATCCTAAAAAATGTACGCGCCTTTCGCGACCTGCAAGAGCGCGAGGGCCATGACAAGCCGCGCATGTCGGCGTGGCTCACGGGCTTGCGCGAAACCGTCGAGCAATTGCCGGAATTCGTTCGTGTCGCGGCGGAAGCCGGCGTTCGGGAAGTTTACCTGCAGCGGCTGGTGTTCTTCGAAGAGAATGCGATCGGCATGGCGCGCGCGGATCAGGCGCTGTATGAGCAGCTCTCCCGCGAGGAGGCGAGTCACCTCGACCGCGCGACCGCCATCGCCGCTGCTCTCGGCATCACCTTCAGCGCGTCCGGCGCCGCCTCGGAGCCCGGGATGAGTCTCAAGCGCAGCGACCACGGCTCTCCATGGTCGCTGTGCCGCCGCCCGTGGACCGTTATGTATATCACTGCGAATGGCCGCGCTTTGCCGTGCTGCATCGCGCCGTTTTCGCAGCGCGGTTACGAGAATTACACGCTCGGCGATGCCACCCAGCAGACCCTCCGGGAAATCTGGCAAGGCCCGGCATATCAAGCATTCCGGCGCGCGTTACAGTCGGATAAGCCACCCGGGGCCTGTGCCAATTGCGGCCTGCGCTGGAGTTTGTGACCCTCGCGGTTGCCGCAAAAAAAACCGCCAATGCCGCAAGCGTCCAGTTTGGAGGTAAGGAGACCGTCGTTGACCGCTTCGCCGGCCTTGGACGCCAGATCGCCTGTCGGCGAAAGAGTGGCCGTCGTGATTCCGACACTCAACGAAGCGGAGTCCATCGGCGCAGTCATCGCGGAATTGCCGCGCCATCTCGTCGACCATATCATCGTGGCCGACGGCGGCTCGATCGACGGCACGCCGCAAATGGCGCGCAGCGCTGGCGCCGAAGTCATCACCGTAGGCGCGGGTTACGGGCGCGCGTGCCTAGCCGGCGCCGACGCAGCTGGCGATGCGGGTGTCCTGGTGTTCATGGATGGCGACGGCGCCGACGATCCCAGCGCGATCAAGGGCATGGTCGCCGCGATCCGCTCCGGCGGCTACGACTTCGTCATTGGCTCACGCACGCGCGGCAAGCGCGAGGACTCCAGCATGGCAGGCCATCAAATTGTCGCCGGTATTGTCCTCGGCGGCCTGATCCGCTTTCTCTACGGCGTCCGATACACAGATATGGGTGCCTTTCGCGCCATCCGCCGCGCTACTCTTTTTCAGCTGGGCATGCGGGAAATGACTTATGGTTGGAACCTCGAAATGCAGATGCGCGCAGCGCGCGCCGGCGTGCGGATTGTGGAAATTCCCGTTGACTATCGCCGCCGCAGCGGCGGGCGGTCGAAAGTGACCGGCAGTCTGCGTGGCAGCATCAAGGCCTCGGCGCGGATCATCGCCACTTTCTTTCGGGTTGCGATCGAAAGGAAGACGAAATAGCACGCGATCCGCGCCGCTTGATCGCTCGATGTAACGCCACCCGGGGTCCTGTAAACAATGCCTATCAGCGAAGCAGAAATACCGCCGATCCTGCGGCACAAAAGCTATGAGGCATCCTCGGCTTTCACCCCGGAGAACCTGTTGCGGCAAGGGCGCAGGCAGAAACGGCTGCCGAATATCGCCGTTCCGGACATCTGCATTCTCGATCCGGACGGCGATATCGTGCGCAATCTGCGTGCGACCGAACGCGCCAGTCGGCACGACGGCTGGGCCTGCTACCACACCGAGCTGTATGCCTTCCGCCACGACGGGCACGACTATGGCATCGTAGGGTGTGCTGTAGGCGCCGCATTTGCCGTGCTGATCGCCGAGGAGCTTTTTGCGTCCGGTTGCCGTCTTCTGATCAGCATTACGTCTGCCGGCCAAATCGCTCCGCTGCAAACTCCGCCTTATTTCGTCGTGATCGACCGCGCCTTGCGCGATGAAGGCACGAGCTATCACTACCTATCGGCATCCGAATACAGCGAGGCTAACCTCGAGCTGACGGAGCTCTCGCGCGCAGCGCTCGCGGCGGCGGGAATGCCCGTGCGCGTTGGGGCCAGTTGGACGACCGATGCTCCGTTTCGTGAAACCGAAGAGGCAATAGCCGCGGCCGTGCATGCCGGAATTCTCGCAGTGGAAATGGAAGCGGCCGCGCTGTACGCGTTTGCAAAAGCGCGTGGGCGATCCGTTGTGTGCTTCGCCCACGTGACTAATCAAATGGGCCGCATAGACGAAGACTTCGAAAAGGGGCTGTCGGATGGAACCGAGGAATCGCTCCGAGTCATTTCCCTAACGGCCGACCGGTGGCGGGAAGCGAACGCACCCTGAAACGGCTTCAACGGCTAGCGCCCGCATACGGCAACGTCCGCCAATGGCCCATTTCGGACTCGGGCGGCAGCGAACTCCGTTGGACTCGTCCGCCAGGCTAGACAAATCATTAATCGCAGGCTTCCGTGAGAATGAGATAGACGAGACGGTTCTCCCATGCCTGACGCGAGACTCTGAAGGGTTGCACCAAAAATTGGTCAACCGCCGTGCTGCGACTAGGGCGCAGCTAAGTCACCGCGATATTCAAAACGTGCCCTGTTGCGACGCGCGGGCCTCGCTACGGCTCAAAGACTTTTCCCGACTTACTAGCTTGCGTCATCACCGGGCCTTCACAGCTTGGCTTGTAGGTCGCGCACGAACGCGGACAGCCCGACCTGCCGCTCGCGCTTGAGCCGTTCCGCCGCCAAATGAAGCGCTTCGGCAAAGGCGTCTTCCTTGTCGCGATTGTCAGACACTAAGGCAATGCGATGGCGAAAGATGGCCGAATGTTTTTCCTTTGAGGGGCGCGGGCGTGTCGCTTGTGCTTGTGTTTCTACGATCCGCTTTACTGATACTTCACAGCCCAACACCAGGCTACGTACGGGACGTGGCCGGCCATTTTCACGTGGCGAGTTTGAGCGGCGCATGAGACCAGGGATCAATGGTCAAGTAGAGCACCGGAGGGGACGCAATGGGTCGATCGGAAGACTCGCCAGGAATGAAATCGCACCTTGCGTCGAGCGATCTGGCGCACCTAGAGGAAATCCTGCGCCAAGCAACCGACGCGCAGGCGATCCATAACGCACAACCCCAGAATGACGAAAATGCGATTAATCCCGTTCGCGCCAACCGCGACCGGCCGCCCACCGCTCGCTCGCCGAAGCTACCACCTGCTGCCAACCTGAGGTTACCGCAGCAGGCTACCAACAGATCACAGCCACGGCCAGCCGGCGATCCTTTCGCTGGAATTAAACGCCGACCACGTTCCAGCCTCGATCCAGAAATAATGCCTCCGCCGCCGGAGGGCTCGCGGCGCTTGGTTCCCATTCTAATCGGATCCACTCTGACGGTTGGATTTGCCGCGGTCGCGGCGTACGGCCTGACGATGTTCTCGTTTTTTCAAACTGATAACCGCGGACCGAAAACCGGTGACGATGCATCAACTGTTGGGCAGATGTCGCGTGAGCCGGCGAGAGCTGCGCGGCAAAGGCTAGTGGTGGAAGACCAACAGGCTTTTACGAATGAACCAATTCTGCTCGCAATAGTCGCCGTCCCCATGGCCAGCTCCGGCTCTCTATCGCTACGCGGCCTAGTTCATGGGACCCGACTATCCGCGGGCGTTGCTCTGAGCGAAGATGTTTGGGAAATCTCTTTGCGCGACCTCGGCAGCGCATACGTCTACGCGCCGCCGAACTTTATCGGCGTAATGAATGCCACAATCGCTCTTCTTTCTCCGAGCAATGAGGTTCTCGATAGCCGTCCAATACGATTGGAGTGGATTGCCAAGACAGATTCGCCGCAGCCGCCCAATAGGCGAGAAATCGATCCGCAAATCGCCAGCGCCCCTACCAAACAGGAGATCAGTCGGGAGCCGGCGAAACAGGAGGTCAATCCAGGAACAGCGAGTGCCGCTGCCAAACAACAGATCAATCCGGAACCGGCAAACGCCGATGCCGCGAAAACAGTCGACCCGCGAGAAGCTGCAGCCCTGATAGAACGGGGTCGAGATTTATTAAGAAACGGCGACGTCGCGTCAGCCCAACTTGCTTTCCGTCGCCTAGCTGAAGCGGGCAAAGCTGAAGCCGCACTCGCGCTCGCCACCACCTATGATCCTCGTTACCTCGTCCAGCATAATCTCGTCGGCATTGTCGGAGACGAGGCAAAGGCGCGTGCCTGGTATCGAAGGGCTAGAGAATTAGGATCGGGGGAAGCTGCCCCCCTCTTGCAACCAACAAATACAAAGTAAGTAAATCCATCCGACGGACGAGCTCCATAAGTCCGGGTCTTGCTTCGCTCCACGCTTATTGTGGCCTGATTGGGAGAGATAGTATGCGCGTTCTTTCTCGGCTCCTGACTGCTTCATTCATTGTGGTTGTAATGGGAACGGCAATGTTACAGGCCGCTCCTCCCGATGGCATGCCGAGTCCGGATGACACGTGGAAAATACCCAATCGCGACTCGATGAATGCGAACACGGTAAGCGTGATCACCGCGCCCGCTGGCGGCACTACTTCGGTCTTCGGCTCCGATATGGCGCGCGTACTTGACGACGCCAACATCCGTGTCCTTCCCGTCCTCGGTAAGGGACCGGTCCACAATGTTGTCGACATTCTCAATCTCAAGGCAGTTGATATGGGAATGGTGGTCAGCGACGTGCCTGAATTTTATCGGCTCCAGTATAAGATTCCGGATATCACCTCGCAGCTGCGCTACATCGCGAAGCTCTACAACAACGAAATTCACGTCGTCGCACCCAGCTCTATTAGATCGATCTCAGACTTGGCCGGGAAGCGGATCGTCGCGTCAACGGATGTCGGCTATTACGCCGCCAAGGTGATCTTTTCGCGCCTTAATATCAACGTCACATATGATTACTGGACGGACGATGCGCGGGCGGTTCAAAAGATTGTTGATGGAGATGCCGACGCCTATGTTGGCAGTACCGGCAAGGTCTTTGGTCTCCTGCGAGCGGTCAAAAACGAGGATCGAAGGCTACATCTGGTGCCGATCCCATACGACCGCCGGCTTCAGGACCTGTACCTACCCACGACACTGACGAGCGAAGAGTATCCAAACCTCCTAGCGCCGGGTGAAACGGTGGACACGCTTGCTGCCAGCGTGTTGCTCGTGAGCTTTAATTGGCCGGAGAACTCTGACCACTATCGTAGGATGACGAACTTCGTGAATGCCTTTTTCTCGAAATTCAACGAATTTCACAAACCACCGCGGCACCCAAAATGGTCCGAGGCAAGTCTGAACGTCAAGATTCCAGGATGGCAGCGTTTTAAAGCCGCTGATGAGTGGCTGGCTGAACATGCGCACGCCACCACTGCGGCGATGAATTCTGGCGCGTTCGATCGCTTCTTGAGCGAGAATGGCGGCGCCATGGGTAAGTTTAGCCCGGAGGACAAGGCGGCGCTATTCCGGCAATTTCTAGAATGGCAGAAAGCTCAACAGCCGACGCAGCGATAGACGGCACACTTCTCGCAACCAGAACGCCGATCGCGCCGTGATGGCCGGTTCCTGGCGACGCGCGGTGCTTTTGGGTCTCGCCTCCACCAAGGTTGCAAATTGCACCTAAACGTGTGCGATCATCATGAACACGTTGCAAAGCGGCCGGGTGGTGAACACCTGGAATGAACTGACTGGTTTGGTGTTCAAGTGAAGGGGGAAAGCACCACGCGCCGAGCCGAGGTTCGTTCAAAAACGCTGAATGGAGGCACTATATGGCCGTGTGTCTGCTTATGGCCCATCGCGTCATTTCGCTGTCGGACGATAATCGGTCGCTTTTGGAGCGAAGCGGACATCGGTCGGGTTTATGAGTACACGGCCTAGCCCCTCTCTCTCGAAACCCCCAAAATCGGGTCGGATGCCAAAAGCGAAGACTCGTCGATAAGACCCGCAACGAAATTCGTTTGCGGTCTACCGCTGATGCGCGCCGGGAAACGGCGTCATTCGCGAGCGGTAGACCATGACGAAAAACTCAAATACCGAAGAGCATCAACCGGCTCTACGAAGGGCGATGAGCCTCCGTGAGTTTTGCCAGAGGTATGGGCCCGGTAGAACTTCTGCGTACCAAGAAATTCAAACTGGTCGGCTACGCGCCCGAAAGGTTGGACGCCGAACGCTCATCACTCAGGACGACGCGGAAGATTGGTTGCGGCGCCTGCCAACAGCAGTATCCATGTCGGAGACTGCTAAATGAAAATCAAAAAAAACCCCGGCGCTGTTGAGGCGGCGCACGGGGCTTCTGAAACCGACGACCTTGGACGGCGCGTCGGTTCACAAAATAGCTCCCTCTCACAGCCAGTGCAAGCTGAACAGCGCCGCGGCAGAGCCGTTAACCGTGGTCGCGCGGGCACCGGCAAAATAGTTGCCGCCTCCGCGATCGATTTCGCGCGCGCCGTAAACATCCACGATGAAGTCGCTCGTCGCGGCGGCAAACTCAGGCGACAGGGCCACAACTATTTTGTCGGGCCATGTCTTGTCTGCGGCGGCGACGATCGCTTCGCAGTCAATATCAAAAAGCGGCTGTTTTACTGTCGCGGCTGTGACGTCGGCGGAGACGTCATCGACTTTGTGCGGCACGTAGACAGATGCGACTTTATCACCGCGATCACTACGCTCACCGGCGACGGCCAAAGAATGAGAGCGACGCCGGCGGCTGAATTACTTCGTCCCGACGCAAACGAGGATGATCATAAAAATCTGGATCGTGCTGAAACGATCTGGCGGCAGGCGACAGCACTTACGCCAGTGGCCGTTGGCTATTTCGCTAAACGCCACATTGATATCAACGCGGTGCCCGAACTTGGCGGATTGCGTTTTCACCCGCATTGCCCATGGGGCAAAGGGGTGATCCCAGCAATCGTCGGCCGTTTCACGACAGCACTCGGAAACGAGCCCCGCGGCATTTGGCGCCGTCCGATCACAGGCGAAACACCAATGACTTTTGGCCCAGTCAGCGGATGTGTGATCCGGCTCTGGCCCGAAAATACCGTTGATCGCCGCATAGTCCTGGGCGAAGGCGTGGAGACGGTGCTCGCGGCCGCAACCCGGATTGTGCACCGAGGTACGCTTCTTCAACCCGCTTGGGCCGCCGGTGGTGCCGGGAATGTCCGGAAGTTTCCACTCCTGACCGGCGTGGAGGCGCTCACGCTATTGGTCGACAACGATCTCCCTGATCAGCATGGCCGGCGCGTTGGCCAGGAGGCCGCCGCGAAATGTGCTGGGCTCTGGAGCGCCGCCGGCCGCAGGGTCATCCGGCTGACCCCGAAAGCAGTGGATACGGACTTCAACGATGTGGTGCGGCATGCCGGATGATTTCTCGGACGCTTTTGACGAGCAAGTCGGTGCGGAGGACGCCACGTCAGAGCATGATCAAGCGCTTGATTGCGCCGCCGGTGTGTCGATTAACGACTTCGTCGCCTACATGCCGCAACATTCCTACATATTCATGCCGGCGCGTGAATTGTGGCCAGCAGCGAGCGTCAACGCACGTGTGCCGTCGCCTGGACTTGATGCCGACGGCAAACCGATTGCGGCCGCGACGTGGCTAGACGTCCATCGACCTGTCGAGCAGATGACGTGGGCGCCCGGCAAGCCGATGCTGGTCAAAGACAAGCTAATCGTTGATGGCGGATGGATCGATCGACCGGGCTGCACCGTATTCAATCTCTATAAGCCACCAATCATCAAACCGATAGCCGGCGACGTTACTCCCTGGCTTGATCTGGTTGAGAAAAACTATCCGGAAGAAGCTGATCATATGGTGGCGTGGTTCGCGCACCGAGTGCAGCGACCAAATGAGAAGATAAATCACTCGCTCGTCCTCGGCGGTGCGGTCGGCATCGGCAAAGACACAATACTGGAGCCGGTGAAGCAGGCGATTGGGCCTTGGAATTTCGCTGAAGTCTCACCGAAGCAGGTCTTCGGCCGCTTCAACGGCTTCCTGAAATCCGTGATCCTGCGGGTCAGTGAGGCACGTGACCTCGGCGATTACGATCGCTACGCCTTTCACGACCACATGAAGGTCTATATCGCCGCACCACCAGACGTGTTGCGTGTCGACGAGAAAAACATCCGTGAGTACTCCGTTCTGAATCTCTGCGGAGTGATTATTACGACAAACCACAAGACGGATGGCATCTACCTACCAGCTGACGATCGGCGCCACTTCGTTTTATGGTCCAATCTGCGGAAGGACGATTTCGCCCGCGAATATTGGCACAATCTATATCGGTGGTACGCCAACGGCGGCCACGAATACGTCGCCCACTACTTGGCGCATCTTGACATCTCCGATTTCGATCCGAAAGCACCACCACCGAAGACGCCAGCCTTTTGGGAGATCGCCAATGCCAATCGCGCACCGGAGGATGCTGAATTGGCTGACGTGCTGGATGATCTTGGTAATCCGGATGTTGTTTCTCTGAGCGATTTTACAAACCGAGCGGCGTCGCTTCACCCGCCTTTCGCTGAATGGCTGCGTGACCGGAGGAACAGACGTGCCATCCCGCATCGTTTCGAGGATTGCGGGTATGTAGCGGTTTCGAACCCGCACGATTCCGAGGGCCGGTGGAAGATCAATGGCCACCGCCACACGATCTATGGCAAGGCGTCCCTAACAGGGCACGACCAAATCATGGCTGCGCGCAAGCTTGTGGCGAGCCGATGATGCCCGCTCTTATTGCGCCCGCCTACGTCATCGGCGACTACGTCAAGGCCCCCACGGGCCGTCAAGGCCGTGAAGGCCGTGATTTTCTATCTCCCATTCGACAACCCAAGGGCCGCAATAACCCCATTCACGAACGGCGCCCACGCACGTACGCGTGCGGGGGGGCAGATGTATATTCACGGCCTTCACGGCCTACACGGCCCGGCGCCACCACCGGCAGCCGCTGTCATCGGCCACCGGTGGGCGTCCATCGCTTGTTGCTGGCGGCGGAAGCCGCCGAGAGGGCGCTATGAGCAATCGCCCTGCCCGGATCAGCCAAGCCGAGATCGAGCGGGCAATCCGCGCTGCAAAGAAGGCTGGCGCCACTGAGGTGGAGGTCAAGATGGGCGACGGCGTTTCGATCCGCATCCCCCTGGGGCCCGATCGGCCTGTTGCCGAAGGTGAGGAGATTGTCCTCTAATGGAAGCCGTGCCCCGCCCTCGCCCCCCCAACTTGCACCGACAGGTTACGCGCCACGGCAAGGCCGTTTGGTACGTCCGCATCGGCAAGGGGCCTCGGGTTCGCATCCAGAGTGCTTTTGGCACACCGGAGTTCCACTCCAAATATCTGGCCGCAATAGCCGGATTGCCGGACCGCCAGAGGCCGGAGGATGACCGCACATCGCCCGGCACATTGGCTTGGCTGATCGAGCGCTACCGTGAGACTACTGGCTGGACGGACTTATCAATGGCGTCACGGCGGCAACGGGAAAACATCTTCGAGCATGTCCTGGAAGCCGCCGGTCGTCACCCGTTCGCAAAGATCACAACTGCCAGCATTATGGCTGGCCGGGATCGACGCGCTAAGACCACGCCGGCACAGGCACGCAAGTTTCTTGATACAATGCGGGGGCTATTTCGCTGGGCGGTGAAGGCTAAACTGATCAAAGTCGATCCGACCGCCGGCATCGCAAACCCTTCTGCACCGAAATCCGACGGTTACATTCCTTGGTCTATCGAAGACATAGCTGCCTACGAAGCCCATTGGCCCGTTGGCACTAGGCAGCGCGTGTGGCTCGATGTTCTGATCTATACAGGCCTGCGTCGCGGTGACGCCGTGCGCCTCGGCCGTCCGCATATTCGCAAAGGCGTCTGCACCATCAAGACGGAGAAGACCGACACCGTGGTCGCCTTGCCGATCCTGCCGGCGCTGATGAAGACCCTCGATGCCGGCCCATGCGGCGAACTGACTTTCATCGCTGGCGAAGGCGGCCGCCCGCTGACGAAAGAGTCATTCGGAAATCTCTTTCGCAAGGCTTGCCGGGAAGCCGGCCTGCAGAACCGATCGGCACATGGTCTGCGCAAGGCCGCGGCCACTCGCGCTGCGGAAGCCGGCGCCACCGTTGCGCAACTCAATGCGATCTTTGGATGGAAGGGAGCGAAGATGGCGACCTTCTATACTGAAGCCGCAGATCGACGGCGCCTATCAATCGACGCGATGCACCTATTAGGGAACGACGGGTGAACAATCTATTCCCTCACCTGGGTCCAAGGTGAGGGCGCCAGAGCGAAAAAGGCAAATAAATCAAAGCCGGATTTTTCAGGTGGTGCCCAGGAGAGGACTCGAACCTCCACGCCTCGCGGCGCTAGTACCTGAAACTAGTGCGTCTACCAATTCCGCCACCTGGGCCTGTGCGGCGATAGGTACGGAGCCGTCTTCTCATTGTCAATCGATGGCGCTAACCCTCTATACAGCGCAAAATCCATCCTGTATTCCCGCCTGGCGATGGTTTTGAAGAGCAACTTCGACAAGCTGGTCACCGTCTTCGGCGGCTCGGGTTTCCTTGGCCGCCACGTGGTACGGGCTCTAGCCAACCGCAATTACCGGGTCCGGGTGGCCGTCCGCCGCCCGGAGCTCACGGGCTATCTGCAGCCGCTTGGCCGGGTCGGCCAAATCCATGCGGTGCAGGCCAATCTGCGATTTGCCGAATCGGTCGAGGCGGCGGTGCGCGATGCCGACGGCGTCGTTAACTTGGTTGGCATTCTCTTCGAAAAGGGCCGCCAGCGCTTCGACGCGATACAGACGCAAGGCGCCGAAACGGTCGCCCGCGCGGCCGCAGCCGCCGGCGCAAGCCTCGTGCACCTCTCGGCCATCGGGGCGGACGAGAATTCGCCTTCGCACTACGCCCGCTCGAAGGCCGCCGGCGAGCGCCTGGTGCTGGCTGCGCAGCCTACCGCCGTGATCATGCGGCCGTCGTTTGCGTTTGGTACGGACGATGCGTTCTTCAACCGTTTTGCGGCCATGGCGCAGCTCTCGCCGATGCTGCCGCTGCCGGGCAGCGGAGAGGTGCGCTCCCAACCGGTCTTCGCCGCCGACATCGGGGAAGCCGTTGCCCAGGCGGTGGACGGCGAGGCCAAGCCGGGTACGACCTACGAGCTCGGAGGCCCCGAGGTCTACACCTTCAAGGAATTGATGCAATTCATCCTGGCCACCATCGAGCGCCGACGCCTGCTGGTGCCGGTGCCGTTTGGGCTGATGAAGCTGCAGGCGTCCATTCTGCAGTACCTGCCCGACCCGCCACTGACGCCCGACCAG